>Ga0105053_10000181_pt1 | contig 85212 bp, 79 predicted proteins | sample BON01_FD_78093 | JGI IMG/M metagenome (GOLD analysis project Ga0105053, IMG submission 78093) | Freshwater microbial communities from Lake Bonney liftoff mats and glacier meltwater in Antarctica - BON-01 | ecosystem: Environmental > Aquatic > Freshwater > Ice > Glacier meltwater | place: Lake...
ATAAATACGAGATTATTTCAAAACAAGTTCATTCCTTTTATTTCTATTTTAGCATGACCTTACAAAACCTCAGTTACTCATTGTTTGAGATTTAAGGAATTTAATCCCCCCACAAAGCGGATTCCCTATTCCGAAAGGATGCAATTTCTTAATAACCCAGAATATTTACCTTAGTAATTTAAAATTAATTGTTGTAAATACCGCCATAGAATGACAAAAATTGAAACACTGTACGATTAGATTTTTATAAATTTACCACAACAATGTTCACTATTCATCAGCACTTTCTTAATTTTAGGAGTAGAAAACACAAAAATCATTTCAATGACTGAATCAAGATATAATAACAGAGTGGCAGTAATAACCGGAGCTGCAGACGGAATTGGGAAAGGCATAGCCAAAAAGCTAGCAGATGAAGGCGCAAGTGTTGCCCTATGGGACTTCAACAAAGAAAAGCTGATAGCCTTAGAAAGTGAATGGCAAAAAAAAGGCCTTCCGGTTAAAGCCTTTGTCGTAGATATTTCAAATGAAGAAGCTGTACAAAATGCCTATCAGGAAACAATAAGTCATTTTGGCAAACTTGACATCATGGTCAATTCTGCTGGAATAGTGGGGCCCACACAAATAAAAATAACCGATTATTCAACAGAGGACTTTGATAAGATTTACAGCGTAAATTTAAGAGGTTCTTTCCTGACTGCTAAGTATGCCCTTAAGCACATGGAAAAAGCACAGTACGGTAGAATTCTCCTAATTGCCTCCATAGCTGGTAAAGAAGGTAATCCCAACATGGTAGGGTACTCCAGCACCAAAGCAGGAGTAATTGGCTTGGTAAAAGCCTTAGGGAAAGAATATGCTACTTCTGGAATTACAGTTAATGGACTGGCACCAGCAGTCATTCTGACGGCAATGAATAAGGATACCGATCCCGCCCAATTGGAGTATATGGCATCAAAAATCCCAATGCAACGTCTGGGTACTGTGGATGAGGCAGCATCCATTGCAAGTTGGATTCTATCCGAGGAAGCAAGCTTTAATACAGGTTTTATATTTGACTTATCCGGAGGCAGGGCTACCTATTAAGTAGGTAGACTTCCCATAAAAGTACGAATAGCTTTTTGGGTTTGTTGCGTTTGTTCAAACATCCCCATGTGTCCGCAATTTGACAATTGATAGAATTGGTCTACTGCATTCTTATGGTTGAGACTGTCTGCTATCGGTACCGCAGTATCCTCATTTCCACAAATCATCAAAGTAGGCTTTTGAAATTCCGCAAGTGTTTTCATATGGTCCTTTCGGTCCCTCATCGCATGTAAATAAGCAATAACATTTGCCAAAGGTAACTGGCTGGCATAATGAATCAGAGAGGCAATGTCCACCTTGCACCTTTCCCTGTTTTCTTTCCTAAAAAGTAGGGGCAATGAAGATTGGATAAAGGTATTTACTCCATGTTTATTTACAAAATCTCCGGTTTTGTTCCGGTTGATTATTTTGTCTTTACTGTCCGCATATGCAGTGGAATGAAACAATCCCAGACCACTCAGGTCAAGTTTCTGAAGACTGGCCATTTCCAAAGCCAGATATGCACCCAGGGAATGCCCTATTAAAACAGCATTACCGATATTATTGGCTAACATCCAATCGGCCAAATATTCGCCAATATCTACAAGAGAAAATCGATCAGTAGTCGCCGGACTGTTTCCTAAACCAGGCAAATCCGGACACCAAATTTCACAGGTGTCCAAAAGGGGATGAACAAAGTTTTTCCACATTTCCTTTGTTTCGCAAAACCCGGGTAACAAAACCAGCGGTTTGCCAGATCCTTCTTTCCAAAATGAAATATCAGGCATTTCTCATCAAAAGGTTCAATAGTTTTCTGTCTAATTTTTCGCCATACCAATCTTCATAGGCAATGTCTGTTCTACCCGAGTTGAGCACACCGAAGGTGCCCGAAAATTCCCACAGTCCAAACCCTATACCATTGTCGTCAAGTATCTCTAAAATATCACCAAACCAGGATAAAAAGACCTCATGAGGCGTTTTATTATAACAGCCTAATTCTCCGCAATGAACGCCGACCCCCTGCTCCAGTAGTGAAATCCATGGCGCATAATGCTTTTCCAAATCCTCCTTTCCAAAATAGCGATCATTGTGCATGCCAGGCCAACTCGGTGTGGGCAGGCTTTCTGGATCTTTAAAAGCCCATGAAGCTTTGTGATGGGAAATATGCATGGGGAAATAACCTCTACAACTTTGATGTAAATCAAGATCCGCAAATTCAGGAATGGCTATGCCGCCTCCACCATTTCCATCTGCAATGACCAGACGCTTTTTGTTGACCCCTTTGATCGTTTCCAAGGCCGCTTCAGCCACCTTTCTGTATTCATTTATAGGTACTGGCCCGCCTGGAGAGTGTTGGTCGTTAGGGTCAAACCTTTTAAAAGGTTCATTTACCAGATCAAAACTCAATTTTTTGGAAGAAATATTTTTATACCGCTTAGACCACATCTCCCAATGTGCACAAAAGGCGGCTAAGGCTTCTTCGTCCTCCCATAAATTGTAGGGCTCTTTGAAACCCGCATTGATGCAGAAACCTGGTGCCCTGTGTAAATTCAAACTGACATGTAATTTTTGATTGTGGCAGTTATCTATAATTTCATCAATTTCATCAAGAACCCTATTGTTGAACTGCATCACCTCATCAGGCCGAATGGGTTTGCTGCGGTCAAAATCCAAATAACTTGGATAGGAAATAGGAATTCGGACAAAATCAAAGCCCCAATCCGACATGTATTTAAAATATTCAGGTTTGGTTTTTCGCCCCTTCTCCGGTTCAGGATTAAAGAAATCCAGTAAGTTGAACCCCCTCCATTTTGGCAGTTTATTTATTTTTTTTCTAGGCGGACTTGAGAAGGATGTCTGATTCAAAGACAACGCCACAGATGCAGTTGTCGCCTTTTTCAAAAAATCTCTTCTGGGATTGAGTATTTGAGACATAACAGTAGAAGGGTTAAAATTACTATTCCTGCTAATCAATAAGATTATCAAATATAAAAAAAATAAAAAAGGAAATCTGTTCGATTTCCAAACTATAAAGTCTCCTAATATTATTTATATATTGATTTTATCAGAAACTTTAAGATCCATCATATCTTTTACCGTTTGTAAGATTCCCGACGCATCGAAACCACACTCATGATGCAATTCCTCTTGCTCTCCATGTTCTATTACTTCATCAGGAATTCCTAGGCGCTTCACCCTGGAATAGTAATCATGATCCATCATCCATTCAAGCACGGCACTTCCAAACCCTCCCATCAAGCAACCATCCTCTAAAGTGATTACATTGTCAAATTTACCAAAAACTTCATGGAGCAGAGATTCGTCAAGCGGTTTGACAAATCGCATGTCATAATGTGCGATACTGAATCCCAGTTCCTTAAACTTTTCACTATTATCAAGAACATAATTGCCTATATGTCCGATACTCAAAATGGCAATATCTTTTCCTTCAGTGATTATTCTTCCTTGTCCTGTTGGTATTTTTCTAAATGGTTTTCTCCAGTCAGGCATTACACCTTGACCTCTTGGGTACCTGATGGCATAAGGTGCTTGGTGTTCAGAACCTGAGAACATCAGGTTCCTCAACTCCTCCTCGTTCATCGGCGCACTTACCACAAGGTTGGGCACACAACGAAGAAAAGCCAAATCATAAGCACCATGGTGGGTTGGACCATCTGCACCGGCAAATCCTGCCCGGTCCAAACAGAAAACAACTGGTAGGTCTTGCAGACAAACATCATGAATCACCTGATCATAAGCTCTCTGCATAAAGGTACTGTATATGTTACAGAAAGGAACCAAGCCTTGAGTAGCCAAACCAGCCGAGAAAGTAACGGCATGTTGTTCAGCAATTCCAACGTCATATGACCTGTCAGGGAATGCCTTCATCATTATATTCATAGAAGATCCTGACGGCATAGCAGGAGTAACCCCAACGATATTTTTGTTTTTCTCAGCCAATTCCACAAGGGTATGACCAAAAACATCCTGGTACTTGGGGGCTTGTGGACTGGTAGGTATTTTTTTAGCTATCTCTCCAGTTATTTTATCAAATTTACCTGGCGCATGCCATTTCGTTTGGTCTTTTTCTGCTGGAGCAAATCCTTTTCCTTTTACTGTTATGCAATGAAGGATTTTTGGTCCAGGGATATCTTTAAGGTCATTGAGCACCTCTACGAGGTGATTCACATCATGGCCATCTATAGGGCCAAAATAGCGTAAATTTAAGGATTCGAACAGGTTGCTTTGCTTTAGCATTGCCGATTTAATCGCCCCTTCTACTTTAGAAACTACATCCTGTGCGCTAAAACCAAATTTGCTAATTTTACCAAGGAGATTCCAAACTTCATATTTGACCTTATTGTAGGTATGTGAGGTAGTAATATCAGTAAGGTAATCTTTAAGGGCACCCACATTTGGGTCTATGGACATGCAATTGTCATTGAGAATAATCAGCAAATTACAATCTGTAACCCCTGCATGATTCATGGCCTCAAAGGCCATCCCACCAGTCATTGCACCATCACCTATCACAGCTACATGTTGTCTATGTTTTTCTCCTTTGTATTTAGAAGCCATGGCCATTCCAAGTGCGGCGGAAATGGAAGTGCTGGAGTGCCCTACCCCAAAAGCATCAAAAGGACTTTCTTTTCTTTTTGGAAATCCCGACAAGCCTTTGTATAACCTGTTGGTGTGGAAGTCGTTTCTACGGCCAGTAAGGATTTTATGACCATAAGCCTGGTGCCCCACATCCCAAATCAATTGATCGTCAGGAGTATTGAGAACATAGTGCAAAGCAACTGTCAATTCCACAACGCCTAAACCAGCTCCAAAATGCCCTCCATATACTGAAACATGGTCAATAATAAACTGTCTAAGTTCATCACAGATTTGAACCAAATGGTCTTTACTGAGGTTTTTAAGGTCCTCCGGATGATGGATTCCTCGAAGTAATTCTCCAGGTTCTATTTGCATAAGCTAATCTTCTGTGTAAAAATCTACAACCTTTCGAAAGGTTATAATGTTTAATATTACCAATAAATATTCAGGCCTCCATGGCTTTATGGAAATTATTGACATGCCTATTGATTTAACCAGATATGTGATATCTTTGAACACAATAAGAAATACAAAAATAACAAAAAATAATCTTATATAGTGAGTTTTGAAATCAAATTACCTTTATTTGAGGGGCCATTTGACCTTATGCTGTTTTTCATAGAACGTGATGAACTGGAAATTTATGATATTCCTATTTCTAAAATTACCCATGATTTTCTGGACTATATCCACCATTTAGAAAAAATGGAAATAGAGGTGGCAAGTGAATTTATTCTCTTTGCAGCCACCCTTATGAGAGTCAAGTCAAAAATGCTGCTCCCAAGACCTGAATTCAATGAAGATGGCGAAGAGGTGGATCCACGGGAAGATCTAATTAGGCATTTGTTGGAATATAAAAAATACAAATCTGTTGTAGGTGAACTCTCCAGTATGGAGGGCGATAGGATGTCCAAATTTGCCAGAGGGAATGTTGTGCAAGAGCTTAGGCAGATCAATCAAATAGACAAGGTAGACGCCGAACTTCAGGATCTTGACCTTTACCGATTGCTGAAGGTTTATCAAAAAGTATTGACAAAATATGAACATTACAAGGATGACACAAAACATACGGTCATCCAATACCCATATTCCATAGAGCAACAAAAAACGTTGGTTCTAGACCGCCTGGACGAAAACCCCAGAATCCCATTCTCAGACTTTATTGTCATCAACCCCGATAAAATCTTTATCATCTACACTTTTTTGGCCATTTTGGAGCTCCTTCAGCTTACCATGGTCACAATAAAGATCGGAGAGGGTTTTAACAACTTTTGGGTAGAACGATTAAAAGCTATACCTGTAGAAAACTTATGAAATTAGACAATAGGGAAATTTTTAAAACCTTAAATCCAAATAAGGTTTGGGTTCCTGTATTGATAGGGATCGGAATAGTATTTGCGATGTTTTACATGGACCCGACTGTAAATGCGCAAACGTTAAATGGCGTTTTTGATGCTTCTCTTTGGTCCATTTTAGTTGCGCTAATTTTTATATTTCTAAGAGATGCAGGCTATGTATTTCGCATCAGGGAAATAACGAATCAGCACCTTACCTGGTCTAGAGCAGTCTACGTGATCATATTATGGGAATTTGCCTCTGCTGTCACTCCCTCCATTGTGGGAGGCACGGCCGTAGCGGTATTTATATTGAACAAAGAAGGGATACCTTTGGGAAAAGCACTGGCATTTACCATGTTGACAGCCATCATGGATAATTTGTTTTTTGTAATAGGGGCCCCTATCATATTGTATCTGGCTCAAGGCTACATTTTCCCTGAAAGCAGAGTCCTTGAAGTGAGGTTAGGATCTAGTCTGGAATACCTTTTTTGGGGTAGCTATTCGTTATATACATTGTATTCAGTACTTATGGCTTTGGCATTGTTTTACCGTCCCAGGGTATTTAAATGGATAATGCTCAAATTATTTTCTATCAAATGGTTGAAAAAATGGAAATATCAGGCCAATAATTATGGTGACCAAATTATAGAAGCAAGCAAAGAACTTAAAGGTAAAAATGCACGGTATTGGTTTATTATTGTCCTAACCACTATTTTTATTTGGTCCTCAAGGTACTTAATGCTCAATGCCCTGATTTCGGCTTTTGAAACGCTTTCAGTATTTGAACATGTGGTGATCTTTGCACGACAGATTATTATGTGGATCGTTATGATGATCAGCCCAACCCCTGGCAGTAGTGGAACAGCTGAGTTCTTCTTTACTCAGTTTTTCAATGAATTTCTAACAGGCTACACCTTCGTTACAAGTATTCTTTGGAGGATGTTCTCCTATTACCCTTACCTACTTCTTGGAGCAATTTTTCTACCAAGATGGGTTAAGCATGTCTTTTTTAAGAAAGGTAAAGAAATGAAGTAATATTAATGAGATGGGTAGAAGGTAGCCAACACCATTACTCCGGCATGACCCTTATCTTCAGAGATTGGTGTGGCATTAAATAGTTTTTGGTAGGCCTTTGACTTGTTTGGAAAAGTCTGAGTCAGGTGGTTCCTTCCCTACCTATTGAATACCTACTCAGTCCATTGTAGACACCTGCAGTCCAGATAAAAGATTGAATGCCATCATTAGCCAGAAATCTTTGATTTTCTGGCACTTTGCTTTTGGGTAAAAGGAGGTGCCAATAAAAGGGCTTGAGGATAAATTTTTGCCTATATGCGCATCAGGTTTTTTGATCAAAAATTTAAAATTTTCCCTAAAAACCAAACGGTTGTACCTGATGAATAAAATGAAATGTTAAAAAATGCTAAATTTTTCTATCCCTCTGAATTTAGAAGAGGGATAGAAAATGGTTAATTTATTTCTTCGAAAGCATTAAAAAAGAAGCTTCCTTCAATTTCAGCATTTTCATCTGAGTCGGAACCATGCACAGCATTGGCTTCGATTGATGTAGCATATAACTTTCTAATTGTCCCATCTTCCGCAGTATCAGGGTTAGTGGCACCGATCAGTTTTCTGAAATCTACGATGGCATTTTCCTTTTCAAGGATTACAGCGATTATAGGTCCTGAAGACATATACTTGCATAAAGCATTGTAAAAGGGTCTTTCCTCATGTACTTTGTAAAAAATTCCAGCCAGCTTTTCATCTAGCTTGGTGGTTTTCAATGCAATAATTTTGAAACCTGCCTCTTCGATCATTTTCAAGATTGCTCCTGAATTCCCTGCACTGAATGCATCAGGCTTGATCATGGTGAACGTTCTATTGGTAGCCATAAAGTTTTATTAGAATTATTAGTTAAGGGTGTAAAATTAATCCTTTTAAGTTAAAGTCCGAAAGTTAAAAGGAGATAATAAATAAAGTCTATATTTCGATAAAATTGGAATTGGGAATTTCAGAAAATTATATGGAACTTTGTAATCTGTGTTTTTTAAATACGGTACTCAATTATTACACATGCAGAATTTAGATCTATTTAAAGAACAGATTTCTTCAGCTTCGTCCAAAAAGATCGTAATCACCACCCATCATAAACCTGACGCAGATGCACTTGGGTCTTCTTTAGCTTTAGCAGGCTATTTAAAAAAGAAAGGTCATCAGGTAAATGTGATAACGCCGTCAGATTATCCCGTATTCCTTCATTGGATGAAAGGAAATGATGAAGTGATTAATTATGAAGATCCTAAACAAGTTGAAAAAGCTGAAAAATTGATTGCTGATGCAGAAATTATATTCTGTCTAGACTTTTCCTGTCTTAACCGACTGCAAAAAATGGAAGGAGCAGTACGTCAATCCAAAGCTTTTATGGTCAATATTGACCATCATCAGGAACCGGAGGATTTCGCTGACTTCAGTTTTTGCAGTACTGATGCGGCTGCTACCTGTGAGTTATTGTATGACTTGATGGTGAAAGTGGGCAATAGGGATCTGATCGATAAAGACATTGCTGAATGCCTTTATTCCGGTATAATAACGGATACAGGAGGTTTTAGACATCCTAATACCACCAAAAATGTTCATTTAGTTACGGCTGAATTAATTGATCTTGGAGCTGATAACGCCAAGATAGCCAGGCTAATTTATGACACTTATTCAATTAACAGGCTGAAATTCCTAGGCTTTGCCCTTACAAGAAGGTTGACAATTTTACCTGATCTTAATACTGCATTTTTTTCTATAAGTAAAAAAGACTTAAGGAAATACCAATCACAAACAGGTGATACTGAAGGACTTGTAAATTATGCGCTTTCTTTGGATGGAATTAAAATTGCAGCCTTATTTACTGAGAGGAAAGATGGTGTTAAAATCTCTTTTCGATCCGCAGAGGATGTATCAGTAAATAAATTTGCTGCCAAGTACTTCAATGGTGGAGGCCATAAGAATGCATCGGGTGGAATATCTAATGTACCTTTGGAAGAAACTATTGAAAGGTTTAAAGAATTAATAAAAGAAAACAAACAAATCTTATTTAATCAATTAGAATTAGTCGATGAAAAAAATCAATAATTTAGTTCTTGGAGCCCTGGTGTTGGCATCTAGCTCACTCTTATATTCTTGTGAGAAGACACAAACTACTACCGATGGCATAGAATACCGTTATGTTTCAAAAGGTGACAAAGAAACCAAAGACGGAGAATTTGTCGTGTATCATTTTACTGCTAAAACGGGCAGTGACTCATTATTTATTTCCAGTTACGACCAACCAATGCCTCCCTATCTGCAGCATTTGGATACGGCTACTGCAAGAACTGGCGTAGATGAAATATTTCTTAACCTAAATAACGGTGATAGTATTGTTATTACTTCCACCGCTGAAAAAATCTTTACTCCTGAAGGTGTACCTCCCTTTATGAAAAATGATGAAAATGTTACCATCAGCATCGGTGTAATAAACGTTCTGGAAGAAGAGGTTTTTCAGGATTATTTCAATGACCTTGCTGCTGAAAACCAGAAAAAACAAGCTGAAGAAGCGACAGTTCAGTTGACTGAAGACATTAAGTCCATTGAAAGTTATATTTCTGAAAATAATTTGAAGGCCGACAAGACAGAATCAGGTGTTTACTACGTCATAGAAGAAGAGGGTTCTGGTGCACAAATAGAACAAGGCGACGAAATATCTGTTAATTATACAGGATACGTTTTAGATGGCACTGTATTCGATACAAGCATTGAGAGTAAAGCAAAAGAATCTGGAACATTCAACGAAGGAAGACCCTACGAACCATTTACATTCAATGTAGGCCAAGGCATGGTTATTCCTGGTTGGGATGAAGGTCTTCAGTTGTTAAAAAAGGGTTCAAATGCAAAATTATTGATTCCTTCTCCGCTAGCCTATGGGCCTAGTCAGAGAGGTGAAGTGATTTTGGCCAATTCTATTTTAATATTTGATGTGGAAGTGACTGAAGTAAATAAGCAGTAAACTTTGATTAACTGCTGAGTAACAATTATTAAATACCTACCATGAAAAGAAACATTAAATTTTGGGCTTTATTGCCCCTAGTGGCCTTCTTGGGGTCCTGTATCTCTGACGATGAGAATGTAGATGTAATTTTTGAGCAAGATCTCAAAAAAATTGAAACTTATGTCCAAAACTTCCCTACAGAATATAAGAAAGAGGAACGCGTTGGAGAAACTGGTATTGTTTTATTGTTTACTGAAGTAGTTGAAGAGGGTGAATTGCCACAAGTCGGAGACACGCTGGCAGTGGATTACACCGGTATGTTATTAGACGGTACGGTGTTTGACACTTCCATTGAGCAAACGGCCAGAGATAACGCGGTTTTCAATGAAAATCGTACATATGAGCCATTCGATGTCATTTTTGGGGTATCAAGTGTTATCAGTGGATGGCATGGGGCACTCTCTCTTATGAAAGAAGGTGAAAAAGCTACCGCACTAATCCCTTCAGCTTATGCATATGGAAGTCAGGGTCAAGGCCCAATCCCAGCAAATTCCGTATTGGTATTTGAGTTAGACCTGACCGAAAATCGGCCAATCGAGCCTTAATCACATGAATAATTAAAGGATGAGTTTTAGACAAATAATTGCTGTTTTTTTTGTGGCTTTCATGGGATTTTCCTGTGACGATCAACTGAGTGGTTTTGGAGGTCCTACCTACGATAGGGAAAGTAATCTTGCCATTGACAGAGAAAAAATAGACGAGTACTTAAAAACTGCCCAATACGATAGTCTTTATCGCATACACGATCCTTCGGGAGTGGTAATCATTGTGGAGGAGGAAGGAGATGGGTCCAGACCGATAGCAGATAATGTGATATATACCAATTATTCTGGTTCTTTGTTAGATGGTTCCGTTTTTGATTCTAACCTGGAAGATGTGGCCATTGCCAATGACATCTATGATGAGGGAAGAAAATACAGTATCTTCAACTTTTTTATCGGACGGAGTGCAGCTCAAGGCGGTGCTATTCAGGGATTTACTCTGGGTTTCCAAAGACTGAGAAGCGGAGCCAAAGCGACCATTATTATTCCTTCACCTTATGGGTACCAGGACAGTGAAAATGTGCCAGGAATACCTGCTAATTCGGTATTGGTTTTTGATGTGGAATTTCTAGGAATGGACTAAGCATAATCTATGAAACTATAAATAGTAAAAGCCAGCGGAAATATTTCCGTTGGCTTTTTTTATTCCCAAATATCAAGGACTGGTAAAGCTAACTCAAGTTTACACCCCTATTTAAGACTACATTTTAGCACTGTAATTGGGAGCTTCTTTTGTTATACTTATATCGTGAGGGTGTGATTCTCTCACACCAGCAGGTGTGACTTTGACAAATTTACTTTTTTCTCTAAGGTCATCAATTGTAGCTGTTCCACAATATCCCATACCTGCCTGCAAACCACCTACCAACTGGTAAAGAACTTCTGATACCAAGCCTTTAAAAGCAACTTTTCCTACAATACCTTCTGGAACCAGTTTTTTTACATTTTCTTCTGCATCCTGAAAATAACGATCTTTAGATCCAGATTCCATGGCCTCAAGGGATCCCATTCCTCGGTAAGATTTGAATTTCCTACCTTCAAAAATAATGATCTCTCCAGGAGCCTCTTCTGTGCCTGCCAGGATTGATCCAATCATAACAGATCCTGCACCAGCTGCCAAGGCCTTCACCACGTCTCCTGAATACCTTATACCGCCGTCTGCTATCACTGGTACATTCCTTCCCTTAAGGGCATTTGAACACTCCATAACAGCAGATAACTGGGGCATCCCAACTCCGGCGATCACCCTGGTTGTACAGATACTTCCTGGACCAACTCCGACTTTTACTGCATCCGCTCCTGCGTCCGCTAAAGCTATTGCTGCTTCAGCAGTTGCAATATTTCCTACGATAACCTCAAGCTTAGGAAAAAGAGCTTTGATTTTCTTACAGGTTTCGATGACCCCTATAGAATGACCATGAGCAGTGTCTATACTTACTACATCCACTCCTGCCTTGACCAATGCTTCTACTCGCTCCTCGATATCTGCGGTAACGCCTACAGCAGCACCTACACGTAAGCGACCAAATTCATCTTTACAGGCATGCGGCTTATCTCTCCGCTTAAGAATGTCCTTATAAGTAATCAAGCCCGTTAGCTTGTAGTCCTCATCTATGATTGGTAATTTTTCAATTTTGTATTCCTGCAGGACCTCTTCTGCTTCTTCCAGCGTAATCCCAGCTTTTGCAGTGATTAGATGCTCCATGGTCATGATTTCCTTGATAGGTCGACTTAGGTCCTTAATGAAACGGAGATCCCTATTGGTAATGATCCCTTTAAGAAAGCGATTTTCATCCACTACTGGAATGCCACCAATATTAAATTCAATCATTATGGCTACCGCATCTTTTACCTTACCATTGATGTCTAATGTAATCGGATCCAGTATCATCCCACTTTGGGACCTTTTGACCTTGCGAACCTGTGCGGCCTGCTTTTCAATGGACATGTTTTTGTGAATAAACCCAAGCCCGCCTTCTAAGGCAATGGCAATGGCCAAATCAGTTTCCGTAACGGTGTCCATAGCAGCAGAAACCAATGGAATCTCCAATTGGATGTTTCTGGTAAGTTGCGTAGAAGTAACTGTATCGCGGGGGAGTACTTCGGAATATCCTGGTACTAAAAGCACATCATCGTATGTTAGTGCTTCGAAGAGAAATTTATCTGTGTTTGGATTCATGGCAAATGGTTAGTAACCCTATTTGCACGTCAAAGATACAATCTTTTTAAGATGCGAATCAATACTTTGCTGAAAAAAAAAGTTAAAATAATTAAAAATGGCTCCATTTCAAGGAATAATCTTTGGAGAGCGGCTATAACTCTAAGACCAATAGAGCAGTTGATAAAGCCTTACTTATCGCATACATCCCAAAATCATTTGGATGGGCAGCTACCTCATGGTTTTCAAATTGGCCAATAGCCATGTAAGCAGGATCCTCTACCAACGCACCAATGTCAACTACCTCCCAAAGGTTTAGACTGGCTGCATGAAGCAATTGTTCGTTCACAAGGGGTCTAGGCCAAAAGGTAGTGGTAATAATAAATTTAGTATCTGCTGTGCCGAGGTACGTTGCAAAATCCTGAAGGGCCTCAGATAAATTCCATTCCAAAAGTTTATTTTCAGGTATGTTTTCGCCTAATCTGATAATTATTATGTCTGCTTCAACTTCCTTGAGGTAATCGTATTGTTCAAGGTCTAGCGTTTCCAATTGCCTTTCAAAAGGGTAGACATTTTCCCTGATCATTTCCAATTGTGGGAAATGATACTGTAAGCTGTCTTTCAGCAAAGAGAAAAAGTCTTGGTTTATGCCAGTAGCAGCCATTCCCTACACAGCATTCCAACCTATGGAAGGATCTGGTGGATGGATGGTAATACTATTGCCTATCACTGATATTTTTTTTGATTTCAGGATGTTCATCCTTAGTCTGGCAAGAAAATAATACAATAACTAAACTACTGAATCCCAGCAACCAATCCCTCATTCCTTCTTTTTCAATTTAGCAATATAAAATCCATCAAATCCACTTTCATGTGAGAGCACCTGTGTTTCTTCCAAAAGTTCGAACTTTTGTCCCTCCGCACTTTCAAGGAAAGCCTCAATTTGCTTGTGATTTTCAGAGGGAAGAATACTGCATGTTGCATAGACCAATATTCCTCCTGGCTTAAGCATCGAAGGGTATTGAGATAATATCTCTTTCTGGAGCTCTTGGACTTTGGTAATAGAAGCCTCGCTAAGTTTCCATTTTGTATCAGGGTTTCTTTTCAAAACGCCTAATCCGGAACAAGGAACATCTAATAAAAGCCTGTCGGCACTTTCGTGGAGGCGTTTGATTGTTTTGTTACTTTCTATGGGTTTGGTCTCCAAGATTGAAATGCCTGCTCTTCTGGCCCTTAATTTGGCATTTTGCAGCTTCCATCCTTCGGTGTCCATCGCCAATATTCTGCCTTTATTCTGCATCAATGCCGCCAGATGCAAAGCTTTCCCTCCTGCACCAGCACAGGCATCAATTACCCTCATGCCAGGCTCAACCTCCAAGGCAGCAGCTACCATTTGGGAAGAAGCATCCTGCACTTCAAATAGGCCTTCCTTAAAGAGTGGTGTTCTAAAAACATTTTTACGCTTTAGTAGCACCAATGCATCTGGATATTCTCTCGGGATATAAGCTTTGATCTCCAACTCTTCCAGTTTGATTTTCAAATCGGTTCTGGCAGTTTTCAGGGTATTTGCACGCAAGACCACCTGCGCCTGTTCGTTAAGGCTGTTTAATTCAGCATCCCATTTTTCCCCTAACTGAGATGAGCCCATTTCATCCATCCAATCCGGAATGGATTGCAAAACCGCTCGGTCGGAAATTTTTCCTCGGTGTTGCCTGATTTTCTCACCATTAATTCCTTTAAACTCCCTCCAGTCAGGTAATGTCCTGTCTTGCAATACCCAATACGTACCGAACCAAAGGTAGTAATCATTTGAAGGGCTCAGTTTTTCGATCAACCTTTTCCAGCGAACGATCTCATAAACACTTTCAGCAATAAATGCCCTGTCCCTTGCACCCCACTTGGGATTCGATCGTAAAACCTTCTCGATTACTTTGTCAGCATAGCGATTATTGTCAAATATTTCCTCCAATGCTTTGACAACTGCATTGACTGTATTTGGAAAGAGCTTCATATGGGCATTTTTGATTAAGCCACAAATATAGAAAATATGTACGGGGAATATTGCCATGAAGCATAAGACGAGTTGGCATAGTTTGTATATTTAGGTATTTTTGCCATTATGGGAGAAAAAAAATGCCCAAATTGTGGTCAGTGGTCTAAATGGAACCAAAATTTAAGGGATACCTGTGAGCATTGTGGTGAAATCCTCAGTAAGGTCGACTTGGAATTTGAAGAACAAAGAGCTGCTCAAAAAAAAATCAATGAGGAACAGTGGGTTTTCTATCTCAAAGAAGACGACAGTAATTTTGTAAAGAAAGCTAAAAAAGTTGGTGATTTCTTTTATAGCCTTTACCTAACCATCATCACAATTATTGCTTGGTTGATCGCAGCATTGCCCGGATAATGTCAGTTCTCAGAAATCCCTACTTCTGGGCACCATGCATAATATTCTGTGCCAATCAATACCTTGAAAGGATTCAAGGGGTATTTTTGCCATTTTTGCACAGTTATTTAGATGATCTTTTGGCTATTCCAGTAGTATTGGGCATTACCCTACAAGCTTTTAGGTGGATGAATACCAAGAATAAACAACTGGTTTTTTCCAGAAATCAGGTAGTCGTAGGCGTTGTATATTTTGGGCTTTTGTTCGAAGGGCTTTTGCCTGCCTGGTCTTCCACTTATGTTCGCGATCCCCTTGACCTGCTCTGCTACTGTATCGGTTCTGTATATTTTTGGGTTTTTATTAATAATAGGGGGATTGGAAAATTAATAGCACAATGAATTTAAGAGAGCTTTTTAAGCATTATGTCAGCGCACTGTCCTCCATTTATCCAGATTCGGAGGCCCGAATACTAGTGATGTGGGTTTTTGAGGATTATTTATTCGTGAGCAGAAAAGATGTCCTGAACAATACACCTATTAACACAATTCCTGAAGCATTAGAAAGAGCTTTCACCAAATTGATGGCAGGTGAACCCATTCAATATGTTCTTGGGAAGGCCCCATTTTATGGGAGATATTTTAAAGTGGGGCCAGGGGTATTGATTCCCCGGAACGAAACAGAGGAATTGGTGCAGCTGATCGTACAAAACCACAAAAGAAAAATGAAGGTCCTTGATCTTGGAACAGGATCGGGCTGTATTGCCATAACTTTGGCACTGGAATGTGCCGATGCTAAGCTAACCGCCATTGATATAAGTGACCTGGCTTTGACCATCGCAAAGCTTAATGCTACTGAACTAAAAGCAAACCTAAATATTGTTAAAAAAGATATTCTACAAGGTGATCTGCAACTGGGTAAATTTGACCTAATGGTAAGTAACCCTCCTTATGTCTTGGAAAATGAACGCTCCGTAATGCAAATCAATGTATTGGACCACGAGCCCAGTTTGGCTTTATTTGTGCCAGATAGCGATCCCTTACGCTTTTACAAGGCCATAGTATTGCATGCCAAGCAACACCTGAATCCAAATGGGTATTTGTATTTTGAAATCAATGAGGCCTTTGGGCCTGAGGTAATGGCCCTGATGCAACTTGAGGGATTTTTAGAAATACAGCTTTATCAAGATATCAATGGAAAAGACAGGATCGTTTATGGGAAAAACCCGCTGAATTTAACCCGGATTACGCAATAGAATTCGTTGTAGCCTGTCCTGGCCTTTCTCAGAAAGTAATGTAATCGCAAGAAAATTAGGCTATTTGGAGTGATTTCATCAAGTAATAGGATGCCTATTGCATATCTCGGGTTAAACAAAGGTACCAAGCCAGAATAACCCATTGCTGCTAAAGGTTTGCATGCCTTCTTGTATTTCTAAAAAGGTGGCATACTTTATAGAAAAAATATCAGATCCTGAAGCAGATTGGTGTTCTACAAATTGCCCTTCTCTTCCATGAACCTGAATAGAACAATTAGGCAACCATTTCTTTATTTTACCATTTTTTGCTGGAAAATATCGAATCCCATTATTAAAAAACACAATGTCCAAGGCAGGCAAATAGGGAACTAGTTTATCCGAAGTTAAAGGATCGAAAGACAAAATATTTACCGCCTTTTGCTTTTTCTGCATCAGGTACTTCAATCCAACATCCAAAAATGACTCTCCATCAGCTGTGATAAAGATTACGGGATATTGCTCCTCAAGCAATATCCCGTTGGTTTCTTGAAATTCCTTATCTGCGATTATTCCATCTATTTTGATCCCTAATGACATGATTTTATGAACATTGCCTTGGGTAACCAATACTGTCGGCACCCATTCAAGAAGTCCTGGGAGTATATTTGTAGCTGCGATTTCATCGGTCAATACAAGTAGCGCAGGTTCTTGTTGGTCTTTTACAAAATGATGGGATGACATAAGGCTTTTGAAAGGGACTGATAGTATGACTGTTTGAATAAAATTACGAAGGATTATTGTTGAAAAAAGCCATCCATTTAAAACTTAATTATTTACTGACTGCAGCAAGTTATAGAATAGCAATTATATATTTCGGGTCTGAAAGAATTTTATCAAACTCAAGCAAAGAAACAGCCTTTGAGGTCATTTTCACCTATTTGCCAATGCTTAGGTCTGAATAGTTAAATACTAGAAATTTTTTTATAATTTTGGGACTCCACCTTTCGTCTGTTATTCATGCCAAACAAAAAATCAGCAGACAAAGAGACCTTACCATTAAATCAATTTGTATTATGGCCATTTCTCAACCAATCAACTTCACCAAATGGATCAATGAACACCGCCATTTATTAAAACCGCCAGTTGGAAATCAACAAATGTACCTCAAGAATGATGATTTCATCGTCATGATAGTAGGGGGTCCAAATGCCAGAAAAGATTATCACTATAATGAAGGAGAGGAGTTTTTCTATCAGGTAGAGGGGGACATTACATTAAAGGTGGTGGATGATGGCGTAATGATGGATATTTCAATTAAAGAGGGAGAGGTTTTCCTATTGCCTCCTAAAGTACCTCATAGCCCTAGGAGACCTGCCAATACCGTGGGACTAGTGATAGAAAGGTATAGAAAGCCAGGAGAAGAAGATGGGTTCTTGTGGTTTTGTGAGAAGTGTGACCATAAACTCTACGAAGAATATGCCACCATAACGGATATAGTGAACCAACTGCCTCCAATTATGGATCACTTCTGGGCAAACCCAGAAAATACCCATTGTAAGAAATGTGGTACAGTGATGCAGAAATAAACCAAGTACCATCACCTGAATTTTGATTTATTAAGTACACTCCCTCAATCCATCCTCCTATGGACAATATTGAATTTAGATTGACTCCTGAATTTGCGCAAAAGATGGATCAGGACGATCCTTTGAACGATTTTCGGGAAAAATTTTATATTCCAGAGAAAAATGGAAAGCCACTTATCTACTTTTGCGGCAATTCCCTCGGTTTACAGCCGCGATCCGTTAATGCTTACTTGACAAAATATTTGGAAAAGTGGGCCACTAAAGGAGTGGATGGGCATTTTGAGGGAGAGGTGCCCTGGGTAGATGCCAGAAGACCTTCTAAAACCCTACTGGCGCCATTGGTAGGAGCAAGCGAACTGGAAGTAGTGGCCATGAATAGTCTCAGTGTAAATCTCCATCTACTTATGGTCTCATTTTATAGGCCTCAAGGGAAAAAATACAAGATATTAACCGAGGCTGGCGCTTTCCCTTCCGACCAGTACATTTTGGAGTCTCAGGTAAAATACCATGGCTTATCTCCGGATGATGCCATCCTGGAAGTGACGCCAAGGCCTAATGAGCATGTAATTCGCACAGAAGACATTCTCGAGCAAATAAGAAGACACAAAGATGAACTAGCCTTAATTATGCTCCCCGGGGTACAGTATTATACCGGTCAGTTATTTGATATGGCAGCAATCAGCAAAGAAGCCAAGCACCATAGTATATGTGTCGGTTTTGATCTTGCTCATGCCATCGGCAACGTCCCAGTACAATTACATGATTGGGGGGTGGATTTTGCCACCTGGTGTAGCTACAAATACCTCAATTCAGGACCGGGAAATGTTTCAGGGATATTTGTTCATCAAAAACACAGTGACGATGGTCAGCTGCCTAGGTTTGCGGGATGGTGGGGCCATAAAGAAGAGGAGCGTTTCAAAATGGAAAAGGGGTTTAAACACATGCTTGGTGCTGATGGCTGGTTATTGAGCAATGACAATGTGTTAGGCTTGGCTGCTCACCAAGCTGCCCTTGAACTATTTGCTAAAGCTGGCATAGAAAAATTAAGAAAAAAAAGTATACTATTGACAAGTTATCTGGAATTTGCAATTCGTGAAACGATTAGCGACTCAGAATCGTTAGAAATTATAACTCCCTTGGAACCAAAAGAAAGAGGGTGCCAACTCTCTTTATTAATCCATAAAAAAGGAAAGCACGTTTTTGATTCATGGATTGAAAACGGTGTGGTAGCTGATTGGAGAAATCCGAACGTTATAAGGTTAGCACCCACACCAATGTACAACAGTTTTCAGGATGTTTTTGATTTTAGTCAAATTCTCAAAAACTCCCTGAGAGATTGAATCCTAAGTATTAAACCTATTAAAATAATGAAAGAGAAAATAGACCTATTGGGCGCAGGACTCATTGGATCCCTGCTTGCCATTTACCTCAAAAAAAGAGGATTGGACGTAAACATTTACGAAAAACGCCAGGATTGGCGCAAGATAAAAAAGGATGGAGAAGGCCGATCGATCAACATGGCCTTAAGCTTCAGAGGATGGAAAGCATTGGAAAAAGCAGGTCTTAAAGAAAAGATATTGCCTTTTACGCTGCCAATGTCTGGGAGAAGAATCCACGATGAACATGGAAGTACTTACTTTCAACCTTATGGCAAAGAAAATCAGGCCATCTATTCGATAAGCCGGAATAAATTCAATGAACTACTTCTAAATGAGGCAGAGGCACTTGGATCGAAGATTCACTTTAATCACAAGGTTGAACGTGTAAACGTCTCCAAACGGGAAATAGAATTTAGTCTTAAGAATGGGGAAGAAAAGTTCATGACTTCTGATATTCTGATAGGTTCTGATGGCTCATTTTCCGCCCTCAGAAATGCCTTTCAAAGCCAATTGAGGTTTAATTTTTACCAGAAATTTATCTCACACGGGTACAAAGAGCTACACATACCCCCAACTCCTTCAGGAGAGTTTGCCCTAGATCCCCAGGCCCTTCATATATGGCCAAGAGGAAAGTTCATGCTTATAGCATTGCCCAACCTTGACAAATCTTTTACCTGCACATTATTTTTACCTTTCGAGGGGTACGAAGTAAGTTTTGAAAACATTTATGATGACCAAGATGTTGTTCAAATCTTTAAAACCTATTTTAATGATGCTTTGGACTTGATGCCTAACCTGCTGGCGGATTTCAAAAATAACCCTACCTCCGCTCTTATTAATACAGAATGCTACCCATGGACAGAAAATAATACCTTGCTGATCGGGGATGCCGCGCATGCCATGGTCCCATTTTACGGGCAAGGCATGAACTGTGGGTTTGAAGACTGTTTTATTTTGGATAATTTAATAGAAAAATACGGTACTTCTTCTTGGGATTTAGTATTTAAAAAATTTCAGAAAAAAAGGAAGCCTGATACGGATGCCATCTGCCAACTCGCCATGGATAATTTTGTGGAAATGAGTGACAATGTAGCCGATCCCAACTTTTTGATCAGAAAGAAAATAGAGGCAAAACTTCACGAATTGTACCCCAATGAATGGCAGCCATTATACAGTATGGTGACATTTTCTGACATGCGGTATTCCGAGGCCTATGCCATTGGTAAGTTACAAGCAAAAATTATGGACGACGTGATGAAGGATCCAGACGTTACGAAGAACTGGAATAGCCTGGATTATGAAGCTATTTTGGGGAAAGTCATAACTTCTGGTGCAGTTTAACCCGAAACATACAATAGGTATTCTATTTAAGGTTAAAGTCGGATACCCAGCTTTTGTTCAAAACCACGTACTCCCTGCAAACCACCAGTATGTAGCACCAATATATTGCTCCCATTGGGGAAGTAATCTTTCTGAATCAAATCGAAGAGGCCAAACATCATTTTCCCTGTATATATCGGGTCGAGTGGTAGATTGGCCTTTTCCTTCAGCTCTTGCATAAACTGTATCAGAGGTGGTTTGTGTTTGGCATATCCCCCAAAGTGATAAGCTGTTTGGATGTCATAGGTACATTTGGGTTTGATTTTATGCTTTTTCAGTAAATCATCTATTTCGGAAAAGATAAATTCCCCTTTTAAAGCAGAAAAACCTATTACATGTTGGTTGGGTGTTGCGGTGTCCAAAAGCCCTGCAAAAGTTCCTCCGGTGCCAATAGGTGTAGTAATAAAATCCATGATTAGATCCTGCTCCGTCAGAATTTCTTTGGTGCCTTTAATGGCCATTGCATTGGTACCACCTTCGGGAATAAGGTAAAATTCTCCAAACTTAAATTTTAAATTCTCAAGAATTGAAGGGCTGTCCTTTTGTCTGTAATCCGCCCTGCTCATGGGGAGTAGTAACATCCCTTGATTTTGGGCATCTTCTAAGGTAGGGTTAAGTGGAGCCATGACCTCACCTCTGATCACTCCTATGGATTCCAGCCCATTTGCTGCCGCTGCAAAGGCAGTCGCATGGATATGATTGGAATAAGCTCCACCAAAGGTTAGGACTTTGCCAAGACCAAGGTCTTTAGCGGCTTTAAGATTATAATGTAGTTTGTAGAATTTATTACCTTGGATGTCTGGATGAAGAAGGTCCAGTCTTTTTACAGTTACTTCTATTTGCCTCTCACTAAATAAAGGGCTATATAATTGTTGATAAATAGGAGGTTTATTTGGAGCCAAAATAAAATAATCCAATGATTTAAGGTCAAAACTCTTATTGTTTTTGATCAAATCCTAATTTTGCACCATGACAGAGATCACAAATGAAGAATTACCTGAAGAGGAAAGCTATTTCGACCATTATGAACTTAGCGTAGATCCAGGTCAACGGCCAATAAGAATAGACAAATTCATCACAAACAAACTAGCTTATGCTACTAGGAGTAAGGTTCAACATAGCATAGTATCAGGAATCGTAAAAGTCAATGGGGAAATAGTCAAGGCAAATTACAAAACAAAAACTGGTGATGTAATCTCCTTTGCCATGGAAAAGAGTCGCAAAGAGTCTGATGTGGTGGCAGAGGACATCCCTTTAGACATAAGGTATGAAGATGATCATCTCATGGTGGTTTATAAGCCCGCTGGCATGGTTGTTCACCCAGCCCATGGGAACTGGACCGGTACCTTGGTAAATGCGCTGGCATATTACTTCAAGAACCTTCCGGAATTGCCTGGAAATTCCGGACGCCCGGGTTTGGTTCATAGAATTGACAAAGACACAAGCGGCTTGTTGGTAATTGCCAAATCTGAGCGGGCAATGAGCCATCTTGCCAAGCAATTTTTTGACCATTCCATAGCAAGGACTTATGTGGCAATGGTCTGGGGAGAACCGGATGAGGATAAAGGAACGATAGATGTAAACATTGGGCGTGGAATAAAAGACAGGAAAGTCATGCAAGCCTATCCTGAAGGTGATGATGGGAAATCAGCAATTACACACTGGAAAGTAATAAAAAGACTCCGTTATGTGACTTTGTTGAGTTGCGAGCTCGAGACCGGAAGAACACATCAGATCAGGGCACATATGAAATACATCGGCCACCCATTATTTAATGATGCTGTCTATGGAGGAGATCAAATCCGGAAAGGTACTCAATTTTCAAAGTATAAGACCTACATTCAAAATTGTTTCCAAATATTACCCAGGCAGGCACTTCATGCCAAATCTCTCGGCTTCATTCACCCTATTAGTGAGGAAAAATTATATTTCGAAGGAGAAATGCCGCAGGATATGTTGAGCGTTATTGAAAAGTGGGAAAATTACGTAAAATTTGAAAAATAGCTAATTATTGAATCTCTAATCTCTGCAATATTTTAGGATGGTATATTTCCATATTTACTTTAATATCAGCCTATATTTTTCATTATTGTAATTATTTAATATTTACAATGAAAATATTTTCTTAATCTCGATGTTTTATTACATTTGGTGTATCAAAATAAAATTTGGTTTCAATTCTTAGGCTCCATAAGTTTTTTGATAATGTTCTAAAAAATTGTAGGGTGTTGAAATTGGCAGACATGCCCTCCTGTCTCGGGGGTGAGGAATCCGGTTTATTCGGCGTATTGGATAAAGCACGCATAGAGCTCAATGTGTTGCCTAACAACCTCGTGGAGGTTCGAGTCCTTCTCCTACAGCATTAATGAAAAAGCCGGTGAATATATGCTTTGATATATTCACCGGCTTTTTCATTTTCAATCGGCTATATTTTTCTTTTCGCATTCTTTGTTAAATTATTTCCTCTTTATTTTGTATTCTTGGACTGAAAAATGAGTGAAGAGCAAATAGATATCATAAAACCTAGTTGGAATAGAAAGCGATTTCTGAAAATTTTTTCAATACTTGCCCTGGTAATCGTTTCAATTCAACTTTTGTTGTTTTTTGGAGCGGATTGGCTCTTTAGAGAATACATAAAACAACAAGTAGAAAAAGTTTCCGAAGGCAAATACTTGGTAGAATTTGACAGGGTTTACCTTTCTTTGTTTCAGCGAGGTCTTTTTGTGGAAAAATTTCAACTTCTTCCTGTTGATCCAGCCATTTTTAATGCGGAAAAGGTTCCTTATTATAAAATTTCAATTGATAAGTTGGAAATTTTGGGACTGAGCTTCATTCGTGAAGAGGGAAAACTATCTGCTCAGGAGTTACGATTAACAGCTCCAATGGTTCAGTCAAGACAGCAGGTAGAAATCATTGAAAACGAAAACTATAGCCCTCTAAAACAACTTGAAATTGAAATAAAAAAATCACTCAACGGATCTTTAAAAGAAGTTTTTATAAGTGATTTTTACGTTGACCAGGCCAATCTTTTGATCGAAAATTTTATAAGTCAAAAATCCATTTCTGCTACCAATACCAATTTGTACCTTAAAAACATTCACTTGAAAGGGGATGAAAAAGGGGACACCCCTTTTGGGATGGAAGGTTTTCGTTTGGACTTTGACGACTTTGAGATATCACTTGCAGATAGTATTCACAAAGTGACCGCACAAAAGGTAGCGGTTTCTTCTTTGGAGAAACAAATTCTGGCCAGTAAAGTAAAAGTTTCTCCCAACCTTGCAAAACCTGCCGATGTATATTATGAGATTTCCCTAGAAAATCTTGCCTTAGGAGACGCTGACATCACGGAAATGTTTCTGACTTCCAAAGTAGCAATAGGAGATTTGGCCCTTGAGGCGCCTCATTTTGTCCTCTACACGGATAGAAATGCAATGGAAGAGGAGGCAAGAACCACGGACTTGTATGAACTGGTCAAAGATTTGCTGGAGTCGATCTCCATAAAATCACTCACCATAGACAACGGCCAGTTTCTACAAAGAGGCGTTCTTAACCCAAATAAGAACAGGATAGAAGCAGATGATATCCAATTCTCTATGGAAGAAGTTTACCTTGGGCAGGACGAAACTTTGAAGAAGGATAATTTTTTATATGCTAAGGATGCTACCTTAAAGATTGACAGGGCAAGGATTGCTTTGGCAGATGAAATCCACTGGATTTCCGGGCACAAAATATACCTTTCTACCTATGATGATAAGGTAAAGATCAATGAAATAGAACTCATACCGGAGGTGGATGAAGACAGCCTATCCAATACCTCATTGTTTGAAATAAAGGTTCCCTTATTGGAATTTGCCAATGCCAACCTGCGAAAGGTTTATAATGAGAACATCATTGATATCGGGGAATTAATGATAAACTCACCCGATGTAGTGATCAAGGATATCCTTGGGAATTCTTCTGAAGAAGCCAAGCCCTCACAAATGACCGACCTGCAAAAGCTTACCAAAGGTTTTTTCAAAGCTGTGTATGTGAAAAAATTGGAAGTGGAGAGTGGAAGCCTTGTTCTGGACAATCACCTTAGAATTAGGCAAGATAGTTTGGCTTTTGGGAAAATTAATTTCCTCCTGGAGAATTTTCAATTGGATGACAAGCACATGTCTGACACCTCTTCAAGGATTTTTCTGGCTGATAACCTAATACTGGAAATTGACGATTACGCGCTTAAATTATCGGATAATCTTCACCTTTTTGTAGCGGATAAAATCCTTATTGATACCAAAAAGGATTTATTACATGTGGATGGATTCAAGTTAAAACCATTTTCACCAGAAGCAGTTCTGCCTTTACTGGATAAATATGGTAGAACTACGGTTTTGGATATTGAAATCCCGGAATTTTCTGCCACCGGAGTTGATATCAACCGAGCGTATTTTCAAGAAAAATTATTTATCAATCATATTGATATTCCAAGTCCAATAATTCATTGGACTAAATATATTTCAAAGGATAAAAGCAAACAAGAAAAATTAGAGCGTGGAGATATCCTCGAATTGGTAACCAATTATTTTAAAGTGATCAGTGTAGATTCTTTAAGCACTGACAATGGCACTTTCACCTATGAAAATTTTGCCAATGAACGCTTTAGGTCCTTTGCTGAAAATGACATTTCCGTTAAAATAAGAAACTTTTACCTGGATGAAAACATAGACCCTGCTGCTAATCGTACGTTGTTTTCAGGTGAAGTAGATGTCAACCTTAACAATTATCTCTTTAATATAGCCAACGGAAAATACAGTATCATTGCCGGCCGGATAGGATTCAATTCTGCCCGAGAAGAAATCAATACCTTCAATGTAAAACTAATGCCCAATAAGAACCTGAAAGCCAAGGTCAGTATTGAGGCCAGTTTTCCAGACTTGAGCTTTAGCGGAGTTGATCTGGAAGCTTTTCTATTTGACAATACGCTTGCGCTGACCAAGCTTAAATTTTCAGATGCTGAGGTCAACTTATCGATAAACAGGGATTTCAGCAAGGGAAAAGTGGATGCCAGCACCAACAGAAAGAAAAGCAGAAATCTGCCAAAAACAATAGATGTTATAAAAATTGACTCCATTCTAGCAACCAATGGATCATTTAACGTAGCCAATTATCAAGAAGGAAATGACCTGCAACTGATCAATACTGGAATAAACATTGCCATTACTGATTTTCTTCTTGACTCCACAAGGTTATCGCATGGAGACATTGCGAGCTTTTTTTCCACAATGGCACTGGATGTGGATGATTTTTCACTTGCATTAAAGGACAGTATCCATACAGTTACCTTTTCAAAAATCGAACTTGACTCAAGAGAGGAAGAAATTTTGATAGAAAATGTCAATGTGGTCCCTAAGGATGAACTGGGGAACTTGAAAGGCCCAATAATAAATGCCCATATTCCAAAAATTACGATTAACACACGTTCCTTGACCAGCTTTCAAAAAACAGGCGTTTTGGATGTATCCCTTTTACAGCTTACGGATCCGGTGGTAAATCTATACCTGAACAAAGATGAGGCAGCCATTGTATTGCCACCCAAGGAAGAAAAAGAAGTTACTCGAAAAATATTGGAAAGTATTTTGGTGAGAAATTTTAAACTCAAAGGCGGTAGTTTTGCATTGATCGACAAGACTGACACTACTTCACAAAGAGCTTTTAATAATCTCCGCCTAATTTTGAGTGACCTAAATTTTGACTTCACTCAAAAGCAGACATTTAGTTCTGATTTCTTCTTTAATGATGATTTTCGATTTGAATTCAAGGATTACGTCTTGAATCTACCGGACAGTCTGAACCAGGTAAGCATTGGAAAGTTAATGGTTTCAACTGACAAGCTTGTGCTCGACGAAGTTCGCTTTGCGCCCAGGGTGGGTAGATTCGCTTATGCTAGAGTAAAAGGAAAACAAACGGACGCTATGGAATTATTTGTTCCAAAAATAATTATCGATGGACTTAACCTGAAAAAATTCATCTCTGAAGAAAAGCTTGAGGCGGTTACCATGACGCTTGAAAGGCCACAATTGGAAGTATTCAGAGATAAAAGGGTTGAAGAAGACACCACGGTTTTTAAGATGATGCCGCAGCAACTTATGGAGCTATCTACTCATGTAATCGAAATGGACACTTTGATTATAGAAGACGGGCTGTTGACATACAGAGAATTTCCTATAAAAGGAATGGTTCCTGGGGAAATAACTTTCGATCAATTCAATGCTAAAATGTACCCTTTTAGATTAGGTGAATTTGGTGAAGACAGAAAAACCCCAAAGGTTGAAGCCACATTAAGGTTGAACAAGGCGGCTGAGATGAAAGCTTCTTTGTCCATGAGCTTTATAGATCCTTACCCTCTTTCTATCGAAGCAACCGTTGGACCTTTCGAACTTTCAGCCATTAATTCGATTTTGGCAACGAATGCTTTTGTGACTGTAAAAAGAGGTACAATTAAGACTGGTGAATGGAATTTTGTTGCAGACAAGAACCATGCGATTGGTGCAATGACCCTGAAATACAACAATCTTAAAGTGCAGCTACTCGAAGAGAGAACGCTTGAAGAGGCAGGAGGAAGAAAAGGTATTTTGACGTTTGTCATCAATACTTTGGCGCTCCGAAAAAACAATCCTCGTCCACTGTTCAACAGACTGGTATCCTCACCCATTTACGTAGAAAGGTTACACCACAAATTTATTTTCAACTATCTGTGGAAAGCTACCTTTTCCGGATTGATGGGAAGTTCGGGACTTATGAAACCCAAAATTCCGAAAAAAGAGGAGGAAGAATAGAAGAAAAAATTTTGACCCATGCAAAATCAACGAAAGACTAAAAGCACGGAGGCTCATTAGAATTATGAGGCAATCCCTTGTTCAAAACTACATTTCACAAAAAACCAAAAGAGCCTCAGTCCTGACCGAGGCTCTTTTACATTCAGTATGCTAATTCTATTTATCAAAAAGAATAGGCCAGTCCAGCCCGTAACCAATAGCTTGTATATTGACTTCTGAACCTTATTCCATAGGCAACGGCAGGCACCAACTGCAAATTATCAGTCAAGAAAACTCTGGCTTTAAGCTGCAATCTTGGTGCATGCGTCACAAGATTACCAGTTTCTCTAAAAGTCACACCTTGGCTGGTCAATTCACCTGATAGGATTACCCTTTCAGACTGGTGGAAGTCATAGCCCAAGCCCAATGTAAAGGTGGACATATTGAAGTAATCCATTTCTTCAGGTTCCAAAAAAAAGCTATTACCTTTACCTTCGAAATTAAATTTTCCATAGGTAATATCTCCATAAAATCGATCATTAATGTATCGTGAATAGCCAATTTCAAATCCTTTTGCAGATAAATTCCCACCTGTAAACCTATCAGCTTCAATAAAAGAATAACCTAAATAAATGGTATTTTTGGTATTTGTCTGAGCATCGCTGGTACGCACAAACAGAAAGACTGTTAACGCTAATAATAATAGATGTTTCATTATATAATTAATTTTCTTCTAGTGTAAAATAGGCCCTAATTCTGTTAAATTGGTAAACAGGATATCTTGTTCCTCCATAATAGCCAATGCCTTGATCAATTTCATTTACATTGTTTTTTATTGTGAAACATTTATCAAAACCTAGGGCTGATTCCAATTCTACTGCTGTTTTATATGCGACTTTAACGTTCTCGGAAACTTCTACTCCATCTACAGACGCTTTCAACCCTCCAGTATAGTCTACAGTAGAACTAGTCCTAGTACAGCCCCAAACAATATGCATATTGTCTGAATCAGCCTGCCAAGATGATATGATAAATGATGCAGGTGTTACTTGCCATCGTCCTATAGCAGCTTCTCTCCTTGAGACTCTATGGCACTGAAATGGGGCGTTTACTGTAGCGCTGAGTGCTGGCAAACCACCAGATCCTACAGTAAAATTTCCATGAGCCACGCATAAAAAAATATAATTTGCATTAGGCCAAGCTCTTATATTTTCTTCTAATCTGAATGCAGGCATTCGTACAGTTAGGTTTTGGGTTGTCTTGCCATTTACTACATTGCATAATGCTACAGGATTGCTTGTAACTCTTGCATTTGCATCTAAATTTTGTACGGTTTTTTCGATGTCAAGCAAGTTAACATTTTCGTCATTTTGAAAAGCACCAAGTACAATAGTTGGATTATTTTGCGCCCACTCATCGTCCGCTAAAAAATATTCACCTGTCAAAATTTCTTCCAAGGCTTGATTGCTATCTGATGAATTTCCAATCGGAACTTTTAGTGCTTTTGTTGCACCTTTCCAGTCTTCATCCAATGCAATGTTTTGTGCCTCAAATGCCTCTGTCCACCAAGAGACCGTGATTTCATCGACATCACTCAGCTTAAAATCCTCAACTAAATAAGGGGCCAGGACTGATATTTCATTATCAATAATAAATTGAATCAATTCTTCTCCATTAATGTAATTTTCAGATGTAGTACGTAAATTTTTTGCGCTATTATTAAATGCAGTAACTATGGCTGATGCTTTTCTGGAAGATGGATTTATTCCATCTTCAAAAAGATTTTTAAGGTTGTAGTCGATGTCATCCGCTTCACCTCCTGCACCAGCTAAAGAATAAAGCTCTTCCAATGCGTTTTTATCTTTCAAAACTTCTCCAAAGAATACCGAAAGAACTTTAAGCTTTTCTTCATATTCATTTGAAGGCACATTTAAATTAACATCTTTTGCGTCAAAATTGCCTAGTTCTGCGTCTGTGCAAGAATACATTGTTAAAGCTGAAATTAAAACAGGCAATAAAAATAATGTCAAGCCTTTTAAAGGTCTAGTTGCCCCCCTTATGGTTTTTACGAGATAGTAGTGTTAATCCTTTTTTCATTTGATTTAGATTAGTAATAGTTTAAAAATAAAATAGTTGTTTTAAAAATTTTAAAGAATAATTCTGGTTAGAAATATTATTTTAAAAAATGAATAAAAACAAAAATTAAATACTTTTTTTATGCAATTTTTTCAATACAATAAAATTATATATTGTATTGAATGAAAAATGTATTAATAATAATTTCCTAATACAATAATAGTTGATAATTTTTTAAAAAAAAATTATAAAAAAGTGAGGTTTTGAAAATTTTTCCTTATGTTTCTTGTTAAAAGACATTTAATGGGAAGTAAGGAGATGTTAAGGTATCTAGATTTTACAAATATCCTCCCCAAATTATTCAAATAAAGAGGTTTATTTAGGTAATCTAGAAAATGAAGCACTCGAAAGTGTGTTGTCAAATAGGGATGGGTACAGCCCGTAAAAAATCAAATAACCTATGTTCTTTTAAAAGATAGGTGACCTCAAAAAATTATTTTAGATTTGTGGTCTTACAAAGATCAATTCCCACATGCAAAGTGAAAAAATAAACCAGATTAAAGCTGAAATAGCATCAGCTAAAGCTACAAATGCAGAAGAACTAGAAGCTTACAGGATGCGGTTTATAAGTAAAAAGAGTGTTATAGGTGCTCTTTTTGCCGAAATGAGGAATATTCCAAATGAACAGAAAAAAGCATTTGGTCTGGAAGTCAATGAAGTAAAACAGCTTGCTGAAGAAAAATTTAAGGACCTCATCGCTCAATCTGAAAGCGGAAACCAACAGAAGGTAAGTCTTGATCAGGACCTTACCCTACCTCCTACTGTGTGGCCTGTTGGTGGAATACATCCATTAACTGCAGTCCGTCAGCGTATCGTCACCATTTTTGAGCGTATTGGTTTCAACCTATCCGAAGGGCCCGAAATTGAAGACGACTGGCATAATTTTACTGCCTTAAATTTTCCTGAGAATCATCCCGCACGTGAAATGCAGGACACCTTTTTCATAGAAAAACATCCTGATATTGCCTTAAGAACACATACCTCCTCAGTGCAAGTAAGGGTGATGGAAAATGAAGAACCTCCTATCCGTACACTTTCACCCGGCAGGGTATTTAGAAACGAAGCCATCTCTGCCAGAGCACACTGTATTTTTCATCAGGTGGAAGGACTCTATGTAGATGAAAATGTTAGTTTTTCCGATTTGAAACAGACTCTTTATCATTTTGCTAAAGAGATGTTTGGAAAAGATACAAAGGTGAGGTTTAGACCTTCCTTTTTCCCTTTTACGGAACCAAGTGCTGAAATAGATATCTCTTGCCAACTCTGTGGAGGAAAAGGCTGCAATATATGTAAAGGCAGCGGCTGGGTAGAAATTGGTGGATCAGGAATGGTAGACCCCAATGTGCTTAAAAATTGCGGAATTGACCCTGACAAATACACTGGATTTGCCTTTGGTATGGGCATAGAACGAATCGCCATGCTTAAGTATCAAATCAACGACCTAAGGCTATTCACAGAAAATGACATCCGCTTCCTCAGTCAATTTAGAGGTTTATTATAAATAAATCCCAGTTTATTGATTGGATTAGTGGGTATCGACTATTTCGAAATTTTCCAAATTTGCAAAATACCCAAATTTTAATATCTTTGATTGATGCACAAAAAACTATCAATTATTTCCCTCAAACGGAAATTGCAGCGAAATTGGAAAGCATTTCGCTTCGATTTAAGTGCATCAAACAATCCTGCATTTATTGGGTTTTACAAATACCTATACAAGCCCAAAGAGGGAAGTCTAAGTGAATTTGTGAGTCTTTATTCTATTTCCAAAAAAGGTAATTTTACTGTAATTCAGATCGGTGCCAATGATGGCATAACGCATGACCCCATTCATAAATTTATAAAACGAGACGATTGGAAAGGCGTATTGCTAGAACCGCTACCCGGCGTATTCCATCAATACCTCAAAAAGATTTATGTAAAGAATAAAGGCATAAAAACACTCTGTGCCGCTATAGGAGAAAAAGATGGTACGCAAGCCATGTATAAAATTGGTTTTTCTGACATGCGCTGGGCAACTGGCCTCACCTCCTTCTCCAAAGAAAAGGTCTTAAAGGCCTTCGAAGATGGGATAGTAGCTTCTAATTGTTCAAAATTTGGCGTTGAAATCCCAAAAGATAAAGGGAAGTGGGTTGCACATGAAGAGGTGGAAGTAATTTCTCCGAAAAGCCTTATAAAGAAATACGAATTAAATAAAATAGACCTCCTACAGATCGATGCTGAAGGTTACGATTTAGAGGTAATTCGCATTTTTGATATCCCTCAGACAAAACCTGAAGCCATAATATTTGAAAATGTAGGTCTAAATTCTCAGGATTACGATTCTTGCCTACTGTTATTAAAAGAAAACCAATATTCCACCCGCAAATTTGGCCCCAATACTCTGGCGCTTAAAGAACCCATAGGCAGCGCATTTCAAAAATTTTTTGCCTGATGAAAAAGGCACTGGTATCCATTGTTATCCCCTGCTATAATCAGGTCAATTATATTGACGAAACAGTACAATCTGTTTTAGCCTCCACCTACAGACCAATTCAGGTTATTATCGTCAATGATGGATCCAAAGACGAATCTTTGAAAATTGCCTACCAACTACAAGACAAACACCCTGAAATAACGGTATTGGACCAACCTAACAGCGGGGTGGCCAAAGCCCGAAATACTGGGGTTAATGCTGCTAAAGGCACCTACGTTTTACCATTGGATGGAGATGACCTTATTTCAACGGATTATTTAGAAAAAAGTGTGGAAATATTGGCTAATCAGCCAAATGTTAAGGTAGTCTATTGTCAAGCGGTAAAATTCAATTCAAGCGTACAAAAACACTGGAAACTTAAGGCCTTTAGTCGAAATAAGCTGGCAAGAGACAATATGATCTTTGTAGCAGCCTTGTTTAGAAAATCAGATTTTATGGAAATAGGTGGCTTTTCAGAAGACATGACGATGGGGCGTGAGGATTGGGAATTCTGGATCAAAATGTTGAAAGATGGAGGAGAGGTAGTAAAGCTTCCATTTATTGGGTTTTATTACAGGTTGACCAAGCAAAGCAAAAGAAAAAAAACAGGCACAAACCAAAAAAAGAGGGAAAGAATCGCCTATTTAAATGCGCATCATTTGCCTTTCTTTGAAAGGGAATTAAATGGTCCGTTAAGGTTCCAACGTACTTGGTCAAAACCTTATAATACCTTATTGAAATGGATGGGTAAACTATAGAGAAAAAAGGCGTATAACCGGATAAACATAGCTCTTATTGGAAAAACAAGTATTGCACAGGTAGCCTTACCACCATACCCCCTTAGGCAGACCAAGTTTCCTTTTTCAAGGTTCATCTGCTATATGAACAGACGAATATTTGGAATTTTTACTAACATACGAATCATTAAATTACACCCTTATAAGTTTGTAATTATGCCATTAGATTTTTTGGATTCAAGGGAAATAATCTTATATTCATAATCGTAATATCCCCTTTAATATGAAAGAAAAAATCAATTTTAGTCTTCACAGCTTAAGCTTAGTAATAGTGATCGGTCTGCTAGCCTGGTATTTTGTTAGCACTGGCATAACAACAGCTACTGTATTTACCTACATGATCGTAGTTTTGATAATTGTAGAAATCACTAGCTTAATATTAGTAAGTGGCATATATCCTGAGAGTCACACCTCTTTCAAAATTGGCATCGTCGCTTCTCTTTTTATCCTTTTGGGCATTAAAATAATGATGCCTACGTTTTTCGTGCCAATATCAGTTGCACTAATCGCCGTCAATTTTTTATATAATTTCTACTCCAATAATAAACGGAGGAAGGGTGCTTTTAGAAGAAAGAAAAATAAAACTGCTCGTTTTTAACCTTTTCTATTTTTAGTCAATTTCGATACATTTCATGAATTTACCCGAAATAGGCAAATGCCATTCTATTACGCGAAGGAATAACTTTAAGGACAATTAGTTACGGCAGAAATGGAGGTATTACATAGGCATGCTAGTACAGGAATATCAAAAATTGACAGGTTTATAAGAAATTTCCACCGCAATAAGTTGAGGATTACCTATTGTAGAATTGCCTAATATTGTCCGCTTATAAAGCAATACTTGTTCATTTTCGGACATAAAAATGATTTCAATATATAGATCTTCAGTGATTTACAATATTTTTTAAAATATTCAGAAAAAATTATCTTTTTAAAAATTCCCCTAAAACCTAAAATTACTGTTCGGTGAAATAACAAACAGCTGTACAGTTGTTCGGTTATGGTACACTTCTGTTTTACCAAGGCCCTTTTTAAAGTTACACCTTATTCAAAAAAAATTCTATTGACTTTCCAAAATGATTCCTGTAATGATTTGGTACGCGCTTGGCAATAACTGTTGCAAATAAAGACAACAACAGTCCCAAATCATGAAAACAATAGCAACATTATTTCTCGCAATCGGCTTATCATTCTCAAGCTTCGCATTAGACAAAAGGTTGATGGAGGTTTCCTCCGTTGAAATTCAAGCACAAAGGTTTGCAATAAAATTAAGCGAGGCCATAGGAAAGGTTCGGATTACGATTTTTGACCCACAAGGTAAAATCATAAACAGGACCTTCTTTGAGATAACTTCTCCCCAAAGTATCCCTTTTAATTTAAGTGACATACCTGAAGGCCTTTATAAGGTAAAACTCAATACTAAAGAAGATTCTCAGACCTTCGATGTTGAAAGCTATCGAAAAATAGAAAAGAAATTGATGGCTTATGCAAAAGAAATTGATAAAAACACTTTCAATCTAAAAGTGCTAGGAATAACAGATCCCGGCACAATAATAACAATTTTTAGCAACAACCATAAGGTACTCATGAGAGATGAAATTCAAGAAACCGGTGGATTTTCAAAAAATTATCGCTTAAAACATTTAATAGTTGATCAGGTCTATCTTAAAGTAGAAAATGCCAAGGGGAAAAGAAAGTATTTGTATTTCGATTGATCTATAGGTCTATGCTAAACTAAGGTTAAACCCAAAATACACAATATATGCTATCGCAAGACCTGTTGCATAAACCGGTTAAAAAGCCTCTCTGAATTCAGGGAGGCTTTTTAATTACCGGCTATCGGAACGTCTCAATAAGGCCTTTAAGTTTCTCTTGACTTATTTGGCCTGTATGGAAATGCCTTTTGCCCTCTGCTGTAACAAACAAGGTGGCTGGAATGGCGCCTGACCAATCTTTCTTCAATTTTTGTTTCCAATCTTTTTGTTCCTTTTCACTGAGCAACCATATTGGGGAGCTAAATCCCTTTTTCTCTACAAAGGCTTTCACCCTTTCAGGTCTTCTATCATCATCCAAGGACACAAATACCAAACTAGTACCTTTGGTATTCTTAACGGTAGATTCAAAATAGGGCATCTCATCAATACATGGCGCACACCAGGTAGCCCAAAAATTATATATTCTCAGGTCATCTGAAGGTGTCTCAATTTTGCTCTTGAAATCCTCAAAACCCATGGTAATCATAGGGTCAGTTTCGATAAAGCCAAGACTTAAAAAGAGCAATAAAACCTTTAATTTTAACAACATATATGTTCAATTTTATGCAATTAGCATTAATTATCTAATACCTGATTAATAAAATATACTGATTGAGGAATCTGGGCCACTGACTTAGAAGATTCATCTTCAATGATAAAATAAGCTGTCCCTCCCTTTTTTGCTTGTTCGATAATCTCTTTTATAGCTATATCTCCGGTACCAAGAACCACATTCGATTCATCATCTCCTGTACCATCCTTCGTTCCTTGCGTGCCGCTTTTTCGATCCTTCAAATGTAACAGCGGAAATTTGTCTGGATGAGCTTTCAAGATAGCCAAAGGATCACCTCCACCCATTTTAACCCAAAAAACATCCATTTCAAATTTAAAATTAATAGCGTTTTCCAACATATAATCAAATAATGTACCATTACCATAAGGCTTAAATTCATACCCGTGAGGGTGGTAGCAAAAAGTTATTCCTGCTTCTTTGGCCAGTTTGCCGGCACGATTAAATACCTCGATCGCTTCTTTGGCATTTTGCTCTCCAAATTCAGCTGTATGAGGAATCCAAGAGGTCACAATATACTTTGCTCCAAAAGCTTTAGCCTTTGCTATTACTGCCTCTGGATCGGTCATCATCTCCTCATAGGTGCCACCGACACTAACCAATTGGAGGGCATACTTAGCCAAAAGCGCTTTGTATTTCTTATCGCTCATGCCATAGGTACTTCCGCCTTCTATATAGTGGATGCCCCACTGATTAATGATTTCATGGTATTTTTCGGCATCCAACTTCATTTGCTTTCTTAGGCTATAAAGTTGCAAACCAATCTCCTGAGCTTTTATGGTGGAGACAAAGGAAAAAGCCATCACCAAGGCAATGGCATATAAAATACAGTGATTTTTCATTGGGTTTATCGTTTTTAAGCAAACTAACGAAATCCCTGCAAACAAACAAAAAAATAATCCTTTAAGGGTATCGGTGTACTTTTAAATTACTCTTCTTTAAATTTATCCAAAACATACAAAAATACATTTAAGGAGAGCGTAGAAGTTTCTTCAGTTTCAGGCGCAATTTGAGGCAAATTCGTTGCCCTTTCGCTAAGTAGAACTTCTTTAGTTTTCGAAGTTTTTGTGCTTATTCCATTCGAATAACGAATAAAACGATTTTTTTTATCTCCGGAATTTTCACCCCGAATTATATCTGTCTTTGTCAGTTGCGTTTTTTGCTGAACAAGATTGTAAACGTTACCGGAATCTTCTTGAGAAAAAGTTTCACCCAATAAAAAGCAGAAAAATATAACACTAAGAATAAATGGAATATTGAAAAGAATCCGAATATTATTTTGAAAACTCATGATTTTATCTGTTAAAACGAGTGTTGTTTTAATTAATAACTATAACGAAACCAATTATACACATTTTTTTAATCTTTTACAAATTCGAGCTATGGGATCCTAGTTATTGGTTACTAGCTGTTAAGCTTATAATTTTTAATTCTTGCAAAAAATAATAGCTATGGATATTCCTTTTAAATTTGTTTTAACTCCAATTGCTTAACCTATTCTTAAAGATGATGCAGGCCATCAATTTCCCTCAATTTGCTTCAAAATTTGCAAAGCATTTTACCAATGGTTCGGATAAAAGAATGATTTTGAATGTAGTCATAGATTCAAAAAAAATTCAATCTGGAAATGACACCCTTTTTGTAGCCCTGAATGGCTCCAGATATGCGGGTTGGGAATATGCAGGAGATGCTTATGCCAAAGGTGTTCGGAATTTCATCCTCCCAAGCAATTGCCCTTCTTCACTTTTAAAAGATCTGGAGAACAGCAATATCCTTTTATCTATGTCTCCCTTAAAAGACCTGCAGCAATTGGCGCAGTTAAATCGAGAAAATTTTAAAGGTCCGGTAATCGGAATAACCGGCAGCAATGGAAAAACCATAGTGAAAGAATGGCTTGCCCAGATACTCTCTGCCCAATATAATTTATGGAAAAATCCTAAAAGTTACAATAGCCAGATTGGTGTTGCCCTTTCTGCATTGGGAATTAGCCAACAACATCAGGTGGCCCTACTTGAGGCGGGTATTTCTGCACCAAATGAAATGTCCGCTTTAACCCAAATCATTCAGCCCGAATTGGGTATTTTCACCAATATTGGGAGTGCTCATGATGAATACTTTAAAGATACAACAGCTAAAATTCGGGAAAAATGTAAGCTTTTCAAAGGTGTCAAATACCTTATCTATAGAAAAGATCAAACCCAGGTTAGTCAATATTTGGAGGAAAATTTTGACCCTTCTGTACGCATTAGTTGGTCTGATAAGGCCGGTGGAGATTATATTTTATCCGTCAAACGGCATAAAAATGGCTCCAAAATTTATTTGATAGGCAAGGACTTTCAAACCTATACTTTTTTAACTTCTTTCAGGGATCAGGCCTCCCTTGAAAATATCAGGCATGTCATCACCGCAGCCCTAAGCCTGAGGATGAAACCCGAAATAATCCAACAAGGACTTGGACTTCTTCATGCAGTGGACATGAGGTTAACCCTTAAATCAGGTAGCAAAGGCTGCAAGTTGATAGATGACAGCTATAACAATGACCTTGCAGGGCTGGAACTAGCGCTTGAATTCATGAGCCAACAAATGACTGCAAGCGGGCGAAAGATCCTCATTTTGTCAGAAATGCAACAGGAAGGGAAAGAGGAAGTTGTTTTCCAAAAAATAGCTTGGCTTTTAAAGCACTACAGTATCGACCTTTTGGTGGGTGTAGGGAAGGGCTATGATGACTTCAAACATTTATTTCCAACGGAAAGTCAGTTTTTTGATTCAACGGAAATACTTTTAAGGCACTTGGAGGTTTTATCCCTTTCAAATGACCTGGTCCTCATCAAAGGGGCAAGGGCCTTTCGTTTTGAAGGAATTGTTCAAAAGTTGGAAGCACTTGCCCATGAAACCATTTTAGAAATTAATCTTAACGCCCTTAGACACAATTTCATCCATTACCGCCAAAAAATTAAACCCGGGACCAAAATGATGGTCATGGTTAAGGCATTTGCCTATGGTGGCGGAGCTGCTGAAATCGCAAATTATTTGCAGGAAATTGGCGCAGACTACCTATCCGTAGCTTATACAGATGAGGGCGTTTTCTTGAGAAATAATGGGATCACATTACCAATTATGGTCATGAACTCCGGCAGTTATCATTTGGAGTTGCTACAGGCGCATGCTTTGGAACCTGTCGTATATAACTTGGATCAACTAAAATCATTGTCGGAAGGGCTAAATGGTAATTTGGGATTATTAGCTGTTCATTTGGAATTGGACACAGGCATGAGGAGACTTGGCATGTCTGAGAAAGATCTCGATGAGGCCATCTTGGTTCTTCAACAATCCAGTAATTTAAAGGTCGCGGGAATCTTTACGCACCTGGCGGGGGCAGATGAGGCAGTGCACAAGGATTTTACCTTATTGCAGGTCGGCTCTTTTGAAAGCTCTAGCAACAAAATAATTCAGGAGACTGGCTGTAAACCGATTAGGCATTGCCTAAATTCAGCAGGAATTATCCGGTATCCTGAGTTCGCGTTTGATATGGTTCGGTTAGGCATTGGACTGTATGGCATAGAAGTCAACCATTTAGAACAAGATAAATTACAGCCGGCAATGACTTTGAAAACCGTTGTATCACAGGTAAGAACACTACAAAAAGGAGAAACCATTGGGTATGGAAGAAAAGGAGAAATGACGAGAGAGGGGGAAGTAGCCACCCTGGCAATTGGCTATGCGGACGGATATGACCGTCGGTTTAGCAATGGAAAGGCAATGGTTTTGATAAAGGGTCATATGGCTCCTATAATAGGCAATGTCTGCATGGATATGTGCATGGCAGATGTTACTGGCCTCAATGTTTGCGAGGGCGACGAAGCCATACTCTTTGGCCTTAAGCCTTCGATTGTGGACCTGGCAGCGAAGATCGAAACCATCCCATACGAACTATTAACGGGGATAGGTTCAAGGGTAAAACGACAATACATTCTGGATTGAGGCTTAAGGCAATATCAGGCTAAATACGGCTATATTTGGATAATATTTTGTTTATTTGTCATTTATATTTAAAGTGCCTGTACCTTGTACTTAATGAACCATATCTCATTGACATCAATCGTTCCGTTTTTTCGTAAGTATTGCATGAAATCTCTGGTTTTTCTTGTGCTTTGTAGTTTTTCCTGCGAAAATGCTCTCCAAGAGGAGATCGTGATCTATAGCAACGATTTCTCCAAAGCCGATCTTAATTTCTTTGAAAACGGAAGATTATTTGAATTCAATGGAGACACCGTTCTTGGCTATTACAATGATGAGAAGGTTTTATTAAACCTGACTGCTTTGCCTGAGCACAATACCATTAAGGTTACCATAGACCTCCTGCTTCATGACAGTTGGGATGGTAATCCAGAAAATGTTGGAGGGCCGGATTTCTGGTATTTAGAATTGGATGGACAAACAGTTCTTAGCACAACGTTTTCGAATTCTCCTTGCGAATCCACATTCTGCCTCTACCAGTCTTACCCCGCCAATTACCCTAGATTTAACGACCCAAAAACCGAATCTTTAAGAGCTGATTTGCCAGGAAGGTGCCAACATAAAAATGTAGAAGGCTGGACGAGTCTCTACAGAATCACCAAATTCATCAGCCATAAGAGTAATCAACTCTCCATCACTTTAGGAGATGATCTTAAGCAAGAAAATACTCCTGAACCTATTTGTGATGAAAGTTGGTCTGTATCAAGTATTCAGGTTAGCACCTTGACATTAAATTGAATCCAGCATGAATAAAAAACACCCTTTATATTTACAGATTATTTTTTGGGCATGTTTTATCTGTTTGGCTTCCCAAACAAAAGTTCTTGCGCAAAGCATCGGATTGAATTATCCTATTTATGATGATTATATGCGTAGGCAGCAGCTCCTCGGTAACTTATCAGAAGAGACTAGCTTTATGATTCGTCCACTTTACCCTACCGAGGCATTCAATAAACGCAATGCATTTAGTCTGGAAGAAAATAACGAAGATTCGGACCTACCTCAGCCTGGATCACCTAATTTCAAGAAGCCTAAATTCACGGCCCTTCCACCAATGATAAAAAGCAGGTACAATAGTGACCTCCCTTTTGGGATAAATGATGGCCAGATGATCCCCAATAAAGGACTTCAATTAAATGCCAGCGTAGGTATTTATTTTGAATATGGGCCCTTAACGCTTCAGCTTCAACCGGAAATATTGCATGCTGATAATCAAGATTTTACAGGGTTTCCTTTGGATCACTGGGGCAGCACATGGCTGCAGTATTTTGAATGGATCAATACCTCAGATATTCCAGAGCGATTTGATCGTGGTCCGATAACCGAACTATCTTTAGGACAATCCAGTATCCGCTTCAATTATAAAGAATACTCCATCGGGATTTCCAACGAAAATCTATGGTGGGGTCCGGGAAGAAGGGCCTCATTGCTGATGAGTAACAATGCCCCCGGCTTTTTACACTTTACATTAAATACCCGAAAACCTGTTGAAACAGTTTTAGGCAGCTTTGAGGGTCAATTAATTGCAGGCCAACTTAGGTCTTCAGGAGTAGATCCTGTCAATTACGATTATATTTATACAAATACGCCACTTTATGTGCCTAAAAGGTCCAATGAAGATTGGCGGTACATATCCGGATTAGCGCTTAGCTACCAACCCAAGTGGCTCCCTGGTTTATTTCTGGGTTTCAGCAGTGTTTCACAAATGTATCATACAGACATGAATCAACTTGCTGATTACCTTCCAGTATTTAATGGAGAGAAAGGCCCTGAAAGCATAAGCAGGCCCAATGTAGACAAAAGGAATCAGCTAAGTTCAGGCTATTTCAGGTGGATAAATTCAAATGGTCATTTTGAGTTCTATGGCGAATATGGCAGCAATGGCAATAGCCGAACGCTCCATGATTTCCTTATTAACCCGGATAAAAACAGGGCTTTTATCCTTGGATTTACAAATTTAAATCCGCTGAAGAACAAAAATGAATTTCTGCAAATGGGAATGGAAATTACCCAAACTGGACAAACTGTTCGAGAGGTAATTCTTGATAGAAATAGCTGGTATACCCATCCCTATGTAAGGCATGGTTATACCCACAAGGGGCAGGTTTTAGGTTTTGGTTATGGACCCGGAAGCAATGTAGTTTCTATTGATATGGCCTGGGTAAAAAACTTTAATCGCCTGGGTTTTGTGGTCGAATACATCAATCATAATAACGATTTCTATTACAAGCGTTTTGAAATAATTAAAGACCTGCGTCGAAAATATGTAGACATAGCACCCTCACTAATTGGAGAATGGCGCTTCGATAACCTGTTATTGTCAGCCAATTTTAAATACGTTAGCTCCTTGAACTATAAATGGTACTTGGAAAATGATCCTGACCAATATTTTATCCCTGGACTGGACAAAAATACTTTCGTTGGAAATATTGGCCTTACTTATCTCCTTGAATAAAGCTCTTAAAGAGCCATTTTGGTCAATGAAATGGCCAAACCCAGATTATGTAATTGCTATTGTATAATTCCATCTAACTCCTTAAAGAAACGTTTAGTTTAAGGCGCTTTAAAATCAATTGCCAAGGGATTTAACCCCCGAAATGCAGAAATTTCCACCGGAGTTAGCTACATAACGTTAATTAACAATGTCTTAGAATCCTGGTTCAACTGCCCTAAAGAATACAAAGGGGGTCAGTTTTGTTAAGAAAAAAAATCTAGCAAAGCCTTAACCAGCAAAACAAAGGGACCACCTTCCAATTTACTTTACCGAATCACTCTATTGTAACATCAATTTCTAAAAGTGCATTTAATATAAGCTCACTGGCTTGCAAATAAAATGTCTGTTGAATGTTTTCAAAAGTATCAGTAGGCTTATGATAATCGGCATGATCTGGCACACCAAAATAAATGAATGGGATTCCTTTTTTATGAAAAGGCCCATGATCTGAGGAATTGGTCCAATCAAGCTCTCCTTTCCCTCCATCATTTCCGAAAACCAATTGAACGGGAGATCGCTTACCTGCTTTTTCCAGATAGGGCTTGAATTGGGGATAAAAGGTAGTGCCCACAGCATAAAGGGTATTGTCTTCACTTCGGCTTATCATGTCCATATTCAAAACTAATTTGATTTGCTTTAAAGGAAAAGGAAAGTCGCGAAGCAAAGCTTGGGCACCCAAGAGCCCCATTTCCTCTGCATCAGTAACTGCAAGGAGTATGGAGTGCAAGGGTTTGTTTTCCATAAAATAAGCCGCCATATTCAGCAAAGCAGCCGTTCCTGAAGCATTGTCATCCGCCCCATTGTATATTTTATTGTCCTTCTTCCCCAAATGGTCATAATGGGCCATTAGCAAAATAATTTTTGATGAGGATGTGCCTGGTATAAAACCAATAATATTTTTCCCTGCACCTAAGCTTTCAGCTCCTTCATTTAAAGCGAAATTTTGAGTGTAACCAGGATATTGACTGGTTATTTCTAAATTTTCAAACCGATTAATAATATAACTAGCGGCCAATTCATTGCCCTCACTAGTTGTAGCTCTCCCTTCTAACTGGTCTGAGGAAAGATACTGTATATCCTCCAACAAGGTCTGCTTATCTATCTTTTGAGACCATGACAAGAATGGTAAATAACAAAAAAGCAATAAAATAAAGTAGGTAATCGTTTTCATAACGAAAGATTTTATAATGGCTTGTGTATATTCGTGAAAATACTAAACTTTCAGATGTGGATTTGACTTTGTTTATGAAATATATTTCTTTGACAGGGCTGATGTGTGTTTTTTCTCTGGTTAGCATTGCGCAACCAACACCTGTAGATCAATTTTTAGACGGTAAGTCGGTGGTTCTTGTTTCCGCAGCCACCTCCGCACTTCCTCCAATAAAATGGCAAGATCTGGCAGCAGAAATTCATCCTGCATTGGTAGCTGCTGGAGGAGACCCGGTAGCCTACTTTGATCTGGAAGAAGTCATTCTATCTGATGCAATTAAAAATGCCTACGCCAGTCACTTTGTAACAAGACAGGTTAAAAACATTGTTTTACTCATCAGAAAAGATGATGGACGCTTGTTTTGTCATATATTTCCTTTCTCAAGCAATGGTAATATAATCTCTCCGGGCAATAATTGGTTCACAAAAGCCACTGACAAGGATCAACTGAAGGAACAAATCCAATCATTAGGATTGAACAAAAGAAGTGAAAATTTCTTGGTAATAGAAGTTCCGGAATACCCTTCTATTCCGGGCTTGGAAAACAACTCCCTAAACAGCGGGTATATACAAGCTGCTCCTTTAAACCTGGACGTATTCAAGCTTGGCATTTTACTTACCGGTGTCGCTGGTAATGAAAGCTTTCTTAACACCTTCCGCCAAGACATTTATGGTAAGGAACAAAATCAAGTAGTGGCAGAACAACGTGCTCAAAGAGAAGGACTTGAACAAATATTCAAAGCTGAGTACCCCTTTCAAACTGAATTCCTGACGTCTTCTAAATCAAACCAGCAGCTTATCAGCGAAAAAGTCCAATTTATCCTCATGAAACAAGAAGGTCGCGAAGCTGACCTTATGAGAAGTATGGGTGTGCCTTTGGAAGAGGGTAAAAACCCAGACAAAATAGTGGTAAAATATTACATCCGGTTTTTGGTAAGGAATGAGTTGTACATTGGCGAAAAATGGGATGCATCACCCGACTGGAGACAAGCGCTCAAAAACTTTTTGGATCAAATCACCCCTTGAAATTTTACGATGGATCCCACCAAAACTTCACTTGTTAATGTTTCCGACTAAAAAAAGGTAGATCCAAAGGACCTACCTATTCACTTAGATATAGCAGATTTTATTTAGGGTGATAAACAACTTTTCTACTTCTCCTATGTGATATTTACTTATCTATGGAACCCATTACTCTTTTCAGAAAAGCATTCATGGCCTCTTTTTTATCCATACCTTCTTCTTTTATCATTTTCTGTACTTCTAAAGTACCGTATAAATTGGAAAGTAATTCTCCCATCACATCCAATTCCTCATCTTTAAGAGTACTTATCTCTGTCATTGATTCCAGGAGTTCTATGGTTTCTACCACCCAATCCTCATCGTTCTCTTCTATGAAACCCAGTACATGCTTAATTATTGGCAACCTCATTGATCAGTATTTTTAAAGCCTCTTCCTTATTTGTTTGTATTTGATTTATGAGTGATCCACCTTTAAAGACCGCAAAAGTAGGTAAATTGTTTACCTCAGCTAGTTTTCTGGACTCTGGTAGTTTCTCTGCATCAACATACAGAAAAGTGATCCCCTCATAATCCTTGCTCAACCTCTTCATTTTTGGCTTCATTATCCTACAGTTGCCACACCAAGTAGCACCATATTGAACCACCACTTTTTCGTTGTCCTTAATGACTTGTCCTAAATTATCTGATTCTAATTCTTGTAGCATAAAACGTTTGGTTTAATTAAAGCTCAAAGGTAAAAACTATTATTAAATAAATCCAATTGAAAATATCTATGAGCCATAGCTTTTCTTAATAGAGCTCCTTTTGAAGAAAAGGGATAAGCGCCAGAGACAATGCTTGCTGATAATAATCGGACCGACTAATCACTCCATTGGTAAGAATACCTACTGCTCCTCCACTCTCTTTAGAATTGGTTCGATTAAACAATTTGTCACCTGCTTCACCCAGCTCCATTCCATCACTGACCATTTTATTCAAAGCTTCTGGCAAAAAAAACGTTGCTGTCTTCGCTTTCCCGATCGTATTCTCATTATTTAATACGACCATCCATGCGAAGGAGACCATTTGTTCACCGACATTGTCTACACCACCTTCTATTCCTACCCAGAAATCCGCTTCAGGGAAGGCATTTTTAGAGGCAAAAGCCCTGTTGTAGGCACCCGTATAGGTTTCTACATCTCCTTTGGGTTGAGTACTTACCTTAGAATCAATATTCAGTCCCTGAACGATAAAATTTTCATCAAATATGGTAGAAAATGAGTTTTCGGTACTTTTAATTTTTACAGGATTTTTACTTCCGACAATTACTAATTTTTGTCTTTTTTGATCCTGTAAATTTCTTCTTTTAGGGAATGCCATTATGTGAATTAAATTTTGAAATACTTGGTTTAAGACATGTTGTGGTAAACATGGTTTACATCATCATCCTCTTCTATCCGCTCTATCATTTTGTTTATATCGACTTCTTGCTCACTTGTGATTTCAGTAGTAGACATTGGGAAGCGTTGCATTTCTGCACTTATCACATCTACCCCTTTATCTTCAAGGGCTTTTTGCATGTTTCCAAAGTCCTCAAAGGCGGTATAGATAAAAATTTCACCCTCATTTTCATCAATATCATCCAACCCAAAATCAATTAATTCCAGTTCAAGTTCTTCCAAATCATAGTCTGCTTTTAGAAAGCGAAAAACCGCTTTATGTTCAAACATAAAACTAACGGAACCACTAGTACCTAAAGATCCTCCAGCTTTGGTGAAATAATGTCTAACATTAGCCACTGTTCTGTTGATGTTGTCAGTAGAAGTCTCAATGAGCACAGCTATACCATGGGGGCCATATCCCTCATAAACCACTTCTTCATAGTCTTTTTCATCCTTATTGCTGGCTCTGGAAATAGCAGCTTCTATCCTGTCCTTAGGCATGGATGCACCCTTGGCATTCTGAATAATTGTCTTTAGTCTAGTGTTATTCGACGGATCAGGTCCTCCGGCCTTTACGGCCATAACTATTTCCTTGCCCAGACGGGTAAACACCTTGGACATTAGATTCCATCTTTTGAATTTTCTTTCTTTTCTAAATTCAAATGCTCTTCCCATAAGTTTTTATTTTTCTGGATTGTAAAAATAAATAAATTTTTTGATAGGACTAACATCCTAACAAAACTAAGCATGATTAATCTAGTTGCAATGCTTTGGGTATTTGTTGAACTATGGCTCACGATATACGTTTTAATTCTAGGTAATACAACTTCATTTAAAAATTTTTAGTAATGGACCAACCTCTTCCAAACCTCCCCGAATTATCTCTGCCCAGAATCGTAGTAATTGGCGCAGGCTTCGCTGGCCTTAAACTGGCAAGAAAACTAAAAAACAAAGACTATCAAGTGGTCCTGCTGGACAAAAACAACTACCACCAATTTCAACCACTCTTCTATCAGGTGGCTACTGCAGGCCTGGAGCCTAGTGCCATATCCTTTCCTTTGCGAAAAATATTTCACAATACCCCAAATGTAACCTTCCGAATGGCCGAAGCCCAGCGCATCTTTCAAAATGAAAACCGCCTGTATACTGATATTGGCTATATTGATTATGATTACCTGATTCTGGCCATGGGTGCTGACACCAATTATTTTGGCATGAAAAACATTATGAAGAACAGCATTCCTATGAAATCTGTCTCTGAAGCCTTGTTTATCCGAAACAAAATCATCTCTAACTATGAAAGAGCCATCAACATCGCTGATATAGAAAAGAGAAAAGCGCTAATGAATGTAGTGATAGTAGGAGGGGGACCTACAGGTGTGGAATTAGCGGGGGCAATGGCAGAACTTAGAAATGAGGTTTTTCCAAAGGACTATCCTCAGCTCAATTTTAAAAACATGAAGGTGGTGTTGATAGAAGCTGGTCCCTCTCTTCTTGCAGGTATGTCTGCTACTTCAGGTCAAAAAGCAAAAGAATATTTGGATAGTCTAAAAGTAGAGGTGATGCTGCAAACTGCAGTGGAAGATTATGACGGCCTGAATGTAATTATCAAGGGTGAAAAGCGCATTCAAACCAACACCTTACTTTGGGCGGCCGGTATTACACCCAACGGCATCCCAGGCCTTCTGGATGCTCAAAAGTTCAAAAATGGTCGATTACTTGTAAATGAACACAATCTAGTTCATGACAGTAAAAATATATATGCTTTGGGAGATCTTTGTTTGCAACAAATGCCGGACTATCCAAAAGGTCACCCACAAGTAGCCCAAGTTGCAATTCAACAAGCGGATAACCTTGCCAATAACTTCCTTGCCAAACTAAAAGGCAAACCGTCAAAAGCATTTAAGTACAAAAATTTGGGCACTATGGCAACAGTGGGGAGGAAACTAGCAGTAGTAGATTTACCTTTTATTAAACTTCAGGGCATGCTGGCATGGCTAATTTGGCTATTTGTTCACTTAATGGCTATTCTTGGCGTAAAAAACAAAATTTTTATTTTTCTTGACTGGTCCTGGAATTATCTGGCCTTCGACCCTTCCCTCAGGTTGCTTATTAGACCTACCTATGTAAAACCCAAAGACAGGGAAGAGTTGATAGAGGACAAAAATTAATTCTTTTCATATTTTTAACATTCCTTAACACCTGAACATTAAACTTGTACCGTTACTTTTGGTCTAACAGCTATAAAAACCAAAAAAAGTAACAAATATGAAAAAGTTAATAATGATTTGTGCACTGGTAGTAGCTACCGTAGTGCACGTACAAGCACAAAGGCAAGGCGACAGAGAAATTAATCCTGAGAAAATGGCTGAAAAGATGACCCAAAGGATGGATGAGAAACTAGACCTGACCGAGGCACAGGAGAAACAAATCAACGCATTATTTTTGGAGCAAGCCAATAATCGAAAAGAAACCCAAAAAGAGAGAGGTGAAGAAATGAAAGCTGCAAGAGAAGCTCACAAACAAAAACTAGCGGCCATCCTTACTCCTGAACAAAAGGAAAAATGGGAAGCGGAAAGAAAAGAAGGTCGTCATCAAATGCGTAAAAAAAGAGGGGGAGGACAAGGAAATGGTGCATAATAGCTCTTAAAGAGAAAACATGCCAGGGTTTATAACCTCATATATTTAAACACAAATAAATAAGAAGCCAATGTTCTACCCAGATTATGCAATAGTTATTATTGTATGATTCGGGATAAGAACAATTGGCTTTTTTTATGGCTTCTCTTATTTTCCTGTATTTTTGCCTCATCTATGAAACAGGCCATCATTGTTTTTCAAAAATTTCCAGCGCCCGGAAAAGTAAAAACCAGACTTGCTGCTACTATCGGCAATGAGAAAGCCGCTTATATATATACTTTCCTGTTAAATTACACCCATCAGTTATTGACAAGGACAACAGCCGAAATATTGGTCTTTCATGAAGGTCCTATAAATAAAGAGGAATACCCTAGTGCAAATTATTGGTTCTACCCACAGGAGGGCGATGGTCTGGGAGAAAAAATGTACAATGCATTTGAAAAGGCCTTCAAAGAAAATTATGACCGGGTTTTAATTATAGGTACAGATTGTCAGGAGCTTCAGACAAGCCATATTGAGGAAGCCCTAAGAAGCTTGGACAAGAATGATCTGGTCTTAGGTCCAGCCAATGATGGAGGATACTACTTGATAGGGCTAAATAAAAACGACAGCCGATTGTTTAAAAATATCCAATGGAGCACCCACTCGGTATTGGCTGAAACCATGGCTATTGCCAAAGAAATTCAACTCAAAGTACATCTTTTGGAAAGTCTAAATGATATTGATGAATATAAAGATCTCACTGAAAATCTAAAAAAGCTTGTTTCAAAGATTCAATCCTATTAAAAGCCATACAGAAAAAAATGCACCCGCTATTAGTAAATATAAAGGACAAACAACTGGTAGGTAAAAGTTGTCGGATGAGTATGGTTAATAATCGGACAGCTGAGCTTTGGAAGAGTTTTATGGCGGTTAGATCCACTATTCCTAGCCAGCCATTTCAGGAATTGATCGCTTTGCAGGTATATGGTGCCACCTACTTTACTTCCTTTGATGCAAAAAAAGAGTTTGACCAATGGGCTTGTATTGAAGTAGAAAATTTGAAAGAGAATCCACATGAAATGCAACCTTTTCTTTTACCGGGTGGCTTATTTGCTGTCTTTAATTATAAAGGGCCAAGTAAAGACCATCGCATTTTTGAATACATCTACGGTACTTGGGTTCCGCAATCCAAATTCCAACTGGATGAGCGGCCGAACTTTCAGGTTATGGGTAAAAAATACAGCAACAACTCCCCTTTTTCAGAGGAGGAAATATGGATTCCCTTGCGCATAAAATAAAGCCATACTACCCTAAAAAATATGACCTATTTATACCTTGTATACGTTTTATTTGTCATTAACGTGGTTGTAGGGTTCAAAACCTATTTTAAGGTAAATCGCATTTTGAAGGAGCACAAGTTTACCATTAAGAAACAAAGCATCACACTACAATATACCGTCAAGGAACTCAGTCAACTATTTGAACAATCAGACTCAGAAGAATTAAACCTTAAAATTCATAAAATCATCCGATTGACCAAATACAATTATTGGCTGGGTAGAATTTTCTTTTTACTATTTGTGGGGATAGTTATCTACCTCGTTTTGGGATATTAACATTATGGATGTTTTAACCCGGATTATGAAAGGGTTCGTAGTGCCTGTCTCGACTTCAATCGGGAAGTGATTCCATCACGTAATAGAAGATCCATGCACATTTCGGGTTTAAGATTTTCGGCATATTTAAGTCCTTCATAAGTACCATATAATCCTAAAGATGTGCCACCTTCTACCAATCAAATCAGTTGTGTTTTTTTCTTATTCTTTTTCTTCGGCTTCTTCATCTTATTGATCCAAATCAGGGTGCCCGTCACTGGTAAACTGGTAGCTATCAAACAGGAAATAAAGTAAAGCAGCTTCGAAAATGAACCATATACGTCTCCTAGGTGCAAGGCTTTTATAGATCCAGAAACCCGTTCATTGAATGGTTTTTCTCTAAAAACATCAGCCTCCAGCACCTTTGCGGTTGCCACATCAAGAACCAATTTGTCAGAGGCCGCTGAGGCAAAAAATCCTGCCCGTTTCTTATTAATATTGATTTTGGCATCTCCATCCTTAGGCAAGCTGACCGTGTAATCTCCTATATAATCTAGGGTTTGATCGACACTATGCAAGTAATCCTCAAGAGGCAACATTTCTATTTTGGCAAGGTCTTTATCCGTAGCATTTTTTCCCTCCCCAGCAGTTGGATTTGGGCCCTTTACACTTCTCTCCTCGTAGGTACCCAAGGATTTTTTCAAACCCTCTCTGTACCAGGTAAAAGAAAAGTAAGGACCAGTCACTCCCATTAAAAACAGTATGATAGCAGAATAAAAAGCTAGAGAATTGTGAAGGTCATGATTGATCCGCTTCCAATTGCTACTAAATTCAATCTTTAACCCTTGGCGCCAATACCTTGCTTTGCGAGGCACCCAGATTATCAAGCCAGTCAAAACGCCGATGGTGAAAAGAATGGTACATGCCCCAGTGATATAACTACCGAACTTTCTATTTTGCAAGCCCTCAAAAATGGGTTCTTCGATTTTATCCAGCAATAACCAACGATGCAAGCTAAACACGTAACCCATAAAAGTGGCTGCCGAATTTTCTTCCTTGCTATTCCCTAACAAATCTCCCGTATAGGGATTGAGAAAATAAGTGGTCCCAAAGCGGCTTTTGTCCCCTTCTTGCTTTGCCGTTACCTGAAAACTCCTGTTTTCATCAGCAGAAATTTTTATAGTCGTGATATTCCCATCAATTAACTTTCTACTACTATCGAGCAATTCATCAGAAGATAGCCGTGGTTTGCCCTCACTGTTGCTTACTTTATAAAGATGTGCCGCATTCCACTCGCGTATTTCCGTGTTGTAAACATATAGGGTACCAGTCAAGCAGACCACCAACAATACTATCCCACTTATCAATCCTGCCCACAGGTGTATATCGTTAAAGAACTTCCTGGTTTTGGCCCATGTTTTAGATTTATTCTGCTTTGTCATATACTCGGTTGAATTGATTTATAAACAACAATAGGAAGCAACCTATTCAGGTTATTTCCATGCTCAAATATTTATAGTATTGGTTTACGCGAGATTGTCTTAGAAACGGTCAACACACCGCATTTCCACTTGCTCATTATTGATTTCTGTTTCTGGGAACATTAATCCCCTAGAAATACGGGAATTACCCGTAGTAATAGTAAATATCTTTTCATGTGCAATTGACTTAAACGTTATTTAGATTAAATCTAAGAAAGGTTTAATGAGGTGCTAAGATAAAAAAACCTTTAAATTGTAGGTAAAAAATTGGGAAATTATTTTGAGGGATAAAGGAATAACTAATAAAGAGCACTTTAGAACACTCTTGAATGATTAGAAAATACCCATATTGATAATAGTAGTTTTCTTTGATACCATCATATATCAGGTTTTACCGGCCTTCAAAGGTTATGGTTTTTAGAGAAGGATGGAGGGCGTTAAGAAAATGAGGTAACTCTTAGAAAGAGATGAAAAATCACGGAGACCTTTACTTCCCTTGTTTACATGCACTTGACACATTTCTCAGCTGTTTTAAAAAAACTGCTGCAAAACACCAAAGAAATTAAGCCAATTGGAAACTATCCCAATTGGAAATTGATAAAGAATAACACCAAACTATCCGTAGCTTTTCCATCAATATAAAGGGGTACCCAATCGTTTGGCATCAAAGAAACTACCCTTAACGCCTCAGCATCTAGGGCCTTATCTCCTGCTTTCGGAATAAATGGACGCTCCATTTTTCCTTCTTTGGTAATGGTTACCATCACCCCTATTGTACCTGTAACACCTTTTGCCCTTGCCGCGTGTGGATATTGTACATTATTGGCCAGGAAATAAAAAAACTTAGCATCGCCACCTAGCAAAACCGGCATAGCCCCTGTTTCAACAGCTACCAGTTCTTGGTCCTTTAGAATATAAACGGCCTTAACTGATTTGAAATCTTGTAGGTATTCAAAGGATTTTGTGGAAAAATTATATTGTTGAATTAAAGCATTCTCAGCATCAAAAAAATCCCAGGTACCTGACTTATTCCCTTGACTATATTGTCCTTTAGCCCTGAATCCCAAATTTCCTTTGTATTGAATTTCAGCAGCTCCTTCTTTTATTTGTTCCCCTTTTAGCACATGATAAGTAAAAACCTTGTTGGGATTTTTACTGTTCTCTTTAATCTTTTTGAGCGATTGAGAACTGGCTGGAAAAAATGAAATGCCACATAAAATAATAGTAATAAAGGCTCTAACCATTTTATTAAATCAGTATTTTATCGGGTTAAAGCTATTCATATTATCGAAAATTAGGAAGAAAAAGCTGAAATTCTATTGAAATTTTAGACAGAATATTGAAATAGGAAAACCTAGTTCGAGTAAGATGCAGAAATTATACAAAACCGTAAAAAGAATATGGTTATAAATGTTTAGGTATAATTTACAGGATTCTGATATGTTTTTTGAGGAATATCAATAAGCTGAAGACACCCTTTATGAAAAATTGCTGCCTTATCAGCGAAAAGCAAGGCACCCATCTTATCGCTTGTGTCAAACACGGTTGTAATTCCTATACTTTTTATTATCTCTCGAATTTCAACAATAAATTGGTGTTTTTCATTGGCCTCAAACCGTTAAAAGGTTCCCTCAAAAGTAAAAGGGATGACTTAGGAGCTATTGCCAGCGCCAATGCTATCCGAAACTGGCTCGCAAACTTTCAGGAAGACATATGGGTCTTTGGCTGTTGGTACCAAAATACCTTAGGTTAGCCTGTTGAGATTTATACAAGGAATATTTGGAGGCGATAAAGAACCAATTGTCGACCCTAGTATTATTCATCCATGGATGGTCAATTTGACCCTTAAAACGATTGGAAATCAGCTTTCAAAGTTAGCAAGACTAATTAACCTTTCACAAGTCTTAGCATTCGTATTAACACAAAATTTTAAAACTTTTATACTTATGTGGATTTAATCTAAATAAAATTTTATTGTTTGGGCGATAATTTTATCTTTACGTTAATTTAAAATTAATCTAAATAAAAATTAAATGACTAGAGGATTATTAATTTTTGCCTTTCTACTTATAAGTGGAATATGCAATGCACAAAATGCTAAAATTACTGGTAGTGTCAATAGTTCATTAGATGCCCCTTTGCCCTATATTAATGTTGTTTTAGAAGGTACTTCATACGCAAGTATCACCGATGAGAATGGTGAATTTACAATTGAAAAAGTACCAATAGGTAGTTACTCCATAATAGCTTCCTCACTAGGTTATGGTAAGCAAACAAAAAGTATTAAAGTCAAACCAAACCAAGAAAATAAAATATTATTTGTTTTAACTGAGGCATCTATAGAATTACAGTCCGTGGAAATTATAGGTAGAAGAGCGGTAACTTATAATAATGAGGTGTCATTTGGTGCTACTAAAACGGCTACCCCTATTAAGGACATACCCCAAGCTATTAGTTATGTCACCAAGGAAGTGATGGCAGACCGACAGGCCTACAGGGTCAATGATGTAGTAAAAAATATTAGTGGAATTAATCAGTTCTCCTACTACAATGATTATACGATTCGGGGTTTTCGTTCCCAACAAGAATTGGTTAACGGTTTAAGGGTTATAGGTTTATTCGGGCCACAGGTACTTACAGCAAATTTGGAAAGAGTTGAAGTAATTAAAGGGCCTGCATCAGCCATTTTTGGCAATTCTTCTCCTGGTGGCACTATGAATAGGGTAACTAAAAAGCCATTGGATGTGGAAAGAAAAGCGATAACTTTTACTACAGGTAGTTTCAACACACTTCGCTCTACGCTAGACTTCACAGGTCCACTAAATGAAGAAAATACCTTGCTCTATCGATTAAACATGGCTTACGAAGATTCGAATGATTTTAGGGATTTACAAGAGTTTAAATCCTTTATGGTAGCTCCATCTATTTCATTTTTACCAACAGATAAAACACGAATTAATTTTGATTTGGTAATTACAAACTTTGACGGTAAGTTGGACAGGGGCCAGCCGATTTTTGGAGCTTCCGCTGGGGCAAACCTCAACTCCACGCCTATTTCATTTGCCATAGGTGCTGCTAATGACTATCATAAATCCAATGTAGGTTACAGTACATTGTCTATCAATCACCAGTTTTCCAAAGACTTTTCGTTCAATACATCCTACATGCGTTATGCCTACAATGAGGACCTGTTTGAACATCGAACGTCAAATCGGTTTGCTGTAGATAGTCTAGGCAATGAAATTCCGACGCTAATGGGAATGCGAATTTCTGCCAGAGAGCAAAAGCAGGTCAATGATAATGTAAGTTCTTATTTCGTTTGGAACACCAAAACAGATCAAATCGAGCACAAAATACTTTTCGGATTTGATTATATCCAAAGTGTAAGACCAGTAGGTGGAGGATCCATTTTTACAAGTAGTGGGGCTATTTATAGAACGTTAGATGGAAATCTGGCTAATTATGATCCATCAAATGCACAAAATTACATTTTTGAAAATGGTTTACCTAAGCCAAATATCCCACATTTTAATTTAGAAGACCCTACTTTTACGCTTGCCTATCCCAGTGACTATATCCTTGGTCGGGGTGAGTTGGCTCCCACTAGATTTTACACACAAGGTATTTATATTCAAGACCAAATCAAGTGGAAAAAGTTACAGGTATTGCTAGGTTTAAGGCAGGAGTTTTATACTGATGTGATCAATTATAAAAAGAATGATGAGGTTATCAGAGAACAAAAGAAGTTTTTACCTCGTCTAGGATTAGTCTATACCTTGAGTAATGCCATCAACCTTTATGCAACATATACTGAAAGCTTCCAGCCCCAAAACCCTATTGATTTGGTAGAAACAGTAGGTGGACCATTTGACCCTATGCAAGGTCAAATGCTTGAGGGTGGCGCCAAAGGCACTTTTTTCAATGATAGGTTATCGGCAAATTTAGCTATATATAATATTGAAAATCAGAACATACTGATTACTGATCCGGATACCGGACTATTAGTTCAGCGAGGAGCAGAACGTGCGCAAGGAGGTGAATTAGATATAAATGGCAGAATAGGTGCTAACCTGAGCCTGACAGTCAATTATGCCTACAATAACGCAACCATTGTGGAAGATGATAATGAAGATTTAATTGGGGAAAGGAAAGAAAATGCCCCATTACACTCTGGCGGATTTTTCGCAAATTATGCATTTGATGGCTGGCTGACTGGGGTAAATTTCAACGCAGGGGCAAATTTTGTTTCTGAAAGAAATACTTTTGAACAAGCACTTCAATTACCCGCTTACACCATATTTGATGCTGGCGTTGCCTATAAGATAAATAAGGTAAAAATCGCATTTACATTAAACAATGTCTGGAACAAAACACATTGGGTAGGAGGTTACAGTTTTGTAAGGCTTTTTCCTGGAACGCCAAGGAACTTCTTGTTAAGCATTGGTTATACGTTTTAAATATTTTGTATGAAACTGAATAAAAAAGCATTTTTTCAGATTCACAGTTGGATTGGAATCAAGTTAAGCATACTGTTTTTTATAGTATGCTTTTCTGGTACATTAGCCACCTTAAGTCATGAAATGGACTGGCTATTTATTCCTGAAATTAGAGCAAATGTGGATAATTTTGATGTTACACATCAGCAAAAGATAAAAAATGTTAGAAATGCTTTTCCCAATGGAACCATTACTTCCTGGTCGGCAACTGACGAATCCTACCTTTGCGACATTGTGAATGTTATAATTGATGATCAAAGGTACTATGTATTTGTCAACCCTTATAGTGGCGAAGTACAAGGAAAAGTTACACTTACCTTTCAGCGATTCTTTCGTGACCTTCATTATTACCTTTTTATTCCTTTCCAGGTGGGGCACTTTACGGTTTTGTTTTTTGGGTTTATGCTTTTCATATCCTTGACAACAGCCCTCTTATTCTATAAAAAATGGTGGAAAAAATTGTTTCAACTTAAATCAGGAAATGGAACCCTACTTTTGTACCGCAGTATTCATCGACTCGTAGGTTTATGGTCAATACCTTTTACTATATTGTTTTCTGTCACGGGAATTTGGTATTTCCTGGAAAGAACCAATGTAGGAAACATTGGAAAGATAAGTAATCCTGAATCACCCAAACTGGAAAATATTATACAATCCAATGATTCCATTCCTAAAACTAGCATTCTTGATTTTGATAAAATAGTAAGCCAATCTCAACAAGCTATTCCAGGCTTACATGTAATGACTATTTCTCCTCCACAGGGAAAATCTTCGGTCGTATACGTAACAGGACAAAGCAATGTGCCACTAGTAAGGAATAGGGCAAATAGGGTTTATATTGACACCAGTAATTACAAAGTAATTAAGGCACAAAATGCAGAGGACGTACCCACAATTATGTACATAAACGATATAGCAGATCCACTTCATTTTGGTTATTGGGGAGGTTTGACGACTAAAATAGTGTGGTTTTTTGGTGGACTTGGCATCTCTATTCTTGTACTTACTGGCGTTGGGATTTCACTGAAAAGAGAGGCTAAAAAATTGGCTAGCGTTTCGAAATTAGGCATTTGGAGATTTATTAATTGGGGAATTGCAGCTGGCATGGTTGGGTACATGTACCATACCTTATATTTCAGATACGATGTATCGGTGAAAATTATGTCCATTGTCGCTCTTGGTTTAGGTCTGTTTTTATTCTTAAACTGGTACCTGTTTGTTTACCAAATTAACAAAAGGAAAAGTTCAATAAAGAAGCCTTAAAATGGAAATTGAAAGTTATTTACTTTAGTATTAATAAACCAAAGGCTAAATATGACGATACAACAACTGGAATACATATTGGCTGTAGAGAAGTTTCGACATTTTGGAAATGCTGCAGCATCCTGTTTTGTCACCCAGCCTACCCTAAGTGCTCAGGTGAGCAAGTTGGAAAGGGAATTGGGTATCATTTTATTTGACAGGGCCAAAATGCCTGTCATTCCCACAGAAATTGGAGAAAGGGTCGTTGTTCAGGCAAAAAGAGTAGTTGCAGAGAGCAAGGGCATTTTTGAACTGGTGGCGGAACTCAAAGGAGAAGTTGGTGGAACAATTAAAATAGGGATTATTCCTACCCTAGCCCCTTATCTATTGCCACTATTTATTCGAAATTTTATTGAAAGGTATCCAAATGTACTTCTGGAAGTACAGGAAATGGTTACTGAAGACATCATAAGTCGACTTAAGAATGATGAACTTGATTTGGGTTTGGTAGTGAGTCCCCTTCACGAGAACGGAATTGTAGAAAAGCCAATTTTTTATGAGAAATTTTATGTCTATCTATCCAATGGTCACCCACTTTTGAATGAGGCGGAAATACCTGTAGAAAATCTTCCTGCAGAAGATTTGTGGATTTTGCAGCAAGGCCATTGTTTCCGAAATCAAGTGCTCAACCTATGTGACAAAAGTAAATTTCAACGCAAGAATTTTCACTATGAAAGTGGCTCCCTGGAGGGGCTAAAAAACATGGTGGACCGCTATACTGGTATTACATTACTTCCGGAACTTGCTACAGAAAACCTTTCAGAAGAAGAAAAAAACAGGCTCAGGCCCTTTTTAGGAGATCCTCCTGTAAGAGAGATAAGCCTAATTCGTACCCGTAGCTTTTTGAAACAAAAACTGGTGACTTTGCTTTTCGAAGAAATTCAATCTGCTATCCCTCCTCACATGCATTCCAATAAGAAAGGGCGGCTGGTAAATTTTAAATTATAAGGCAAGTTTCTTTAAAATGTCTTAATTTTACGCTTCAACTCGGATAATCCCAGATTATGCAATTGGGTTTCAAGATATGGCTCATGAATTGCAAGCTGGTACTTTAAAATTAAGTCCTATGGAGATTGAGGTAAGGCACCACTAGGGTGAAATAAGAAATGATAACAATTGACTGATTTTGAATTGGTCTCAGCAGCTGATAAATTGCCTATTACGGGTTCATTAAAAAGAAAATAAAGCGTCATGGAATTGAAAAAATACATTGAATCCAACTCGAAAAGATTTTTGGATGAGTTATTGGACTTGCTACGTATCCCCTCCGTTAGTGCTGACCCAGCCTACGAAAAGGATGTTTTTAAGGCAGCAGAATATGTGAAAAGTAGTCTTGAAGCAGCTGGTGTGGATCACGCTGAAATTTGTAGCACTGCCGGTTTCCCAATAGTTTATGGGGAAAAGGTGATAGATCCTGCTGCCCCTACGGTGCTGGTTTACGGACACTATGATGTGCAGCCTGCAGATCCCCTTGACTTGTGGGATTCTCCACCATTCGATCCAGTGATCAAAAAAACTAGCAGTCATCCCAACGGAGCCATTTTTGCTAGAGGTTCGGCAGATGACAAAGGGCAATTCTATATGCACGTCAAGGCTTTTGAAGCCATGTTAGCCAATGGGCAGCTTAATTGTAATGTTAAATTTATGATTGAAGGGGAAGAGGAAGTAGGATCTGGAAACCTGGATATTTTTGTGCGTGACAATCACGAAAAACTAAAGGCTGATGTCGTATTAATTTCTGATACCTCCATGATTTCATTGGAGCATCCATCCGTAACGGTAGGCCTTCGAGGACTTGCTTATATGCAGGTAGAAGTCACTGGTCCCAAAATGGATTTGCACAGTGGTACTTTTGGTGGCGGAGTGGCCAATCCTATCAATGTCCTTTGCAAAATGATCAGCTCTCTTCACGATGAAAACAACCACATCACCATCCCTGGGTTTTACGATGATGTAGAAGAATATGGTAAGGAATATCGCCAACAATTGAATAAAGCTCCATTTGATGAAGGAGATTACAAGCAAAAACTAGACGTCAAAGAAACTTATGGTGAAAAGGGCTACACCACCATCGAAAGAGTAGGCATCCGTCCTACCCTGGACGTAAATGGTATTTGGGGTGGCTATATAGGCGAAGGAGCTAAAACGGTTCTTCCTTCCAAAGCCCATGCAAAGATATCAATGCGCTTGGTACCCAATCAGGACCATAAGGCCATTGCCAAACTTTTTGAAGAGCACTTTAAAAGTATTGCTCCACCTGCCGTAAAAGTAAAAGTGGTGCCCCACCATGGTGGACAGGCTGCAGTGATTCCTACTGATTCGATTGGTTATAAGGCAGCTGAGGCGGCCATAGATGAGGCGTTTGGCAAAAAAGCCATTCCAACAAGAGAAGGAGGGTCTATACCCATTACTGCTTTGTTCCAACAGGTTTTGGGCTTAGATCCCATTTTGCTCGGTTTTGGACTAGACACAGACGCCATCCACTCACCCAATGAGCACTATGGTGTAGACAATTATTTCAAAGGCATCGAAACCATCGCTTTGTTTTTCAAACATTATCATCGCCTTTCAGAAAAAGATTAAGGACAAGTTGTAAAAGTGAGGGGACAATACGGAACTTATCATTGCCTTTTTAAATTAATATGAGGTGTGAATCCTTAATGGATATAAAAAATCGGTAATGAATTACAATAAGGTATTATATTTAGCAGTTTCCTTCCTTTTCTTAAGCCTGCCATTAAGTGCTCAGGTAATCTCCCCACCAAAATGGGACATTCAACTTGACCAGAAAGATCCAAAGGTGGGAGAGGAAGTTACGCTTGTTTTAAAGGCTACCATCCCTACCACCTGGTACATTTATTCCAACGAATTCGATCCGGATCTTGGCCCTTTATTGACGGAAATCAACCTTGAAGAGGCTGAGGGAATCAGCCTTGAAGGAGGGCTGGAAGCCATCGGCTCAAAGAAGAAGTTTGACGAAATTTGGGAGGGAGACATTACCTATTTCGAAAAAGAAGGTGAATTTCATCAAAAGCTGTTAATCACCGAAGAGAATGCGATAATTAAAGGTACCCTGGAATACCAAATGTGTTCTGATGTTACCAACCAATGCCTTAATTATCAGGAAGATTTCACGATCAAATTAGGCAGTCCGGTATCCAGCAAGGCGCTAGATGCTCCTGTTGTGGAAAAAATCACATTGGAGCAACCTGAAGAGTCCTTGATAGGCTTTATGTTCATTGCCTTTCTGGCTGGTTTAGCGGCATTATTGACTCCCTGTGTTTTTCCAATGATACCCATGACGGTTACCTTCTTTACTGGAAGAGGTAAAACCAAAATGGAAGGTTACAGAAATGCCTTTATTTATGGTTTTTCTATTATCGCTATTTATACCATTGCAGGCACTGTCTTAGCCGCTGTTCAAGGGCCTGAGTTTGCCAATTGGCTATCTACCCACTGGGTGCCGAATGTATTTTTCTTTGCTGTTTTTATCTTCTTTGCATTGGCCTTTCTAGGCTTGTTTGAAATTACCCTTCCTGCGGGATTGGTCAATAAAATGGATGCTAAGGCTGACAAGGGTGGCATGCTGGGCATTTTCTTTATGGCATTTACCTTGGTTCTGGTTTCATTTTCGTGTACTGGTCCTATCGTAGGATCAATATTAATTAGTTCTGCTGGCGGGGCCCTCATCAAACCAATTTTAGGTATGCTGGCTTTTTCAATGGCCTTTGCCTTGCCATTTACACTATTTGCCATTTTCCCTGGCTGGCTCAGTTCTTTGCCTAAATCAGGTGGCTGGCTAAACTCAGTAAAAGTGGTTCTTGGATTTTTGGAACTTGCCCTTGCCTTCAAATTCCTAAGCATTGCCGATCAGGTATACCATTGGGGTATTCTTGACAGGGACATTTACCTGGCCATCTGGATTGTGATCTTTACCATGATGGGCCTGTACCTGTTGGGTAAAATTAGGTTACCACATGACAGTCCAATGGAATACCTCGGTGTTCCAAGACTAATGCTGGCCATCGCTACCTTCGTATTGGTCATTTATATGATTCCCGGAATGTGGGGAGCACCTTTAAAAGGCCTCAGTGGTTATTTACCACCCCTTTCTTCACATGATTTTGACTTGACCAAAATCAGCCGGCAAACCACCGACAACGAACTGGATGAGGCACCCAAATACGCTGATTTCCTTCATTTTCCTCATGGAATTCAAGGTTATTTTGACTACGATCAGGCACTCAGGGCAGCTAAAAGACAAAACAAACCGTTGTTTATCGACTTTACGGGACATGGATGCGTCAATTGTCGTGAAATGGAAGCTCGGGTATGGTCAGATTCCAGGGTACTTAAGCGCCTGAAGGAAGATTTCATAATTGTGGCCCTTTATATAGACGAAAGGCACACTTTACCTGAGGCCCAATGGTACACCTCCACTTATGACAATAAGGTCAAGAAAACCATTGGCAAGCAGAATGCAGATTTTCAAATTACCCGCTTCGATAACAATGCGCAGCCTTACTATGTAATTTTAGATCAACAGGAAGACCCACTCATAAATCCCATTGCTTACGAAACGGATATCCAGAAATTCATTGACTTTCTGGATGCTGCCAGCAAGGAATTTCAACGAAGAGCCAATCGAAAATAGTGTATAAACTTTAAAGAGTTAGGTGGAATTAGGCAATTATCAACCCATTTTCTGGATCTTTTTCACCCTTAATAAACCCAAAGTTTAATTCTATTGGTATTTTCTAACAATAGCCTGTATTTTTGGTTAGCAAAACGAACAATTAATTAAAGCATGAATATAAGCAAATCCAAAACAGGCATTTTGTTGGTCAACTTGGGAACTCCTGATAGCCCTGAAACGGCCGATGTGAGAAAGTACCTCAGAGAATTTTTGATGGATGAAAGGGTGCTGGACGTCCCCTTCCTATTAAGGTGGATATTGGTCAATTTCATTATCGCCCCTTTCAGGTCCCCGAAGTCGGCCAAGGAATACCGCAAACTATGGACTGATAGAGGTTCTCCTTTGCTCTTTCACACCCAAGACCTTAAGGACAAGCTGGTTCCATTGCTTGACAAAGAAAAATATCAGGTAGAAATAGCCATGAGGTACCAATCTCCAAGTATGGAGGACGGGCTCAAAGCATTAAACAAAGCCAACGTAAAGGAAATAGTAGTTTTACCACTTTTTCCGCAATACGCCTCTGCCAGTAGTGGGTCTGTGATTGACAAAGTCATGGAACTAGCCAGAGAATGGCAAATAATTCCTGGAATTAGGACCATTAGTAATTTTGTAGACCATCCTTTGTTTCTCGAGGCTTGGGCGGAATTGGGAAGAAAACTGATGGCTGAAGGGGATTATGATCGGTATCTCTTTTCTTATCATGGCCTTCCTGAAAGACACATTCTCAAAGGTTCAGTAGATGGATATTGTCAGCTAAATGGAAAATGCTGTGCGACTTACCATAAGAAGAACCAGTATTGTTACCGGGCACAAAGCTTTCATACAACGCGTTTGATTTCGGAAAAGCTTCAGTTACCTAAGGAGAAAGTGCTCACTTCCTTCCAATCCAGGTTGGGTAAGGATCCATGGATCAAACCTTATACCGATGAGGTTATTAAAGAAATGGCAGCCGATGGAGTGAAAAAGGTAATGGTTTTCTCACCTGCCTTTGTGGCCGACTGTTTGGAAACCACCGTGGAGGTAGGCCAAGAATACAGAGACCTCTTTTTGGAATTGGGTGGTGAGAAATGGGATTTGGTGCCAAGCTTGAATTCAGCAGATACCTGGGTCAATTGTGTGAAAGACCTTGTTACCTCGGAAAAATAAAATCATATAAACCCTGGAAGGATTAAGTCAATAATTCCAGGGCCATTTTTTTATAGGCATCCAGTTTGGGAACAGGCACACCTGTTTCTTTAGCTCTTTCGTCCCATTCGCGCATTTTGAGGATGAGTTTGTGCTGCGGGTCGGCCTCAAAGGCCTTTGCTTCCTCAGCTGTCATTACTCCTCCTTGAAATGTCAGGGTTTTTTTACTTGCTTCAGATAATTTTTTAAAATAGCCAGGATTTTTAAAAGTAAGGTACCGCTTGGCCTCTACATGACTCTCTACCAATCGGGCTACTATTTCAGGAAAACCCAGCTCGCGGAGGTAATCTGCGCCCAGTTTTTCATGATCCATAACCCCATAACCTGCCATTTGCTCTAATTCCTCTCTTTGGGAAAATAAATGGCCAAGATCATGAAAAAATGCAGCCAAAATCACCTCACTTCCATATCCCTCTTCGGCTGCCATCTGGGCTGCCTGGCTCATATGCTCGATCTGAGAGACGGGTTCTCCTATATAATCTGCATTTCCATAAGATTCGTACAAGGCAAAAACTTCATTAATCTTGTTTTCAGGAGTACGTTCGGACATGGTCTTTTTATTTAAGATGGAAATTAAAAACAATCTTTTACTAATTACAATTTTGGGAGTAAAAAATTTTAACCTAAATCTAATCCACTCTGGTTTTAAATTAACAATATTTTTGATTATTTTGAAATGCTGAAACTGCAATATGTCCTAAAGAACAATAAAAATATGAAAACCCCAATCAAATTGGCTGTCTTTGATATGGCTGGAACTACTATAAACAATGATACTGTGGAAGACGCATTGGAAGTTTTTGAAGCATTGCAACAGCTGGGAATAAAGATAGGGCTTACTACCAATCTGGATCGGGACACAGGAAACCTACTTTTAGAGCGCGTTGGATGGAAGGAACATCCACTTATTGATATTACCGTATGCAGTGACGAAGTTTCTAAAGGCAGACCCAATCCAGACATGATCTTGCAAATGATGGCTGCTTTAGGAATCGGCAGTCCATCGGAGATAATTAAAATCGGTGATACAGTCGCCGATATACTGGAAGGCCACCAATCGGGCTGTCTGATGAGTATTGGCATTACTAGCCCAAGTTTTAGTTACGATGAATTATTGACCGCCCAACCTACCTATATCCTAAATTCTCTTTCCGAAATCATCCCAATTGTAGAAAGAGAACTTATAAAAATTCCTGAATAAAATTCATGATCCATTTCCCCTCCCTTTCCAAAAGGCTATCGGAAGCAAACCCGTTGCTTATGAGCACTTTTGTAGCTGTCATGGCTTTTTTGACCTATAGCAGCATGTATGCTTTTCGAAAACCATTTGCCGCAGCCACCTTTGCCGGAGAAGAATGGTGGGGTATTGACATTAAAGTCTGGTTAATTCTTATGCAGACCTTCGGTTACATGGCCAGTAAGTTTTATGGTATCAAATTGATTGCAGAGTTGAGTGGTAAAAAACGAGGCCTGTTGATCCTGTCACTTGTTGGGTTTTCTTGGATTTCCTTGCTTGGGTTTGCTTTATTACCTGCACCCTTTAATATCTTTTGTTTTCTGTTAAACGGCTTTCCACTTGGGCTGATTTGGGGCTTGGTTTTTCATTACCTTGAAGGGCGTAAATTTACCGAAATGATGGGCAGTATACTGGCTATCAGTTTTGTTTTTTCTTCGGGTTTTGTAAAGTCTATTGGCAGGTATTTATTAGTGGACTGGGCGATTGATCCTTATTGGATGCCCTTTGTGACAGGCGCCTTTTTTATTCCTCTTCTGATCACAGCGGTGTTTTTTTTGGACCATACCCCTCCTCCAAGTGAAGGAGATATAGCCCTTAAAACGCAGCGGAAATCCATGAACAAATCCGAACGCAAGGCCTTCTTTCGGAATTTTAGATTCGGTATCGTATTGCTGGTGCTGGTATATATGGCATTGACAGCCTTTCGGGACATAAGGGATAACTTCGTGATAGAAATCTGGAAAGAATTAAAAGTGAGTATAGCCCCTGAACTCCTTACCCAAACTGAAATCCCCATAACTTTGGTTTTGCTACTAATGATGGGCTTGCTGGTTTTAGTCAAAAATAACTTCAAAGCTCTTTTTCTCTATCACTTGATTATTATTTCAGGATTGCTTTTGGCGGTTATTTCCACAATTTTTCTTCAAAACGGGTGGATGAACCCATTCTACTGGACAGTCGCTACCGGCACTGGTATCTACATGGCCTATATCCCATTCAATTGTCTTTTATTTGATCGTCTATTGGCAGCATTCAAATATGTTGGGAATGTAGGCTTTCTGATGTATTTGGTAGATAGCTTCGGCTATTTGGGCTCATGTGGAATCCTTATTTTCAAGCAATTTGGAGCCTGGGAGGCGATGAGCTGGTTTACCTTCTACTCCGAAGGATTGATCCTGGTGATGACAATTGGTGTTGTAGTGATGCTTATCAATGGTTTTTATTTCTACAAAAAGTTGAAACAACATTCACCAATTGTTCCCGTAACCATGCCCATAGGTACCCAGCCAGTTCACTCTTGACCGCTAAAAAAGTAAGTTAGAAACTTTACGACTTTCAAATATCTTTTATTCGTTTTTTAAATAAAAACCAATAGCCGATAGGAAAAATTAGGGCTTTTAGGCGCCAGTCATTTTTTTCATGAAAAGACAGGCGTTTATTTTTGCTAATTTGTCTGTAAAAGAGACTTGCCATTACCAAATGACCCAAGACTAGAAACAACAATACGCTATAGATGATCAGCTCATTCATTTTTTAAACCGGGGGATTATGGGTGGAACAGTTTTTTTGTAATTAACGTAGGTTTCACCATAGATTGATAGCAGCTTTTTCTCCTCAAAATAAATACCGACTGGTAAATAGCACAGCAAAGCCAATAAATGAATCAGTGAGGACAGGTTGGGTACATAGAGGAAATACCCCAAGAAAATAAGGATTGAGCCAGCATATAAAGGGTGTCGCATATACTTGTGCCAACCATCCCTAATCAGTTCTTCATTGTCGCTCAGGTCATCATGAAGACGCCAACCAATAAATCTTCCCGAAGAAATCCCCTTCATGCTTTTGACCGATATAATGGTGCCAAAAGTAGCCAACATAAATCCAAAGTACGTACTGCCATCTGCAGGATTAAATATCCATTGCGGTACAATGGTAGCAGCAAAGACAAACAAGCCAAAGAAAAACAGTGTCGAGTACAAACTATAAGTCAGCCTGTACCATTTGTAACTGCCTTTCATCCAAAGCCTGAATTTTCTTTTTATATTGAGACTTGCCAAAAAGGTATGGCTCGTGTAAAACACAATCCATCCCAGAGCTAAAATGATATATTCCATAAAGTTTCGAATATCCACAATTTGACTGACTAATGAAAAATTTAAACCGATATATTGAGCATACTGCCTTGCAGCCAACTGTTGACGAGCGCGCTATTGATATCGCCTTAGATCAAGCCAAGCATTATTCGTTTAGGGGAGTATGTATTCCTCCATTTTGGGTGAAGAAGGCAAAAAGGTTCTTAGCAGATCTTGACATACAGCTAGTGACAGTGGTGGGTTTCCCCCTAGGCTACTCCATGACCCAGACCAAAGTTTTTGAAGCCAAACAAGCCATTGCAGATGGCGCAGATGAACTGGATGTGGTCTGGTCTATTTCAGCCTTCAAGTCGGGCATGAATTGGCCAAAAATAGAATTGGCTCAACTTGCTAAGGTTTGTCATGATGCTGAAAAATTATTAAAAGTAATCATAGAAACAGCTTATTTGAGTGAAGATGAGTTATTGCTTGCATGTAATATCTGTAAAGATGCAGGGGCTGATTTTGTAAAAACGTCATCTGGTTTTGCTGGAAAGGGAGCACAAACGGATACGATAAAACGTATGCGAGAAATCCTGCCAAGTCAGGTAGGGATAAAAGCAAGTGGAGGCATCAAGACGCTCGAACAGGCATTGGCCATGATAAATGCAGGGGCAGACAGAATCGGCACCAGTAGTGGCCACCTTATAATGGAGGCGTGGTTGGACAAAAACCCTTAATAAAAGCTACTTCTTCTCTTTTTTCTATGGTTACCTGAAGTGGTTTTGGCCTCACCTCTGATTGATTAAAGTAGATTAGGAAAAAGGGGATTACAAAAAATGTCAATAAGATATAGGCAAAACCAATCGTTTTATTATCAGCGGTTTGCCTTCCAAAACTTTTGGCCAATCGGACAGGGATTTCTCTCAATCTTGGAAAAGGAAGAAAGATAAGATTGCCTATCAGGTTAAAAAGAACATGAACAATGGCTACGCTGATAGCCGCCTCTGTTTTATACAAGGCTGCGATTACAGCCGTAATCGTTGTTCCCAGATTAGCACCCATAATAAAAGGGAAAACCTTGCGAAGAGCTACTTTACCCGTAGCTACTGCTGTGACCATTAATGAAGTAGTCACCGTGCTGGATTGCACAGCAGCCGTGAAGAAAACACCATAGGCAAAAGAGCGGTAGGGAAAATTAAAAATGTGCTTTCTCACTTTTTTAAAATTCGGTGTGATCAGTGATTTGTAGGCAAGTGAAGAAAGTATTTTAATAGAGCCTATCATCAAGAGAATTCCTGAAGCCAAGGCGAGTAAGGGCCAGCTTAAAAAGGTGTATAGTTGATAGCTAAGAGACCTGAGAAAAAAACCATTCAAGCCAATTTTTCCAAGGTCAACCGGCTCATCCCAGATGAAGCAATGCGTAAGCCAAGCTGAAAGATGACTTAAAATACCAAAATAGACCTCTAATGGAAGCAGTACAATAACAGTAATGATATTGAAAATATCATGTAGTACTCCGGCAGAAAGTGCCTTTCGGAAAGTTTTCTTTTTCAAGATATATCCAAAAGCAACAAGAGTACTGGTTAAGGTAGTGCCGATATTTGCACCCATTATGACAGGAACAGCCTGTGCGAGGCTAAGGTTTCCCGAAGCCACCAATACCACCACCATGGCGGAAATGGTCGAACTGGACTGGATCAGGGCAGTGGTAAGTAAACCGATAAAGAGTCCTACAAATGGATTACTCGTCGCCGTAAATAATGCATTGGCAGCCTCATTGTTTAATTCAGTAAAGGATATGGTCAAAAAATCAATAGAAAACATGAAAATCAATAGACCTATAATCATAGTAACTATTGTAATCAGGTTTTTAATGTAGGCATTTCCTTCAAGTACTTTGGTCATTCAAACGAGGCTGTAATTTATCCAGGGAATATAAGTGCAAAATACGGGTAGAGTAAAGAGAATAACACGCTTTTTAGATAAAACTTATGTTAATATTAAAAAACAACAACTGGCTCATAAAGAATTGATTAAAAATACCCGTTTAGCCCAATAGGAACTAAAATATTTATATTTTTGAGAAAAAAGAAATAATGAAAGCACTTTACAGGGGTTGACTTTACTATAATTTAAACAGGGACTTAACAATTTGGTAACATTATCCTTAAAATTTCTTGTTTAATTTGCACCCATATTTCAAAGCCAAAACCTACTTATGGCCAAACTAAAAGATCAAAACATTAACCAGGCTACCTTATCAAAGGCGGCCTATTCACTTTTTGATTTCACTAAAAAGGAAAAACCCTTTCTTTTGATTATCTGCATTTTGGTCTCAATTGCTGGTATCATTACGCCTTATACTTACGCTGCCATGTGGTTTGGTTTTTCCTTGGCCGCCTATTCAGCGATCGCCAATGACAGTATCCAAACGATAGGAACTTTTATCGCATCCAATCAAAAACAAAAATGGTATTTCCTATGGCTGTTTATGGGATTGATCTTTGTCGGTACTGTAACCTTTAGCTGGTTTTATTACAATGGAGATGTAAGTTATCAGCGTTTGCGGGTAGATGGGCTTGACCAAGCACCACAAAGCTTTGTTTTTCTACAAATAGCGGCTCCAATAGTATTATTGGTAATGACGCGATTAAGAATGCCTGTCTCTACCACCTTCCTTTTGCTTAATATATTTACCTACAAAGCAGGAACAATCATTGGGGTGATGCAAAAAAGTTTCATTGGGTATTTTGTAGCCTTTTTCCTGGCCATAATCGTCTGGTACGTTTTAGAGAAATTTGTTACCAACTACCTAAAAGGCAAGCCAAGTAAATATTGGTACCCTCTTCAATGGATCATTTCCGGTTGCCTTTGGGCAGTTTGGATCATGCAGGATGCAGCCAATATAGCGGTGTTTCTGCCAAGACAACTGAATGTTTGGGAATTTTCGGCCTTTACCGGCTTTGTATTTTTAGGTCTTGGAGTTCTTTTCTACATGAAAGGTGACAAAATACAAAAAATTGTAAGTGATAAAACTATGGTGACAGACGTACGGGCAGCAACTATTGTAGATCTGGTATACGCTATAATTCTTTTCTACTTCAAAGCATACAGTCAAATGCCAATGAGTACCACCTGGGTGTTTATAGGGCTTCTTGGTGGTAGAGAGCTTTCCATTGCATTGGCAAAATCAAAAAAACTAAAAAAACGAAAGGCAAGATTAGTAAGGGCCTATCGTATGGCATCAAATGACCTTCTTAAAGCAGGTATAGGTTTGATCGTATCACTGATTTTGGCATTGATTATCAATGAAGGTGTAAGGAAAGAAATATTTGCCCTCATTTTTTAATAACGATAAATTGGAATTGTTTTCGGACGAATACTGGATGAATGAGGCCCTAAAGCAAGCAAGAATTGCTGCAGAGGAGGGAGAGATCCCCGTTGGGGCTGTAATAGTGGTTAAAAACAGGATCATTGCCAAAGCTTATAACCAAACGGAAAAATTAACCGATGTAACTGCGCATGCAGAAATATTGGCCATAACGGCAGCCTCAAATGCTCTCGGTGCTAAGTACCTACCCGAATGCAAATTGTACGTTACACTAGAGCCTTGCATCATGTGTGCTGGCGCTTGTTTTTGGGCGCAACTTGGTGAATTACATTATGCTGCATCTGATCCTAAGCGAGGATTTTCCAAGGCAGATATATCTATAATCCACCCTAAAACTAAATTACATAGCGGTTTATTGCAGGAACAATCCAAGGATTTATTGCAAATATTTTTTAAAAATCTAAGAAATTAGAGATTCAAAGGAATAAAAGAACCTTTTTTAAAGTTTAATGGTTAAAGAAATAGGTTTTTAATAGGGACCCACATCCAACAACTTAATAAAATGTTTAACCTAAAATAGAAAAAAATGGCTTTTGAACTACCTAGCTTACCTTATGAAAAAAATGCATTGGAACCGAATATTGATGCAAAAACCATGGAAATACACCATGATAAACATCATAACGCCTATGTAACCAAATTAAACGATGCTATTAAAGGCACTGAATTTGAATCAAAAAGCTTAGAAGAGCTAATGAAGAATGTGTCTTCTGCTCCCGCAGGTGTAAGAAACAATGGAGGAGGACACTTTAATCATTCTCTTTTCTGGACTGTTCTTTCTCCAAATGGAGGAGGTAAACCTAGTGGTGATCTAGCTGCTGCCATTGACAAAAAGTTTGGCTCTTTTGATAAATTTAAAGAAGAATTTTCAAATGCTGCTGCTACTAGATTTGGTTCTGGATGGGCTTGGCTAAGCGTAAGCAATGGTGAATTGGTTGTTAGCTCTACTCCAAATCAAGACAACCCTGTGATGGACGTTGCTGAAAGCAAAGGAACGCCAGTTTTGGGCTTGGATGTATGGGAGCATGCTTACTACTTACACTACCAAAACAGAAGACCTGATTATATTGCTGCTTTCTGGAATGTAGTCAACTGGGACGAAGTGGCTAAAAGATTTGCTGCAGCCAAATAAATAATAGTTATTAAAGATTTGATGAAGCCCCCTTTATAAAGTATTGGGGGCTTTTTTGTACCCAAACCGTACATAAAAAGTGTTCACTTTCGTTACAGTCTATCACACACTGTATTTTTTATACTCCTCATTATCAATGTTTTAAATGCATTTTTTGGTTTTGGCACCTTTTTCCCTTTGAATTGGACTGAACAATTCAATATCTAAAACCATGTATTTCTCTAAGTTAATTTTTACCACTTCATTTTTTTTCTTACTTGGCTTAAGCCATCTCGCAGCACAAACCACTACAGTAATTGTAAGTGGCACAGTAATCGACCAGGAAGACAAACCACTGCCTTTTGCAAATGTGATATTACTGGACATCAACTCTCCGGATTTAATCACAGGCACAATTACAGATGAGGCTGGAAGCTTTTCACTCCAATCAAGTAGCACCAAAGAGCTTCACCTCAAGGTTTCTTCTATTGGTCACGAGTCTTTTTCCAGCAAAGGATTTTATCTCGGTACAACCGACAAGAAATTCGGCCAAATAAAATTGAATGCCGAAATGGGAGCACTTGATGCGGTGGAAGTTCGTGCAGCACGCCCAAATGTACTAATACAGGCAGACAAAACGGTGGTGAACATAGAGGGAACGGCCATGGCGGAAGGCAATAATGCCTTGGATGTAATCGGTAGGTCTCCAGGAGTATTTGTAGATGCAGATGGAAACATTAATCTAAATGGCAAATCAGGAGTTATGGTGCTTCTGGATGACAGGCAAACCTATATGTCTGCCAAAGACTTGGCAGACTTTCTAAGGGCAATGCCCGCAGACAATATCCAAAGCATAGAGGTCATCAATAATCCTCCTGCTAAGTATGATGCTGAAGGAGCTGCAGGCCTTATCAACCTAGTACTAAAAAGGAATGCTTACAATGGTATAAATGGAAACCTCAATATCGGCAACCAGTTTAACGGTATTCATTTACCTTCCGCAGGAGGGGCGATAAATGTTAAAAGAAATAAATGGACCTCCAATGCTAGTTTGAATTACAACCATTGGGGTAGAAATATGGAACTTGACCTTTTGAGGAGGTTTCAATTGGCCAACGGTCTTTCTGAGTTTGACCAAAGGGCTAGAATGAAACTGGTAATCAAAAACTTATTTTTCTCCGGTGGAACAGATTACCAAATCAACGAAAAGCACAGCGTAGGGATCAATTTACAAGCCTCCACACAAAACGGAGAGGACGGGGGGACTTCATTTACCACCATTTCCAACCCGAAAAATAGGGATTTAAATTATATCAGTGCCCTTAACGACACAGAGTTTGATAACGCCAGGGTATTTGGGAACCTTCATTATATCGGAAAGCTAGACACCTTGGGCACCAAGATCTCAGCAGATTTTGATTATTCCAATATGGATGCCAACAGCCTTATTTTATTGAACAATAGCTATTGGGTAAATGAGGAAAAAGAAGAGGGAAGATTGAATAGGGTCAAAACAGGAAATGATATGGTCTATTCCATTTATACTGCCAAAACCGACTTTACCAAACCCATTGGTGAAGACAAAACCCTGGAATTAGGCCTGAAGGGAAGTTGGGTAAAGTCAGATAATATTCTTGAAATTGCCAAAAGTGAGGAAGAAGGTCCTTTTTTACCCAATGCCAATAGCAATCATTTTATTTACAAGGAGAAGGTGATGGCGGCCTATGCCTCTTTCAAATCTCCTCTTGGTAAAAAGCTAGAATACCAAATGGGACTAAGAGCAGAATATGCAAATATTGAGGGCAACTCCATAACCTCCAATCAGGTAAATACGCAGGAATACATCAACTTTTTCCCCAGTGTATACCTACAGCACAAACTAAATGAAGATTACCAAATCGTCTACAATGTCAATAGGAGAATCACCAGGCCACATTATCGACAGCTAAACCCATTTGTCTTCTACATAGATCCATTAACGACAGAGGAAGGCAACCCGAACCTTAAGCCTCAATACGCCAATAATATTGAGATGAACCATATTTACAAGGGAGCATACCAGTTGGCCTTGACCTATTCCCAAACGGAAAATGCTTTCGGTCAAATTTTGACTCAGGATGAAGCCAGTAGATCCACGCTGATCCAAATGCGAAACCTTGATCGTACGCAAAATTTAGGCCTCAGGGCCACTATACCGGTAGAATTTGCTGAGTGGTACAATACTAGCAATATGTTACAATTCAATGGCAATTCTTTCCAATCCCAAATAGGAGAAGACTTTTTGGATGTGAAGCAGCTTTCCTATATGTTTCGAAGCCAGCACAATATTATCCTACCAAAAGGTTTTAAGGTGGAATTGGTAGGGATTTACAGGAGTCCTTTTAAGGATGGCCAAATCAAAATAAATGGGATGAGCTGGTTGGATGCTGGGATAACGAAAACTTTTAAGGATGAAAAGTTAAGCTTGACAGTGAATGGTTCTGATATTTTTAAAACAATGAAATTTAGAGGAGGTATCGATTTTTACAATATCAATACCGATGTCAGTCAATACAACAGCATGCAAAGTATTCGCTTCACCCTTCGGTGGAAGTTTGCACAGGGCGAGAAGTTTAGTGTATCTCAGCGAAGCGGTAGCACGGAAGAAAGAAATAGACTTTAATAGGTAAAGATTAGGTTTATTATAATGGAAAAGACAGCATCCTTTGGATGTTGTCTTTGCTTTTAACCTAACGATGAAATAAGTTTCTTCCTAATATTATTAATACTTTAAAATAACGAAAATTAGTGATTGGGATAATTGGCAACAGATTGAGGTTTTCTAATTGCTAAGTAGGGTTACGCTATAATTTTTGCTTGAGTGTAGGATAAAACTTACTGGAAGTGGTAAAGGAAAATTAACTGGGCGGCAAGCGCAGGTTTTTTCTTGCCCTTAATCTCAATTTTCACTTTCATTTCTGTCTTTATGGTACCTCTTAGGTCACTGATATTCGCTAAGGTGGCTTGCATTCGAATTTCATCGTTTACTTTGACAGGATTTGCAAACCGCAGGTTTTCGATCCCATAATTGACCATCATCTTCAGGTTATTTACCTGCACAATCTGGTTCCAAAGAAATGGTACCAATGAAAGCGTTAGGTAACCATGTGCTATCGTTCCACCAAAGGCTCCTTCAGCTTTTGCTTTTTTAGGATCTGTATGTATCCATTGGTGATCGATGGTAGCTTCGGCAAAAAGATTGATCTGATCTTGTGTTACTTTGTGGTACTCAGAAACTCCCAATTCTTTTCCTATGTAATCTTGAAAGTCTACAAAGCTATTAATAATTAGTTTACTCATAATCGTTTTAGGTTTTAAAAAATGAAATTATCAAAACCCAGTGGATAATAAAACAAAAAATTAAAGAAAACCGTAATAGTTCTAATTATTAGCCAGCCTAACTGGTTCTTTTTCGGTAATACATGAACCCAAGAACCATGCTACTTACAAAGAAAATAAGCGTCATCCATTCATAAGTACGTTTTTCCTCTATCCCCGCCTGTATTTTCTCATCCTTAATATCAAGCGCTCTTTTAAGCTTTACAATGTCTTCTTCAGCTTTTTGAGCAATGTATTTGTAATCCTCTTTTTCATGCCCTATTTCAGTAGTTTCTATATCCTTCAATAATTCCAGTTCTCCAATTATGTGATTGTCTTTCTGTAGGATACGGGTCAACCACTCATTGGTAGCCGTCATGTCTTTTTTTGTTCTGTTGCCAAAAATTCCTGATTTCTGGGTTTCTGATTCTTGCCATTCCTGATGCAACCGCTCTCTTTCACTGATCAATTTCTTTAGCCTCTCCTGACCGTTAACCTGCATAGGCAAAGTCATCAGCCAAATTATAAGCCCTAAAAAGTAGGTAGTTTTCATTGTTCTGCCGAAAGTTATTGTAAACATTTTTTAAACAAGCCAACAGTTCAAAAAACATGCCTAATGCGAACTCTCTTTATGAACTTTCTAATTAAGTACTCATTTGACTTGATCGGTACCAACTAAAGATAGCTTTTCGAAGTGCATTTGACTGACTCTTCCAGTAGCTTAGAGACCTCATCTATTAGAATAAAGCTTCACTATTGCTTACGAAGGACCAGTAATTGGCTTTATCCTGCGATTGTAGCTGCTGAATTCATGCTTTTCCGGGAAGGAATTCATTCAATACTTGTCTAAGGTAGTCCCTGTCAAGGTGGGTGTAAATTTCGGTGGTGGTGATACTTTCATGACCAAGCATTTCTTGCACAGCTCTCAAATCTGCCCCCCCCTCCACAAGGTGGGTAGCAAAACTGTGTCTGAAAGTATGGGGGCTTACCTTTTTACGTATCCCTGCTTTTTCCACCATTTTTTTAATGATTAAAAAGACCATAACCCGGGATAGTTTTTTTCCCCTCCTATTAAGAAATACGTAGTCTTCATGCCCTATAGCAATCACCTGAAGGGCCCTGACTTCTTTTAGGTAAATGGCAAGGTATTTGGCAGCAGATTTACCGATAGGTACCAAACGTTCTTTATTTCCTTTACCAAGAATCCTTAAAAAACCAATGTCTTCATAGTATTGACTTATTTTCAGGTTTGTCAATTCGGATACCCTAAGTCCGCTGCTATAGAGCATTTCCATCATGGCCCGGTTTCTATGCCCTTCGGGCTCACCCAATGGAACCACGTCAAATAATTGTTCTATTTCGGCATAGCTTAAAGTATCAGGTAATGTTCGTGTCAGTTTGGGTGCCTCGAGCAATACTGCAGGATTTTCCGTGATTTTATCTTCATATATCATGAACTTAAAAAACGCTTTAATTCCTGAAATTATTCTAGCCTGCGAAAATTCTGAAATGGACAATTCTGCCAGTACTTTTACAAATTGTCGAAGATGGTACAATTGCACATTATTGGGCATTGTTTCTGGGAAGTTTTTCTCCATAAAACCTGCTAACTTATCGATATCTTGTCTATAAGCCAAAATTGAGTTTTCACTTAGAGAACGCTCAATTTTCAGGTAATAACCAAAAGCTTTTATTTCTTTTTCCCAAAGCACAATGTAAAATTAACTTAATGCAGGTATTAAATAATAGTTTTTCTAAAAACATATGAATATACATTTAAGTTATTTTACGAATGCTTAACTTTGCGCCTGTTTAGTAGTCAATTAAATCCTCCAAACATTGAAAATCACGATCATTAACGGACCCAATCTGAATTTACTAGGTAAGCGCGAGCCGGAAATTTATGGCAGTCGCTCATTTGAAGATTATTTTGAAACCCTGGTTCAGAAGTATCCAGACTTGGAATTGACCTATTACCAAAGTAATGTAGAAGGTGAGCTTGTAAATAAGCTTCATGAGGTAGGTTTTGAACATGATGCTATCCTTATCAATGCCGGAGCATACACCCATACTTCGGTTGCCATTTCGGATGCTATTGCTGGCATCACCAGCCCTGTTCTGGAAGTACATATATCAAATATTTACAAGAGAGAAACCTTTCGCCACAAGAGCATTATCTCCAAGGAATGTGTGGGCATGATTGCAGGCTTGGGATTAAAAGGTTATGAACTTGGATTGAACTATTTTATTGATAATAAGAAAGAAAACAAATAATGGCTATACTCACTTTTGCTCCGGGTCCATCTAAGGTATATGACAAGCTACCGGACTATTTTCAGGAGGCCTTTCAACAAGGAATCTTAAGTGCCAATCACCGCAGTGCGGTTTTCATGGATCTTTACAAAGATACCGAAAGGCTATTCAAGGAAAAGTTGGCAGTTCCTAATGATTACAAATTGCTCTTTACTTCCTCTGCTACAGAAAACTGGGAAATCATTTCACAGTCATTGGTTTTAAAGTCCTCCTTCCATATTTATTCCGGCTCATTTGGCAAAAAATGGTTCGACTTCGCCCACCACATCAATCCGGATACTGCTGCTCTGGTATTGGACAAAAACAAAGCGTTGGCGGTCAATGAGTTGGAGATCGGGGCTGATTTTGATGTCATGGCCGTCACGCAAAATGAAACGTCTAATGCCACTCAGGTTACCAATGAAATCATTGCAGCTATTGGAAAAAAGTATCCTGACAAAATGTTGGCAATAGATACCACATCATCCATGGCTGGAATCTATCTTGATTTTAATTTAGCTGATATTTGGTATGCATCTGTACAGAAATGTTTTGGTCTACCAGCAGGTCTAGGTGTATTGATCCTATCCCCGAAAGCAATAGAAAGAGCTAAGGAAAAAGGGGAAAATGGAAGGTACAACAGCCTTAATTTCATGCTAGAAAATGCAAACAACTATCAAACCCATTATACACCAAATGTCCTCGGTATTTTTCTATTGAATAGGGTATTGACCGATATGCCAAACATCCAGGAGGTGCATAAAAAAACAGAGGAGCGTATGAGGACTTTGGAAAGTATTGTTGAAAATTCCTCAGCATTAGATTTTTTGATTAGCAATCCTTCTACCAGAAGTAGAACAGTATTGGGAGTAGGCGGTGAAGAAAGCTTTATTAAACGCATTAAATCGGAAGCTGAAGCCAATGGAATGCAAATGGGCAGCGGATATGGCCCATTAAAACCAACTAGCTTTAGGATTGCTAATTTCCCCGCCTTAAATGATTCGGAGTTTGACCAATTAATTGTCTTTCTCAAAGCCTATTAAAACCAAGTTGACGTGTTTGATTTAAAGGAAATATTATCTGTTACATTGATTCTGTTTTCTGTGATTGATATTTTTGGTTCTATACCTATAGTGATCAATCTTAGGAAGAAAGTAGGCCATATCCAAAGCGGTAAGGCCACAATTGTAGCAGGGGTATTGATGGTGACTTTTCTTATTGTAGGTAAATCTATTTTAAGCCTGTTTGGAATAGACGTGGAGGACTTTGCCATCGCCGGAGCATTGATCATCTTTGCTATAGGTGCAGAGATGATACTGGGTATTGAAATTTTCAAAACTGATCCAGAGGCAAGTTCCACTAGTACTTCCATAGTGCCCATAGCATTTCCATTAATTGCCGGGGCAGGCACATTGACCACTATCCTAACACTGAAGGCAGAATATGGACAAGCCAATATTGCGATAGGGATCATCTTAAACCTGGGCATCATATATGTAGTTTTGAAAAGCACCAATTTTATTGAAAGAAAATTAGGGAAGACTGGCCTAGACATTTTGAGGAGAATATTTGGTATCATTCTGCTTTCAATCGCCATTAAGATCTTTAAAACAAACCTTTTTCCTGCCTAGTATTTGGGCTTAAATCAGGGTAAATAAAGAATTGTCAAAAAAATATTTAAAATAATCCACTATCCTTTTTGATTTTCTCAAATTTTATTTACTTTTGCCTTCCCATTAGGGAATACACGGGGTGTAGCGTAGCCCGGTCATCGCGCCTCGTTTGGGACGAGGAGGTCGCAAGTTCGAATCTTGCCACCCCGACAAACCACTTTCCAAGTGGTATCAAAACCCTGTAAATCTAAAGATTTACAGGGTTTTGTGTTTTTAACAGTTTCATCTAAACGTATCTAATACCGTATAAAATGTGTGCAATCCATTGTACAATTTGTCGTAATTTGGTCCAGCATTTAGGCAATCTGGGTGTAGTCTTTTAAACATTTATTGTTTAACCAAAAGACATACAACATGCGAACGAACAGAACATTAGGTGTTTCCTTCTTTACGCGGAAAAGAAGAGCAACCCCAAAAAACTGGACATCTACGTTCGGATAACGGTGGACAAAAAGAGAAAGAGCGCATTTTCGGCCATAAGCATCAACCGGATCACCGACGAACGATTTCGGCTGTTTTCCAAAAAGGTTGCAGGTTCCCATTCCGATACTTTGGATGATATGATGGACTTTTTTGAGGAGGCCAAAATCTCCCCAAAAAACAAATTGATGATGTGCCGTTTTAAATTTTACCAGTACCTGAATTCGCGGTTTGATTATATTGAGGAGATTCTGAGGAAACAGGAAAAGAATTACCATAAACCAGTACTCAATATGCTGAAAACGCTTTTTAAAGGAGTTGAAGTTTTAGAGCAGAAAGAGCCCCTGTTATTAGAAAAAAGAACTGGAAGCTTACAAGAGAGGAGTGGAACAAACAGGAAAATACCGTTTCGTCGGAAAAATTTAATCCTCTTAAAGAATCCCAAAAACTCGAACACCAGAAATTTTTGCAGGTGCTGGATCAATTTGAAAGGGTCGAGCCTACATTTGGGAAGTCCTATTATAGAATTAATCTCGATGGAGCAGAACTAGTAGATCTTAAAAGAAAATATAGGGAGTGATTCTTATTTTTTTCCGCGGCAGCACGTGACGCTGCCGCTGGGGCGCATCACCAAACGTGGCGAATTTATGATTCGTCCCGTTTGGTGATGTATTGACAAGGTTTGCTAAAAAATTATTACAAATAAATAAATTAGATTTTATCAGAGACGCTCTATGTTGTTTGCCAAACGCTTAACTTCTATCTTCAGGAACGCTACAAAAATGGAACGGGAACCATTCGTAGATTAGTTATAGTGGATATGGATCTGCGCTTTTATCATAATTTATATAATGAGGTTAAATATTTTTAATTTTTGATAAAGCTAAATAAAGCAGTCTGTAGCAGATTAAGAAAAAGTAGTTTCGGAAGTCTATTTAAACGTTCGTTTTACGGGACTTTGAATATATCATCTGCACTTTAATGATGTCATTAGGGCTATGCATTTTGAAAAGAAGATAAAAGGATGGAGCAGGGCTAAAAAGATAGTCTAAATCAATGATGAATTTAATACAATTCAGGTTTTAGCGAAGTACCGGAATTTTACGTATTTTAAATTCAAGAATACGAGATGAGGATTCTGCCATATTGCCTTTATGTAAGCTACTCCTCAAATTCGATGAAGCAATTTATCGGTTGTTTTTTATTCTCCCGAACACGATTTTTGTCCAGCACATCGTTAATTGTCCCTTGATCAATCGGACCGCCTATAAAAAATTGGGAAATAAAGCATAATTAAAAGCGATTACACAAAAAACAATAAACGCTACCATTGCTATTTTCTGAACTACTTTAAACCTTTCTTTCTTTATGAGTTTTATGAGCAGTAAAGCGCTCAATAGCACTACGAACGGAACTAGCCATAACATATAGCTGGCAGACTTTATCAAACCCAAAATGATCAAGACGGGATTTTCTTCTACTGTTTGTGCGATAATTAAAGCTAATCCAATAACCGTTGCCAGAATTAAAAATGAATTTACGGTAACCCAATTGCCTACGTTAGAGCTTCTTTTTTGTACTACTCTTATTGCCCCACTAATAAAGCTGAAGAGGCTTACTAGAACGACAAAAGATAATCCAATGATCAAGAACCAATTTAGGGCAAACAAATCAGTCACAAGAGTTTCAATTTTCAAGTTTCTGTAATAGTCCAATACGAAGTCAATGTTGTTTTCGCCCAATGTTGTTTCACAACTGTTTTTGGGTCTTTCATTCGGGTTATTTAAAAAGGCAAGTGCTATTTCTGCTCCGCAGGGTTCTCTAATTACCCCGTGACCAATCTTAGGAATATTAAAGTAATAGTGGTTTTTAAAACCGGCCATCACTCTTTCACTCCACAACGGGGGGATATCGGATCATAGCTTCCTGCCAAAATCAAGGAGGGAACATCTGTTTTAATTGGCACATTTGATAAACTGTCTTGTATTGTGCGTTCATCGGTATAAAAGAAATCCATTCTGGGCTGTTCAAGAGTAAATTCCTCATCTTCATAAACGGTAGTTTCCAAAAGGGACCTGTTTTTATCCCGCATCAATTTGTGGTCATAAGTGTAAATAATGGGGTTTACAAATTCTGACATAGATGAGCCATCATCTTCCCCAAAGGCAAAATATTTCAAAATGGCCCCTTTGTCTTTGTTGATCATACTCTCGACCAATAAGGGAACATATGGGTATAGATCCCTTCTGTACAGCATAAATTGTAAAATGTCATTGGCAATGGCTTTGCCAAAGTAAATACTATCTCCTTTTGCTGGTTTTATCTCTATAGGATTTACATCTAAGCTTTGGAGAAATTTTTGTACCGCTCTTTCAAATTGGGGTATTTTTTATTACAGCCTGGATCATTGGCACAATCGGCGAGAATATAATTAAGACTATTGCTGAAATTTGTTGAGTATTCTGCATGAAGCGGGTATCCTATTGGAACATTTGAATCTAAAATTGCGGATCTTATTTTAACAGTAGAGTTTTCTGCATAGCGTAAAAAGTTTTGGATGACCAAAGTCCCATTTGAGATTCCAAATAAATTGTAGCTTTTATAGCCTAAATTTTCTGCCAATAGAAGTCCGTCTTTGGCATTGGTATCCGTGCCAAACATATTGATATCGATATTGTTGTCCTCAAGTGCATCCAGTATTTTATTGTTTCTATGAGTGTAATATTCTCTTATTTTCTCAGCGCTGTTTGGTAGTTTTTCATCGTCATAATCCGGTTTTATTTTGCTCAGATCCGGCTTGGAATATCCCAGACCCCTGTAATCATACAAGATCATATCCCTATCTTCGGTCAATTTGTGATGTGACCAATATCCTATTCCGCCGATTGCAGATAATCCCCAACCTCCCATAAATTTGAGTATTGGGTCTGGTTTACTGCTGTTGTTTCTCGCTTTGATAACTACAAAGGCAATTTGGCAGGGTTTCTTTTTGAATCGGAATAATCTTGAGGGACTGTAATATATCCAAATTCAATATTGGCTCCGTCATCCAACAGAGAGCAATCCTCTAAGAAACAATCTGATTTGGTTATTTTTCCAATTTCCTGTGCAGTTGAATATTGCATTGAAACAATGACAAGAATCAATAAAGTGATTAATTTTTTCATAATGGGTTGTTTGAAACGATGATTCCCTATATTACTACTACTAAAAACCTACTTTTTCGGTTTGATCTAACTTATTTTGTATCAAGTCTAAATTTATCTTTACCCTAAGTAATCCCTTTATAATGTCCTAAAGATTGCAAGTATTGTGTTTTTATCAAAAGAGGCATATTGGTTTAGATATAGGGATTATCTAAGTTTTACAATTCAGTATCCCTTCAAGAAATTAGCGAGTTACTTTATCAAATACACCATTTATATTTACAAATTGTGAAGTCGCTTGAAAATCCTTTAGGGCTTGTTCTGTCCTTGAGCCAAAGACTCCGTCTGATGTTCCACAATCATATCCCAATTGTTTGATTGCATCTTGGAGGTGAGCTACTTCTTTCCCTGTATCAGCGACTTTAAGGTTCTTTTCAGAAAATTGTGGCCCACCTATTTTTCTTAGCCTTCTGTATCCTAGGACGCATTCAAGGGAATAGGCAGTGGGCGAAACCTGATTTCCTTGATTTCCACCCACACAATATACTCGACTGTGATCAAAAGAAAAACCCATAAAAAAAGCAACATGCCCCTGCCAGGAGTTTCTATCCTCTCTCCAAAAAACAACCACATCGCCAGGCTCCGGCTGATCTATGGGAATGCCTACATTTAACCAAGATCGAGCTGATAAGTCTTTTGTGCGTTCAAGACCCACCTTAAACGCAATCCAATTGGCAAACAAGCTACACCAAGCCGTTTCGTCTGAGGTGTACGTTTCAAATCCACTTTCTTTGGCATATCTCAAAATTTGGGGATTTGCTTCTTTTCCTTTAACTTCCTTTATCCCTATTTCGTGGCTTAGCACTTCTATTAAATCTTCCATTATGGTATTATTTTTAAAGTTAAAGCTCCAATTTGAATCTAACTTCTTCATTTACAACCAGTCCCTTTCTTAAAATAACAACGGTAACAGGGGTGGAGTTACCAGAAAAAGTTAAAAATCAGGGTATTATTCCCCTTATTAACCAGATGACCCTTACTGTGATATAGGAATACTTTTTCTAAGCCCATGCATAATTAAGAATTAAGTATATATCCTCGATTTCGTTTTCCGGAAGTAAATCAGCTGAAGTATTCCTCAATTGCCAATTTATCTCATCGATGAAATCAACCTCAAGATTATTTGTCGAGGTATTTATTTCGACGTAATATAAATCTCCATACAAGGGAGGAGTAGGACTGAGTCCTACATGAATCGGGTCTGATGCTTCTGCAGTCAGGAGACTCAAACCGTAGCCGCTTGCTCCATCGTTAGTGCTTTTTGCTAATACCGTAATGGAATTGACTTGCAATCCATGCATTTGGTCCCGATATGGGAAATGATTTGAAGAAAGCTTCATCTCCATTGTATTCCCATCATCAGGATTAGCAGGATGTAGGAACCTATGCCATTCGGATGGAAAATCATGCTTCAAATCAAATATTTTAAAAGAAGGCGAATCCGTAACATTGGCGAAATACGTTTTAAGATTGGCAAGGGCGGCTTCTTTCAAAGTACCATTTTCCTCTGCGGTATATCGCACATGCATAATCACATCAGATATGGTGGAGTAATCAAATTGGCGTAGTGCTTTTCCAAAATCACCGTCCACCTCATGAAACAATTCGATACCCCAGTCGCTTATTGCCCCAGCCCCTTCAAAAGGTACATAGCGCTCATCCCTAAAGTTGAGTTCATATACGCCGCTATCATTTTGGGCGGAACTGGTGGCAATGGCTGCAACAGGAATATTTCTCTCCTTTAATTCAGCGTCTAAATCTGCAGTAGTTCGGACCTGATTTGTACCTAGTCTTAAGGTGCAGGGAATTGAAGTATAAGGGCCAACCACACACGGAATTGATAAACTAACCGATTTGATCCTTCTATTAAAATGTCCCGGATAATCCAGATCGAACAATTCTTCATAAAGCCTCATGCTACATTTGCCTGTTTCTCGGAGTCGGATCAATTCAATGGGATTCAATTGTTTTAGGGAAATATGCTTCGTCAACTCAAATTGACGGGTATTTTCTTCCTGATAGGCAACCTCTAGGTTCCGGAGGGCCAATTGTAATTTCTCTCCGGCATTCAGACAATAGCGCGAATTATCACAGTAGGTGTAATTAATGATGTTCTGGTCTTCAAAAGGACCTTTTTCAAACTCAAAAGCCATTTCTGCCTTCTTGGCCATTTCAAAAGCCAGATCGTATGACTGCTTGTGCAAACTGGACAGTTGATCTTTCATCCAACCGTAAAACTCTTTGCTGGTAAATTTATATTTCAAATAGCTCTCTATACGATTTGCATTTTCAATTTGTTTTTTGTGGTTTTCCAAATCTTTTTCTGCCACTTGCACACGGATACCAGCCGATAGGATTTGTCGTTCCAGTTGTTCGATTTCTTTGGCAATTAGATTGGCTTGATTTGCCCATTCTTGCTCTCTACGGATGTACGATGCAGTGGTAGACGCCATACCAGCCATTTGACTTAATGATGTGGATGCAATTTGAGTAGCCTCTGATATAAATTGTAAGCCCATAGCCATATTCTGTCCTCCCCAACCAGCTTCAACCCCAACTCCAAGTGGCTGACCCTTCGTACCAACTGTTGGAAATAATGCAGCGATTGAAGCTGCAAATTTTGTACTACCAGATATATGCGATAAAATCATTGCAGCCTTTCTTTTTTTCAAATCCTCTTTTTCTTTAGGAATAATTTTAACGCCCTCTTCGTTTCCTTCAACAAGAGAAACATTTACATTAGCTTCTACCTGAGCAAGTGCGGGATTAATTCCAATCTGGCTATCAACATTCAAATCACTATCCAACTCATTAAGTGGGGCAATGGTTACAGGTTCATTACCTAATAAGGTTACGTTGTAATAACCAAACCGATAAATAGCAGTTTCCCTTTGTTTCAACAATTGTTTGGTTACCATTTGAGCATCTAGCACCTGTCGCTCTTTCACACCTTGAATCATATTCAGCATATCGATTTCTTGTGTGGAGCGTAAACGGCTTAAGGCTTCCCCATCCTGTTTTTCAATTGCGGAAATTAGGGCATTCCCTAATCCTTTTACATCACTACAAAACTCGTTGGCTTTTTGTAATAGATACCCAAAGCGGTAATGGGAAGGAGTAGCATATAAATTATCTAAAATTGTACTTAAATCCAGTCCGGCACTTTTTGCTTTTATCAAGGCTGCGGGATCGATACGAGGGGCAAATAAGGCCAGCCTTCTGGAAATGCCGTTAATGTCTTTACAGTTTCTGATTTTAAATAGACGGTCTTCTACAATTTCCCAATAATGCATTAATTTTTCATTGGGCGGAATACAGAAATAACTGGTCAAACCAGAGCCTAAGAGCGATGATGACGGATCACCATCTAAATCATTTTCAGCACTGCTGTAAATAAGGCTGTTCTCCAATTCAGCCCTCGCATTTAGATTGCCCAACTTATCCTTTATAGTATCGAAGGTTTCTGTTTTTACCGTTCCACGCTTTGGAACAAATGAGGGTTTGGGGCCCAAGATATGGCTGGCAATTACATAGAGCTGAATTGCCTCATACACGTTTTCCCGGGTAAACCTCCTAAACAGGCTATCCCCCCAATCCACGAGGTTTTGCACATACATCAGCACCGTGTATTTCATATAGTTGACCGGGAAATTGGAGGCTACTAAA
>Ga0105053_10000183_pt1 | contig 85162 bp, 76 predicted proteins | sample BON01_FD_78093 | JGI IMG/M metagenome (GOLD analysis project Ga0105053, IMG submission 78093) | Freshwater microbial communities from Lake Bonney liftoff mats and glacier meltwater in Antarctica - BON-01 | ecosystem: Environmental > Aquatic > Freshwater > Ice > Glacier meltwater | place: Lake...
CGGTATTAGCATTAATATTTGCGTAAATACAAACATAATCTGGATTATGTTTTTTAAATTTTGCTAATTTATCAAGGTTAGATTTTTTGGATGACGCATTATCAGTATTAGTTCGGTTTTTTAAGTTTGAAATCCTGCTTTTCTAAACAAGGTTCGCATTCCTTTCCCTTTGGTAGGTTCTTTGAATTTCATTATTGTGTGAAACCATATCATACAACACCGTTGAATATGTTTGAACATTATTTGTAGGACTATAGTCCCTTCTGTGTAAATGTGATATGTCAATGGCATCAATCATATTTTTACAGAATGTCTCGTCAATTAGATTGTGTATGACATAAATGTCATTTGGATATTTTGTCACCGAATAATCTTCTGTTTCCGTTTTCATGACGACAATTATATCATAACCTAATGTGTTATTTTTAACTATTTTTTATCCTAATTGTTCGTTGTTTTACACCCTTGGTACTGTATTTTATTATTATTATTACAACCATATCCATTTGCACCATTTCGATACAGTCTGGTTTTTGGCATCTTCTATATATGGCATTTTTTTTAGTATTTGTTCTTCCCAATCACTTTGTGAGTATGTTTTTTGTTTTGCGTTTTCTCGAAATATTTTGAATACTTGAGATAGAAATTCATTGTATTCTTCTATATTCATATTTCGTTTTTGTCCAAATTCTATATATGAATTTATTATATTGTCGTCGTAATTGTGTAGTATTTCACATATTGATTTTACTATATAAAAATTAATGTCTGTGTGTTGTATGGTATTATTATCTAACCACAGTATCGTCTCGGTTAATTTCGTAATGCGTGGTATAGTTGACAATACTTTGTCATCCAGTTTATTTAATAAACGATTCTCTTCTGTATATTTAATTATCGATTTATCGTATATGAACAGTGTTGTAGATTGATGATTTATATCTTTATTTGTGTTAGTTATTTCCATTTGTTCAAGATATTCTAGATAATATAAATATCCTTTCTGCATACTACAAGTTGCTATATCAATATCTCCTGTATGTATTAAATTTGTTTGAAATATATGCGTTATTATTCTATATCCTAGATGTGTTGTTTTTCTGTTTCTTTTATTCGTGATTAGTTTTGATTTTGATGCGAAGTCTATGTATTTTACTATCTCATCTATGTATTTACACGAACATTTTTTAATAATATTTACAATTTCTTTTTTATTCATTTACTAATATCAAATATATTTTTTTCTCAAAAAGAACACAACAAACTCATACAATATAACTATGTTTGTAAAGTATTTAAAGTGAATAATTAATTATTAATATAATATGACTATCGATACTGATGGATACCGTTTGCCTAATGCAACTACATTAACACACGCCGTAAAACTTGCAATCGTTGAAGATAAACCTTTATTATTCGATTACTGGACAAGTTCACTCGATAAGACTGCTCTTATTGGTGTAAAAGAAGACGGCGAAAAGTTGTTGGTGAAAAGTGAAGATGAATACACTAGTCCAGTTTCGAAAATATTTAAGGTACAAAATGAATACATTGTTATGACCGAAAATTCAATTTACATTGTTGATGTTGAAATTCCATCCAAGCGTATTTCTTCTTAGTAGACAACGTCGCCAAATTATAACATTTACATTGATATGTTATTATTTATTATACAACTTATAGGATTTCTCTGAGTTTTTCTGTTTCTTCTTTTGTGATTGTGTCCGGAAATAAAACGTCGAATGTTATAACAAGATTACCTGTCTGGTTCTGACGTATCATCCCCAATAGTGGAATTACTTTGGTTTGTCCAGGTTTTATAACAGTCGTATTCACTTTATTGTTAAATGTGAATGTTTTCTTATTAATATGAATTAAGTCAAATGAAAAGCCACATAAGGCTTCTTTTAGAGTTATAGTTTTTTTGTATGTTAGGTTTATTCCTTCACGTTTAAAGACACTTTCGTTTTTAATTTTAATATTTACTTTCACATCGCCTTTTACATTTTCGCTTATCTGATGTCCTTGGTCTTTCAATATAACCATTTCATTCTCGTCAATTCCAGGTGGGAGAGTTATATAAATCGTTTGTATTTCTTCGCTTTCAACGCCATTTCTGAGTGTCCATTTGTTTATCTGGATTGGAAAACTTCCCCCGTTATAAGACTGTTCAATTGTTAATTCTACATTACGAACTATAGGTGGTGGTTTATTTATTTGTTGATTAAAATGTCCAGCAAATCCTTGTGGATTATTTGTGTTAAACACACGAATGCCTGGCATTCCAGGAATCCCCTGCATTCCAGGCATTCCCTGCATTCCCTGCATTCCAGGCATTCCAGGCATTCCAGGCATTCCCGACATTCCTGACATAAATGCCTGGAATATATTATTTATATCGCAAAATTCTGTTCCGTTTTGTTCAAACGAATTCCCCATTCCTTTTAATTGCATGTCGTATTTCGCTCGATTTTGACTGTCTGATAAAATTTCATGTGCGTCGTTTATTTTCTGAAATTTACCGATGGCGTCTGGTGTTTTATTTCTATCAGGATGATACTGCAGTGAGAGACGACGATATGCCTTCTTAACTTCTTCACTATTTGCGTTCTTCTCGACCCCAAGTACTTCGTAGTGATTTGACATTATATATAATATTACTACGCGTGTATTTATATTTCATTTTTAATGAATAATATATAAATACTTAATTGGTTACTATATATATATATAAACAAGAAATGAGAATTCCAATATCTATAAAATATCGACCATACTACGTATCAGATTATAATATGGATAAACGTTTTTTAAACCTTTATAATATGTTAAATAAAATAGACGATTTAAATGTATTATTTGTTGGTGGAGAAAATTCAGGTAAGACGAGTTTTCTCTATGCGATTATTCGTGATTATTATAACTTATCGGTAGATAATCCATTACCCAATACTGAAATTATGTTTATCAATAATTTGAAGGAACAAGGTATTAATTACTTCAGAAGTGAATTAATGACTTTTTGTAAATCGAAATGTTCAATACGCGGTAAAAAAAAACTCGTAATATTTGATGATATGGATTCTATTAATGAACATAGTCAGCAAGTATTTCGAAATTACATTGATAAATATAATTCAAATGTAAATTTTATAGGAGTTTGTTCCAATATACAGAAAATAATAGAGACGCTACAATCACGATTGCACATTTTGAAAATACATTCACTTGATAAATCTCAGATAAAAGATATAATGTATCGTATTGTAGCAGAAGAAAATATATACATAGACGATGAAGTTATTGAATATATATTATGCGTTTCCGATAATAATATTAGAAATGTTATTAATAATATTGAAAAGATATATATATATGGGTCCAGTCCTGCAAAACCTATCGACATTGAGTGTTGTAAACTCATATGTTCAAATATATCATACGACAAGCTTGATGTGTTTTTAACACATGTTAAGGCGAATGATTTGGAAAATGCCATAGATGTTTTATACTCTATACACGATGACGGTTATTCCGTTATTGATATATTGGACTTTTTTTTCAATTTTTTAAAGGTTACCAGTAACTTAGACGAAAAAGATAAGTATTTAATTATACCCATTGTATGTAAATATATTACAATATTTAATACTATTCACGAAAATAAGATAGAGCTTGCATTATTCACACGAGAAATTATATTATTGATGTAATGTTTTATACTATATATGTGGGAGATTTTTATATATATACATATAATACCCGTGTTATGAGCAATAATCAATTGTTCTTGAAAGATATCAATAATGAAGTTCTTATTAAACTACTCGATAAAATATGTCAAAAGAAAAATAATTTTTACCATCTTGACCAAAATGCGTTTAGGAAGATGTTATTTCACGGATATGAGAAGGATTTTTACAATAGTATAAAGGAACATTACTATTCATCCAAACAATTTTATGTAACCAGAACTATCACTTACAAATCATTCACTAATGTGGTTCGACAAATATGTAAACATAATAATATTTTATTGAATTCTTCAATACGTTATAATAATTCGAAATATGCTATCGAATTTAACATTTATGTATAAACCTATAAATTAACGCATTAAATATGTAAATAAGTACATTGTATTTACTCATTCAATTGTTTGAAAAAAAATAGTATCTAATATTATAATACTATGATAACTCCACAAAATATTAAACATTACGCATTTACTATAACTTTAGTCATGCTAGCAAGTTATGTAGGTAATAAATTTAAACAAAATTTCTCGAACCGAACAAATGACGAACACGAACTTATACGTAAATATTTACTCAATGATACACCGTTGTATGGTTTCAATAAACCTAAAATATGGATTCACACTAAATATGATATAAATGCTCGTAACTGGAAATCCTTTAGTTCTCGTAATTCGAAAGAATTAAATCAACCATATCTGCATTTTTCGATTCAATCTATTATAGACCATTGTAGTAATGATTTTCATATTTGTTTAATCGACGATCATACATTCAGTAAGTTGATACCTGGTTGGGATGTTGACGTTTCGTTGTTACCCGAACCAATAAAAACACAATATAGACAGATAGCATTACTTACTTTGATTAATTCTTATGGTGGTATTATTGTTCCAAATTCTTTCGTATGTAAAAAAACGCTCAAACCATTACAAGAACAAATAAAAAACAATGGGGTTCCTTTTGTATGTGAACACATTAATCGTATTATAACAATGTCAAAAAACGAAGAGTTTATGCCGGACACTTATTTTATGGGGTGTGATAAAAACGATGATACCATTGCTTCATTTATTGAATTGTTGTCTGCGAGCGTAAAGAGTAGCCATCACTCACACGAACCATTTATAACTGGTTTCATTAACTTGTGGTGTGAAAAACAAATAGGGGATAATAAAATGACGTTGGTTAGTGGTAATAAAATAGGTATTAAAGACAGTAAAAATAAATATATTATAATTGATGATCTAATGGAAGATAAATATCTGGATTTGCACGCGGATTGCTTGGGTGTTTATATACCTAGTGATGAAATGATTTCGCGACACAAATTTTCATGGTTTGCGGTTTTACCAAGAGACCAAATATTGAAATCTAAATTGGCCATTACTTACGTTATTAAGACGTCAATGGTGGATTCTAGTGATATTTATACAAATAAAACTTCACAATATACTAGTGGCATATCAATATGATACTATTATTGATGTATAATTTCTATAAAAATGTATATAGAAATTATGTAAACAGTCATGTAATGTCTTCAGAAAATCTTTCGATATCAATAAAGCAATTACAGACGTTAGATAAACTTTACGTTGGTGATGATTTTATGTATGAAAAGCTACATTCCTATATACAGAACAACTTACCGAATATTATGAAAAATATTAAAAATTCAAATAGTCAACGCGTTTCACGTACAAATGAATTAAATGTAGAATTTAATACTTTTATTGGAAAGTATTTAAATGAAAATAAATATTTTTACATTTCAGCAACTGAGAAGTTTTATGTTTATGACGGTGTTAATTATAAGGTTACAAATGAAGATGCCATTTTGCATCACATATTGACCACAATTACTAAGGAACGTAGTTTACTCACCTGGAAATATAAGACAAAGGTCACTCTCATGAAAACTATCAAAGACAATTCTTTATTGGGTAATGTTCCAGAATCCATAACTATACAAAACGTTATTAATAGTCTATACCCTGCGTTGTTCTCCAATAAATACGCTGCCAAGTATTTTCTAACTGTATTAGGTGACAATATGTTGAAAAAAAATAATCATCACATTCACTACGTTCCTTCATATTCTAAGATGTTTATTAGAGGGTTAAATAATTTATCTCAGGACCTAATTGGTCAATCTAATACTAATACATTCAAATTGAAATATCACGAAGACCACGACTACAACAACTGTCGCGTTATAAATATACATGAGACTGTTAAATATGAGAATATATGGAATAGAATTATCGAAGAAAATGGCACTAATATTATATGCGTATCTTTACATTATTCCAGTCGTTACGACAATGCTGATAATTTTATAATGTCCCACTCCGAGCATTTCGAGAACCAGATTCATTATTTGAAAAATAACTCCAAAACTGATATTATTAATACATTCGCAGCTGAATATTTTACGGAAATAACTGACGACACGTGTGAACCTAACATAACCGAATGGAAAGATATATTTTTTCTTTGGAATCATTTCCTTAGAAAACATAGGCTTCCTAGTATAATGTATCAAAGTGAGTTTTTGTATTTGTTTTCATCTACGTTCGTTAACAATTATCACGTAGTTAATAAAAACTTTACTGGTCTGTTTAGTAAATTTTTACCTTCCGCACAATCGTTTGTTACGTTTTGGAATGAAACCATGTTAGAGAACCCATACGAACATTTCCTTGAAATTGATGAAATTCGCAAGATTTTTAAAATTTGGAATAAGACAAATGATAATTTGAGTAATCAGCAAATTCTCGACATTATTAGTTATTTCTTCCCAGATGTATGTAGTGAAGATGATAAACATATACATGAGTTTGTTTGTTCCTTGTGGAATAAAGGCGAACAAATAGAATATATCCTTCATGAATATAAAAAATATTATATAGAAAATTCTCTGGATGATGACAAAACTGTTCATGATTTATATGTTTACTATTGTAATTATGTCAATACAACTATACACGACTCTCCGTATAATTGTTTAGTTGTTGATAAGTCGTACTTTGAGATTTATGTACAAAAATACCTCAATCCATATATTGATAATAATTATATTTCGAGCATTTGGTTTAATGAATAATAAAAAAAGTATATGTACATTATTTTTATTATTCTTGTAAATTGTTATATTTGTTTTTTTAGTTTAGTTTTTGTTTTTATTAGTTTTATATTATATTTCGAATCATTGGTAGCATTTGGTTAGTTCGAATCATTGGTAACATTTGGTTGTTTCGAATCATTGGTAGCATTTGGTTAGTTCGAATCATTGGTAACATTTGGTTGTTTCGAATCATTGGTAGCATTTGATTGTTTCGAATCGTTGGTTTATCAGAAGGATAGTTAGAGAGCAATGAACCACAACATCCACAATGGTCTTCGTTTGCATATTTAATAACTAGTTCCGCTTTGTTTCCTTTGTTAAGTCCCCATCTACCAACGTGCGTTTTATTCTTTCCAGAAGTAATAAAAGACTTGGTTAAATTCGCAAGATGAACGGATGAAAACAGGGACTTAGTTAAGTTTGATATTTGAAGTGATGAAAATAGAGATGAATATGACATTGTTATTGATATTGTTATTAGTATTGATTATATAATATTTACATATAATATTTATATATAATCAATTTTTATAGAATCTATAATTTATACATAAATATAAATTGGCATAAAATGATTACCAATGTGTTTTTTACAAAATTCCAGTGTTTTGAGTAATATTATCTATTACTTTACTTGTTGTGCTTTCTCTTTGATGATTTGGTGTTAAATTTCTTTGGATTGAAATACATTTTGTAGAGAACTCTGAATCGGCATCATTGTATTCTTCAGAATGAATCTCTTGCTCCTTTATTAATTGTTCGAATGTTCTCCTCGTTACTTCTTGAATTCCTTTTTTCAATATATCTTGAGAACCTTCTTTATCCCATTCATTATTTTCCTTGATATATAATGTCTTTCGTTTTTTTATCAGTGCAATGAATAGGTCTATTATTTATTCCCAATCCTTGTAAATTCTCAATGAAAAGCTTAGTAATCCCTTTAATGTACCCGTTTTCTGCTTGGTTCTCCAAATCTATCAAAGAAACTTGTATTTGTTTTATAAAGTCTGAAAAATTGAGTGCGTTCTTACAATCCTCGTTAAGAAAAACTTGTAAGTTAAATTGGTTATTGTTATTCGTGGTTGTATTACCTATTCTAGGAACTAATTCCATAATTGTATTCTGTAATTTACTGGTTTCTTCTCTGTGTTCTTTATTTTGAAGGATCAATAAATTCATCAATTCTTTATTTTGTGAAAGTATATCTATAATCGAAGGTTTTTCTTCTGACTTCTCTTGAATGCTATTGGAATCTTCAATTGTAGAACAAATTTTTTTGTGTCTAGATAATCCAGAGTGGAATTTAAATTTTTTACCGCAGTCGCAATAATATAGAGGGGCATTTTCTGGCACTTTATTGATATCATTAGTTATCATTTTATGTTTAGCAGTCAATGAATGCTTAATATAATTAGATTGTTTACAACATTTGAAGTCACATTCTTTACACAAAAACTTTTCGGCATTTTTCGGCATTTTTTTTGTTACCATTATTATCTTAGAAAATGGTAACAAAAAAAATGCCTAAACCAAACTAACGAAAACAAAAAAAATATTATGCTAACAAAATAAATAAAAAAAACACGATTTGCTGCATTATGCTTTAAATCACTTTTTCAAAAAAAGTTGTTGAAAAAGTAATTTTTATAACTTCGTAAAAAAAATCAAAAGAGAATCCAAATCGGGATTTTTTATATTTTTTCTAAAATATCTGTATTTTTAGTAATGTTCTCGATTACCTTACTTATTGTGCTCTCTCTTGGACGATTTGGTGTTAAATTTCTTTGTATAGAAATACATTTCGTAGAGAATTCTGAGTCGGTATCATTGTATTCTTCTGTATGAATCTCCTGTTTTTTTATCAATTGTTCGAATGTTCTCCTAGTTACTTCTTGAATTCCTTTTTTCAATATATCTTGAGAACCTTCTTTATCCCATTCATTGTTTTCTTTGATATATAATGTCCTTCGTTTTTTATCAGTGCAATGAATAGATCTTTTATTCATTCCTAATCCTTGTAAATTCTCAATAAAAATCTGAGTAATACCTTTAATATACCCGTTTTCTGTTTGGTTCTCTAAATCTGTCAAAGAAACTTGTATTTGTTTTATAAAATCAGAAAAGTTGAGTGCGTCTTTACAATCTTCATTCAAAAATACTTGTAAGTTAAATTGATTATTATTATTTGTTGTATTCCCTATTATAGGAACTAATTCTACAATTATATTCTATAATTTACTTCTTTCTTCTCTGTGTTCTTTATTTTGTAGAATCAATAAATTCATCAGTTCTTTGTTTTGTGAAAGTATATCCACAACAATAATTGAATCATCAATCGTAGAGCACACCTTTTTTATGTTTGATTAGAGACGATTGATGTTTATATATTTTACCATATTCGCATTCATATACTTCCTTGTTTTTTCTTGTTTTTTCATTAGCATTTGTTAGTATTTCACGTTTAGCAGTGAATAAATGTCTATTGTGTTCATTATTGTAACAGCATTTGAAGAGACAAATTTCGCAAATAAAATATTCCTTGTTTTTCCTTGTTTTTCAGTTAGCATTATTAGTCTAAATTAGACTAACAAAAAAAACAAGAGAATAAAAAATATGAAAAACAAAAAAAACTTATGCTAACAAAATAAATAAAAAAAAACACGATTTACTGCATTATGCTTTAAATCACTTTTTCAAAAAAGTCGTTGAAAAAGTAATTTTATAAATCTGAAATTTGGACATTTATAAATGTCCATTTTTCAGAAAATCAAAAGAGAATCCAAATCGGGGTTTTTTAAATTTTTTCTGAAATACCAGTATTTTGAGTAATATTGTCTATTACCTTACTTATTGTGCTTTCTCTTGGATGATTTGGTGTTAAATTTCTCTGGATAGAAATACATTTTGTAGAAAACTCAGAATCCGCATCATTGTATTCTTCTGAATGGATCTCCTGTTCCTTTATTAATGTTTCGAATGTTCTCCTGGTTACTTCTTGAATTCCTTTTTTCAATATATCTTGAGAACCTTCTTTATCCCATTCGTTGTTTTCTTTGATATATAATGTCCTTCGTTTTTTATCAGTACAATGAATAGGTCTTTTATTCATTCCTAATCCTTGTAAATTCTCAATAAAAATCTTAGTAATACCTTTAATATACCCGTTTTCTGCTTGGTTCTCTAAATCTGTCAAAGAAACTTGTATTTGTTTTATAAAATCAGAAAAGTTGAGTGCGTCTTTACAATCTTCATTCAAAAATACTTGTAAGTTAAATTGATTATTGTTATTTGTTGTATTCCCTATTCTAGGGACTAACTCTATAATAGTATTCTGTAATTTACTGGTTTCTTCTCTGTGTTCTTTATTTTGTATAATCAACAAATTCATTAATTCTTTGTTCTGTGAAAGTATATCCATAATCGAAGGTTTTTCTTCTATTTTCTCTTGGATAACAACAGAATCATCGATCGTATAGCATACTTTTTTATGTTTGATTAGAGACGAATGATGTTTGTAAATTTTACCACATTCGCATTCATATAATTCCTTGTTTTTCCTTGTTTTTTCATTAGCATTTGTTAGTATTTCGTGTTTAGCAGTCAATAAATGTCTGTTGTATTCACTGTTATAACAGCATTTGAAGTAACAATTCTCGCAAATAAAATATTCCTTGTTTTTCCTTGTTTTTTCAGTTAGCATTATTAGTCTAAATTAGACTAACAAAAAAAACAAGAGAATAAAACGAATGTAAAACCTTTTTTTCTTATCCTAACAAAAAAAATAAATAAAAACACAATTTACTGCATTATGCTTTAAATCACCTTTTCAAAAAAGTCGTTGAAAAAGTAATTCTATAAATCTGAAATTTGGACATTTATAAATGTCCATTTTTGAGAAAATCAAAAGAGAATCCAAATCGGGTTTTTTTATGTTTTTATAAAATATCCGTATTTTTAGTAATGTTATCGATTACCTTACGTATTGTGCTTTATCTCGGATGATTTGGTGTTAAATTTCTCTGGATAGAAATACATTTTGTAGCGAGCTCTGAATCCAGAGTAAAATTGAAGAAATTGTTGAAAAACGATTTATAAACAAATAAGCGAATTAATGAATACTTGACATATGGTATAATAATAATTTTAGCAGTTTGTTTAAGTATGGTTCTAAGATTTGAAATGGTATAGTCTTTATAATTTTTAATATTATTCATAATAACAAGGTCAGCATTTCTGAAATCACTTATATATTTTGAGAAGTCACTAAGTGCGTTATAACTAACTATATATTTAACGTTAAATTCGCTATAGACATTCGTATATTCTTTGATTAATTTAAGATATTTTTCACCGTGACAATTTGAAAATACAATCATATTTTTTTATAGTCTTTATTTGCGTAGTTCATTCTAAAATGTTGATAAATTTTCAAACAGTTCGCTCGACGTGATTCTTCGTCACTCGTTGAAATATTAGACAAAATGTCAGTTAAAATCCCGATGTCTTTCTCGTTTAATTTAACAATAGCGCTATCCCATAGTTCGTGTTGAGGTAATTCCAATGTATCTGCCAATAAAATCGGTATGCTTCCTGTAGCGAGTGCTTCCCAAAAGCGAATAGAATTGGGTCCACTACCTGATGGACAAAGTGAATAACGTGAGCTTATAAGCAATTCATTGTATTTTTGTGTCCTCACATAATCACTATCAGTTTCATTTAATTCGAATTTATTATTCTGTTTGCTGGAATAAACAACGTTATCGAAATGCCAGTTACCTATGTGTTTCACATAACAATTATTGGGGTGTTTTGTTTCAAATATGCGTTTCCGTATATCAGTAAGATACCAATTAGAGTTATAAGCACCTTGAAAACTGTATAGTATATCTCTACGAACTTTTAAAAGGTCAATATCTTTGAAAGTTATATTGCGTAGTTCGTCTTCATAATTTACGGCATAAAGAGGGCATGGGTATAACTGGACATCGTGCAAACAATTTTCGCCTTTTATTTTGTGTGGGGTATATACGCTAATTATATTGAGTGCTTTAAACAATGGTAGTAAACTACGAAATGAAATGTGCTGACAACACGTATAATAAAAAACATCTTGTCGTATACAACCCTTAAGTAAATTATATATGACATTTAAATTATATTTCTTATCAATAATTGTAGCCCAGGGAATACCAAGATAGTTGATGTTTGTTTTATTCTGTTGGTAAAATGTTTGTTCAGTTATTACAGGATACTGCCAGAATATTTTCAAACGATCAATTATAACTTCAGTATCAAAACAACTCATAATTAATCTATAAATACATACGACTTGTTTTTTAGGTGGTTTTGTATCAATGTTTTATGTTTAAAAGCCAACATCTTTGCCTGTTCGCGAATAAGTTTTGTATTATATTGCATATTCAACGCATATGACGAGTCATTATTAATAGTGTACCTAGGCGCACCGCCATCATTAGAACAATAATGATTTTTTAATGGAAAAAACATCGTAGGAGAATATAAATGATTGTACCAATCGTCACACCCCCAATTAATAATTTCCTCTGGAAAAAACCACCCGAAAATATGCATATGTTCTCTCGAAACAAACGCCTGTGTAAGAATTAAATTATTGTTATTGATAGGACCGACTAAGCCGATATCATCATTGGCCTTTAATTTATCGATACATTCGTTTACCCAACCCTTAGTATGAAATGTAATGTCATCGCCACACTGATAAAAATAATCACACCCATCATTGTATGCCTTTTTAAATAAAATATTCCACATCTTAGTTACGTGTCCCTTGGTAATATTATCAAAATTAATAAAGATAAAAGATATATTTTTGAACACCAAAGAATACCGTTTTAATACGTCTTGTTGAGATGTATCTGAGAAAATTCGGTCGTCACTGTCATATCCAATATAAAAAACGTATTCATGTTCATTGTCTTGAGTAAGTAGAAAATATTTAACGGACAAATTATAAATATACGTATCCTTAATAGTCTTCCAATTATCGCGACCATTAGAAGTGCACGGAATCAACAGTGCAATTTTGAGACAAGACATTTAGATGATATATGATTTATCATCTAAATAAGTTTAACAAATAAACAATTATTATAAATGTTTTCGTGTGCGTTTATTCTGCTTTTGACGAGTATATCTAGAACGACGTTTATTTTTATTTGATTTTATGCACGCTTTACGCATCCGACAATGAGTTTTATTTTTTCGTTTACCACCAACAGTCGTAGCGTGATAGCCCCAAGGACTATGACTTACACCGTGTCCTTTGTCATTTGGTAAAATAATATTATCGGCATTTACCTCAACAACAGTCATATACAATATAGACAGAAAAAAACATATTATTAATATATATATATAATTATGAAAATTCATCCGATTTGGTTCATATGCATACTTACTAGATTATTCCTGGCATATATAATATACAGTTTCGGTATAAAAAATAATTACAGCATAACCGCGTTACTTGCGATTATAGGCATAGGTTTCATATTTAAAGGATATTATGGTTCGAACGGCACTATGCAATTCGCGAAGGTATTCTGGAACGATGCGAGATATATACACGGAACATTATACATATTATCTGCTGCTTATCTTTTAAATGGTAATAAAACTAACGCGTGGTTATTAATAGTAACAGATATAGCGTTTTCTATGCTATATCGTGTAATAACTGATAGATAATTACATAACTAATTTTGATATATTAACAATCGTAACATTAGTATTGGTTATAATTTTCCTGGGAATCCACCTTTTAAATTTGTGTTTATACTCACATTCGAATATTATTTCTTTATCTAAGTCAACGTTTTTGTCTAAATTTGTGTTTTGAAAATCATCCTCATCCTCACTCTCCTCTATAAAATCGATATTTGTATTTTCCTTTATGGTACGGAAGTGCGAGTTCATAAAAACACTTGTATTATAAGTAGGGATATATGCTGTATTATAATATACTCGCTTACCGTTATTGTCAGACGCATACAATCGATATATATCACATTGTAAGTCTGCCCTAACAGCAAATCTTTCACGCATTCCATTTCTAATTTTATTATAATCTATACGTAAAATACTATTAGATTTAACGGGTTGAACTACAACCTTTTTTTTCTCGATAGTAGGTCTTTTATTAATTGTGACATTTACAAACGGCATCACATCATTTAGAACGCGATACTGTATATGATGTATGGGATATGGAATTGTCAATTTAATGTCTTCAGGAATCGCGTCATAAGCACAATTTGTAGCTTTCCAACAAACAGGCATTGATATAGTCATATTTTTGGTTGTATTTGTTATGTCGTTTGATAAGAATTTGCTTAAATATGTAAATTTCTCACCAGATACAAGTCCTTTCAACGTAGTTCCTTTATAATAATATATATCTTCTATCAAGAACGCATTAGTCTCTTGTAAATATACTCCGTATAACAGTGTGCCATATGGAACATCACTTTTATATATATGATCGATTTTGAGACATTGTAATACACGACCATCTTTATTCATATCAATTAAGAAAACACCATCACCGCCCTTGTAAAATGTATACCATAAATACGATTTCTTACCAGTAGGGATAGCTATAGCAAAATCGTAGTTGTCTGAAACTTTCTTATGCGATAACGTTTCATAAGAAGGTTCGAAATGTGGAAACCTATTAATAAGTTGTGATAGGTTGTTTCCCGTTATACAATTTTCATGCATCTAAATAATTATACTACTAAGTTTTTATGTTATTATATAATCAATTTTTGTTATTCTACTGTTTTAATATATTCAGATAATTCGCTCTCCATGTCATTCTCAACTTGACTAGTGTCGTTTAGACAAAACGGAGTATGTTTAATATTATTTAATTCATTTATTAACTCGTCGTATTTTTTCGTCTGAAAAACACCAACGTGTTCTGTCTCTTCATTCGTGAGGTAGTGTTTCAGATGATAAAACCCCCTATGTGTAATAAAAATTATAATTAAAGAAATAATAACTGTAAAAATCAAAGACGCCATACTTTATCTATATATTGCGTAAAAAATTCTATAGTATATTGAACGATTTAATACACTTAATTGTTATCACATTCAAACTCTTACAGAGAACTAGATCTCTAACAATTCACATATTATATGAGGTAACAAGATTGAATTCCTAAATGTAATAACCATGTAAATGCGCAATGAATATGTTATTAAACAAAAAGATTTAAACACAAAATATAAATAAAAGTAATTATGCCAATTATAGTAATTGTAGAGAAGAACGGAACATTGAAAGAACATAACATCAAAGGCGAATTAAAACCAGAAGAATTTTATAAAATCGCAAAATTCAAAACAGCAACCGATTTCGAGAACGAAGCATCTTGGGAAGTGGATGTATTGAAGAAAACATATAACATCTCATTATTCGCCAAAACATCTGGACGAGCAGGTCAAGAAAATAAGTATGAACTACCCCCACCTGTAGATGAAATATTGTATTTCGGAAGGAGTTTATTAGTAAACGAGGATGGGACAGATTTAACAATCAATACGTGGAACTTGATTTACACAGAGTTATTTGGTGGGTTCGATGATTTAGGAGACGAAGATAGTGAAGAAGAAGAGGAAGATTTAACCGGAGTCACCTTAACAAAGAGCGGATATATGAAGGATAGTTTTATAACAGACGATGACGACATTGATAGCGATAATGATTATATAGACGAAAAAATAGAAGTTACTAAAGGCAATAGACAACGCATTTCTAAAAAAAAATTAAGCAGTGAAGATATGGTATCTGAAAGCGACGAAGAAGACAGTGATTTTTTCGTATGTACCGATGAATTAGAAGAGGAGAATTACGAGTAAAATTGAATAGTAATATAAAGATACTAATAGTATAATATCAAAGACAATTATGACTATTACTATAACAGACCCAATTACATTTCGTGAAAATATCAGGAATAAATTAAAAGATAAACTAAAGACAACAAATGACGTATTAGTTCGTAACACTGAAAAGTCTATATTCAACTATTCGATTAAAGAGTGTCGTAACAAAAAGATAATATGCAAATGGGATAAACCTTCATTCGTTACAATATACATCGATAAATTGAGGACAGTAATTTTGAATTTACATTCCAATGATATATTAGAAATGCTTCAAAATGGTAAACTGTCTCCGTGTGAATATGTATTCATGTCTCATCAAGAAATAAACCCACAAAGATGGGAAAAGGCAATTAAGAAAAAAACTATTAAAGATGAGAATAAATTCAATGTGAAACTAGAAGCGTCAACTGATTTATTCACTTGTCCTCGCACTACGTGTAAATCAAAGAGATGTACTTATTACGAATTACAGACTCGTTCAGCAGATGAACCTATGACGATTTTCGTGACTTGTCTTGATTGTGGAAAGAATTTCAAAAATAGATAAAATAAATGGTACAAATACTAATAATATTGTGAATACATCACCATATTATTTATAATAAGTTATCGCAATCCACGGAAAACAAGAAATGTAAAAAACGGGGTGGCCGTCAGTTTGTTCAATATACAATGAATAAATGATATATATACATTTACAAAGTAATATTGAGTATTTAAATCTTATATTTTTTCGCTTATTATATAGGTTAGAGAGTAGTATAATAAACAAAAAAATAAACTGTATGAAATATATAGAATAATAAGTTAATACAATCGAATTAATTGTATCGCAACTCTTTATAACGAACATTCTATAATATTCGCGTCTGGTCACGTCTTCTACATATGTAATTGGTATATAATCATCAATTGCAAGTGATGAAACTGGTTGTAGCATAATGTGTTGAAATATTAAATCATCCATATCTTGAGATATTACTCCACTTAGAACTACCATATCTTCATTCCTTGTTGAATCCGGTAGTTTTATATTTAAAACACACAAAGGACAACTCGACTTATGAAGCGACCATTCGTGAAGACACGCATAATGAAAAGTATGCGAACAATCAGTGACATATTTATCTGTTTGAATTGGATAAAAACATATACTACATTCCTCTAAATTATTTGGTATATATTGCAACGTTTCCATTGTACTTAAACTATATCAACAATAATTATCTATAAAAAAAACAACCACAATAAAAAATATATACACGCAAATAAATTTAATATTACTGATGAAAACAATGTTAATCAAGTTGTTCTAGATCGGCAAATTTCCAATATTCGGAACCACCATTTGGTAACGGTCTACGAATTATATACGGTATTTTTTTCTGTTTAAATTCGCTAAGTGCGATCGTATAAGAGTCTATAATATTATCCTTTACTTCCACGAACGGTATAGCACCTGCTTCTATCTGCGTAGCACGATTACCAATTATATTTGCTATTTCATAACGAGTTAAGAAAGGCAATGTTGTATGTAAAGGGTCAATTATTGTACCATTAACATTCCTTATAACCTTACACATAACCTCAACTTCCTCTGCGTTATGAGTTTTCAACTCGTGATGATTATTTGCTATAATATCACTCGACATTTCAGCGTTTATCTTTTGTAAGTAATTTTTATCGTCCTCATCATCATCATCCTCATCATCGTCCTCATCATCATCATATTGAATGTCAACGTCATTTGCTTTCATAATTATATCTACGTCATCATCATCCTCGACCGCTATATTATCATCTTCTAGATCATCTTCTAGATCATCTTCCAAGTCTAATACAGTATTTTCTATATCATCTTCATCGTCGCCACTATCATCTACAACCTCACCGTCTGAGTCATCAGACTCTTCTACATCGTCGTCTTCTTCCATAATCATATCATCTTCTTCGTTTTTGCTCATTTGTATATTATAATAGAGTATTATTTCTAAATTTTTTTAGAAATAAATAATAATCAATTTTATGAATTCCAATAATAATCACAATACTGACAAATGTAAATATATTTAAGGTTTGAATTATCATATCTCATATAAATAACATCTAGTTCTTTTTTTGCGCCAGCTTTATTTGATATACAATTCGCATTGGGACAAGGCATATTTGCGATTCGAGGTAGAGTTGGGTCCATTTTTGTAAATTCATTTACAGTTTTAACATTTTTCATAGAAGAACCATTGAAATGTGTATCTAATACGCACATGCCTTCATTAGATACTGAAGTATCTATGTCTCCACAATTTCTACAACTATATGTGAGTGTATTTTCGTCGTCCCCACTAATAGATATATAATACATATTATCGCATTTTGTACAAAATTTCATGATGATTGTTTTAATATAATTATATTTATTTTTTTATATTTCAATTTTAAGAAAGTTTATATTACTAAATGATGCAAAAAAACACAATATGATGACACATTAAATCAATCAAGATTTTTCAAACTTTCGTAAAGTAATAAGATGCATAATTAAAAAAACATCCTTCAGAATTATAAATCGTACACATATAATAAAATATTGTTATTATTGTGAATAAACTTTACTCTAAAATTGAAATATAATAAAAAATATAATAAACGTTATATTATACTATACATTAAATGAATGGTTTTAAAACCGATTCCAATATTAAATCAATGAAAAAGAAAACAAACACAAGGAATGGTTACAACAATTATCAGGATTTCATAGGTGCTCATTCTATGTCGAACGATGATATAAGAGAAGTAACCAATACACGTATTAATGGCGGTAAATTCCATATTCCAGACAATGAATACGAAGACTTTCTTAAAATGTATTACAACGATATTGTAAAATCTGGTTATAATGAACATTTAACTGAGAAACAAAGGGATACCGGTGGTCCAATTGTAGTCGATTTAGATTTCAGATACGATTATAGCGTTAAAAATAAACAACATAATATAGAGATTATCCATACATTGGTTCTCGCTTATTTAGATGAATTGGGTAAAATGTTCCAATTCAACTCAGATCAAGAGATGATGGTTTATATTCAAGAGAAACCAGACGTGAACTGTGTTCAAGGAAAAAATATTACTAAAGACGGGGTTCATATACTATTTGGGATTCAAGCGGACCGTATTCAGCAAAGTATTCTAAGAGAGAAAATTATCAAGGTAGCACCTGATATACTGAAAGATTTACCCCTTACAAACACAATAGAAGATGTATTTGATAAAGGGATTAGTGGGGGGTATGTGAATTGGCAATTGTTCGGGTCGTGTAAACCGGACCATGGTGTATATGGATTAACACATATTTATAAATTCGAATATGACCCAGATGATGGTGAATTTATCGAAACTAAAGAGAACCATAAGAAATTCGACTGGGTAAATAACTTTAAAAATTTATCGGTCCGTTATACTGGTAACGTTAGTCTATTCATGAGGACAGATTTTATTTCAGAATATGACAACGCAAAAAAAGATGGAGGTGTCAAACGCAATAAAATGAAACGGGTCGTCTCAAAAAGTGTAATCGAACTTCGCAATTTATCAGACATTACAGATGCTGTAGAACAGTACAAAGAGAACCTTCAATCTGTAGAATGTAAAGAACAAGATACTATTGAATATATAATGGCGTTACCCATATCTTACTATGGTCCAGGTTCTTATTCAAAGTGGATAAGAGTTGGTTGGGCACTTGCCAATATAAACAAAGAATTGTTCATTGTTTGGTTGGCATTCAGTGCACAGTCGAGTGAATTCGCAATGGACAATATACACGATATGAGGGCAATGTGGAATGATTTCGAGAACAACAACAAAGATGGCCTCACATATAGATCCATTCTATACTGGGTTCACCAAGATGCGCCCGATAAATTCAAGGAAATACGCGATAAAAGTATCGATAATTATCTTGATATGTCTATACGTAATATGAATATGTACAACGCGTGTAAGAATAGCAATTACGGATGTGGTGATGCTGATATTGCTAAGATATTGAATATGTTATATAAACAGGATTTTGCTTGTGCTGGAATAAAAGCAGATAAATGGTATAGATTTTCAAATCATCGATGGGTAGAAGATGAATGTGGCACCACACTCAGGAAGGGTATATCTGGCGATTTACGTGACTTGTATCGCAAGAAAGCAAATGAAATTTCCGATAAAATGTGTCATGGTAATCTACCAGACGACAAGTTGAAGATACAAGAAAATATTTCCAATAAACTGATGGACATTATGAGTCGTTTATCGAGCGCAACTCATAAAGACCACATATTAAAAGAGGCCAGGGAACTATTCTATGATGCCAATTCTAAATTCGTGGATTTACTTGATAGCAAACCATATCTCATGTGTTTTAACAACGGAGTAGTTGATTTTAAAGAAAAGAACTTCCGTCCAGGTCGTGCTGAGGATTACTTGGAAAAGAGCACCAATATAAATTATATTCCATTAGATAGGAACCGCGATGCCGTTGTGATAACTGAAATAAATGATTTTATGACCAAACTTTTCCCGTTAGAAAAATTGCGCAATTATATGTGGGAACATTTTGCATCTATTTTAATCGGTGGTAATTTGAACCAGAAACTACATATGTATATAGGAGACGGTGAGAATGGTAAATCGGTATTGACAGACCTTCTTTTACAGTGTCTCGGCGATTATAGTTCAACAGTCCCACTTTCACTAATTACGCAAAGTAGACAAAAACAAGGTCAGGCGTCACCTGACATTGTTGCGTTAAAGGGTCTGAGACTTGCATTGATGCAAGAACCGTCTAAAGATGATCGCATCAATGATGGTGCTATGAAGGAGCTTACAAGTTGTGTCGAACCGATCAAGGGACGTAATCTATTTAGTACTCCAATTACCTTCATACCACAATGTAAGATCGTAATTTGTTCGAATAACTTTATGAAGGTTGCGAGTCAGGACCACGGTACTTGGCGTAGAATAGCTATCGCAGATTTCATGTCTCTTTTCACAGATAAACCAACAGAAGGCGATAACGAGAACCCGTATCAGTATAAAAAAGATCCTATATTAAAAGAGCGTTTTCCTATATGGCGTGAAGTATTTATGGCGATGCTTGTTGAAAAAGCGTTTGTATTAGAGGGTAGAGTCAAACAGTGTGATTTAGTTGATAAGGCAAGTGATAGTTATCGCCAACGTGAGGACCATATCGCCGAGTTTATTGCTGAGAAGATTAAGAAGGATGTTGATGGGCGACTTACCAAAACGGAACTAACAAACGAATTCAATTTATGGTATCGCAGTACATATGGTCGCGATGGACCAAGTATCAAAGAGGTTCACGATTACCTGAATAAGAAATTCAGTAAATGTAAAGATGGCTCTTGGTTCGGAATAAAATATAGATATGATGAAGTGCGTAACGATGCTAGTGACAGTGAAGATGAGAATGAAGATGAATAAGAATATTTGTAAGCAAATATTATATTATTGTAAATAATAACTAAAATAAATGGTTTATTGGAGTTCTGTTTTTTTGTATATTTCACCAGTCATCACTGCTATTATATACATAAACATTTCATATAAATATATTAACATTGGAGGGGCTACGTATGGATATACTATCATCAAACTTATTAAAACACCTTTTTCTTTTAATGGAACGTCTTTATTTTTAAACATTGTATAAGAAAGTATGAGAACCAACACACCATAAACCAATAATAAATATGATTTTACATAATTGACTTTCTCTAAATTGAGAGATTCGAACTTAGCACGGCGCATAGTAATGGATATTTTATATATTTCTTTTTCCTTTTCTTTTTCCTCGAAAGTCATTGTTGGTATGTTGGTAGTCATTATTACTATATTATGAAATTAGATATAAATTTAATAATATATTTATGGATTGGTAACAGATACACATCTCCTCGTTGTTTCATTCCAACTAGTAACGCCTTTAGTACAACAAGCTGCACCCTTACACAAGTCACTATCACTAATACCTAACAAGTTTCCTGATAATTTTGCTGCCTCATTACGTGCACTCAAAACACCAACATCTTCTATAATTGGTCCAGGTATAGACAAACGGTCAAAATTGATTTTTTCACGTGAACTTACATTCACATAAATAACTCCTGAATATATAATTAAACTTACGAATAACAATATATGAAGTAATGTATAAACTGACTCTGGTAAAACGTTGAAATAAACGCGCATATAACGCATTATTAATACTAAAGCAAAAACAACGACGACTACTATAATCATTTTCGTATATTCTACCTGTCTTTTACGGTAACTTTCATTCATCATCAACACACGCCTTTGACCCTTTTGGGCATTGACTAATTGAGATTTTTTTTGTTCCAATCTAGTTATTTCGGAATTTAATATATTATTTACTTGTTTCTGTTTAGTTAACACTGCCGATACTTTATTATCTTTTGTGTTGAGCGCATCTTTTAAAGTATCAAGATTAATGTTTGATTTTCCTGTATTGCCATTTGTAAAATCAAATTTTAAAGCGTTAAATAAAATAGAACTATCTGATGAATTACTTTGACTAGTCATAATATATATATATAAATAATACATATATTAAACAATTGAGTAAAATATATCTATAAAAAATATAAAATAATGCTTTATGGACCACTACTTCTCGCTAAAAGTATAGCTGCGATTATAAATGTAGCGGATGTAATAGAACCTATTGTATACAATGTATGTTGCTGATACAACATCTCGTTCAAATCGTCTCTAACAGCATCTATCTTCGCTTTTGGGTCTAGTTTGTCATTAGCTGTATTATAAAAATCTGTCGATGTTACTGATTTGTCATATATGAATGGTATTAAAGTATTCGCGTTATCATAATCATCGTGTGTATTTAATAGAGGTGTTGGTTTTGATGTATTTTTGTATGTTTTGGTAATTTCTGAATAATTTTGTCCCCCATATACCTGATCCCTATGTATTCCTCCATCGTATCCAGTTAATATTTGTAATTTACTTCTTATAGCGTTTGCTTGAGTTTTCATATCATTTGTTTTGTTATTAATACGCTTATCCTGTTTATTCATGTTGTCCAATAAACCGACATAATTTTTTACTCCGTCACCATCACTTTCTCCAAATATATGACCACCACTGGCATCCAATTCGAGACCTTCAATTGTTGAGTATCTACTAAACGCATTATCATATCCCATAAACCCTTCACTTGCTCCACTTTTCATTGTCATTGATATCTTACTATGTATATCATTCAGAGATTTAATTAAGAATATACGTATTTCATTTATGTTGTTTGGAACTGATGTTAGGATATTATTGTTAATATATTTTGTTTTGTAATGGATGTTCTTTGTAAATTCACTCATAGTAACTGTTTTCACTGTTTTGAAATTGACGTTCTCTCTCTCGTTTATTTTTTCATCACCAACCAGTTTGTCTTTGATAGCACGAACAAAGCACAAATTGTTCAAACCTTTGCCCGTGTTACATTGCGCAATGTCAACCGTTTCGATGTTAGCATAAATTCTATGTTCGTACAATAATTCTTTTAATTCATGCGTTCTAATCTTGTATAATATGAATACATTTGTATCTGTGGATCCTTTATTCTTGTGATAGCTTTCAGTGTATTTAAACCGCAAACCGTGCAAGTCATTAAATCCGTTGTTTCCATTTACATTCCTGGTTTTATAAAATAGTGTAGAATTGTTCCATGATGACCCCAAAGTAAACTTATACTTCGCATTTCGCAATTCTTCACCTGGTTTTATTTGCTGTAAATTATTTGTATTATTATATCCATTCATAAGATATCGCCTTGTTTGGCTGGATAAAGGGTTTCTAAATATAACAGTTTTGTTTATCTTAACATTTCCATTACCATCTAGTCTAACGTTTGTTTCATTATTGTTATTGCTCTTATTGCTAATAACATATGGGTGTGGTCCGCTGTTATTAGGTGCGTAATTATAAGTCAACATTCCAATTCCTTTTCTGCTGGTGGAACTATCATCAATCGATAAATGAACAATAACTATATTTTCTTTCTCGTGGTTCAATGAATAAAATAAGTCTATTTTCTGTTCAGTAACGTCTACACCATTATTACAGTCACCTACGTCTGATACAAATAGAGAAGAGGTTATTTTAGAAGGGTCTAATAGACCACCAGTCAATACGAAAGTCTTATTTTCAGGAACAGAAATCGTATGTTTATGGTTGACACTAGAGTATTTAGAGTAAACGCTTTTATTGATGCAGTTGTGTATCGCATTGTCGTGACTAATCGTAAATTTGGGGTCTGTAAGTAGATTATTACAATCATCCACGCTATTATCAAAACCTTCTATATTATTTGCGAAACCCTGTTGAAACGAACGCCTTAACTCGTTATTTGCGATGCGAGCTGTTCGTGCTGCGGTTTTTTTCTGTCTCACGTGAGTAATATAACTTGCACGAGCATTGTTTGCTAATTTGTTGAAAATGCCCGACAGATTATTATAATGATTCGTAGACTTTTGTGTTTGACGTTTAAGTAGAACTGGTGGGATATTTCTCCTTAGTTTTTTTATAAAACGTTTACGAAACCTAGATAGAGACATCCTCCTACGAGATTTTTTTATAAAACGTTTACGAAACCTAGATAGAGGCATCCTCCTACGAGATTTTTTTATAAAACGTTTACGAAACCTAGATAGAGACATCCTCCTACGAGATTTTTTTTTCTTGCGCGACCATCTAAAACCCTCATTATCATTGTCACTATTGTCATTGTCACTATTGTCATTGTCACTCTCGTCATCATTCGCATATTTATCTTCTTCGTCGTATAAATCGGAACCACTTAACGTGTTTTTTGGTTGATATCCAAATATTTCACTGTTAATAGATCCTACGAAACCGCATTTGACTTTCGGTTTAGCAAACACATTCCATCTGTAATTACGTTTCTCTCTGTAATATTTCATTCCACTTTTTAATTTAGCACATTTCTTTTTGGTTGTGTTATGCATTTTAGTTTGGCGTGCTATAGAAGCACTATTACTATGCCTTCTTACGAGATAATTATTGGTATTTCGTGTATTTATTAAACCGCGTCTATATTTTGTCAATACTTTATTGGATTTTTGCGTGACATTATTGCGTTTTTGCTTTATTACATTCCATGCATTTACGGTCAATGGAAATTTCATAGAGCGACCGAGAATTTCGTTGATTTTGTGATTAATTTGGCGTTTTTCTTTCCTCGATTCCGTTATTTTCTTTTTGATGGATCTATCACCTGATTTCGAGTATGCTATTATATTTTTATTCAATTCTTCACTAGCATTATTAAGACTAGTGAATGTTTCGACGTTAGTCATTCCGTCAATCAAATTGTCGACTTCACCAAGAAGTTTATACTGTGTCTCTTTTTCATTGGCAGCAATAGCACTGGTTTTTGCTACATCGCATTTGTACCGTTTCTCTTGTAGTATTGCGTTACAGTTGCTTACTTCCTTCGGAACCTTCTTTATACAACTTATTTTACCAGAATCTATAGTATAATTAGAAGGAACATATATACTATTTTTATCGGTAAATACAAGAGGTTTATTTTTCTTATCTTGGAAATTCACATTCATCTCTAAACCGTTTTCTTCTAGTTCAATTGACGAGTATTTACCGCTCTTGTCAGACTGAGCATTAAAGTCGTTGTCTGAGATTTGGAAAATCGCCCACTGCATCATATTTAGTTTATTCTTAAATATAGCAAAATACGGCATTTTTTTAGATGTATTAAACATCTGGACACATTGATTACGAGCATCGAGAATACACCATTTAACATGCTGTAGTTTCCAAGATCGTGGTGAAATTTTATTTGGTTTTATATTATTCATTAGACCTGGGGTTTCATAATCGTGCTTTATATCGAACCATTTGATAGGTTGATATAGTTCATCTATTTCAGTTTTTTTATCATGTAATTCTAATAGATATTTCCTATTTGCTTTATATTTATTCATATCCTGCGTTGAGGACATTTTTATTTATTATATAGTATAATAATAAATAAAAATAAAACTATTGCGTCAATGTATAATAAACAAGTGCTGAAGCGATAGCGGTCCAACCTAAACTAATGAATATAGTTGAATTCAGTTGTGTTTTTCTCTCAATTATATGTGAATCGCCGAGTTGATTGAGAACCTGTAGTCTATTATCTAAATTATTTCTTAATCTTCTCATTTTTTGTGCGTTATCTATTAATATATTATGTTCGTCTTTAACGTCGCTAGTTATTTTACTATTGACTAATGCTCCAAACCCCTTAGTCTCGATCCTGGGCGTATACGTGTTTTCACCTTCTACATATCCACCTTTATTTGCTTCAAACAAAGCATTCCATGCTGATAATTTCGGTTCTGTAAGCTTGAAATTAGTATTCTTACTATCTCCTGTTAAATAATTATTCAAAGCGGTTAATGTAGCACCTTTTAATTTACCATTTCGTTCCGTATCAACTTCCTTCATCAAAGCATTTAATTCGTTGTCTGCATCGTCTGGTGTACCATCAAACCCTTCTACTGATGGGTATGTCCATAGCGTTTCACCTTTACCATTTGGTAAACTTTTAAGTTCTAAAGTTCCATATGAAGTCAAAATAACAGATTCAGCACCAGTAATGTTATCAGTTATTGGTATATATTCATTTGTATTAGATGCTTTTAATTGCAATAATCCATATTTATTCAATAACATCATTTGTTTACCATTAGCATTCATATTCCAATGTCTTTTCCATTTATTATTCATTTTCTTTCTACAGGATAGCATCCCACGGGAAAATCTCAAATCATAACTTCCGTCCTGACTTTTCAAATAAGACACTTTATCAATATACTCACCACGATTTAAGGAAGCAACATTATTCATTTTCATATCTAAACCTTCAATATTTTGAACATTACATAACGAAACACTAAGTATAAATCCTATAATTAAAATTGTAAAGACAACAATTGTTTTAATTGTTTTTTGCTTCATATTAATATACAGTAAAAAGAGAAATAAACCATTCAAATAATGACAATCTTGATAGTTACCTTTCAAAAAACATTTAAAAATTTATTTTTTAGAGTATTTAAATACCATTGCAAGAAGAGTAATAGAACCAGCACCAATTGCAGCAGCTTCTACATAAGAGCGATTAAACTGGTTTTTTATATTATCGTATTTAGCAACTGAAAGTGATTCCGGAATAGGTTGTGGGTCAACAGTAAATGGTTCCGGATGGTCATCCATGTCGCTTATAAATTTCCAATCAGACCGTTTCTTTATAGGTGTAGGTATTTTTTTAACAGGTGAAGATTCAAAATCATTGAGTAAAAACATTATTTATATATATATATGACAATAATTAAAATTATTACACACAAACGCGATAGTAAAAGGTTTCCAATGCGGTAGGACTATCTCTTGTAAATTTACAAATATCACCTGGTCGCATGGCAACCGCTAGTGCTTGTGGGTCAAAACGACTAATTTCAGGTAACTGTGAATTGTATTGAACATTAAAACGTTTCTTGAAAGCGACCTTTTCAACTTCATCTAAAATTTCGATCTTTGGAACAAGTTTGTGCTGAAGAATATTATATTGGAGGCGTTGAATATTATGTAACACAACAAATATGCCATTGCGGTCGAACAAGTATTTAACCTTTGCTGTAATGGTCTCATTGGGTTCATCGTCTACAATAATAATAAGATTGTCTTTATTCGTCAAGACATTATCAACCGTGAATAAATCCTCGATAATGGAATCCAAGTTTTGTGGTCTCAATTGTTTGAGATCTAAATAAAACTTAATGAACGACTTCGTCCCTAATTCTGCGTTCTCGACCAACATATCCAATTGTGAGTTTTTATATATTGTATCTATTTCATTAATACTAAATTCGTCATATCCGGATGTATCAAACCCCCCGTAATCCAATAATGCAAGAATATTACGTCGAGCTTTATAAATACTTTGAATGCGATTTACAGATGTCATTATGCTTGTATATGTATTATATATATATATACAAATGGTTTTATTTCAATTTTACAAATCATTATTTTACACTTTTTTAATAATTAATGGACCTTTGCTAAAATCCAAAGGGGTTTCTATAAGATTGTCTTTTTCGTTTTTGGATTCCTTTGGTCTTATTTCTCTGAATGACGTTTGAGTATATTCACTAGGTACATTGTGTTCTAACAAAATAGGTTCTATATCATTTGTTAATGGGTCATCACTAACATCGTGTGTATTAATTTTAATAACAGGTGCAAATGTAATATTATTACCTGAATTGTGCGCATCTTCCAATACTGTTGGTCTTTGAAACGATTGTGGTGTTCCTATTATATCAGTATCATCGTATACATCAAAATGTTGGACTATTTTTATATCATTCATTGGGTTAAATACTGTGCCTGGTGTTAAACGCTTAATTGTTATAAATTTATTACCCCCCTTTACTATCTGCCATTTTTGAAGCATGCCATTTTTATCCCTTCCTTTTTCACCCTTGTAATAGACATTTTTACCAACAGTCATATTGTTTCCACCTCCAAGATAAGGTTGTGTATACGGGACATTTGTTTTTGCTTTGTTTTCATCCATCATTTCTTTAATCATCTTTAACTCGTCATTATCTAATCCTTCTCTTTCCTCCTTTGGTATGCCATCTACGAATTTATCAAAACTATTTTGCGATGAAGGAGGATATGGAGGAGTTTGTGGGACTCCGTTTTCAGATGAAGGAGCATAAGGTGGACTCTCTGGAACTCCGTTTTCAGATGAAGGAGGATATGGAGGAGTTTGTGGTGAAGGAGGATATGGAGGAGTTTCTGGTGAAGGAGGATATTGAGGACTTTGTGGGGTAACCGTTTCATTCAATGGTGTTACATTTTCTATTAATTTACCTTCCATTAATCGATTTATCTTAGTACGATAATCGAATTTACCATTAATACCTAATAATTCCATATTATTAGAGAACGTCATGTTCTCCAATTGTTCAATATTATCGTCAGTTATAATACGCATTTGCATATTCATTGTATTTAATTCTTGTAGGAGTAACTTGAAAGAGTATGGAACATCTACAATACTGAAATCACGACCGTGTTTTGTTACGTTTATAATATTCATATTATTACCATCAATCGAGCCTGAAAACTTAATTGGTCCATCCGCCATAGGACTTATAAATAGTTTCTTATCAGGATTATATATAGCCATCATACCAGTTTTATTACAGACAGCAATTCTATATTTATCAGAACGTTCCATCATGGATTCGCGTAAAAAATCAGATACGCCGTGTGATATAAGGGAGTCGCGTTCCATTTCTCCAATACGTAAACCACCGTCGTTGGCGCGACCACTAACTGGTTGTTTGGTTAACGCGGTAACAGGACCTCTAGCACGATAATTAATTTTATCTTTCGCCATGTGTTTTAAACGCATATAATAAGTAGGTCCTATAAAAATTTCCATTTCCAGTTGATTACCGGTTTGACCATTATACATAATTTCATTGCCACTCGAATGATAGCCAAATTGAGTAAGTGCTTCACCATATACACCAACCTTAGAACCTTTATTAACAAACGCAGTTCCATCCCCGAACCCTCCCATTATAACGCTTGCCTTTGCTGTAGTAGTTTCAACCAATTGACCAATGGTCATTCTAGATGGAATTGCGTGGGGGTTCATAATAATATCGGGTCGCATTCCTCCGCGGGTAAAAGGCATATTAGCTTCTGGAACAACCAGACCACAAGTTCCTTTCTGTCCGTGTCTCGAACCAACTTTATCACCAAATGTAGGTATTCTAATGTCTCGAATTCTCACCTTTACAATGCGTTCTCCTTCTTCGCCCTCTGTTATAAATGTTTTGTCAACAATACCCATTTGACCTTTTTTTGTCCCTTTGGATGCGTCAGTCTTTTTACCCTGATTTGTAGTGTACATACCGATTAATATAGTTTTTTCGTCTACAATTGTCCCTTCTCGAATAATACCATATTTATCCAATTTACTATAATCATAACCCGTTTTCATACCCATTATTTCACCATTAGATTCTACATTGGCGAACTTGGTTTCCATTATTCCATCAGTAGTTTCACTCATTTCTTCGTGCGCCTCATATCCTGTAAAATAAGTAGTATTGAATAGACCACGTTTTAGAGAACCTTCATTAATTAATACAGAATCTTCCATATTATAACCACCGTATACCATAATTGCGACAATAGTATTTTCACCATAAGGCATCTCCTCTTTATTTATATACTCAAGATATCGTGTTTTAACCAAAGGTGTTTGTCCATAATTCAAGAGAACAGCGGATTTATCGATACGTACATTATAATTACTATGATACACAGAACACGCTTGTTTGCTTTGACCACACGAAAACGCATTACGCGTTGGAGGGTTGTTCTCGGGAAAAACAATAAGACTTCCCATAGTACCAAACATAAGAGATGGATGTATTTCGAGATGTGTATGTGGCTTCAAATCAATGTCTTCGATATCCATACAAATCATAGCATTCTCAGTTTCGTTACTATCTATATAATCAATGATGCCCTTATTTTTAATGAATGTATCTATTTTCGCAGGGTTTGTTTCTGTAGTAACGGCGCTGAATAATTCATTAAGTTCGTAGATTTCATATTTATTTTTCTTATACTTGATATGTTCCTTGTGTTTATTAAAACCAAATACTAAATTATTCCAGTAATAATCACCCGACGAAAGTTTATCTTTAACGTTCTCATACGACATTTTATTAGTCAATTCATCCTTATAGAATATTGGTCTACATAAGCGACCGCCGTCAGTATATATAAAAATAACATTTTGTGTTATATCAAATCCAATACTAGTGTAAGGTGAAAGTAATCCATTTCGTCTGTATAATTTAATTTTACGAACATTCTCAAATGGTTCTGTTATAGAACCACACCAATACCCATTGACAAATACCTTTGTCATTATTGATAACATTTTGTCACTACATTCATATGTATATTTGAGGGCAATCTTTTCACGTAACCACTCTATCATAGGTTTACGGTTACCGATACCTCCATGAGAAACTTGCGTCATAATAGCAAGGTGTTTATGTAGACCAATATTACCACCATCAGGAGTATCGAGAGGATCTAAAAACCCCCATTGGGAACCGTGAAGAAGTCGCGGACCAGTTACTTTAGCACTTGAATCTAACGGTAAGTTTGTTTTACGTAAATGTGCAAGATACCCGTTGAATGATAAGCGGTTTAAATCCTGAACTACACCGATTCGTTTGGTAGTAGGTTTCGCTCCCCAGTTTCCTTTAAATGCTTTCGAGAAACCCTTTTCTATGATGCGTTCTCTGAAAATCTCATTTTTATAAGTATTTATCATTCCAGATAAATCAGACGCGTATAAATTAAGATTTAAGTTAAGTCGCTTATCGTATTCTAACCTAATATGTTTTTGTTGCTCAGTATAATAATCACGAAATAGTTCATACATAAGAGAACCTACCAATTCAATTCGTTTATATTTAAAATTATCACGGTCAGTTGGTAATTCGATATTATTCATAACAGATAACATTTTGAAAGTCATATGACCCAAGAAATATGCCTTTTCTTTATAATTGGTTTCTCCTATATGAGGTAATAAGTAGTCCGATAAAATTTCTAATCCGTGTTCATATAATTTGCCTTTTGTTAGTGAGGCAATAAAATAAATGGCTAGTTCTTGTGTGAGAATGCCTCCTGCGTCATGAACAGATGGTATAAAATCGTCTATCCATGGTTCATATTTATCTAAATCCAATAAGCATGTGGAAATTATATCTTTATCACTCAAAATACCAAGAGCACGCATAACAATAAATAGCGGAACAGGTTTTCTAACATTCGGGATATTAACAACTATATTATTATTAGTATACTTCACATTTGGTGCTACCAGAGAAATGGAGAATTTTCGAATAGGTTTTGATGGGTTCTCTGAAACACTTCTGATTTCAGCAGAGTATAAATATTCTAATTCAGTTTCGTCTTCGTCGTCATCGTCTTTTATAAACTTTCGTATATATAACATATTATCGGCAAATTTTTCTTGTGAAACCACGGTTTTTTCCTTGCCTGCTATAATAAAATATCCACCAATGTCTTGTTTACATTCTCCCATAGTGAAGCGTATTTCTGGTGTTAATTTATTCAATATACAGAAATCTGACTGAACCATAATAGGAAATTTACCTAGATATACGTTCTCAATTGTCTCTACACGTTCATATAGATTATTACCTTTCATTGACTTCTCTACATTTTCTCGTACCTCCTTCGCTTGATTTGTAGTGTATTCATATTCTCTCACTTGTAAATTATCATTACGGGCACCGCCGACGGTCAGTTCTTGTGACTCATTTAATGGAACATTATTCAAGCCACCATCCTTTTTATAATTTTTAAACAAATATGACTGTTTATAGTCGTGATTCGTTTCGTTAAACTCGTCAAGATTTGATTGTTGTCCGCCAAGCGTACGAACTTCACCATCATCGAGAATATCTGTATATACAATTTCAACGTCATAGTGAATGGGCATACCATATGTCATGTTGCGTAAGCGTGCTTCATTTGGAAACATGTAATGAGAATCGTCGTTCGAATCGTATATAATTGGTTTACCAAATGTTATTTTCGTTCCATCACGCCCACCTAGATATATCTTACATTTGTTCTTATAATCATCTGTAGATTTATCATAATTTGACTCAAGTTGTATTGGATTTTTCTCTTTAAATATCTGATATATACCAGTTTTGAAAAACTCGTTATACGATTCAAGATTATGACTAACTAAACTATCGGGAGCATCTTTAAAGTATGTATCTAGCATTTTCCATATAACATTTTCGTCCATGAGGTTACTATAATATTTAGGTATATTTATTTTTACATTGTTAATTCGAAATATTAATTTACAAATTGGAATATTTAGAATTCAAAGAATGTGCGTTCGATTTTTATTTTTATAAGCATTTGTCACGATCAAGTATATTTCAATTACTTCATAAAAACTCATTAATTACCATCTGTTTTAAGCAACACAATAGTAAATTATATAATTGTAGTATATACAGACAATGAACGACGTAATGAAATCCCTTTTTGGTCCTTTGGATAAAGAATATTGTCTTTATTTCTATTATTTATCTGTCTTCGGATTCGTTTTTTTCATAATTGCTTTTTTAACCATGATTCGCTTAGCGATTGCGAAGAAGCGTACCAGTGTGTTTTACGCGAATTCCACAATGGTATTGCTAGGATATGGAATTTTCTATTTCCAGAATAGACTACTCCATACTATGTGTAGCAATAGTTTATGAACAGACTAATTCACAATAATCGTTAAAATGTATATATTTTTTTATTAACTCAAAATATATACCGAATGGATAACTTATATTACTCAAATTATTGTAAGCATTGTAAAAAGGTTTTAGATTTTTTATCTAAAAGTGGAATTGCAGAAAAACTAAATTGTATATGCATTGACAAAAGAAAGCTTAATACAAATACAAATCAAACGTTTATACAATTAGATGATGGAAAACAGGTATTGATGCCACCTAATCTTTCATCGGTTCCCGCATTACTATTAATAAATAAAGGTTATTCTATTGTTTTAGGAAGTGATATTATAAAACATTATGAACCTGAGATAAAAAAGAAATTAGAATCAGTAAACTTCGGCGATAGTGAACCAAGTTCATATTCTTTAAAGTCATCATCTGGTGGTTCGAATATAGTATCAGAACAATTTACATTTTATGATATGTCACCAGACGAACTCAGTGCAAAAGGAATGGGAGGACAACGCCAATTATATAACTATGTTCCAGTTAGTAATACAAGTGCCATGATAGCGACTCCTCCCGATACTTACAAACCAGATAAAGTAAGCAATGAAGTAACTATAGATACACTCCAACAACAAAGAAATTCGGATGTACCTATGAAAAATTCAACTCCTCAGTATCAATATCAAGTACCTGAATTATAAAATTATTTACTACAATTGTTCTATATTGCATAAAAATCCAATAATTTTGTAAATTAATAAAAACTACTGTAAATTTTCGAAGATTTGAAAACAATTACATTGTGAAAAAATATATAAAGACTTAAACAATTATTATATAAAATGGCGACTAAATCAGTTTCACTTAAAGCATTTAATACACATTTTGACGAATTTATCGAAGATATAATAAACGTATTTCCAGACAATGCTGATATTAAATCATCAAAAAACATGGTTCGAATGGCACGAAAAGTTAACGTTACGCTGATTGTTAAGTTATGGTATTCATGTATTTATGCACCATACAAGGAGAGAATTGATTCTGGCGATTTAGAGTTTTTTATTAATAAGAATTACTGTGAAGATTTAAATGGAGTATCGAACTCTCAAGATATTATGAAGTCCATTGATTCATTGCGGTCACCTATAAGTGAGATGAGCGCATTAAACAAAGACCATTCTCTCAAATATATTCAAAACTTATGCAAATTATCCGAGTTGTACAATTCATTATGAATAATTAATTCAATATACATCAGAAGTAATACGGAACAAAAAAAATACTAATATATTATAATATAGGATACTATATTAGTTACAAACAATCACAAAACCGAATATGATGTTTTATGATATAATACAAAATTATTATATTATGAAGGTATTTTGTCCCATTTTAAATGATCGAAGGTGTATATACGCAACAAGGACGTATAATTTGTGTGTTAATTGTATAAAAAAATAGTTGTTCAAGAACAACCATTTTTAAATTATTGTTTATTTTGTATTTTTTATCATCTATTGTTTATTTTGTATTTTTTATCATCTATTGTGTATTTTTTATCATCTGTTGTGTATTTTTTATCATCTGTTGTGTATTGTTTATTGTGTATTGTGTATTGTTTATTGTCAATTTAACATGATGCGGATGCGACATCATTACCTTTATTATTATTACTCTGTTTGAGTGCGTTTGCATACTCTCGTGTCTTGTAACTCACATGATATAGTTTCTCTTTTGGGGTCATTGCGTTGTAATACTTAGATACGATATCACGCGTAACTATAGTAGGATGTCCACTGTCAATTGTCGGAATATAATATGTATTGTGTAAATTATAAATGTGTGTGAATATAGATTTGCTAATGCGAATGGATTTACCCATTTTCTTAACGTAATACGAAACATATGCATTATGAATTTCCTTAATCAAGTCATACGATTGTCTATAGAATTGATAGAACAATCGTTTGTACATTGGGAATTCGAATAAGAATTCATTTACCTTTCCTGTTTCGAATAAACTGAGATAATGATAGTGAATATTTTGATTGTTTCCTCTAATGTCCTTTACACGTTCATATGATACGTTTGGAATCTTTACTCGATTTCCATTTATTCTATTGTGAATCATTATTCCTGTGTTATATTTTTCAGAATAATTACATATATCTTGTACATTTTTTCCATTGATATCTACTATGCATGGTAATAATATTGGTAAGTTGTCAATCGAACCATATTCAAAAGCATTGAGTACCATATCACCAAGAGAATAAGAAGTTATAGTATCCCTTTCAATCTTGAAACCCGCTACCAAATAAAGTGTAGGTTTCTCGATATTAATAACAATATGGTTATTTGGGTGTTGTAGAACAAAACTATAATTAAAATCTACGTTGCATTTAGATACCACTCTGGAATCATTCAAATTTGAATTGGACTCTTCACCTAATGCCTCCATAAACATCTGACGAAAAGTCATCTGTTTGTCAAATTCACTTGAACCGTCATATTGAGTTCTATAATACCAATAATTGCCCCCGATAGCAGATTTTGTAGCAATTTCCCAACTATTAATGAATTTATTATAAAATAGATTTATCATAGTGCCTTCAATTACCTCATTAGCATAAATTTGTTGAGTAAAATCGAATAAACTGTTTGTATCCCCGATTTTAAATGATTCTATAGGAAATGATTTAGATGGTGCGATAGCAACTATGCTATCATTACATGTAATGATAGAACGATAATTTTTTAATCCGTGATATCTTGCATCCGTTTTATAAATAACGACCAAATCACTAACTGAAATATCTTTATCTTTGCATAACTTGGCGATTTTACAACAATTTGGTTCACAAGTATCTCTCTCGAGTTTGAGACTTGGTAGTTGTAGAAAGAAGTCACACGTAGGTTTTAAAATTCTTCCTTGTGCCCCATAGTTATTTATCCATTTGCTGAAATCCTCATCATCGTCCATTAGTTTACATAAATCTTCCACGAATGTTTCAGATTGAACCCCATTTAAACCACCACCGTTACTGTTACCGTTACCTTGAGTTGTTTTTTCCTCATCTTTTTTTTTATAATTATAAATTGTATAATCAGTATCTCCTTGATTGTAGACCTTCTTGTTCATTTCTGGAACATTTAAAATGTTTTGTGTAGAAACGTTAATTGTATTCATTGTTGTATTAGTTTGTTGATTGATTGATTTGTTGTGAATACTTAACATAAGTAAGATAATTTTATTTTTCAATTTTTATAAATATTTGTGTTTTTTTATAAAAAAATCGTGTTTTATAAAAAAAATATAAATTTTAGAAATATATATCCTTATGTAATCATGTGGAATAAAGATATAATATATAATATATATATAATAATAAGCAATGATTTCAAATGAGCAATCAATACAATTGAAATACGGCGATATAATAGAGATATCGTCTCCGTCTAACGATGAGTATCATCAGAATAATTATTACATAACGTATATAGACGATAATGAATTGGAAATTATTAATGTAGCCTCTATGAAAACATATACACTATTTATAAAAGAAAATAAATTAACAGATGAGTCTATTATCGCAATATATTTATTAAATCGAAGCGAATTGAATGGTTATGCTAAACAGAACAATATACATACACATACGTGGTTGGACATACACATCGGTGGTGATATACCAGTTATTATCACTGGTGAAATTACAAATTTAGAAGAAGATATGATTGAAGTTACAACCTTTCCAGAAGGAGATGTAATATATATAGATTTTGCTTACAAAGGTATTCCGAAAGACATTCCTTTCAAAAAATTTGTCATTCGAGAAAAACCGAATCAGGCACAAACCAATTTTAAGAAAAACACTACAAATCAAGAAGAATTGTATGAAGATGAAATTGAAAAGGCAATAGAACCAGGATTATTTGAATCTACTGACGATGGTGAAATGATAATCAATGTTCCAGAAAACGCAGTTCCCGACGAAAGTATAAGAGATGTATTACATGAGATGTATAACGACGCAAATAGTATTATTTTCGGGGAAGAACTTGATGACATAACACAAGATATAGAAATACCAGAACACCAACAAAAATATGGACTCGAAATTCAGACGAATGACATGATGGATGAATTATTATCTACTATACCCGATAACAAACGTTCTGACAAAGTTAGAACTAACATTTCAACATTGATTAATCGATTTAAAGAACTAAGAAAGGAATTTTCTAGATTTGACAATAATGATAATGTTGTAGGTTATATTTATAATGGACCACTATGGAAGCCGTTAGTAGAAAAACTCACAAAAATAAACAAAAACATTAGATGGATCATACCAGTAGTTCAACAACAGTCAAATGTGTACATTGACCAAAATAATGATGATGACGAAGATATCGACGTAAATATGTTAGACCAACAGCAAATTATGTCACGTGAAAGCGAAATATACGATTCGTATAAGAATAACGCCAGTGTGAGTGCAAACAAGTATTTTAAACTTTACTCCGATTTGGATAAGTATAATAACAATTTTAATACAGTAAATGATGATACTTCATTAATTAATAAAACAAGGGTTAGTTCTGAGTTCGACGCTATAATAGACAATCTTGGAAATTTCTATAGCACCATCGTTAAAGTAAATGGTAATAAAAGTAAATTGGCGCAAAAACGATTTGTTATACAACGTTACAATTTAGGTCTTCAAAAACAAGACAGTTTTTTAATGAAGTCCGGAAAGACTATTTTCATTCGTAATAATATGACGCCAGACGATGAAATAAATATTAAATCATTGATTATATTACCAAATGAGTGTGTTGAATTCTCAAAGGTGGATATAATATCAACAAATATTTTGAAGAAATCACAGTATTCGCAACTATTCGTTTCACTTTTCCGCTTATTAAAACGTAACACTTTAATAAAAAATGATAATATAACTGATTTGGATACTGAAAAAAACACCGAAGATAGTGAATTTATCAATGATATTAAACATTATACTCTTGATGAAAAATATAATGAGGAACCTAAAAAATACGAGAAGTTTTTACAAACTATTATTCCGAAAACGAGAAATCTCATTCGAGAAATAAGGGATAGAGTGAAAAATCGTTTGACTATACATAGTTTTATAAAAGAACTCCAACCTTATATGATTAATAATAAAGATATTTCGTTTCAACAACACAATGAACTAAGATTCACTATCAATACTCTTATTAAAGATTTCAATAAGAACTTCATGGAAAAATCACAAACATATCGAACAATTTTATCATCTGTAACATCCCAAGATGAACAGATGTTGAGAATTGAACGATTGCTGTTTAATAATACAGAATTAATGGACTTATTTAAAGATGGATACAATGTAAATGATAGTGTGAAATTTAGAAATAGCGAATTTTTAAATAAATTGATAAAGGACGACAATTTGACATTGTTATCTGATATAATAACATCGATGAATATTAGAAATATAACGACCCCTGAACAGTTATTGAATGGATTTCAACCCATAGATATTGAAGATGAAGGAGAGAACGCCAAGATAAAACCAACGGATTGTTTGCGTAGATATCTTACCAAGAAATACAACACTTTAAATGAACTACAGAACGACAATACAAGTGATCCAATATACTATGATGATGTTTATGATGATACACCATATGAAATAATGGATTTGTATAAAAATGAAAATAAAGATATGGAACCCTCTTTATTCAAAGAATTTCTTGCAGAGAACCTAATGCAAAAACACGGTGTCAAACCTGATTATAGTAATACTATGGCAGAAATACTTATAGCTGGAAAAAAACCTATAAGTGACGGTGAATATGCTATATTAGAGTTGAAACCAGGATATGGAAAGGACATTGACGAGACGCTTCTTACACCAAAGGAGAAGAAGGCAAACGAAATTGAATCTGAAACCAGAAAAAAACAGGGGTATTATAAACGTAAAAATAATGTATGGATATATGATAAATCGATTGACCCAGAAGTGTTTATTGATACAAATGTGTTATTTTGTAACTTGGTAGACAAGTGCTATAAACAATCCTCTAATTCTCTATGTGAATCAATTAGTTTTTCTAAGAAGCGTATTGAACACCTGAATAAAACACGAATGGTGAAGGAATTCGAGAATCGTATGGATATTTCATTGGAGCAACTAGACGAGAGGATTAAACAAGACCTCATGAACGATTTCAAAAACATACGTAAGAATACCATGTTACAAGATATGAAAGACAATAAATATAATAATTTTGCCTATGATTATGGTAAAACGGTTTCCTCTATCGACATAATAAAATCACCACACGAGGGACTTCGTAAGACAATAATGGGTTTAGATGATTTTATGACACGACAAGGTTATATTAATAAGTTTGTATACGAATATTCTAGAGAACCACTAGCAGATATGAAAGAAAATATGAATTGGATGTATTGTAAAGACAGTAATACACCTATTATGCCTATTTCTATTGCTAAACTTGCTCGTGAATTCGTTTTAAAACCAAATAATTACGCAAATAAACTGGATGAAATATGTTCGATTTACGGAACATTGAGTGATGATGGCGATTCTATCGTCGATAAATATAGTGGATATATATTACGAAAAATAGATTTTCTAACACAAGACACATATAACGAGCAAGGGTTTGTCATTCAAACACACGATATAATGGAAAAAGATATGACTCTACAAATAACAGATGTTATGTTACAATATACGAAACCCGTATACGAAAATGAATTGAATACTACAATATACAATATTGCGTATACAATATCAAATAGTATGGGTATTACATTCGATTTAATAGAAGAAGGTGTAATACGTCTCTCGAATGAATTAATCGAATCCGTAATACTGAATGAAATAAAATATGACGAACAAATTCAACGAAAAGCACAGAAAACCGGTAAAAAAGGTATAAATTATGAAATATACAGGAATCGAAATATACTATGGATAGTAGCGGCATCATTGCTTATTAATATACAAACTATAGTCCCAGGTATTCGTTCCAAGAAAACATTCCCAGGATGTACAAGTTCATTTGATGGTTATCCATTGACTTCGGGTGTAGAAGACAAGTCAGGTATTGAGTATATTGCGTGTGTTATGTATAAATTGAAAAGTTCGGTCAAGCCATGGGATGCTATTTCAAAATTAAACGGTGATATTTATGTGCCTAAAATTGTGGAAATTATTGATAAATATATATTCGCAAATCGTCCCGATATAGCAGATTTATACACAAAAAAAAGACTATTTTTAACAGAAAATCCCGAGCAATTCATTCCAGAAGAGCATAACATTGAGAAGTGGAAACATTTTTTACCACCGATCGTGCCTTTAACAATTTCGAGAGTAGAACCACTTACGCGAGATTTTGAACGCAATTTTCTTGATACAATTAAACGAGGTCACAACGACCAGCTAAAAAAAATAAATATAATACAAAGTAAGTCATCGTTATTTGGTTTTTCCGTCGCGCTTAATATTAACGCCGTCGTATCTAAAGAAGAACCGTTACTTAAAACGAATGCCAATGTACCATTTTTAGAAAATGGTTGTTGTAATAATAATAGCGAAAGGGCTATAGATTATTTCATTGATAAAAACCCGATCATTCAACAGACTATTACTGCGTCAAAATCTATTAGCGATTTGTTAAACGAAATAAAAAGATATACTAGACCATCTACATTATTTCATAATGAATTTACAGGAATAAAACGAATAGTAGTTAAAGAGCAAACCACTGAAGAGCATATATACGCGTATATAATAAAACACTGTAATTTTGATAATGAATTACCCGTTCCTGATTCGTACAAGATTGTATCTGGTGAAAAACTTGACGATTTTCCACAACAAGGTTCAATAAATGACCAAATAGACTTTCTTAAAAGGAACGGTAAAAAATTTGGGATAGGGGATTTAAATCACTTAGCACGAATTATACGCCAATCAACTATGGAAAAAGTAGAAAAAGTAGAATATTTCACTCAAGTAGATGTAATGTATGATATACTTGAAAGTCTTGATATGAGTGATTCTGAAAGTGTAGACACCAATTTCAGAAGACATTTGAGAAATGTCTTAAAAACATATAAAAAAAATACTATGGTATCTGAAAAGAGAATTGAATTAACTGAATTTAAAAAATATTTATTTGCCTCTAATAAAAAAATGTTCAAAGAAATCACAACATTTATTAAAGAATACGGGAATTTGAATAAGTCTAAATTCGATAAGATACAAGATTCATTACTCTCTATATATTCATCCGATAATAAGTCATCCAACGATATACTGAATAATATTTCAGGCATAGAAAATTCCATATATTACTTTACAAAAGTGTATCCTGAGATAATATTGTCAGGTAAAACATATAATAAAATTGCGAAACACTGGAATTTGTCGGGAGTTCATATAAGGGACTTATCGAAAGTTATTGAAAACCACTGGAATGGTATTCTACAGTTTCATGGTGACAAAACATTGGTAAACACCCTGCAAAATATAACATATAATACAGGAGATATTTACAAAGTATTGTCTTTTATGCCAAAACATCTGAGCATTTTTAAAGAAATTGACATAAATGGCAAGATCGATGTGACTGAATTCTATTCACTCTTTGATAGTGCTACCATGGGATATATGTATGGCTACTTGTTTTTATCTGTTTTGTATGAATACATTTCCTCAGCAAATGACATTGATATGTTAAATTGTGATATAGAACTGAAAAAATCACAGGCAAGAAATGATATAAAAAATAATAAGGACATAACAATTCAAACCCGCGCGATCGACATTGATGACGAGAGAGATGAATTGTTGGAAATCGACATAACACCAAATGATGCGGGTGACTTAAAAAGGCGTGTCGCATCCGTATTATTATTATTCATGGAAATGCAAGATAATCAACGTAAATCATATATGTCATACCCTGATATATCTAAAAAAATACATAATTCCAAAGTTAAGGAAAAACAGAAGATAGTTACACAGGATTTAGGGAAATTGGATAACGATGTACGTAGAGTAGAAAATCTTTTGAAGAAATACAAAATGGGACGATGGAACATCGGACTACAAAAAGGGTTAGTCCATTATGATAAAAATACATATGATAGAGAACGTACCGAAATGGATGACGATAACTTAATAGCAGAAGATGTTGATGAACTGGAAGCAATTATGGAACGAGATATAAACCGCCAGTATGACGAAGAAGCGAATGACCTTAGAACCCTAGGTGACGATTATTCCGATGGTAATTATTATAATGAAATTCCAGAAGATAACGACTTTGGCGATAACTGAATGTTGTCTGTATAAACAATAATCGAGATAAAATATTATAATTTTATAATATAAATACGAATGAGTTTAGTAAGTATGAAATTTGTAAAAGTCAATAAATTAAATATTGCAGTATTGATATTCTTAATATTATTTACAATTGTCCATATAACCAAACCAGTTTTTATATATAACAATGAAGGAGGTTTTAGACAGTTTGGTGTGGGTTATAAGCATAAGACCGTAATACCTATATGGCTTGTTGCAATTATTTTGGCAATTTTGTCGTATTTATCTGTGTTATACTTGTTGATGTTCTGTTGATGAATTCAAAATATATTCAATTATACATATTTTGAATTAGTGTAGACAAATTAAGTATACACCATTTTGAGTAATCCAGTGGATATTAGGGTTGTTGTGATAAGTAGCGTTAATTCACCTATCACTCTTTTATTGATAGTTTCATTTTTTACATATTCAATAAAATCTTCTTTGGTCTTTTTTCCATCATTGTGTTCGAGTGAAATAAAAAAATCACTTACATAGTGAAACTCATTATCACTCTCTGTTGGTGTTTGTTCATTGATTATTTTTTCACTCTCAGTTCGCATTTGGTCCTTAATTATTTTTTCATAATTGTTTAAATTAAATATAGACATCAAAGGGTTGAAATTATTTGATACTCTATCACCGTTCTTTATAGTTAATGCTTCGAAATTATCACTGCGTATCCAGTTATTCATACCACCGTGATAAGCACTTTTTATTAAAAATATAAAATGTCCAATAGTATTTTCAAAGTACCCGATTAAAGCTGATGTATCGGGTGTTCCTGGCATAAATCTCATCAAGAACATTACGAAACCAACCAATATAGGTATCCATATATATGGGTGTTTGAGTTTATCGTTTTTATCAACGAACTGTTGATCGGTATTCTTTCCAAATTTGTTTCTATGAAACCATACTGGTATATAGGAAAACGCAATAAAAACCATTAGTATAATGAGGACCCATTTAACATTTATTACATTGAAGTTTTTTATAATTTCAATTGGAATCCATTTCCCTATTATACATATAGCAATGAACATAGTAGACATAAACGTTATGGTACTCACAAACAATATGTCGCGGTTATTTATTATTATTTCAGATGCCATACCCTCTATGTTTTTATCTACACATTCATTACAATTACCGTCTATAGATTTCATTTTTTTTTGGCGTTCTAGGTCTAACATTTTAAACGGATTTGGCATATCAGATATAGATGACATGTATATACTTTATTAGGATTGTTTTTTCGTTTGGTTAATATTATACATATTTTAATACTGTTTGAATAAACTGATAGTTATAAAGGTGGTAAAAACTAGCATGGTAGTTTCACCAATTGCTCGTTTCATTATTGATGCATTCAATAAACGTTCAAAAAAATCATATACATTATTATTGTTTGATGTTTCAAATATAGCGAACAATGACCCATCATTTACTGGTTTTATATTATTGTTATTGTTATCGTATAATCCTATTTCGTTGAATTTCACGCCTAAATTTTCAACGTCGAATATGTTTAGTAATTGATTTAGTTTTATAGTGGCGTTATCACCTTTGAATTGTTTATTTTGTAAAGACAATGTTAAGTTCGGACTACTAAAAAGATTAACAAAGAAATATCCAAAAGTATTTTCAAAAAAACCTATTATACTGGGAATAAATTTCAATATAAACATCGAAGCACCAACAATAGTTGCCGTTACTAATTTGGAAGGTTCTTTAATGTTCGCATCTTCTGGATTTACCATGAATGCCATATACGCAAACCAAATAAACAATAATAAAACCCATTTGTGATATAGCATTTTGTTATTCTTTAAAATAAGACTGAAATCAGTGTATAATTCTGTGAATGTTGCTTTATTATAATCTGGTTCCTTAAGGATTGTCTTGAAATCTGCTGTAAATAGTTTGTATGGAATATCGTATATTTTTTTCATAAAATATACAGCAAGTGGAATAGACAATACTAAAATACCAACAATAAAGCCATATCCTTCTTTTTTTGTTAAACCTTCTATTGTGCTACTATCTTTTGTATCATCTGGTTTTTTTCCAAATAGTTCAACTGTATCATTCATTAATACGTGTTATATACTGTAATGTTATTGTTTTTGTCAAATGTAACCGTTTTTTATAAATATATAATGTAAAGCATTTAGTATGAATCTTATAGAATCAAATGTATTGGATATCATCCAAGATAAATTGAATTTTTGTAATGAAAAAAAAGGACGCATTCGGCAATGGGTATTTAACGTCATTGGTTATTCATTGTTTTTTATCGTAGTGACTATAGTGTTATACTGTTGTAGGAAACAAAAAATGACTCCTTATGAAGAAGCCAATAAATTAAGACGAGACCAGGATTACATTATGTCTAAAATAAAACAATATCAAACTGTTAAACGACCCGATAGCACTAGTACTATTACTCATTTGCCAGTAATGAATAATAATGTATTGTAAATACAATTATATGAATGTATATAATATAATATAATATAAACATGTCTTCAAGCGAGACGAGTATTATAGAACAGATACGCGAGGACATTATCGCCAATAACAATACTGCTCAAATAATGTTTAATAATTTACTAATGGAGCATAAGCAACAAATTGAACGGTTGAATATACCATTTGAACTACACGGTGATTTAGACCTGTCTATAATAAAAAGTGAAAAATATAATAATCTTGTTCATCTGGTATTTAGGGAGGGTGAACTGACGAGTTTAATAAACATTCCCGGTTATATGAAAGTTATAGAATGTCCTCATAATTTATTGAAAAACCTCGTAGATTTACCTGGTTCTCTTACTCATTTAGACATTCGTGAAAATAGTATTACGAAGCTTGACCTTATGAAGGCCTCTTCTCTTGTTGTGTTACATTGTGAAGACAATGGTCTCGAAACTATAAGTAATTTACCTAAAAATTTAGAAGAACTTTATTGTGAAAAAAATAATCTTAAAGTATTAGACTTATCCGGAGTTAGTAAACTAAACACACTACACGCTTCGTCAAATAGTTTGCTTATAGTTCGAAATAAACCTAACTCTTTAGTAAACTATAAGAATGATAATAATTCACTTTCTTTGTATGATACAAATGTTTCCGATAAAGAAGTTACTACGAAAGACATTTTAAATAAAATTAATTACGCGGAAGCACTTGATAATTATTTTAGAATCAAACAAAAATATGAAAGCGAGTTATTCAAAGAGAAACGTAAGGCATTCGCAAAGGGTAAAACAAAAAAAGATGCTAAGCGGCGTTCAATGTCGGTTATTCCCAAATGTTTAAATTGTCGTAAATCTGGTGGAATGTCATTTAAAATAACCAGTGATAGTTATACTGCATCTTGCGGAAATCCACAGAACCCTTGTAAATTTAATATTGAATTGACTCGTGGGAGTTATATTTTATCGGAAACATATTTGGGTGTAATAGACGAGATTCTCGACGAATCAAAACGGATAATTGTGAAACAAAAAATGGATGCGTTATTTGAGTATATCAGTGAAGATACTGCTTCACGCATATTTAAAGAGACAATTAAACGTTATGAAATAGACAGTAGTTTATATAATACTGAATTGAAAAATTTTAATAACATATACAATAACACAAAACAGACAGACGATATAAAAAAACTGCAAGTTGTTATTTATAATATTAATCAGAAAATCAAAATGCTTACGGTTGAATATAAGGAGAACGGCAATACAAGCATACTAAAGGTTATTGTAAATATTTACGAAACTGAATTAATGCCTGAAATTGAGAACTTGCGACGACTTAAATATGATGTTATGGAAATGATTGACGACAAATTGGTGTTAATAGATGTTAATATTTCGAGACAGGAAGAGAATTACGCGGAAGAACCTATTGTTAAAAAATTTGTTTCTAATATTTAATTCGTAAATAACGTATAATAATAAATAATACGTTATTTTTTTAACATCCATTGTATGTGGTTACTCCGTCCCAATAAACGCCTTCACGATCTGCCCATTGTTTATTTACACATATGTTGTCAGATACAGTATATGAATTTATTCCACTATTGGGACCATTAGCATCAAAAGAATTATGAGTTATTTTTTGGTTTTGCAATGTCCAGCCATCGGGATAACTACTTTGAGACGTAGGAAATTTTTGACTGCGCTTATCTTTCAATATTAACATACTTGCAATCAATAAAATGACAATTAATGATACAGATGCTACTAGCAATGTAATTTTATGAAATCTTTCCATTTATATATACTAAATATATTTTACCTATAAGTTTACAAAGTAAAAATATTTTATGTTTTAATATTATATAATATGTCTAATTACTCGAACACGCCAGAATCAATACATCAACCAAATCGTATTTTAAATTTAGAAAGATATAATGGTCGCGTCAATATAATACAACCTCCTAATCAAGAAATTCTCTTCAAAATGACTGAACGAATCGCAATCAAAAATAAAGCGACAGATTACAGTAATGCTTTATCGGGAATGTTAGAAGAAACGATGTTATCAAGGGTGTTTTTCTGTGCAGACAATATAGATATGGTCCAGAAAGATATGCGTGTAGGCGTTTACAATATGTCTAAACAAACTTATATGGTTCCTGCTCAAAACATTAATAATCTAAAGACTATAATGCGTAGTATTTTTTTAGAAAACGCAAACGAAGGAGAAAATATTACAGCAGAGGTAGACCGCTTAAATAAAATGGTGTTAGAATATATTATCCCGTCAGTTTATAATGCTGCTGTCTCGCATGAGAAGTATATGCAAGACCAAAGTACTCTAATTGTTCCTCTTGAATTACCTAAGAATCATGATCGTGATTACAAACAGTTAGAAGTCAAGCAATGGATGTAAATATAATATATATATAATATACGAATACAATATATGAAAAAATCGAAAAATAATTTTAGTTTAGGTGGAGCAGCTATAGCAAGTGGTGGTTTTGGATGTGTTTTTCTACCACCGCTTAAATGCAAAGGGTCTGTCCGACCTGTAGGAAAGGTAGTTAGTAAATTATTAACAACTGATAACGCAGAAACCGAATTTAATGAGGCAAAAGAAATACAATCTATATTACAAAAGAATATTGGCATGGAGACGTATGCCCGTTATTTCATATTCCCTGAAAAAATGTGCGAACCAGATTCGTTAACGAAAGATGATTTGATAAATTTTGAAAATAAATGTAAGAATTTAACAAAGATAGGAATAACTTCAGATTCATTAAACACAACGTTAGATTCAGTTAGAATTATTGAAATGACCAATGGTGGTTCGGACCTCTCACACGCCATTAAACTTAATAAAACAATACCAGAGCTTGGAAAATTAAACAATAGTATTCTTGAATTACTAACAGATGCAATTGTACCAATGAACAAACTAGGAATTTTACACTTTGACTTAAAGTCAGCTAACATATTAATTGACGATAGTTCTCAATTACGAATTATAGATTGGGGTTTATCAGTTATTTCAAAGAATAATACGATACCAAGTGGGTCTACTTCTAGACCTATTCAATTTAATTTACCATTCAGTACGGTATTGTTTAACAAGAAAATAATGAATCATATTAACTTAGAGTTAAAAAAAATAAGTTTTGATAATAATTATAAACAAACAATTAAACCACTATTATCTCCAATTATTCATAAGATTGTAGTGAAATATTTTTCAAAATCAGAAAGAGGACATATCAATTATGTGTCCAAAAGTATTAAAGAATTGTTCGAAATACCAAACGAAAAGAATTTCTTTCTTTATAATTTACTATCCAGTTATCTTACAGAAGCAGTAGTAAACTTTATAAACCCAATAACCAAGACATTCGATGATTTAAAATATTTCAATGAAGTATGTATGCGAAATTGTGATATATGGGGTCTGATGACTGTATATTATGATATTTTAATGCATTATGAAACTATATTCGTGAAAAAACCCGTCGTATTAAAACAATTGCGATTGCTGGTTATTAGATATCTGTATTCACCCGAATTTGCAGGCAAACCAATAGATATCGACAATCTAGTTAACGAATTGAAAAATATAACGTCATTTCCATATTCTGTAAAAAAAACGAACGATAGTAAATTCGCAACGAATGCATTGCGCGATAAAAGTACTAGTGTCATTGATTTAATTTCTGCGAATACGGCAATTCCTTCACCTACAACAGTAATTCCTTTAGTTTCTAAACAAAAAAACAAGGACAAAAGTACTAATGGTGTCATTGATTTAATTTCTGCGAATACGGCAATTCCTTTAGTTGCGAAACAAACAACAAAAAAAGCAAGATGTAAAAATGGAACACGGCGTAATAAGAAAACAGGTAATTGTGAAAGTATTAGCAAGAACCAACCACTAAACCCATCAACGCAGATGGTATCTGTAGTATCAGTAGAATCGGTAGTAAAAAAACCTAAGGTTACTATTGGGGAAATTAATAAACAACAAAAATGCAAAAATGGAACTCGACGCAATACAAAAACTAATGAATGTGACACAATTACAGGAACACTTGAAATACCAGAAGAGGACATAATAGTGCCGAAACAGAATTTAGTAGAATCGAAACAGGATGTGGCTGAACCTCTTAGTCTGTTTGCCAGGTTAGGTTTTTAGCTATCCTATAAGTTATTTATTATATTGTTATAGTATTGTTTTTGTAAAATTGGGTCTATATCGGATTGTTACAATTACATAAATGCGGTTACTATTCATCTGCGTATTTCTTATTGAATCTATTTCGAAAAATCAATTATTACTCGACTTGTAAAAGTGTGTTTTTTTTTCTGTTATTATATATATCATAATAACAAATATGGCTATTATTAAAACAGAAATAATAAAAGGAGTCAAAACATATACTGTAAAAAAGGATATAAGTGATTCTGAAGCTGAAAGTAAGTTGTTAAATAAATTTGTAACTGCGTCTATGATAAATGATATTATAAAAGATGACGCCGATGTCTATACAGAAGAAGGCGGTTTATTGCTTAAATTTAGAAAAAAATCTCTGTCAAAACAACATACAACCTCTTTTTATAAGAATATAATTAAATTCGCATTAACTCCTACAAGTAACAGAGGTAGTGCTACGGGTAGTAAATCTAAAAATGTATATGACAACCCGAAAATAATGACTAATATTTTCGGGTATTTTGATAGGTTCTCACCAACCCAAAAGAAAAACTTTCGTATCGCAAAGCATAAACTTCCCCTTGAGGTGCGTGAGTGTAGATTTAATCGAGATTTTCCTGAATTATACAACAATACATTACCATTGATTCGTGAGATTAATAGTCTTTATGAGAAATATACGCCGGAACATTACAAAAGGCAGAATAACAAAGCAAAGGAAACTGCGTTTAAAATACCAGATACTGCGTTTACTACTATTACAACTAACGTAAATTTCAGAACGTCTATACATAGAGATAAAGGAGATGATAAAGAGGGTTTTGGAAATTTAGTAGTTATTGAAGATGGTAAATATAGTGGTTCAGAAACATGCTTTCCACAATATGGTGTAGGCGTAGACGTTAGGACGGGTGATATGTTATTCATGAATGTTCACGAAATGCACGGCAATCTTCCTATTACAATGATTGACAAAGACGCACGTCGTCTTTCTATTGTTTGTTACCTTAGAGAAAAATTATGGTTGAGAACCCGTGGTAAAAACGCAGCATTTGTAAAGAAACATAATAATACCGTTCGCAAGATAGGTGGAGGTAAAAAGATTCTCATTCTAAATAAAACAAGTAAAAATAAGAAATAGGTAATTCTATACATTTGAATTATTCAAATATATAGAATCATTTGGGTATTTCGTTTCTCTTTATTCGCGACATTCTGACTTCATGCATGCCGTTGTCTCTATGGAAAACGCTAACGTAACCAGGGTAATTTTCCTCTAAATACTCAGCAGCAACACGATTTGCGTCCAAACGTCCCTCTGTTACTCCTAGACCACCAGGTGCGTGTTTTTTTGCCTTTATTGTGACATCATTAAATCTCACTACACCACCATCTTTGATAAAATATTTTATGCTCTGTTCATAGTCTTCCTTCTCTTTGATTTTTGATGAAGGTTGTATCGTATTTGTTTTACGATTTATAAATCCGTATAGTGTGCCTATGATAAACTTCAAATCAGTTGTGGTCTTATTCTTCATAAAGAACGGATTAAATACGGGGTAAATGCCCCATATATATAGGTTCTCTTTCTTTAGAGTTTGAAATGCATTTATGAAAAATTTATGTACATCTAATATTTTTTTTAATTCTTTGTCAGATACCTTTTGGAAAACTCCTTCTACGTCATCGTCAATCGAAACTATGGATTGCTTTTCTGGATAATGCTTTATAATGAACTTTCGTTGCTCTGTTATGCCTATTTTACCAACAACAATTTTTCCATACATATGTTTAGGTATTGAATTTTTGTATCGTTTTTCTTCTGCTTTGTTAGCTACAAAAACATGAACTAAACTTCTTGGGACACCTCCATCTGAAAGGGTTTTTAATGATTTTTCTATTATTGCTTCTGGACGGTCGTATGATGGTATCGCAACGACATAGGAGTTTGTATGTAAGTTTTTTCTTGTTTTGCGCGTTGACATATCTATAATATGTGTAGGAAAAAGTTTATAAAAAAAAGATTTAATTTCTTGAACAATCGAATATATTCGTACATATTCGATTATTCAATGGCTAAAATAAAAAAAAACCATCCATTTGGTCTTAAAATACGCTAAATTTTATTATGTACAATTGTTTCTATTACTATCTCATACTTCGCAACCACATCCCTCCTTTGATCGATTTTATATATTCGATTTGATTTATATCGGTATCCCAGTCTTGGTCTTGATGTTTTTCTTTTTCTTTTTCTTTTTCTTTTTCTTCTTCTTCTTTGTCTTCAGACTTCGCGGTATCACATATGAATAAACTCATAATATCATCATATGTATATTCTGATTCGCATAATAATTCAGTAAAAGCATACAACCAATTTTCATCACTATCCCCTTGGTCTAAGCAATCTCTCGTAATAATACCATTGTTGCCACCTTTCACCCAGTTAAGAAACTTATCATTGTTTCTGTGAGTTGCTTGAATAGTCGGATAGAACGCATCAATATTATCTTCTGCCGAATTATCAATTAAATCCGGCATAGATGAATGGGTATTTTGACTATCACTATCACTATCATTTTCACTTTCACTTTCATTTTCATTTTCATTTTCATTTTCATTTTCATTTTCATTTTCACTTTCACTTACACTTTCACTTACACTTTCACTTTCACTTTCACTTTCACTTTCACTTTCACTTTCATTTTCACTATCATTTTCACTTTCACTTTCACTTTCACTTTCATCTACGTCCTCAATTAGGTTATATTTGACTGGTTCATAGTTAGTAAATATAATAGAGTCGCCCAATTCATCGATAAATTCATCGATCTGTTTCATTAAATAATATATAATTTTTATAATTTGTGGTATGAGTGACGACCAAGAGTTAATATTGTTGCCTATTTTTGTATTGTCATAAATGCATAACATAGACGACCAAAATATAAACATAAGCAAGTAAGATAATACATTATTATAAAATATATTCATAAATAGAACACTACATAAAATGATATTGAGTTTTTTTCCAGGGCGAATATCGAATATTTCCTGTGCTTTACTGAAGATAATATGTTCATCATCGACAATCTCGATTGACCAAGCACCACTAGGCATCATAGAATTCACCATGTCCTTTGACTTATAGATGAAACGGTCACTTGAATTATATTTGATGATATGATAATTATTCAATATGCCGCTTCCTATGCATTTATTATGGTCTAGCAATTTAGACGACCAGATATTTTCTTCTTCAACACCAGTGGTATGTCCGAAATAAGAGAATGGGGTTTGTTGAGAAGACATAATAACAATAAGTTGTATAATTGTTATTAATATAACACAATTATATTATTTTCAATTTTTATAAAATATTGTATAAAAATATGAAAATATAAATCAAATATTGTTTTGTATTGGTAATTCATATTTTTTTTATCATTATTTATCTGCTTTGTAATTTCATCTCGAGTTAATGTTTCGAGTTTGTTAAACGCGTTACCTTTATTAACTATGGGTATTCAATGTGATATCACATCAAATTTTATCGTAATTGATTTTCATTTTTATTTATAAATACTCAATAAATAAAATGTTTGCTTTTATTATTTGCGATTGTATAAATTTACTCAAAAAGCAATCCACAGTACTCCCCTACCACCTCTACCACCTACATTTCCGTTATTTGAACAACCACCACCTCCACCACCTGTACCATCAGTACCTTGCAATGCCCACTCTTGGTTTGCTTCACCGCGTCCACCTCCACCGTTACCTCCTACACCTGATATACCACCTCTATCACTTCGGCCACCACCTCCACCTCCACCTCCTCCTCCTCCCACCATTTCACCGAATATACTTAACCCTGAACCACCAGTCCCACCAGTTGTGTTAGAAGATTGACTGCCAACTTCACCGATGCCTCCGCCACCACCACCACCACTAGCATTTATACCAGCACCACCGTTGTTTCCAGATCATGCTGCATTGTGTCTACCGTCTTGATTTGCGCTTTCTACCTTTACTGGGTGAAACGCATCTATAAAATTAATAGTTTGATAATTTCTAGCCATACTTCCTGCGCCGGTGCTGTGCCCACCACTTGCACTTCCTTTCCAACCACAACCACCACCACCACAACCACCCGATTTTCCATATTTGTTTCTTGATTCACCACCACCATATGCAAAAAGCGATACAGAATAGAAAGGATCATGAAAAGTGGTATTGTTACCAGGTCGTGATATGTCAGGCCAACTGTCACCACCCTCACCAATATTGATGGTGTAATTGTGATTAGCCAAACAATAAATATATCCGTACCATCTACCCCCTGCACCACCACCTGCTCCATCAAAAGGGTTGGAGTGACTGTTGTTACCTGACCCACCTCCACCACCACCACCTATAGCTTCAATATAAACCCTAGTATTGTTGTTAAATCTAATAGAACCGTTTACAAGAAATTTATAAACATAATTGTGATTAGTGTTCGCAATACGTGTTCCGTTCGTGAGGTTAAAAAAATTACTGTCTTTTAACTGGAAAAAATTATTTATGTTCACTGAGTTATATGTAAAAATACTATCGTTTGCATTAGACGATTCGAGTAAGTTTATATATTTATTGTAACCGTAACTACGTGCTTTATATCTTTTTCCTATGTCAACATTATTTATTAAGAATCCCGTAGTTCTTGTATTTGCACCGATTTCGTAAACATTTTCTAAATCTATATTATGGTGAAAACTGTATATAAAACCTGACATACCAATAAATACTTATAAATTATTTTAATCATATGTAATAATGCGTTTGAAGTCTTATATTTATTTGTGATAAAGTAAGGTTAGTTATATAGATTTCGTGAACAACATTATTTATTAATATTACCTTTTTTAATCTTTGTAATCTTAACCTTATTACTAACCCCATTTTGAATCATCTCACGGTATTTTTTATAAATTGTATATTCCTTTTCTAAAGTATCCAATTCATCTAACCACATATTCTCTAAAGTCGTCTTTTTCAATAACTCCAACTCTTTAACAGCATTTTCATTATCCTTGATAATAATTGCTACATTTTCCTCCGTCACCGAATCCATAGGCATCTTAATTAAATACTTATAATCATCGTCAATTAAATCAAACTTTCGTTCACAAAGCAACTCGGTTACTACTACGGCATTTTTACGTCTTAAGTCTATAATATTATCCAGTGTCTCTTGAATATATCTTGCCTTGTTAGATAACTTAACCAATTTCTTCTCTATAATGTCAATCAAATATGCTTTACGTTTTCCATATACATACATACGCACTTTATAAAAGTCGTTTATTATCTCTTCAATTGACCCGTATTTTTTCAATTTGCGGTCAGCATCGAACATGTGCATGTTGGTGTTACTTAGGTTAGTTGTTAACTTAAGCAACTTCTCGATACCATTCACACCAGTTAGTTCGTCACATTTGGATTCTAACTCGTCTAACTTGCCACGTGGAAATGTTACCTCGAAATCTACAGACACTTCAGTGCAAACTGAGGTGAAATCGCGAATAGACGCTGGAACCTTACTCCCTTTTTTGGTGCTTCCATCCATTAATCCTTCCAGGAAACTGGTGTATGACATTGTCCAAGTTCCTATTGGTAATTCACTAATACGAATTTTATCGGTGCCGACCTTCTCATATTTACCCTTGACCAAATATTTATTGTCCTCTACCTTACGAATCGTGCCTTTAAATCCTTCATAATACGGCACGAATTCGGTATTGTATTCACGATTCTTCAATTTCGCACGGAGACACTCAATTATCTGTTGGGGGTTATATGATGGAATATTACAAGAGAAACCTGTTCCAATGCCAGAAATACCATTCATAAGAGCGAATGGTATAATAGGGACGTAATACTCTGGTTCAACCAATGTTCCATCATCATCCAAATAAGCAAGAACGGCATCGTCAGCTTCTGGAAAGATTGACCTTGTCATCTTATTAAGCAATGTAAATATATACCTCTCACTAGCAGAGTCGTCGCCGCCATGAAGACGAGTTCCAAACTGACCATTGGGTTCCAATAGATTGATATTGTTTGAACCAACGAATGTCTGTGCCATATTCACAATTGCACCATTCAATGACGCCTCACCGTGATGATAGGCACTGTGCTCTGATACATAACCGCTAAATTGTGCAACTTTAATCTCACTTGTTAATCGACGTTTAAACGCAGCGAATAATATCTTACGAAGTGAAATCTTGAGTCCGTCTACCATATTAGGAATGGACCGAGCACAATCATATGTGCTGAAATGTATCATTTCATCGTTAATAAACTCTTCATATTTCACTGATTTTCTGGATGTATCCAGGAATGAGTTTTTATTATAATTTTCCAACCAAGTTTTACGGTCATTGGCACGTTTTTTGTTGAAAATTTTATCGATGACATCATCACTTTCATGTCCATTATAAACAAAATCAACTACCTTCTTGTTTGCGAAATACTCCTTAAATTCACTTGATGTAGAAGTACCAAGACCCTTAAAATACTTAATCGTCCACCCATTAGTATTTCCCATTTCGTCTTTCCAATTTTGGTATTCACCTTCATTATAAAATACCTTTACTTGTGAACCCTTCTTAGCGCGCAAAATAGGTGTGTTCATAAATGAAAGGAATCCTGGAATACGAATTAGTGACGACCATTCACTATGGAATAGGTTTATACAAAGTCCTTTAATATGTGAACCATCTGTATCTTGGTCGCATAAAATCATAATTTTACTATATCGCAAGTTACTGTGAACGTCTTCAATTGTTGTATATTCCTTTTCATTTTCGAGTCCGAGTATCTTCTTCAAATCTGTTATCTCTTTATTCTCAGCAACCTTGGTGATTGCTTCTCCACGAACATTCAGTAGTTTTCCCTTGAGAGGATAGATTCCAATCGTATTTCGGTCATCACTTGATAAACCAGATACAATGCCAGACAAAGCACTCAATCCCTCACATAAAATTAGAACGCATTCGTTTGATTTATTCGTTCCGCTGTAATTTGCGTCTATCAGGTTAGGAATTCCTCTAATCGACTTGGTCTTGGAACCATCTGTATTTTTCGCTACCTCTTTATTTTGCTTCGCTTCCGTTAGAGAACACGCAACATCCATAACGCCCATTTTAGCAACTTTTTCTATAAAATTATCACTTACAGTACATGTAGAACCGAATTTACTTGATGGTGTATTCATAAAGTCTTTGGTTTGACTCTCGAATGCTGGGTTCTCGATATCACATCGCAAGAATAATATTAGTTGCTCTTTGATTGAGTTTTGATTAACTGTTATCTTCTTCTTTTTCTCAATATAAGCAATTAATTTACGTGTTATTTGACCAATTATATAATCTACGTGTTTACCACCCTTAAATGTACAAATACCATTTACGAATGATACTGCGGTGAATTCGTGTGTTGGTGAAACAGATACTGCGTATTCCCATCGCTCGCCGTGTGATTCGTATACTCTTGTACCATTACCTACACCACCCGCATTTTCGCCAATATACATATCAATGTATTGTTGGAAATTTTTAACTGGTACCAGTTCGCCGTTATAATGAACCTTTACCTTCTTTGCCGAATGGTCAGTAACCGCAGCAATGTCGTATGTTCTCTTCTTCAATAAGGAAAACATATCTGATGTAATTCCATTCGGCATGCCAAATCGCGTGTAATCTGGTTTAAAAGTAATACGTGTATAAGGTTTCAAGCTCTTTGTCTTAGTAATCACTGGTTCGCAAATTGTATCTAGATTATCCTTAAACTCTTGGACGTACATTAACCCTCGACGATGGTCTATGGTTTCTACCTTCCCATATGTGGACCATATAAGTACCAATTTAAAACCGAACCCGTTTTTACCTCCTACTATACGCTTCTCAGTTTTATCATAGTTAGTGGACGTTCTCAAGTGTCCGAAAATCATCTCGGGAATCCAGATTCCATACTCAGGGTGTTTGGCTATATCAATACCATTTCCATCGTTCTCCATTACTATCGTCCCGTCCTCACTTACTGTTACCGAAATATTAGTTACCATTTTTTTATCTAGAAGTGGCGAGTTAATCATACGAACTACGTGGTCGCGACAATTAACAATGCCTTCGTCAAATAATTTGTATAATCCGGGAACATACTCTATGTTTTTCAAAATAATTTTATTTTGAATATTGTCGTGAACCCACATGGATGCGTCCACTGTTTCAACTGAACCAATGTATGTATCGGGGTTATCGAGAATGTGTTCTTTGTCTGTTTTGCGTTGGTATTGTTTAGCTAGGTCTGTCATGTTGTCTATAGTAACGTATTTATTGTTTTATATTGATTTATAAATTATTATCAATTTTATAAAGGGTGGGGTCTTTGAATAAAACGTATTTTTAAGTTATAATATTTTCATAATATATATATATATCTTATGACAGAGAATGAAGTTGTATTTGATTGTTTAAAAAATAGGTCACGCCGTGGTCGTTCAGGAATGTCAATGTGTGTTGATACATTGACACAGAAAGGTAATAAACGTCAAAACACGTCGACTGTTGATACTCAACAAAGTACTGCAATGCGTTATGCCGAATATATTCGTATGAATAGTAAAACACAAATTGTAAACAACAACGGATAGTTGTATTTAGAAATATTTTTCTCTTTTTATAATATATATATTATGAAAAGACCTACTAGACGCGATGATGGTATGTATCATATAAAAGGAAAAAAATATCCCGAACTTTTTGGTTCTCGTGTACAAGTTTTTCGTGGTAGTGTCTATAAGACTACGGGCGGGTTGACAAGTGGTGATCTTATTATGAATAAACACGGGCGCATTGTCTCTGCTATCAAGCATAGGACTGCTAAGAAAGAGAAACGCCTTCAAAAAGCAGGTTTTTTAACTAAAAAAGGTAAATTTGGCTTTATTAAGTCTGGAGGTAGAACTATGAAAAACCATTAAGGATACGAGTGTATAGAAAATGTATTGAAATAGTATAAAAAAATAAATTTAATAATCAACTGTAAAATAGTTCATTATTCACACATTTGGAGAGTTTTGATTTTACATATGTTATAAAATCTAAAGAAAACGGGATTGTAATAAAAATGGTTCTCTACATATATTGAGAATTTGTAAATATGAAATGAATCGTCAAGCATTGAAGAGATAACTAATATTATATTTAGACAATAATAAAAAAAATAATAAGGATTCTATTACAATCATGGAGAACCTATAATATTATATAACAAAAACTTATAATAATTGACTAATATCAGCAAGCATATCCCGATAAGTTTATTGTTTATAAAATCATATAAAATTAAATGACATTACATAGTAATATGGAATTTAATAATCTCGCAGAACCATTTACTCACGAAGAAAAAACAAAGTCATTTTTGTATTTACAAGAATTTTTATTAGATAAAATGAATAAAAATGAACAATTCTTTATAGGTCGATTATCCGGTAACGAAACGAATTTATGTGGGACAGTCCTTTCGGGAAAACCTATACCAATGAAATTGATGAATGAAATGCTTTTAACTGCAGGAATATACATGTCATCCATTGACGATATACGACAGTTTGTAAAATTGTATTGTATTGCGTGTAATAATAGTTCAATAATGTCTATTTGGTCTGGTGGAATGTATAAACAGGCAAAACCTTTTTACGATTTTTTGTTTAAAATTAACCCAGACAAAAAACGTATATGTGCACAAGCACTGGAACCATATTATTTTATGAATCACGTGGATTATAAATATGATAATATTTATAAAAATAAGAAGGTTCTCATAATTACATCACATAAAGAAACTACAATAAAACAATTAAGAGAACAACGAGACGTATATGATAAACCTATCTTTGATAAAAGTACACAATTTCATGTTTATAAACCAGTTCAACAACATTGCGGTAATAATGACGACCAGTCTTGGACGACACACCTTGCGACGATGCAAACAGAATTAAAAGAATTAAATGACAAAACGCATTATGACATTGCCTTAGTGAGTTGTGGTGGATTTGGGATGATATTATCTGAATATATTTACTCCGAGTTGAAGTCGAGTGTAATATACGTAGGTGGCTGTTTACAACTATTTTTTGGAATTAAAGGCAATCGATGGAAACATGACCCAGTCATATGTGGATTTGTAAATGAAAAATGGACATCTGTATTAGATGAAGATAAACCTCCTAGCTTGAAAGGTAACTCTAAAATATGCGAAGGCAATTGTTACTGGTGAACTATCGTTATTACGAGAACCTTGTTCATAATACACATATTTTACATAATTATCGGATAATATGTATTCATTATTTTACTTATACACAGTACATCATGATTATTATCCACATAATCGAAACAATATTCTTTCGCTTTACGAATACTATATGGGAAACTCATATTTGGTAATATTTGTCTATATAATAATGCTGGTTTTAGTACGGTATTATCCACATTTATAATAATAGTGAAGTTCTCTTGATTACAAGGTATTTTCCAACTATTTATTGTTGGACGTGGACTATCTGTGGAAACTAAATTGATACTTGCGTATCGTAGTTCATAAGGTTCATTTATCCACGGATGTTCCTGCGTATCGTGATAACCAAGAGAACACATCATTCTAGGCATTTTCATTTGAATTTTATAATTATAACCAGGTTGGATACAAGCTATTAAATAATTCGCATCGCTATTTGTAAGAGAACCAGATGGAATATTCATAAAGGTGAACTTATTGTTGACATTACACACTGTTTCTGTGTTGGGATTTATATTTTGCGAAAAATTAGTTAAAATATTTTCCTGTTGTTTATAGTTTATATCACATACAGGAAAAGGTTCTCCGTTGATATCGGTAGAAGGTGGTAGTCCTCCCCAATATCGAATTGTCGATAAATTGTTTATGAAAGGTAATTGAAGATGCGAATTATATATACGATAAAGTGAAATGTATAAACTATGTGGATTCAACTCTAAATTATAGAAATATTTGGTATTTTTTACAGTGAGGTTCTCTAGACCAATAAGTTCTTCATCATTAATATGGTATGTCGCTTCTATAAAATTACCAACTTCATATACCTGAATAGAAAAATAATCAGCATATGGATGTTTTTGATAAGAGTATTTTGAAGATTGTTGGAGAACCATAGAAGAAATATTGAAAAAAGAGGTATTTTGTGGTATAATCATTCCAAAATAAACAGCTGTCTTATCAGGATATACAATATTAAAGTGGTTGTCTAGAGAATCGAAACGATAATTCCAAGAACAGTTTATCGAATGCGCAACATATATATAAGTTAAAAGTAATAAGATTATCATTTTATGATAGCGTGATGAAAATGTTATATAGATATAAAACTATATAACATTACTTAGTCTATTATTTTTTATTTTTATACATATTATAATAATAATAGATATTCAACGTGATATATCACACAAATACCAATTCACAGATTAATTAGGCACTTACCTTTTTCAATATCAGGTTTATCAAATTTACCAGATTTCCCTTTATTGGTTGGGTCATATAACATAGCCCAAGAGTCATTACTTTCCCAATCAATTTTCATACCAGTATATTGTGGAGTCTTTATATACCGTATTGGATAATTACTCCTTTTATAGAAACGCTTTCGTTGTAACCATTGTCGCTGGAATAAATCATGACTATCTACTATATCTACTATAACAGGATTGTCATGCTTTACACGGAGAATACGACCAACAGATTGCGTAATATCTGTTTTTGGACTCGCCATTACCAAAATACTTAGTGTCTTTATATCCAATGCTTCGGCAGCCATAGCATATGTAGCAAGAACAATTTGTTTAGTTTCTGTTTCTTCTAAAGCAACCTGTTTCATTCCGCCCACATAATAACCAACTGTATTTATTCCTTTATTAGTTATAGATTCATATAAATAAGTTAATAAACATCTATTATGACATAAAACCATAACTTGGCCATCAGGGTTTTCTATTAGTAAATCGTGTACTACACGAACTACGAAGTCAGACCTCGGACCGAATTTCGACAACTTCGATATCATCGTACTGAATTTGACGTTTCCCCTATAGTCATACTCAACTTCATTAAATTCGGTATCAGAAGTTATAAACTCAATTCCACGAACATTCACGACATCGTCTTGTTTACGTAACATAGAATGTATCTTGGGTCCTATAAACATATGTAGTAATTTAGTAAGTTTATCCTTTCTCTCAACGGTTGCTGAGATTCCAAGCATATAGGGAGTGATCGTTTTGAGTAGTGTTTTCGAAAACTCTTCACTACCAATGCGATGAACCTCATCGATAATTGTCAAACCAAATTGAGAATATACTTCTTGTGGAAATGTCTTATTATACATAGTCTGTATCATTCCAATAACAATGTCTTTATTATCACAGTCACAAACGCTCGCTTGTATCTTACCAACCCGAGCACCAGGTAAGAATTCTTCGATTCGCTCTATCCATTGATTCATAAGGAACTCCTTGTGCACTAATATCAGTGTTTTCTTCTGTAATACTTCCACAATTTTCAGAGCCATAACTGTATTATGAGTAACTGTGCAATCACCTAATACAAACCGTCTATTTCCATCGATTTCGAAACCGTAATATGTATCGGTTTGTTTTTTAGTTACGGATATATTATAACATAAATGCATGATACCGCGTTCGTCAATGTTTTCATTTCTCAAGTTAGTAATGTATGTATTTATACGTACACACTGTTCTCCATCTCCATCTTCTTCAGTTTTAGCATTATAACCCAACGAACGAACAAGAAATAATATATCCTTTACTAATTTTGGATACCCATCTATATTACGAATTAGTATAAATTCATCTTCTTTAAAAGGTTCTTCGTAATATTCATATGCTCCATCTATTATGCCATTCAATAACTGTTTTCTAATGTGTCTACTATTTACCTTGTAGTTAGATGGAATCACACGACTAAATGTTGATATTTTATCATTATTTTTTCTCATATTGTATCCTAACCAAAACCCCAAATAATAGGGGTCGCATTTAACATCTGAATATGGGAAGTCAATTGCGATTCTATAACCCATTAAATTTAACCTTAAATTTTCATCCACTGTTAAAAATTCTTTTACTGATATATCAACAATAGTTCCTTTTTTTATCGTTTCGTCATAATCTATGTTACTTTTAAGTGATAAGATATGACTTTCATTTACTACGTATTCTTCATCGTAGTCGTCGTCTCTAATTATGTACATTTGTTCTACACCCCGTGCTAAAGTCAATACTTTTCTCGGGGTTGAATCATCTCCCATTATTAATTCGTTTACAGTAATTTGTTGAACCATATTTATTGACCCATCATACATTAATATTGGTGTGTTTTTTGCCAAGCATTTCCCTGCACCACAATATATTTCTAATATGCCTCCTCCGCCGGTATCTTTATTTGAAACGTGCTGTGTATAAATATCTACAATATGTTCTTGATAATCGCGCAATTTACGAGGAAATGTAACAGATATATCTTCTCCCTCTTCTATATCACTGCGTTCTGGCATACCATATCTTTCAATACCATAAAATTTAGGTATATATATTTTACTCGCATTTTCTCTATAAACAGGAAATGCGGTTTCTGTCGTTTGTACAAATGATGGTCCAGGAAGTTGTGGTTTCAAGTACAAATCTGCCTTCAGGAATTGTAATTCTTTTTCAGGAAGGACCGAAATTGGTATAGTATAACCTTTTTTACCAATATACGAAACCGTTAAAATGGTTTGTTTCGTAGTATCATCTAACTTATATGGAGGTGACTTAGGAACTATTTTGCGTTTTGGTGACATACAATGACTGTTTTTAAATGTAATAGATATTGTATTTATTCAATCAATTTTTCTTAGTCTTATTTTTCTTAGTCTTATTTTTCTTAGTCTTATTTTTCTTGTGTTTATTGCCACCATCCTGTTCTATCATAAGTTGTTTACTACTTTTTGAACGTTTTTTACTACTCCTTACCGATTCATCTAGAATAAAATCTTTCACAGCAGCTTCATATGCCATAATGGCATTATTTTCTTTACCATTTTTGTTTCTTTCCTTTATATATTTTAAAACCTCTCGTCCTTGTCCTACCATAAGCGTTCCAACAAGAGTTATAGTAGCAGAACCACTCCAGTTTAACCAATATATAGCATGTGTGATTTTCTGAACATTTAAGGAAATAATAATCGCGTGCTGATTAAGATCACTCGTTTGGAACATACCATATAATCCCGTCACTACATTCTTCATCGAACCAGTGGAAATTAAAAATTTATACCAGCCCACTTCATCCCTTACATCTGTTAATCGTCGTTTAGTTGCGCTCGTTATAATATCTACAATCGCCGTTCCGTCTAAACGTAACATTTTTTTCAATATTGGCTCAACATTTTCTTCGCCTATCGTATCAGATACAGCCATTTTTAAAAAGACTAACATAACATATGAAGTAACTATTGAAAATAAGACCATAGTTATTAACATGTAAGGTATTCTATAACGTCGTTCCTTTTTAGACGCATCGATATTATAAAATGATAATATATCGTCACTGTTTTCGGTCAATTCATTATTAGATGGTCTAACTCCACCATTTGTGGAAATCAAACCAGACCCCGCAATAACCTCATTCATTTCTAAAATATTTGACTTAATATATTCATCTATTAAATCCAATGTAGCATCATCATATTTACTAATATTTTTTCTTATCTTTTTACATATTCTTTGTATGTGATTGTCATTTTGTTCAAGTATCTTATTTACGATTTCGTGGATAGATTCTATCAAATTCATTATATATATAATATGTATATTTTAAACTAAATATATTGTTTGATAAAATCCTCTCGTGATAAAACGGCAACGCCAAGTTCATTCGCTTTATCTACTTTCAATGACGTCTCTTGTGAATTTTTAATCAAAACGGCAAAGGTGTTTTTACTAACACTGGAAACTATTTTACCACCAACGTTAATAATTTTAGTTTCTAATTCAGTATCACGAAAACCTGTCATCAATATAGACTTTCCGAATAATGGATGACCCTCGTCATATTTCTTTTCTACTGATTTGGACATTTCATATAACTTATATTCAAGTTCGCATTCTTTTATAAACGCAATAAATTCTTCTATATGACTTAAAAATGACTCTGCTGACTTCTTTTCAATTCCACGAATTGCTATAAGTTTTGTCAATTTACGTTCGCTTGTATCTAGTACGTTGGGGTATTCATCCATAATGAGTTTCGTTTTCGTCGCACTAAACCCACGACCAAATTTATTAGAAACACCCATTAAAACATATAATGGAGCGCCAATAACTTTTTGCTTTATTCCTTCGTATAATTTATTGGCGGTCTTTTCTTTAAAACCATCAATCGTCAAGTAATCTTCCTTGGACATTTTAAGAATTTTCGAAATACTATTATAACCAGAATTTATCATCTTTTCTACATTTTTATCACCTAATCCATCAACTTCTAAACCCTTGAAAAAACCTGATATATTCTTCACAAGAACAACGCCATTAGTATCTGTATTCTTAAGCATAATATCTACGTTAGAATCATTCCATATATATTCTTCTTTCGGCATTTTGGCGTTTGTAGCAGGTTGCGTAACTGCTTCAATTTTAGGAATAACGTCACCTGACCGAATGAGTTGTACAATCGCACCCACTCCAATTTTATTTTCTTCAATGAATTTAGCATTGAACCCAGTGGCATATTGAATGGTAACTCCACCAAGTTTTACAGGCATAAATTGAACACGAGGTTTCAAATAACCATGTTTACTTGGTGACCAAATAACATCAACTACATGTGCTTCTGTCATTTGGTCAGAAAGAACCATTTTAAACGCAAATGTATGCTTAGGGTTTCCAGAAACGCGAGGATATACTTTATCATTTGCTATTATAATACCATCTACTTCATACTTGTCGTTACGGCGCCAGTCTATAAGAATACTGGATAGTATTTCATTCGTAATTGATTTATGAGTTTCGTGATGAACAAGGTCAACGTCAAGAGTTTGTATGTATTCCATCTGCTGAATGGGTCTAAGATTCGCAGGTTTTATAACTTCATAAGCTACAAAATCTATGTCATCTATACGTTCATCTAATGTTTTCTGGTTAACTACGCCAGCTACCATATTACGTGGGTTAGAGAATTTAACAGCATATTTAGTTTTAAATTTATCCTTTTTAATAATGAATTCACCACGGATTACCAAATTCTTATTCTTGGGTAGGCGTAATGAAGGAATTAAATGACTTATATCTTGACCCACTTTACCATTCCCTCGTGTATATAGTTTAGGTTCGTCACCTTCAGTTGTATACATTCCACTAACGCCATCCAATTTACCAGAAATTAAGTAGTCTCCCAAGTATTCTTTAGTCCAAGACGCTAGAATGCTTGTATCTGGTTTAATTTTATCCATTGACCACATCTCGTAAGGGAGTATTGCCTTATTTTTGGTCACTACAGCACCTATTTGTTCTATTATTTCGTTGTTTGGGTATTTTGTTTTAATATATTCGTGTAATATATCATATTCGGCATCGCTCATAACCGGTTTCGACCCTTCTTGGTGAAATGCTATATCTGCTGCGTCTAATATTTTCATTAAATCATTTTCGTTCATCTTTTCTAATATTTTTATCCCATCATTTTTATAGTCGTCTATAAATTCATCTACTTGCCTACTTGGTTTATTAGAATCTTGTAACTTATTTGTTGGTTCTATCACTTTAACAACTAAGTTTATGCGACTTCCAATTGGTGGTCCTCCTGCAGATGCGACTATAGCGGTACCATCTACGCGTTCCATAGGAAGTTTATAGTCTATTTTAAGAAAATCAAATATAGATTTCTCTGTAGGAAAATTCTGGTCTAACTTTTCACCTTTCTTTTTGTTTTCCATTTTCGAGAAACCGTGTTCGTTTAAAGTATAACCCATATTAAGAGCTCGCTCACGCATTGTAGTATTAAACCCTTTACTGCCTGTGAAATATAGTATAGAGAAAGCAAACTCATCAGGAGATGCATAGAGAAAATCAACTCGACGAGCATATTGACTATATGGTAATTTAGTGATAACAAGACATTTAGTGTTTCCTCGTGAAAGAACTTCGATAATGATTTTCTTTTCAATCAACGAATCAATGAATATTTTGAATGTATTATGGTGTTTTGATGTAATAATTATATCTATATCTCCGGAACTAGGCAATCCTCGTCTATAACTACCGACTATTTCGTATCTTCCTTCTGGGTCATCCGTTGGAAATGAACTCGCTATTTGTTTTTCGAAATCTACGATTTCATCGCGCGGGATACGCTGTAAAATATCATCATAATACTGCAATCCAATCCTTTGTTTATCATTGAGTAATTCGTGTTTCCGTTTTTCAAGTTCTTTAATATTTGATACACCTTTATCTACTAGTTCTTCTGCTTTTTTTTCACCTACGCCATATATATTAGAAAAAACATCGATTGTTTTTTTCTTTTCGACCACATCTTTATTACGTTCGAGAACATCCAAAGTTCCTGTTTCTTTATAATCGATTAATTTTTTATAAATAGTAGGACCTATCCCCTTCTGTCCTTTTAATTGATCTGGATTTGTAATATTTCCAATGAATGTAGTAATGGTTTCGTGTGCATTGTTATAAGCACGTGCGCGCATGAAATCTTTATTATGTCGCATCACATACGCAAGAGTCAACATTAAATCCGCATATAATTCATTTAATCGTTTTCCGTTGGATTCCGGTTCGACTCTGTCAACAACCACATTATCTATATTTGTTTGTGAATTTAGACTTATTTTCTTAGGCATTTCTATTATACCATATGAAATATTGTCTAAATCCTTATTGTGAATCTTTTTCTTGGTCCGCTTGACTTTTATTTTTATAGTTTGCCTTTTTGTTTCATTTATAACGTTAGGTAACTCCAAATCTTCTTTAAGCAAAGGGTTTGGTTTAGTAGAACTTTTGTTTGATTTATTAATGCTATTTTTAAGTTTTAAACTTGATTTTTTTTTAGTCTTATTTCGTTTTTTTATAAGTATTCGTTTGGTATTTTTGTTGATTTTTATATTAGACGACGGCATACAATGTATATTATGTATTTATATAATAACATTCATTCTTAAACTACCGAGAAATATATTTTCTACTTCTAAAATATAGAAAAATGAAATTTATCGCAAGTCCATTAGAACTTATATTATTTGTAGCATTTACATTCTATTTAGTATTCCAAGTAGACACACCACAGTTATTCATTCCTTATATTGACAGTGGAATAGGTATTTTTACCATTGTTGGTATAGCATTGTATTTATTCTTATGTACTAATCCTATATTAGGAATTGTATCTGTTTTTGTAGCTTATGAAGTTTTACGTCGTAGTACGGTACGTATAAACCGAATTCAACTATTCGAACCAAATCCTCATCAGAATAAAGTTGACGACGAGATGAAGGAGATGAACTCACCTATTATATTCACACTTGAAGAACAAATCGTCTCGACTATGGCTCCTTTATCAAAATCAAACCCTTCAGATTATTTAGTAAGTTCATACAAACCAATTTCCGAATCAATACACGACGCAACAGAACTATAAGTGATTCACTATTTCATACGTAACAATTTACATATGAAAGGATAATAATGATTTAGTTATTAACGCGATATAAATGCACTCAAAGCAGCTGGTATATACGTAAATGCTCTAATATTTGAACCATTCTCTCTGAATTCTTTTGTTTCGTTACACATTTTGTAACCATTTCTTGGGTAAAAACTATAGAAGAACATTTCATCATTCTTGTATCTGGTAATTATTGTAGCAACCATTATAATACCTATCGTCATTATCAAAGAAAGAATTCCATTTATCCCAGTAGATAGCATTACAATAAGTGGCATTATTATTGTACAAATAACGAAAATGTAATTGAATGCTTTAACCATATAATAATTATCAAATTGGTGACCATCATCAACGGTGCATTCCTTACGATTTGCTGTTATTTTTTTTATTGCGATTTTATAAACTCCAGGGACTGTATAATATGAAATAAATGCGGAAATTGTCAGAGTCAATACAACCATAATCGCTTTCATAGATTGGTTCTCTCTAGAAGTCATATAGCCAGGAATTGATATATGTGTATATCTATTGAAATCCTTGTTTAAATAGTCTTCGCTGAATTTTCTAACATTCATTAATTTATAATTGTTTCCTGTGGTTCTAATAGCAACTAATATAGCGTCTTTTACCTGGTTCTCTTTAGTTAATGGTTTGTCACCAGATACTTGGTCTCCTGTAATACTATCAAATCTTCTTATTTTACGCTTTGAATCACTTGATTTGGAAAGATAAGTAATAACTATGTCTATTTTATTTTTCGCAAACAACTTTTCAAAATCAGCTGTTATCTTATTATCTTTAATATCAACGTGTTTGTAATTATTATTTGCAATTGCAAATACAATGTCATCAGTTCCAGTAAGAGTATCCCTTTTATATATTCCACCCAATTTTTCAATATGCTGTTTCAAATTTTTAACCTCTGCGTTTAACGCATTTCTTAAAGTTTTATTATTAGATAAAACGTCCTCTTGTAGAATTTTCACACCATCTTCTGCTATAAATTGTTCTGTATTACTAATGTCGTACATAATATGAAACTTCAAATTGAATACACCTCCTTCATTTGGAAAGCATTCCATTTCTGGATTTTTAGATATTCCTGAAGTTCCGTTAACATCAGAGGTTCCAGAACCAGTACTGGAACTACTACTTGTTAAGCTTTTTAAAAATTTGTTACCATCAACACTTGATGAATATGTAGTAAACATATTTGCAAAATCGGTTTGAGACAATGGTAAATGTTTTTGTTTATTTTGTATATGGTCATTGAACGTGTTGATCGTACTTTGTTCCAATTTGTTACAAGCACCCTCAATAATTGGTTCTTCAGTTATATTATTACTTATTGGCAATCCAGACGATAAGCGAATAACATATACATTAGTTTGAGTTTCACTCGTTTCCATAGTAAAGTCAGTTATTTCGCTACCAATATCTAAGTCTAACGTTTCATTTATCGCCATTCCCATTAATCTATCTATTTCGCTTACATTGCCGTTAGAAACTACTAAAGGAAAAATAACAATCGCCTTCTTTGGAAAATTACTTGTTGCTGTATGATGTATGAGTAATTCATTCGGATTTCCCTTTTTAATCTCGATGCGTTCAGCGACATAAGACACTCGTTTTATACCATTAGACAATACTAAATTCGGGCTATTCGGTTTTCCGTGATATTGATAGTCTGTGTCTGATATTTTACGAATAGACGAAGTATTATAATTTAATTCTATATCCTTTGTTCCTTTCACAGAATACATTCTTATAAGTTATATATAGAAAATCATTATCGGTAACTAAACAATAATGATTTTATTATTTGTCGTTTTTTTCTCCTTGTTCCTGGTAATAAAACTCATAGGGTTTTTTTATGGGGTCCGTTACTTTATGTTCTGGGTTAGTCAAAGCAGTAAGTTCTTCTTCTAATGTATTCTTTAAAAACTTATCCACTTCGTTTAAATAATCGTAAAAATCGTGAAATGTTCTCACGTCGAATTCTACTTTTCGTTTGTTTGTTTTAGTTGCTGGAGTAATATAAACGTCTAGATTCATTAATCTCTTCTTGATTCGTTTTAGTGTTGTTGGTGATTCTTCTAACGTTATTGGTAGTTCTGATATTGCATTTGGTTGGGTTGGTGATTCTTCTGGTGGTTGTATTGGTGGTTGTATTGGTGGTTGTATTGGTAGTTCTGATGTTACATTTGGTTGCGTTGGTGATTGTGATGTTTTTTGTTCTCTTGACGTTTTTGTTGATACCCCTCCCCTTGTTTTTTTTTTATTAACAAATACCTTCCTGGTTTTTTTATTTCTTTTTCTTGACTTAAAATTCTTGTTTGTTTTTATAGTAACCATAACTATACTATTATGATATTATTATTTTACATAATATTTATCCCTTAATTTTTCCATATCTTTGTCTGGTATACGAGTTTTCGTAAAAAATCTAATCTTGTCTTTTAATTCTAACAATGGTTGTGTATCGTCACCCCAATAGAATCTGTCAACATTGAAATTATAAAGAACAAAGAATACATGCCACACTCTGTATCTTCTAATTGATGTTCTAACGCATTAAATTTATAATCCATTTTTATTCCTTTTTCGTTTGATTGTTTTATAATTCTATTAATAAGAGCATCTATTTCAGGAGGTGTTTCTTCACCAGTGCTATTGAAATAAAAGATAAAATTATGTTCTAAATCTACGAATAGTGAAACCCAATGAGAACCGTTCTCATAATGTTTATCGAGGTTAAAAATAATACCGATTTTAGTCTGTTTATTTTTTAAATATGTATTAATGTTAAAGTTACATAAATCATTCTCAACGCATTTGTAATTATATAATTTAGTATCAAAGTCAATAAAGGTTGGACCTATGAATTTGAACTGTGTATATACTTCTTCGTATTGCTCAATAACCGCAAGCATATCAAAATTAGATAACCATTCATTTTTATTTTTATTCCATTTTTTCGGATATATAGGACGGTATAAGTAATTATCAATGTTGTCCTGTAAATGCTTTGGTAATACTTTCATCCAACATTGTTCGTCATTGCATTTGGTATCATTCTTAATATGTTCTAATATCTTGTTTGGTTTTTTCACAGTGATTTTTCTAGTTGCATTGATGTTGTAGTGGTATTTAATTTGTTCTACAATGTCTTTTGTAAAGCATGTATTACCAATAAATCCTTTTAAACCTGGTTTACATTTATTGATATTTACTTGATCACTACCGCCACCATTTTTTCGTGTATTTCTGTTTCGATCCCTTCGTATAGTATTATTTTTAGACTTTGTTTTTCTTAACATCCCGTCTATATAATAATAGATATATATTGTTATAATTGAAATTAGCGTTTTCTACGAGCAAACATTTTCACATCATATTTTATAGCACCGTCACCCCAAAGCGAATTGGATTGTTTGTTTGGTATATATTGGTCGTCATCGCTATCTATTTGAAAATTTGAATTACTCATGTTTATATCTTTTATTTTTTCTTCTATATAGTCACAATTTTCAAATATAACTTCATCATCATTATAATTCGAACGATTAAAAGGATGTTCGATTTCTAACTCTTTCATATTTATATATTTAATACATTCCTTTAATAAACAATCAAACAAACGTTTAATTTCTACAGAGCGCCCATTCGTTTCTGATGGTAGATTGTTAAATTCTTCATCAATAATATCCTGAATGACAGTTCTATATTTGAAAACATCCTTTTTAAAAAGCATTTTCTTTTCAAAGTTTTCTGGGTCCTTGTTTTCTAAATATTTATTATATTTTGGTTTACTCATCAATAATTCCATTGTAATTTTATCAACATATTCGTTTCTTGGAATTTCATTATTTGATACGTCGTGGTCCATAATATACTTATTATATATATTATAGTTTTAATTGGATTACGAGAATGTTTATAAAATTATCACGGATTTATTCTGATTTTAATGGTTTTGTTATTAGACTCTTGTTCTTTATTTTTGCGAGTTTTCATAAGATTATTATTTATCTTGTCTTGTTCTTTCGCAAGTTTCTTGTCTTTTTTATCTTGTTCTTTCGTAAGTTTCTTATCTATTTTCTCTAGTTCTTTAACAAGTTTCTTGTCTTTTTTATCTTGTTCTTTAATCAGTTTCTTGTCATTTTTCTCTTGTTCTTTCACGAGTTTCTTAGTATTTCTGTCTTGTTCTATAATAAGTCTCTTTTTAAATTCATTGTTGATATTGTTAATGCTGTTCTCAAGAAGTTTTTTCTCATCTTCAACTACTTCTTTTAATAAATCATTATTTATTATATCGTCATAATCACCCGTTTTTCTTAATATTTTTTTAATTTGTTTAGAATTTTTCAAAAAATCTTTTTCAAGTTTCAATTCGCGTTTCATTTCAAGTTTCAATTTTAATTTCAAATTTTTTATAGTTCTATTCTTGTTTTTGACATGTTCGTCTTTTTCTTGATTTATAATTTTTATAGATTTGTTCATATGCTTACGAGCGTTAGTTGTGAGTTTGCTGTTTATTTTCCGGAATTCTTTTATAGTAGACCTTACAACATTTTTCTCTATATTATTCAAATCGTCATTTTTAATCATATCTTTCAGTTGATTAACTTTTACTTTATAAGAGTTAATTTTAACGTTCAATGTTTCTGTAAGTTCTTTTATTTTTTCATCAGAATTGTGTATTGCCTCTATATATGGTATTATGTCCATATGTGTTTTAGTCATTTCCACGAAAGACGTGTTAGTTTTAATACTTTTCCCACATTTATAACGCAAATTATAATAAGCACTCTCTTTGAATTTCTTCCATTTTTCCGGATTGTTCTCCATGATTACTTTTACCTCGTCTATATTTATTTTTTTGTTATCATTTATCTTTTTAATATCATTACGTAGGTCTTTTATAATTCCTCGAATTTTTTGAACGTGTAATTTGGTAGTGATAGATACGTTACGCATATGCTTCTTAGTTACATTATTACATTTTGTTGAATATTGTTTTGCTAGTTTTTCATTTTCTAATATATATGGGTTATTTTTGCATATATCAAGAAATGATTTAAACTTATTTGGGTCAAGGTCATCTAATTCACCATTGACAATATCGGCAATCTTACTTATTCGCTCAGTAATAGGTCGTATATCAAAAGCAGCTTGGTCTCTCAAAATACGAACATCGTAATTATATACATCTTGTATTTCAACTAATGGCGTATTTATGTGTTTTATAATAGGTTGTGCGAACTGACGGGCATCTTTTTCGCGGTTTAAATAACTAACGACTCCTGTAATATCATCATAATATTTTTTAATACCAGTTGGTGTGAAACGTATAGTATCGGGATTCAAATATTTTTGAGTAAAGTCATCGAAATGTGTAGGTAGTTGGCTATCAATTGGTTTACATAAATTGATTAGTTTTACAATTTCCATTGGATCACTTGTAATTGGTGTTGCAGTCATAAGCATTAGTTTTACGGAGTCTTTACCGGATACTTCATAAGAGTTCATAAGTGATTTATGAAATTCCTTCATATCGGGTCGTTCATTTGTAGATAAGTCTTTACCGCCATATAACTTATGTGCTTCGTCAACAATGATGAGAGTTTTTTTTAGTGGGTCGTGTTCTCCATTGATCTTTACAAGTCGTTCATAATTATTATTCTTTTTACTTACAAGATTACTGAATTGTTTATAAGACATAGGTCTTATCCGCCATGAATTTGACAATAATTTCATACGTTTTACTTGTTGTGATGGTATAATCAAATCTTCATCATCTATTTTTGAACGCAGAACTTCATTACATACCATATCGAACATGTTTTTCCAAATATCATTTTTCAATGTAGCTCTTGTGACCCATAATATAGTATATCCTTGTTTTTCGAATTCATTAGATGCGGTCGCTATAGCACTACATGTTTTACCAGAACCAGTAGAATGCCATAGAATCATTCCTTTTGTATTTGCTTGTGGTGTAAAGTATTCTTTTATAAATCCTTGGGTCGGGGTATATGTTAATAGTTTACTCCCGCCATCGGTAGTCTCACATAGGTTCTCCATCTTTGCTTTATCCCATTTATATTGCGAAAAGTGTTTATTGATATATGTTCGCATCTCGTCGTGAGATAATTCTGGTTTGGGTTCCAAACGAAGTCGATGTTCTAATAGTTTTTCAGCCATTGCGAAACCGATATCTATATTCATTTCGTCAATGTCCGGTATAGAATATGAATTACTTTTTTTAGCACCGCCTATAACCTTAAATGTGTGGATATTCTTATTTAAATCATAATCAATGGAACCATTAATGGTTGCGTTTTCTATATCATTGACAAAATTAAAGAGTCGTATGTCTAAATTCAACGATTTCATATACAAATCAAATGTTTTCTCCATCCCACTGAAATTATCTTGAACTTCTTCTGGGATACTCATATCATAAATATTCACATGTAATGGCCAACCATTAGTTGGATGAAACCGTAAACCTTTCTGTCCACAAGTCCTCGTTCCTCTTCCTATTACCTGTTTCTGGTCAGCATTTGTAGTTTGTGGTTCAAAAATGTGTATGTATTTGATATCATATAAATCTATACCTTCTTTAAAACCACTATCTATAATAATGAAACGAATATTCTCGCCGTAAATGTTATCTGGTCTTTGATTATACCTCTCTAAAATTCTTTTTTTTGTAACAACATCGATTGGTTGGTCAAAAATATTCACTGACGACAAAATATAAAAATTATTATGTTTATTTCTTTGTAGTTCATCATCAGATAACATTTGTATCTTATTAAATTTTTTCAATTTATTGTTTTTAGTATCTTCCGGATTATATTCTTTGTTCAACGTTGCAGCATATCCGTGTTTTAAACCTTTAGCAGCCAATACAGAGCCAATTACTTTGACTCCATAGGAACTAGTTTTCATATCTGTGAAAATCATATGTTTGTACAAAGTTCCTTCATTTTGCAAGTCACTCTTATCCAATGATTCGATTTGCTTCATTAATGTATATAATTTCGGCGAATTGTTACGTAAATCATCTAGAATAACTTGAGGGTTAACACTGTTTATATTATCAATTAAATTGTGTTCATTTTTTGATTTAGACCAATTCATTCGTTTTCGCAAACATTCTGAGTCGTATCTGACTATTGTTTTATCATTTATAAGTTTATTTATTTCAGAAATCCGTTCCTTAAATGGTATTCTGCCCTTTGGGTTCTCTAAATCTATGCTCGACATTGGCGAGGGTGTATTTGATGATACGAGCGACAATGTGTTTTGTGAACTCACTGTCGCATCAGACGGTGTTTCTGAATCAACTAATTCTTCTTCTGAAGATGACATTTATATATATATATAAAATTTAATTATCTTAATTAAGTATATATCAATGTCTGGTGCAATAATAGACCCAACTACACTAGGTGGCGGGAAACCGGGAGTTTCTACCAAACAAACCACAACTAGTTTTAGAAGCAGCGAAGATGCTACAACCCGTGGAGTATTAAGACGTGCGTGGAACACACCATATGCCACGGGTACATTTTCCGGACATAAGCGCGTTATTGGTCCTTTCCGTGCGGTGAATAATTTAGGTGATTTTCTTGGACGTATGAACTACTCAAGTGGAGGACCAAATACAGTAAAAACGTTGAAACCTGGAACAAAGAATCTAGGAGGTTCTGTTCCCGACAATAGTGATGGTACCGGTGTACCTGCTTCAAGCACTAATGTAAAATTTGTTCCAGACTCATCGGATTATATTAGATACAAGAAACAAGCGACGATGAATAGGAATTATAATGATTCTTCATTTGGTGGTGACCAACATAATGCGTCGTTTGTTCCTATGGGACGCGCTCGTCGTTAATAATATTATAGATACACAATATATACATCTTAACAAATATATAGCAGAATTTTTAGGTATTTTTGTTGTTATAATGGTGGTTCTTGTTAATGGAAACCCGTTTGTTATTGGTGCTACTTTAACATTGGTCATGTTCGCAACATCACCCATTTCAGGAGGTCATATTAATCCTGTAGTATCATTGGTAAAAGTAACATTAAAACAAATGGAACCAGAATTATTGGTTCCATATTTAGTAGCACAACTAAGTGGATGTCTTGCTGCCATAGAAGTATATCGTCGTTATGCCAAGTGAAAAAACAATATAAAAAAAAAACACGTTTATTATTAGATGATATTTAGCACACCATTATTATTCGGTTTATTTTTAACTCAACGTGCTATTATTTATAGTTTTACAATGCGCAATGTACCACTAAATGAATCAAATATTGATATTTCAAATAACGAGATAAAAGTATTAGACGTTTACAATACTACAACTCCAAACCAGTTGTTGCTTTTGTCAGTATTTCGTAACTGGCGTTGTGAGTGATATAATCCATTATTATTACTATAATAATAATAATAATGTAGTTTCTATCTAGATTGTAGGTGATTGACCACGAAGATTGTAAATCCACTAAGTATATTGAATTGTGAGTTGGTCTAAAAATCGGCTGTTAAATCAAATGTAGTATCATCCTTCTTACAGTTTGACATTGAATACTCAGAATTGAAACGTTCGAAGAAATTCGTTTTAGTTTCAACACTGATCAATTCCATAAAATCGAAAGGGTTGCGAGAATTATATAACTTGTCGTATCCCAATTGAACTGACAATCGGTCTGCCACAAACTCAATATATTGAGTCATTAACTTGGCATTCATTCCAATGAGGCGGCAAGGTAACGAATCAGTAATAAAATGTTTTTCAATCTCAGTTGCGTCTCTTATAATACCCATTGCTACGTCTTTATCTACGCGATTTACCAACTTGCTGTACATAAGGATTGCGAATTCTGTATGTAGAGCTTCATCACGTGAAATGAATTCATTTGACAAAGTTAAACCAGGCATCAAACCACGTTTCTTAATCCAGTAAATCGACGCAAAACTACTACTGAAAAAAATACCTTCTACACACGCGAATGCGATAAGACGCGAAGCAAATGTAGCACTTTCGTCTCCCATCCATTTCTCAGCCCACGTAGATTTCTCTTCGATACACGGGAAATTCTCAATTGCCCTGAATAATTTTCCCTTTTCGGTTTTGTCTCTAATATATGTATCAATCAATATAGAATACATTTCTGAATGAATAGCCTCCATCGCTCCCTGGAAAGCATAAAAATTTCGCGCTTCTGATAATTGAACATTATTTAAAAAATTAGATGAAATGTTTTCCATAACGATTCCATCACTACCCGCAAAAAAAGCAAGCGTCATGCTAATGAAATGTTTCTCGTCTTTACTTAATTTATCCCAATCGCCAAGGTCTTTTGATAGATCTACTTCTTCTACTCTCCAAAATGAATCTACATGTCGCTTGTACATGTCATAGATATCTTGGTGTTCAATCGGAAACAGGGTGTATCTATTCTTAGATTCACGTAAAATCGGTTCGTCAGTATTATTGTTCATTCCTAAAGATATATAATAGTCTATAAAAGAATTTTATAGTATAATTCAATGGTTTACGTTTAAGTTAATTTTATATAATGTAATGTAGTATAACCAACCTATATGATAGTTTAGAAACATTGAAACTATCACGATACACCTATTTAGGATATAATTTCGCGTTTTGAAAAAATTATATCAAAACTATATATAATGTCGAAAAGTAGGTTGTCAAATGGATTAAAAAACGCACAAGCGCGTTTGTTAAATCAAAATTCGAAAAAAATACTCAATAATGTATATTTGTTATACATTGTATTAATTGCTGTAATTACTGATTTGTTGTATTTAGTTTCTAGTGGTGCAAATAGTAATATTATTGTTTTCGTTGTGGTCGCTTATGTTGCTTCGATGTTCTCTAGAAACATGACAGTTGTATTAATTACAGCTTTAGCGATAACCAACATTTATCATCTCGGCAGAGGCATTGTATTGAAAGAGGGTTTTGAAGAAGGAAATACTGAAGAAACAGACAAAACAGATGAAACTGACAAAGCGGATAAAACAGATGAAACAGATGAAACAGACAAAACGGATAAAACGGATAAAACGGATAAAAAAAAGACCGATAAAAAAAAAACAACAGACATGAAAACTGACAAATTACCCGAAGAGTATAAGAAGACACTAGAACAATTAAGTGATCCTGAAACATTGAAAACTATTGAGGGTCTTAAGTCACTAGAACCACTTATTGGGAAAATGGAGAGAGTTATTGGAATGTTCAATTAGAAGTCTATATTATAATTTCCTTATATAATATAGAGTAGGACTATGGGAATGTTTAGTTTTATTACAAACCCTGTAAATTATATTCTCGACGTCGTCGAATTTATTATATGTTTAATTGGCTATGTAGTTAATGTTTTTAAATGGACAGGTCTAGCAGTAACCGCAATTATTAAACTGAGTATTGCTATGCCCTTTTGTTTCTTTTTTTATATATTACACGTATTTATCGAATTTATTTTATTTATTGTTTTTGATATATTATTAATTATGATTTTATGGCCAAGTAAAGCATTAGGTGAAGCTTTGGGTTATCCTATACGTATACCTATAAATAATAGAGAAATTAGAAAATTTAAATCTAATTTTACAGCGCAAAAACTATATAATTATGCTATGCCAAAGGTAATTTTAACATGCTATAGTTTCAATGGACTAGAACCTTTCCCGAAATGGAATTTGAAAATTCCAAAATACAAATAAATGTGATTATCATGCAATTTTAATATTGTAATAATATAGATAATATAATCAATCATATGCCTGGTAAAAAACAATATAAATCAAAACAAGACGATGGTTTTATTGAGGATTTTAAATCATTTAAGAAAGCGTTTAAGAAGGCAAAAAATAAAGTAAAGAGGACAGCAAATAAGACAGTAAATGTAGTAAAGAAGGTAGCAAAAAAGGGGGGACCATTGAATGCAATAGCGAAGGCAGTAGCGAAGGCAGTAAATAAGGTGGTGAAAAAAATAACAAAAGCTGTAACAGATTTTTTTCTGATACCTATAAATTTGTTAAAAAAATCAATTCTTAAACCTTTTACAGGGATTAATGACGGTATACGGACCATTATATGTTTCGCAATATTCCTACAATTGGTATTCAAGTGGTGTGCCGAAACATTTGTTTTACTCACTAAGTATTTTTTTGCTGCACCATTATGTTTTGGGTTTTGGATTCTAAATTCGTTAATGTTATGTTTACAATATATAATCATTGATGTAATACTAAGCGTTATTTTAAAACCAGCAGTTTATATAGGGAACGAATTAGGTTATCCATTTGTAGGAGATATTAAAATTACTAGGGATAATAAGAAAAACTTGTATAAAAATACCAATTTAATACAGATTGCAATAAAATTTATCGACAGCAAATTAAAATTGCCATTTAAAATATACGATAAATGTTTCGATATTGGTGGAATAGCACCATTTCCAAAATACTATTCATAATTTATGATTATATCTTTGTGTATTATATAATCATATGCCTAGGAAATGTGTTCCGGGTGTTATTTGTATTGAAAATATGACTTTGTTTGTTTTAGTCGCTATCTTTATTCTTCTATCAACTATATTTTATAATCAATATATGTGTCAAGGACAATCCAAAAAACAACGGATTAAGACGCGTATTATTCAGCAATCAAGTATCATTGGAGCCACTACTCGTGGTGACATATTAAACGACCCATATACACCCCCGTTGAAAAACGATGGATATTATTTCCGCGGTGATTCAAGTGATATACGTGGCGTTCCTCCGCCTATACAGGTGCCAGTCAATATAGAAACACGTGGTATCACAAGTAGTTATTCGCAGATTGGTATTTTAACTAATAGTGGCCCAGAAACCCTCATATTACCCTTAATGGGTCGCAGACATATAGCGGGTCGTGATAAATGGCAATATTATACTATTTCTAATACGGGTATGGTGAATACTAAATTACCTGTAAGCGTTAAGGGTAAAAGTTGTACTTCTGAATATGGTTGCGATTCGATCATGAACGGAGAGCAAATATTTGTAGAAGGATACAATAGCACATTTAATGCTACTATTTACGATAATGGCACGTTTAGTTATATACCACAATTATAATAACGTATACGATTTTTAATCTTAATAGTATATAGATAATACACTATTAAATGGCAGAAGGGATTAAACTTAATGAAATAGATGTCAATATAGAAAATGACCCATTCGAAAATATTAAAAGTATAATGGAACACATTAAAAGTACAATGGAAGACATTAAACAAAAAAAAAGTAAATTGAATAACGTCGTAATCAAGTCATTTAATGATTTGAATAATAAAATAGGTAAGGATTTTTATAGTAAACTTAATAAATTTATTGGCGAATTAAACGAAACGAAACGCGTGAATGATGTTATTGGTAACGCATTGGATAGTATGAACAATAAAAAAAATACAGAACTTGATAATTCTATAATTAAATCATTTAATGATTTAAATAACAAAATAGGTGATAATTTTTATAGTAAATTTATTAGCGAAATAAACGAAACGAAACGCACGAATGATTTTATTGGTAACGCATTGGATAATATAAACAATAAAAAAAATACAGAACTTGATAATTCTATAATTAAATCATTTAACGAATTAAATAACAAAATAGGTGATAATTTTTATAGCAAATTTAATAAATTTATTAGCGAAATAAACGAAACGAAACACATGAATGATGTTATTGGTAACGCATTGGATAATATAAACAATAAAAAAAATACAGAACTTGATAATTCTATAATTAAATCATTTAATGAATTAAATAACAAAATAGGTGATAATTTTTATAGCAAATTTAATAAATTTATTAGCGAATTAAACAAAACGAAACATATGAACGATACTATTGGCAATACATTAAATGCTACAAACAATAAAAAAAATACAGAACTTGATAATTCTATAATTAAATTATTTAATGCTAATATGGTAATGACAAATAAATGGTTGAATCGTTATTTTTCTTTAAACAATGAATTAATGAATGCTATGAAACCAGACGCCAATATTGCACGTAATTTGAGTAAGGCGCCTACATTTTTGCCAAATATTGGTATGGGTGTGATAACGAACAAATTTGGAAAAAGATATGGAAATATGAAGGAAAAATTTTCAAACTTAAAACTTCCAGAAATACCAAATGTTTTACCACCCGGTTTAGATTATGATACATTTAATTTAGTCGTTAAAAATGAAAATGCAGAAAACGGAAACAAAGAAATGATATTAGACGAAGTTAAAAGGTTAGACGAAGGTAGAAATGTCGCCATCTCAACATAAGCTGTATGTATTATTATAATATCATTGTATAAACTCTATTGAAACAAACGTGATATGTGGAATCTAAATATAATATGATAATATACTAGCATATTATGTTGATATACATTGTATATGCAATTATAGGTGTATTAGCAGGTTTGTCTATGGGAATTATTGGTATGGGTGCTGGACTTGTAACTGTACCTCTATTATCACTTACTGGTTTGGGAATCAAGGAGGCTATAGCAGTTATAATGGTGATGCAACTTTTACCACAATCAATTGCTGGAGTTGTTAATTATCGAGAACATATAGACTGGATACCAACAACTATAGTTATTGTTGGTAGTTTATTTGGTATATGGTGGGGTTCTCATCTAGTTGTTTATAATTATATTAGTGAACGTATCATATATCGTTTACTGGCTGTATTCTTATTTGTAAGTTCTATTTACTTTTACGTAAATCATTGGTGAATATTATATTAAATATAAATATAATATTAAACAAATAATGGTGATAGTCATCAAATGTCTTTCTTTATAACTGCTTCGAATCAAGAAATGTTATGGAGAACCATACAAAAAAATTCTCTTTTTAACAGTACACTTACAACGGAACAACAACCGATTTGGTTTCGTGAGATTATTGGTAATATATATAGCGAGAACATCAACAAAAAACTGGACAATAACGACTTATTAGAACTTAATAAATCAACATTAAGATTTATGATTCATAGTTTGAAAGGACGTATTACAAGAGAACCTACGTTTATCGAATCAATAAACGATAGATTAGAACCAAAATCCACGTCATATCAGAGCAATTACGATAATCTCCAAAATAATTATGACGATATGCACAAACGTATCATTCCGCAGGAACCTAATTTCAAGGAAAAACTAGACGACGATAAAATACAAAATATAGAAGAACTTATACAACAGCAATTACGAGAACGTGAACTAGAGATGCCTAAACCACCAGTGGAATTGTCGATTAAAAACCAAGTTATTAAACATTCTATTATAACGGGCGTAAAAGATATATCTGTTCAGACAGATAATGACAATACAAATGAATTAAATGTCCAAATTCAGACACTGCTTATTAGGACAGATAATCTAGAACAGGAAATGATTTTTTTGCGGTCCCAAATTACAAAATACGAAATTATACATCAATCACAAGATGACCCAACACTATCTTTGTAATTGTAGGAATCTACCTATAACATTTTTGTTTTTTTTCTCATATTCAATTGACTTTATATTTGATTCGTGTTGTTTTCGCAATATAAATTGTTCGTGTTCTCTTTGTTGTCGCTTGATTATATCTTCAGACTCCTTAGACGACAATGGTGTAATATCTTGACGTCCTCTTTCTTGTGCCAGATCGTCTGTAGATTTATATTTTTTAACACTATCGTAGTCATTCTCACTCACAGAAAACACAGTCTGGTCCTTGTGTACTCTTCGCAAGTCGTCATATTTTAGTTTACTAAATGGGTCTGACGTTACGTAATCATCATCTGAATTACCATATAATGTTGTTCCGTTACTGCTATTCAGCATTTGGACGCTAGTATGACGAACCAGAGAGCTTTGTTGTTGTTTCACACTATCAAATGCTTTACCCATGCTATCCTTCGTTATATTAGAAACCTTGGAGTATTGAGCATCCCCATTTCGAAACCAATCGTTTCGACTATCGTCTGGTTTTACAGACATATTGGTTTCGAATAAATCATTGAAGGTTGAGTTGAAATCTTTTTTATTCATTTTACCTATAACACACGAAACCTGTTCTTTTCCTACATCCTTGTTCTCTAAAGGTGTATATGACGTATTTTTTCGGTCTGTACGTTCTTCATGTTTAATCTTTTCATTGTAATAATTTACTACAAACTCATATGCCCTTTTATAAAATAAAAAATAGCTGGGGTCTAATCGTGACTTATCTGGGTGTGTCATGAGAACCTTTTTCTTAGAACGCTTCATATCATCCGCATTCATATTATAATCTATACCAAACAACTCGAGTATTTCATCGAAATTATATTTACTTATATCCAAGTTATGTTGAGAACCTGTCATTTATATATGTATATTATCTTAATTTTTTTTAAAATACGAAACAATATAAATATTATATTCTATTTATAATAAATGACAACATTTGAAGGTGAGATTAACGGAATCGCTGGACTACAGACATTAATTAATAATAATACAGGGTTATTAGTTGTAAAAATGGGAGCTACTTGGTGTGGTCCTTGTAATAAAATAAAAGGTGTTGCTAATAAAAAAATGATAGATTTAATAAAAACTTGGGGGAATTCTGTTAACATTATAGAAATAGACATTGATGACTGTTTTGAAGTATATGCTAGTCTCAAAACTAAGCGAATCGTAAACGGCATTCCGGCTATTTTGTGTTGGTTTAAAGAGAACAATGAAATAAGACCAAACGAGTTTATAAACGACTCTAATGAGAATAGCGTATCTTTATTATTTGACAAGTGTAATGCTTATCTAAAGTCGATTTAGAGAATGTGGTGTAGTAAACTATACTTATAATTGTCACATACTACAATTCATCACAACGGTTTATATTTAGATTGAACAAATAAATGTATTAAAAAAAAATGATATATTTATAATAGGTAAACAAATATATCAAAATATAAAAGATGATAAAACAATACTGTGCTTGCTGTAATAAAAAACTGGGGTATACTGGAATTGCGTGTAGATGTGTAAATGCAGATAACATACCCAATGTATTTTGTGATATATGCCGTATTCCTCGAACGAAATATAGCGAAAATGGTCATAATTGCGATTTTGACTATAAGAAAATGGGGCGTGAAATATTTAAGAAGAATAATCCTATAATCACAGGATTTAAGGTTGAAAACATTTAAAAATTATTTTACTTCGAATACGAAGACCGACAATACTATATTAATATATGTAAAAGCATATAAAGAATAATATAGTAATTATATCGGGAAGGGTGTGTGCTAAGTTGTATTGTGAAAAACGGTTCACAATACTGGTTGGGTATTTACGACTATCAAGTAAATACAATATAGAGAGAGATAAAACAATGCTTCCGTAGCTCAGCTGGTTAGAGCGTTGTGCTTATACTGTTACAAGTATGCAAGAGTGGTATCGACCCCACATTAGCAACAACATATGTTACGCAAAAGTCACGAGTTCGAACCTCGTCGGAAGCAACAGTGACAAGACACTTTAAAACTTATTTTTTTGCTCTTTTAGTGTAGTCAGTTATCACGTCTGGTTCTGATTCAGACAACCCAGGTTAGATTCCTGGAAGGAGCAAATAAAACAACAAAGATACTAATCTTTTTTGTTTTACACCCTCGCACATTTAAAACGGCACAAAATCCTTAAAAAATAAACGAGTATCCAATTATAATCAAACCATTTATCGTATATTTATAAATATATTTATTGTAATCACAACAAATATATAA
>Ga0105053_10000184_pt1 | contig 85117 bp, 89 predicted proteins | sample BON01_FD_78093 | JGI IMG/M metagenome (GOLD analysis project Ga0105053, IMG submission 78093) | Freshwater microbial communities from Lake Bonney liftoff mats and glacier meltwater in Antarctica - BON-01 | ecosystem: Environmental > Aquatic > Freshwater > Ice > Glacier meltwater | place: Lake...
ACACTAGCTTTATCCGAAGCTTTTGTGGGCTTTTTCCATTAACCCTGAGCAGCCCACACATAAGCCGCATAACCGGCCAAGGCGGCAAATCCGACGCCCCGTCCAATGACCGGGCGTGTAAGCAGCAACATGGTCAGGACGAGCGACGCCGCAATCATGATCGGTAGATCGAAGGTTAGAAACCTATCGGAAACCGGAACCGGCTTGATCAATGCTGTTATGCCAAGAATGCCAAGCACGTTGAATATGTTTGATCCGATAATGTTGCCTATGGCAATTTCTGACTGTCGCCGGAAGGCCGCTATCACAGACGTGGCAAGTTCGGGCAGGGACGTGCCAACTGCGACGATCGTCAGGCCGATGAAGGCTTCGGAGATACCGAAGTCGCGCGCAATGGAGACAGAACCGTCTACCAGATACCGCGCCCCGAACATCAGGATGATCAATCCAGCGACGACCCAGAGAACCGACACGAGCACCGAGGCTGGCGCTGGCTTGTCAGGGTCGTCCACTACGGTCTCGCCGGGCTGAAGGTATGCCCAGGTTAGATAGCCCACAAGCCCGACGACCAGCAAAGCCCCTGTGAGTCGACCGATCTCACCCAGAGCGAAGATAGGCACGAGGGCGAGGGCCGCCGCGACCATGACGCCCGTATCTCGGCGCAGGGTCGCACCCGAAACGACAATCGGCCAGACGAGACTGGTCAGGCCCACGATCAAAAGGATGTTGGCAATGTTCGATCCAACTATATTGCCGACAGCAATGTCAGGCACGCCACGCCACGCCGCTTCAACAGAAACAAGTAGCTCTGGCGTGGATGTGCCGAACCCCACGACCGTTAGGCCGATCAGAAATGGAGGGATTGCCATGCGTCGGGCAATACCCACGCTTCCCCGCACCAGAGCTTCTCCGCCAAAAAACAAACCCAATAGCCCGGCGAGTACGTAGAAGTAGTCCAATTAAACAGCCCTCACGGGCAGTTTATCCACCCCGCGATGATATAGTGAGTGGAAATAGCGGCAACAAGATCACGCTGAATCGAACGCTGCAAAATTGTTTGAAGAAAATTTTTTTCCAGTCATAATCGGCTGGCCACGGCACAACGATCATCTGTGCGTCGTCCAATGCGGCTCCTGATCCAAGGCTCGGATTCTCCGGACCATTGCGCCTCAACCCAAAACCCCACCCCACGGTAACCCGTTCTTAGTAAAAACCATTGCAAGGTGGTCCCCTCACAAGGAGTCTGCCATGCTCGTTGAAAAAATTCGTTCAACTCCCGCCACCCATATTCAAGGGCTTATTTGGTTTGATACCAAGGCCCGCGTGGTGGACTTGAATTTGCAAGCCGCCCATATGCTGCGGGCCGAGCCGGGGTGGCTGTTGATGCAAGATTTCTTTTCGCTTTGCGGCCAGCAGCACCCCAACCCGGAAATTTTGGCGGAATGGCAGGATATTCAGCACGGGCGCATTTCGGGTGTTGAACATGCGCTTGTGGCGGCGAATGGTGCGCAAATCTGGGTGGCGCTGGCGTTTTCCAAACGTGCGGCGGGCCTTTCGGGAGAAGAAGACCGGATTTTGGCGCTCGCCCTGAATATGGACACGTTCCGTTGAGCGCGATTGCGGCTTGCCATTTGGCCCAAGCGGGCCTATAGGATTGTCTTAACAGCGGCGTCGGCGTCCAAACCCGATACCACCGAAACTCGTAACGGGCCGCGCGCCCGTTTTTTTATGCCTGCGAATCGTCGCAAAACAAAGTGAACCATGTCTGACCTGCCATGTCTGATTTAATTGCCAAAGCCGCGATGGACCGTCGCATTGCCGAGATCATTACCCCAACCATTGAAGGTATGGGTTATGAATTGGTGCGCCTGCGCCTGATGGGTGGAAAAACGTCCACCCTCCAAATTATGGCCGAGCGCCCCGAAGGCGGGATTGAGATCGCGGATTGCGCCAAAATCTCAACCGCCGTTTCTGCATTGCTTGATGTCGAAGACCCAATTGTTGAGGAATATACGCTGGAAGTTTCCAGCCCCGGCATTGACCGCCCGCTGACCCGGTTGAAAGATTTTGAAACTTTTGCCGATTATCAGGTCAAGCTGACAACCTCTGAAATGATCGACGGGCGCAAGCGGTTTGCGGGCACCCTGCGCGGCGTTGAAGATGGTGAAATTCTTATCGATATTCCCGAAGGCACAATCGGGCTAAAGTTTGAATGGCTGACCGAAGCCAAACTTGTGCTAACCGACGAATTGATCGCCGAATCCCTGCGTGCACGTAAAGATGCGGGCACGTTCAATGAAGCTGATTTTGACGAGGTCGAAGAGACGACCGAAGAAGAGGATAACTGATATGGCCGTAACCAGCGCAAACCGTCTGGAATTGTTGCAGATCGCCGATGCGGTCGCACGCGAAAAACTGATCGACCTTGGTTTGGTGATCGAGGCGATGGAAGAGTCGATGGCCAAAGCCACGCGCCATCGCTATGGCGGCGAATATGACATCCGCGCCCATATCGACCGGAAATCAGGTGAATTGACTCTGACCCGCTGCCGTACAGTTGTGGAAGAGTTGGAAAACCATTTCACCGAAATAACGCTTGAAGAAGCGCGGATTGATAAAGCCGACGCTGAAATTGGCGAAGTGCTGGCCGATATTCTGCCGATCCAAGATATGGGCCGAATTGCCGCACAGGCCGCCAAACAAGTTATCATGCAAAAAGTGCGTGAGGCTGAGCGCGAGCGTCAGTTTGAAGAGTTCAAAGACCGCGTTGGTACGATTATCAATGGTGTGGTCAAACGCGTTGAATACGGTAATGTGATTGTGGATGTTGGCCGCGGTGAGGCGATTTTGCGTCGTGACCAGTTAATCAACCGCGAACCCTTCCGCCCCGGTGACCGTGTGCGCGCCTATGTAAAAGACGTGCGCTCGGAAGTGCGCGGTCCGCAGATTTTCCTAAGCCGCACCGCACCAGAATTCTTGGCCGAACTGTTCAAAATGGAAGTGCCGGAAATTTATGATGGCGTGATTGAAATTAAAGCCGTGGCGCGTGACCCCGGCAGCCGTGCGAAAATTGGTGTTATTTCTTATGATAGCTCAATTGACCCGGTTGGCGCCTGCGTTGGTATGCGCGGTAGCCGTGTTCAGGCCGTTGTGAATGAGCTTCAGGGCGAGAAGATTGACATCATCCCATGGAACGAAGATGCGGCAACCTTCCTTGTGAACGCGTTGCAGCCGGCTGAAGTTTCTAAAGTTGTGCTTGATGAAGAGGCCGACCGCATTGAAGTTGTTGTGCCCGATGAGCAGTTAAGCCTCGCCATTGGCCGCCGTGGCCAAAACGTGCGCCTTGCCAGCCAGTTGACCGGGTTTGACATCGACATCATGACTGAATCCGCTGAAAGCGAACGTCGTCAGGCCGAATTTGCCGAGCGGACCCAGCTATTCATGGACGGTATGAACGTTGATGAAATGGTGGCGCAGCTTCTGGTTTCAGAAGGTTTTGCGACGCTTGAAGAAGTTGCTTATGTCGATAGCGAAGAGCTTGCCTCGATTGATGGGTTTGACACGAACACGGCCGAAGAATTGCAGGCCCGCGCGCGTGAAAGCCTTGATGAGATTAATCGGCAAGCGCTGGATAAAGCCCGAGAATTGGGCATTGATCAGACATTGTTTGATTTTGAAGGCCTAAGCCCGCAGATGTTTTTGGCACTTGCCGAAGACGGCATCAAAACGCTTGAAGACTTTGCGCAATGCGCGGACTGGGAATTGGCGGGTGGATATACAACCGGCGCTGACGGCAAGCGTATCAAGGAAAACGGGTTGCTTGAAAAGTTCGATGTGAACCTTGAAGAAGCCCGTGGATTGGTGATGAATGCACGCCTATTGATGGGTTGGGTCACCGCTGAAGACTTGGCCGCAGATGCCGCCGCAGCCGAGGCCGCTTTGGCCAAAGCTGACGGTGACGATGCTGAAGCGGAGGCGGAGGCCTGATGCTCGGCCTCTGAATCATATGGCGCGAGGCGGACAGAAACCCACCATGACCGAGGCAGAACGCCGGTGCATTGCCACCGGTGATAGCGGCCCCAAATGCGGTTTGGTGCGGTTTATTGTCGGCCCCGATGGGCAGGTTTGGCCGGATTTTGGCGAAAAACTGCCCGGCCGTGGTATGTGGGTTTCGGCTGATCGGGATGCAATAACCAAAGCCGCGACCAAGGGCTTGTTTTCGCGCGCTGCAAAAGAAGCGGTAACGGCCCCAGCCAACCTGGCTGATTTGGTTGAAGAGGGCCTAGCGAAACGACTGGTTGATTTGGTATCATTGGCCCGAAAAGCCGGGCAAGCGATCTGTGGTTTGGAAAAAACCAAGGCTTTACTGGTAAGCGACGATGCGGCGCTGCTTTTGCAGGCAGCTGACGGATCGGCGCGTGGAAAATCGGTTCTAAGACCGCCCGATGGCGAAAATACCCATGTTCTTTGCCTTTCGGCACTAGAATTGGGCATGGCCTTTGGGCGGGAGACTGTGATACATGCCGCGCTGACGCCGGGTGGAATTGCAAAACGTGTGAAATTCGAGGCGATCCGGCTGGCCGGTTTGCGCAGTAATGGCCAATAGGCAATTTGACGACAAGGACTCCGTGCGATCCGGCGCGGAGATGAAAGGTTAAGGCGAAGAATGAGCGATCAGAATAACGGCGACGGTAAAAAAACCCTATCTATTAAGGGTGGCGCAGGCACGGTTAAACAAAGCTTTAGCCATGGCCGCACGAAAAGTGTCGTTGTTGAAACCAAACGGCGCAAAGTGGCGATTCCTAAACCGGGATCGACCGCAGCAAAGGTTGCCAACGCACAGGGCGCGGTTGCGCAAAACCTGTCGGACGCTGAATTTGACCGCCGTAAAAAAGCGCTTGAAGCCGCGCTGGCCAATGAGGCTGACCGCGCCGCCAAAGAGCGCGAAGAAGCCCAATCGCGTGAGCGCGAACGTGATCGTTTACGCGCCGAGAAAGACGCTGAAACCCGCGCTGTAGAAGAGGCCGAGGCTGCACGCGTTGAGGCCGTTCAAGAAGCAGAACAAAAAGCCGAGGCTGAGGCTGCGAAATCGGCCAAAGCTGCCAAAGCCAAAGAAACAAAAACCGCCCCTGCCGCACATGATCCGGTTGCAGATGCGCCGCTTGGTGACAAGCCTGTGCGCGGTGCACGAGACAAAACCGCCGCCGATGCGCCAGCCGCTGCTAAACGCACGAATCGCGAAGATGATAAGCCCAATGCGCGTGCTAAGGCCGATGACAATCGTCGCCGCTCGGGCAAGCTGACCATTACCCAAGCTTTGGGTGACCAAAGTGGCCGTCACCGGTCTATGGCCGCAATGAAGCGCCGCCAAGAACGTGATAAGCGCAAAATGACCGGCAGTGGTGAACGCGAAAAGGTAAGCCGCGACGTGCAGGTGCCTGACGCAATTACCGTGCAGGAACTGGCAAATCGTATGGCCGAACGTTCTGCAGCGGTTGTTAAATCATTGATGACCAACGGCATCATGGCGACCCAGAACCAGACAATTGACCACGAAACCGCGCAGTTGATTGTTGAAGAGTTTGGCCATCGTGTTGTGCGTGTGTCTGACAGCCAGGTTGAAGATATCATTGTGGCAACCCCCGATGATGACGCATCCGCGCAGGTTACGCGTCCACCGGTCATTACGATCATGGGCCATGTTGACCATGGTAAAACTTCGCTTTTGGATGCCATTCGCAAAACCACCGTAGCTTCGAGCGAAGCTGGCGGGATTACCCAGCATATTGGGGCCTATCAGGTTGAAACTGAAGGCGGCGCTGTGCTGACCTTCCTTGATACGCCGGGCCACGCGGCGTTTACGTCTATGCGTTCACGCGGGGCGCAGGTTACCGATATTGTCGTGCTGGTTGTTGCTGCCGATGACAGTGTTATGCCGCAAACGGTTGAGGCCATCCAACACGCCAAGGCGGCCAAAGTGCCGTTGATTGTGGCCATCAATAAATGTGACAAACCCGGCGCCGATGCGAACCGTGTGCGCACAGCTTTGCTGCAACATGGTATTGTTGTCGAGAAAATGTCTGGCGACGTGCAAGATGTCGAAGTCTCAGCCAAAACCGGCAAGGGCTTGGATGAATTGCTTGAAGCCATCGCGCTGCAATCAGAATTACTACAGCTTACCGCCAACCCCGCACGCCCTGCCGCCGGTGCGGTCATTGAGGCGAAGTTGGATGTTGGCCGTGGCCCCGTTGCAACCGTTCTGATCCGGTATGGCACTCTGCGCAAAGGCGATATCTTTGTTGTCGGCGAACAATGGGGCCGCGTGCGTGCCTTGATTGATGATATGGGTGAGCGCGTTGACGAAGCCGGACCTTCGGTACCGGTTGAAGTGCTTGGCCTCAATGGCACCCCCGAAGCTGGTGATACGCTGAACGTCGTGCCTGATGAGGCCCGCGCTCGCGAAATTGCCGAATATCGGGCTGGTTTGGCCAAAAACAAACGAGCAGCCGTTGGGGCTGCAACGACGCTTGACCAGTTGCTTGCCAAAGCGAAGGCCGATGAGAACGTTATCGAATTGCTTGTTTTGGTGAAGGCTGACGTGCAGGGTTCTGCCGAAGCCATTACCCAAGCTTTGGAAAAAATTGGCAATGATGAGGTGCGCGTCCGCGTGCTGCTATCAGGTGTTGGTGCAGTAACAGAATCAGATGTGACTTTGGCCTCGGCTTCGGGCGCACCGATTATTGGCTTTAACGTGCGGGCCAATAGCCAAGCGCGCGAAAGTGCCAACCAAAAAGGCGTCGAGATCCGTTATTACTCGATCATCTACGATCTGGTTGATGACATGAAGCTGGCCGCCTCTGGCATGCTCACCCCCGAGATCAAAGAAACCTTTGTCGGCAATGCCGCGATCAAAGAGGTGTTCAAGATTACCGGCGCAGGCAAAATTGCAGGTTGTATTGTTACCGACGGCTATGCCCGCCGCCATGCTGGCGTGCGATTGCTGCGCGACGACGTGGTTGTGCACGAAGGCAAACTCAAAACGCTCAAGCGCTTCAAAGACGAAGTCAAAGAGGTGCCATCGGGCCAGGAATGCGGTATGGCCTTTGAGAATTACGAAGACATTCGCGTTGGCGATGTGATCGAGATTTTCACCACACAGGAAATCGAACGCACACTCGCGTAAGGCATTGAACAATAAATAACGGGCGTCTGCTTAGCAGGCGCCCGTTTCTTTTTGCATTTACCAAAAATCTGTTAGGGTTTGATTTTTAACAGACCAAAGATTTGATGATGGATTTAGAACGAAAATCAAAACAACGCCTAAAATCACTTGAAACAGAGGTTGAAAACCTGACGACATTGATTGCGCAGGTTAGCCAACTGCTTACTACACCAATATCGCCACCTGACGCCCAGACCATCTCAGTGTATTTGGCCGCGCTTGATGCAATGGAAGTGCCGTTTCGCCGCGCCACGCGGGCGTTGGAGTTTGAACTGCGCCGCACCGGGGCCTATATTGCCACGCCCAGCAACACCCAATCTGGGCCAATAATTAACCGTATGCAACATTTGGCGCGGCGCACTTTGCGCGCGTGGCAACCCATGCGTAATTGTTTGGCACTCGGTTTTGCAGGTGATCAGGAAGGCATTTTCCCGGAATGGCACCGCGGAATGGCCAATACACAGATTGATGCTTTGGCCAATGCCTTTGTGATGGTGGACCAAATCTTGAACAGCACTGACCAGGATGCTGCCGCCGAAGCGCTGGGCGCCTATCGGGATATTCCGATGCTGCCGCATTTATACATGGCCTTAATGCACGCAGCCTGGAGGCTAAAATCAGCCGCCAGTCACACGCGGCCCCTGCGTTATTTGGATGTGGGAAGCGGGCGCGGCACGACATTGCTTATGGCCTCGCGGTTTTTTCCAACGGTCCACGGCATCGAATATGACCCCGGCTATCATGAACATGCCTGCAAGTTGCTTGAAACCGGGCGGACTTTGGGGTGCAAATCTATACAGGCCAACGGTTTGGAATTTGATGACTACGGCGATTATGACATTATCTATTTTTACAAACCCATGTCCGATATTGACCGGTTGGTTGAACTGGAAACCCGCATCGTGGCGCAAGCCAAACCCGGTGCATTACTCATCGCACCCTATCTAGGTTTTCAAGATCGGCATGGCCCGCATGATATTAACCGCGTGGATTGGCATATCTATCAGCGCAATGGCGATGCACATAATGGCGCGGTGCTAAATGAGGCGGTACGCTGGGTTGGCCCGTTTGTTCAGCACCCTGATACCTCGATATCCAGCAAGGTTTGCGGCCATTGGGCCCCGCTGGTTAAAGCACTGGCAGCACGCGGATTTCGACCAACATCACTGGATTAATAAAAACTTGCTAAGGAGGTTTGCAATCTGCGCGCTGCCATCATAGGTGAAAGCCTGAAAACGAGGGTTATGATGCACGCAAAGAACGAGTTCCCCGGCTGGCATGGCACAACCATTATTGGTGTGCGCAAAGGCGGACGGGTTGTGATAGCTGGGGATGGGCAAGTTAGCCTTGGGCAAACTGTGATTAAGGGTTCGGCCCGCAAAGTGCGCCGCTTGGCACCAAGCAATGCGCCCGGCGGGCGAGAAGTGGTTTGCGGCTTTGCCGGATCAACCGCCGATGCGTTTACCTTGCTCGAACGACTTGAGAAAAAGCTAGAGGCCGCAAGCGGCCAGCTCGCGCGCGCATCCGTCGAACTGGCCAAAGACTGGCGTATGGATAAATACCTGCGCAACCTTGAAGCCATGCTCATAGTAACTGATGGCCGCGATCTTTTTGTGCTGACAGGTGCGGGTGATGTGTTGGAGCCAGAACACGGGATTGCCGCTGTTGGTTCTGGCGGTAACTACGCGCTTGCCGCTGCCCGCGCCTTGCTTGACAGTGACATGGATGCGGAAGCGATTGCCCGCAAAGCCATGGCCATTGCAGCAGACATTTGCGTTTATACCAATGGCAACATCACTGTGGAGACAATAGATGGCTGATTTGCATATCAACGATCTGCGCGCCGCAGTGGCGGCTGATATTATTACCGAGGCGCAGGCGACCAACCTGCGGATTATTGCTGAAAAGCGCCTTGGGTTTCGGGATAATATGTCGAATGAGGATGAACCATTTGAGTTTTTCAAAGGGTTTTCCGAGATTTTTGTGACGGTTGGCCTTGGAATGTTGTTTGTCGGGTTTCTGGCACTGGCCGCCGCCATGAGCAACTTCACCGCCGTTCCGCTTATCGGGGCGCTACTGGCTTTTGCCTTGGCGTTTTATTTTACGCTGCGCCGCCGGATGACCCTGCCAAGCATGTGGCTGGCCACGGTTTTCGCTGTTGGCCTTGGCCTGTTTTTGGGTTCAGTGCTGTTTGACCCGATCAATGTTTCCGAAACCAACCTGCTCATCGTGGCCGTAGTCGGGTTTCTGGCCATGATTGGCTGGTATAAACTGTTCAAGCTGCCCTTCACGATGATCTTGATCGGTGGCTATGGCCTGTTTTTAACCTTCGCCATCGCCTCGTTAATAGAACCGTCGGCCTTTGGCATTGGCCGGGCTTGGATGGAAAACCCATTTGATTTGAATAATGCGTCAATCTTCTCTTACGCCACGCTGGGTTTTGGAATTGTGGCGTTTTTGGTTGGCATGCGGTTTGATATGCAAGACCCGCATCGCATTGGCCGCAAATCTGCTGCTGGGTTTTGGCTACATCTGGTGGCCGCCCCCGCTTTGGTGAATACAATCGCGCTATCGCTTTACAATATTGGCGGCATGCAGGGATATTTGCTAACTGCGCTCGCACTGGCGCTTATTTCCTTAATGGCACTGATTGTTGATCGGCGCTCATTCCTAACGGCTGGCATTGTCTATATGGCCATTCTGCTCGGGCTCGCCTTTGGTGAAAGCGCCAACGAAGGCTGGGCGATCGTTTTCACCCTGCTAACGCTGGGTGTGTTTATTACGATCCTTGGCACTTGGTGGGGGGCTATCCGTGCCGCAATCATGCGCGCCTTGCCGAATTTTCCGATGAAACACCGCCTCCCGCCCTATAACTCTGCAATGGATACCGAATGAGTGAACTTACCCCCCGCGAAATTGTGTCCGAGCTGGACCGTTTCGTTATTGGCCAATCAGACGCCAAACGCGCCGTGGCTGTGGCTTTACGCAACCGTTGGCGGCGGCAGCAATTGGGCGATGACCTGCGTGATGAGGTTTACCCCAAGAATATTCTGATGATCGGGCCAACTGGTGTTGGTAAAACCGAAATCAGCCGCCGGTTGGCCAAACTAGCCCACGCGCCGTTTTTAAAAGTTGAAGCCACCAAGTTTACCGAAGTTGGCTATGTCGGGCGTGATGTTGAGCAGATTATCCGTGATCTGATGGATAGCGCCATTTTAATGGTGCGCGAACAAATGCGCGAAGATGTGCGTGCCCGCGCCTATGAAGCTGCTGAAAACCGGGTGATTGAAGCTTTGGCTGGTGAAGGGGCCCGTGAACAAACCCGCCAGATGTTTCGCAAAAAACTGCGGGACGGGTTGCTGGATGATACTGAAATTGAAATCGAACTCCCTGAAAGTGGCAATAGCCCACAGATGTTTGATATTCCCGGCCAACCGGGCGCCAGCATGGGCATGATGAATATAGGCGATATGCTGTCCAAAGCTATGGGGGGGCGCACAAAAACCCATCGCGTCAAGGTGAAAGACAGCCACACTTTATTGCTAAACGCCGAAGCCGATAAACTGTTGGACGAAGAAGTTGTGACCCGTGATGCCATTACAGCGGTTGAAGAACATGGCATCGTATTTTTGGATGAGATTGACAAGGTTTGCGCGCGCGCTGATGCGCGTGGTGCCGATGTAAGCCGCGAAGGCGTGCAGCGCGATTTGCTACCGCTCATCGAAGGCACAACCGTTTCCACTAAATATGGCCCGGTGCGCAGTGATCATATCTTATTCATCGCGTCGGGCGCATTTCACATAGCCAAACCATCTGACCTACTGCCCGAATTGCAGGGGCGCTTGCCGATCCGGGTTGAACTGCATGCGCTGACCGAAGATGATTTTGTGCGCATTCTCACCGAAACCGATAATGCCCTAACACGGCAATATACCGCCCTAATGGCGACCGAAGGTGTAGAGGTGACGTTTACGGAAGCGGGAATACTGGCATTGGCCAGAATCGCCGCCGAAGTTAATTCGAGCATCGAAAACATTGGCGCACGCCGACTGTATACCGTTTTAGAGCGTGTTTTTGAAGAATTAAGCTTCACAGCACCGGATCGGAGTGGCGAATCTGTGCAAGTGGATGCGGAATTTGTTGAGAAACATCTTGGCAGCCTTGCACGCAATGCGGATATTAGTCGATATGTGCTTTAACGCTCAACTGATTCTGCAGCGCAAAATTATTTTCACCCGGTCTTTGGGCGAAGATTGACTCGAAACGATTGAATAAAAAGGGAAATCGCATGAAAAATGTATTTTTAGCATCCACCACGGCCTTAGCGCTTGTATGGGCAGCACCCGCGGTCTCGCAGTCGCAACTGCCAGCCCTGCTTGAGGGTCTTGAGGCCATGGCGCCGCAGATGGATACGCTTATTGAATATTCCAATAAAGTGATCGGGTCAGATTCGTCTGTTGAATACACCGACCTTCGGATTATGGAAGATGCCGAAAATGGCTCCGTCTTTTCAATTGACTGGCTGCGCGTTACGCCAAGTGCCGATGTGCCGGGCCAGATCACCATCACCATGTCACCCAATGCCAGCGCGTTAATTCAAGATTCCGGCATGGAACCGCTCCAGATTGATGTTCTCAGCGATGGCATCACCGCAACGCTGGATAACATGATCCCTGGCGCTGGTGGTGATACTGCTGAAACATGGAATTACGTGCTGGACGTCCCAACATTGCAGATTACCGCATCGGGCGATAACCCGATTATTCAAGAACTAAACTTCACGGTCAGTGGCCTGACTTCAATGTCATCCTTCTCGCCAGCCACACAGACAGTGATGTCAGACGGTGGGCTTGCCGCGCTGATATTTGCCTTTGACATTACCGACCCGTCCGGCGGCAAAGTTGCAGAAAACGGCAACGTCGTTGATATGGATTATCGCTTTGGCTTTGACGCAGTTTCTGAAAGCGAAATGCCCGAATATTTCAAAGGTTTGCGCAACGCTTATTTCGAGTTTTTATCAGGCGCCCAGTCCATCGCAATGCAAATGAGCGGACCAGATGCCGAAATTGACATGACTGGCCAAACGACCTCAAGCTCCGTATCGGTCGATATAACTGACGGGATTTTCAACTTCTCGACCGTTAGCGGCGTTTCGAACTATCAGATAAACACCATGCAGATTGAAGGCACGCTAATTCCGCCATTTGCCATTGTGCTAACCGCGGCTGAAATGGCCATGCGTTTGCCATTAATCAATGCGGGCAATGTTGAAGAAGCCAGCGTAAAAATGGTCATCGAAAACCTTATTGCGCCAGAATCACTGCTGGCGATGATCGACCCCGGTCAGACCATCCCGCGCTCACCGATCAACGTGAATATTGATGTTGCGGCCAATGTGACTTCGCGCATTGATTGGGATAATCCTGATGCATCATTTGACAGCGGCAATCCTTCAGATATTGCTGAAATTCAGGATATTACAATTCGCCAATTCCTGATCTCGGCTGCTGGTGCTGAAGTAACGGTGAGCGGCGATGCCGTTATCGACAACGCGATGGGCTTTCCCTTCCCAACCGGTATGGTCACCATCACGGCCAAGGGCGTTCAGACACTTGTGAATGCGCTGGTCCAACTCGGCCTCGTTCCACAACAAGAAGCTGGCATGATGATGGGCATGATGATGGGCTTGGCCCGTTCAGAGGGCAATGATCACTATGTATCGGATGTTGAGTTTTCGCCGAATGGCGTAACAGCCAACGGCAGCCCTCTACCGTTCTGAATTACAAACTAGAAGCTACAAAAGCCCCCGCTTCGGCGGGGGTTTTTATTTGCCCGATCGCCGTAGCCACACATACCACGCACCACTGCCGCCATCGCGCCGCTGGGCAGGCGTAATACGAAGTATAATTGAGGCGAGACCCGGCGCTGCCAGCCATTGCGGCAGGGCATGACGCAAAACACCATGCCGATGCGGTGCATGGGCCAAGGCATCTTCGCTTGGCCTGCCTTTGCCGGTGATCACGATCACCATTTTCTTACCCTCGGCATGGCTACGCCGAATAAACCCGCCCAAGGCATCATGCGCCTCAGACAAAAACATGCCATGCAGATCAAGCCGCCCTTGTGGGCGCTCACGACCCGTGCGCAGCTTGGCGATTGTGCGCCGGTCAAGTTCTGACACGCCTGGCGCTTGGCTAGGGTCAGGGGCTGGTGCAAATTGGTTTGGCCGACTGGGCAGCGGGCGCGATTGGAAAGCGTCAAGCCTGTCTAGGCCTGCAAGCGGTGCAGGGCGGGCAAGAGGGGGTTGGGGTGGCATGAATACGGCTGGCGGGGCGGGTTTATGGCTTGCATGAAGTGTTTTGCGCACCTCATCCCAGAGCGCACGTTCATCATCAGTGAGCGTGCGTTTTTTGCGCCCGCGCGCCATTACAGCCGCGCCGCCGCGCTGCGCGGCAATAAAACAAATGCGCGGCCGCCATAGCGAATTCGCCCCGCCACAAGCCCAATTTCTGCCCCTGTCCCGAAAAATACATCGGCGCGCTGCGCGCCACGAATTTCCGAACCTGTATCTTGGGCGACCATCAGACTAAAAATACTTTGGCCGCCTGCATCCATTTCCAACCAAACGGGTGCACCTAGCGGCATATAGCGCGGATCAACCGCGATTGAGCGCATGGCCGTAAGTGGAATTTGGAAAGCCCCTACCGGGCCCTGCGCCACGCTAATCTGAAGTTCGCGAAAAAATATATAAGAGGGATTAAAGTGCAATGCCGCGATCCCGATATCGGGGTTAGCCAGCACCCAGCGTCGCAGGCCATCAGGCGTTGCATTATTAGCGCTGAGCACGCCACGACGAATAAGTTCGCGTGCGGCTGAACGAAATGGGTGGCCGTTGCGCCCACCAAAAGCCAACCTGATGAGCGTACCATCAGTTAAACGAATCCGCGTCGAACCCTGCACATGAACATAAAATGCATCTACCGGATCATCGAGCCAGACAATTTCCAATCCACGTCCATTTAACAAACCACGGGTTTCTATTTCATCGCGGCTAGCCCAACTTTGCCCACCCGCCACTTCGGCTGGGGCGCGATAAAGCGGATAGCGGAACCGGCCCGTGCGTGTGCGCGAGCCCGGCAATTCGGGTTCAAAATATGCTGTGAATTGGGGCGCGGCGCCATCGCTTAGCAATATTGGCTGAAACCAGCTTTCAAAAAACAAACGCGCCGCTGTGTTGCCTTCAGCAACGCCATTGGCTGCTGCACAAGGGAGCTGCCAATCAGCGGCCGTGCTGAACCTATTGCCGCGAATACGGTCACATCCTGCGCGGAAAACCTGCAAGGCGCGGGCATGGTCATCAACAGCCCATCCACGAAGATCTGAAAACTGTGCGACTTGAACGGATTGGGCCTGTGCAAATGGCATTGTGGCCAGCACGAGGCTGGCCATCAGCGCCATGCGCGCTAACCAAGGCCGCAGTCTCATTCCCCAGTTGCGATCAGTTGCCAATTCGGATCATCGCTACCCATAACCCGCGCAAAGGTCCAATCCGAAACTTCGCGGCGAATGGTTGTATCATCGCCCTCAACGACCTTGCCGTCATGGTCGCGGATGATCGACGTCATCTCGGCCACGAAATGCAAATCAAGTTCGGCATGGCCGCTACTTGCATTATACGTGGCCCCGGTTAGCTTGGCTTCGCGCATGCCAATAAAATGGGCCTCGACCGTTAGGCCTTGGTCGGCGCGGGCATCAATCCCAGCCTCAAAAGCGCTCAGCAAATCGGGGGCCAAAAAGCCGCGCACGTCGGCAAGATCGCCATTTTCATAGGCCATAAGCACCATTTCATGGGCTGAACGGGCACCACGCACAAAATCATCAACTGAAAATGAAGGTTCAATACGCTTCATATCTGCCAGGGCCTGACCCATCGGGCTATCGGCCTTAGCGAAATCGTTTATGTCTTTATCGGGGCCGCCTTCGATAACATCGAACCGCCGCCGTCCGTTTGTTGAAGGCGGTGGCGTGTTTTCATCAGGTTCAAAGCCATCGCGCGTGCCTAATACATTGCGAATTCGCAGCACTAAAAAAAGCAATACGGCGGCCAAAACGATGAGTTGTACGAGCTGGGATGACATTGGAGCCTCAGGGATGGGTTTATAATTATGTTCCTAATCACTATGTAAGGTGCCAAGCGCCACAAGTCTATGCCGGGGCGCATTCAGAAAGGGCAGTATATGCCGTTATTTATAATACTGGTCGCCATTCCGATTGTCGAAATCGCGCTGTTTATACAAGTTGGCGGCGCAATTGGCCTGTGGCCTACGCTGGCCATTGTGGTTGTGACGGCAGTTTTTGGCTCCATTTTAATCCGGAGACAGGGTGCGGCGGCCATGATGCGGCTACGCAACAACATTCAAACTGGCCGTGACCCAACTGGTCCACTTGCAGATGGCGCGGCAATTTTGGTGGCCGGCGCACTACTCCTCACGCCCGGCTTTTTTACCGATGCGCTTGGGTTATTGCTTTTATTCCCACCAACGCGGCATATCATTTTTCGTCTAATTGGCCGCAATATCAAGCTTGCCGGATTTTCGCAGACTCAACCCAGGCCAGATATTGTTGAGGGTGATTATGTTGAGATTGACCCCGAAACGCCCCCACATCGCCCCCAAGGCTGATATCACGATTGAGGATTGCCTTTTTTGGTGTTAATCCCCGGAAACTTCAATTTGTAAGGACCACCCATGGCCGATGAACAACCCGCCGCGCCAAGCGCACCGCAAGCCCCAAAGCTAAATGTGTTGGCACAATATATCCGCGATCTGAGTTTTGAAAATATCACTGCGCAAAAAGGCAACGCCCAGCAGGGCAAGCCCGAATATAAAGTGCAGGTTGGGCTAGATGCCAAAAAAATTGCTGATAAGCGCTTTGAAGTGGCCATAAAGCTAAAGGTTGATGCTGCAGTTGGCGAAACGCCGATTTTCATTCTGGAATTGGATTATGCTGGCCAATTCGTGGTTGATAATGTGCCTGAAGCACAGATGCACCCGTTCTTGATGATCGAGTGCCCACGGATGATCTTCCCATATCTGCGCCGGATTGTGGGTGACATTACCCAAGATGGTGGCTTCATGCCGCTGAACCTTGATTCGATGGATTTTCTATCAATCTACCGTCAAGAAGTGCAGCGCCGCGCGCAGGCCGAAGCTGCCAACGCCACGCTTAGCTAATCTTACGCCAAATCGCATTTTCGCCCAATGCCGCCACAAAAGCGGCATGGGCAGCGCGTTCATCCTCGGTTATCCGCGCGGGTAATGCGTTTGGTCGCTGGCTGGCAGTTTGCGGGCCTGCTTGCCCAGATCTTGCCACTTTGTCGGTTGTTTGCACCACTGAAAGGGCAAAGTCTGGCTGGCGGCCGCCAATCAGTTCTAAATAAACTTCGGCTAAGATTTGCGAATCCAGCAATGCGCCATGCAATGTGCGAGCTGAACTGTCGATCCCAAAACGGCGGCATAGCGCATCAAGCGAATTTTGAGCACCGGGAAATTTTCGGCGGGCTATCTCAAGTGTATCTGTGGCTTGGGCCATCGGAATTGCTGGTTTTTCTGCCCAGCGCAATTCAGCATTCAAAAACTTCATATCAAAACTGGCATTGTGGATAATCAGTTTTGAATTACCGATGAATTTAAGAAATTCTGCAGCCACGGCGGGAAAAAGCGGCTTGTCAGCCAAAAACTTTTCAGAAAGGCCGTGCACATTGAAGGCCTCAACCGGCATATCACGCTGCGGATTTATATACTGATGATAGGTTTCACCAGTTGGCATGTGGTTGAACAGTTCCACACAACCAATTTCAACAAGGCGATCACCTTTTTCAGGGTCAAGCCCGGTGGTTTCGGTATCAAGAACAATTTCACGCATGGCGGACAGTTTCGCGCAGTTGCGCCAGTAGTTCAAGCACGCACATGCGGGCATTCTCCATTCCCAAACCCGTATCAATCACCCAATCTGCGCGGGCACGTTTTTCAGCATCGGGCAATTGCCGCGCGAGGATGTTATTCAAAAATTCGGGTGTCATAGATGGCCGTGCCAAAACGCGATCGCGCTGTAATTCGGGGCTGACTGTCACCACAAGAACCCCATCAAGCCATTGATCTGCGCCTGTTTCAAACAAAAGTGGTAAATCAAACAGAACTATGGGGGCCGCGTGATGGTCATCCAAGAAGTTTTGCCGATCTTGCACCAATAAAGGGTGAATCATCGCCTCAATTTTACCCAGCAATCCGGCATCGGCTTGAATGGCGCTGCGTAGTTTTGCGCGGTCAACACCGCTTGCGCCAACAGCCAGTGGAACGAGCGTTTCTAGGGCTTTACTGCCAGCAGCGTTTGGCAAATAAAACTTGGCAACGGCATTATCGGCATCCCATACAGGCACGCCTTCTGCAGCGAACATTGCGGCGGTCGTCGATTTTCCCGTGCCGATGGACCCTGTCAGCCCTAGTTTATAGGGCGCTAGCATTAGTCCAACATATGCGCGCGCAGCGCATCATCAACCTCGGGTCGCTGGCCGAACCAGTTTTCAAACCCGGGCACACCTTGGTGCAATAACATCCCTAACCCATCAACTACCTGCAAGCCACGGGCACGCGCAGCGGCCAATAGTGGCGTTTCCATCGGTGTATAGACTAGATCTGTCACCAAAGCCCCTTGAGGTGCGGCAGCCACCGAGAACGGAAGCTCGGGCTGGTTGACCATGCCCATCGACGTAGCGTTCACAATGGTCGTCGCGCCTTCCATGGCATCGGCTATGCGATTCCAATCAATCACCTCAACCCGACCCCCGAAATCTTCGGTCAACATTTCGGCGCGTTGTCGGGTGCGGTTGCTGAGCAAAATTTTTGGCGCCCCTTCACCAAGCAAGGCCGCCACTACAGCGCGTGAAGCGCCACCCGCCCCAATAACCAATGAGGCGCCAAGCTTTGGGTTCCAATTCGGCGCTGCCTGCCGCAAATTTTGGATAAAGCCATAACCATCGGTATTATCGGCCCGAAAGGAACCATCGGGTTTAAACGTAAGCGTATTTGCAGCGCCAATAAGCGAAGCACGATCTGTAACCGTATCTGCCAATTGTAGCGCAGCAATCTTATGGGGAATGGTAACATTGACCCCCCGAAAGCCCAGTTTTGGCAGGGCGCGCAATACTTCAGCAAGATCAGCTGGGCGCACAGACATCGGGTTGTAATAACCCTTTAATCCGTAATGATTAAGCCAATATCCATGCAGGCGTGGCGATCGGGAATGGCCAATCGGAAACCCGATGACCCCAGCCAATAACGGTGCGTTAGGTTCCGACTGTTCGTTCATGTCTGACAAATCTCTCTGACGCGCAAAAAATCAAGTAATTCAAGCAATGGTAAACCCAAAATTGAAAAATAGTCGCCTTTGACAGCGCTGAAAAGCTGTGCACCACGTTTTTCTAGCTGATAAGCGCCAACTGTTGCAAACAAGTCGCGCCCCTCGCTTTGAAGATAGTCTTCTAAAAAGCTATCCGAGAAGCTGCGCATAACCAATTGTGCGGTTCCAATGAAGCGCCAAACTGGCTGGGCTTGGTGATAAATTACCACCGCTGACAAAAGTTCATGTTTTTGGCCACGCAAGGTGCGCAATTGTGCGCGGGCCTCATCAATGGTTTCGGGTTTGTCAAATAATTGACCCTGGCAAATAAGCACCTGATCAGCCCCAATGACAAATGCATCAGGGTTTCGCATTGCCACGCGGCGTGCTTTGGCTTCAGCCAAAGCATCGGCAATATCGCGCGCTGGCGCACCTTCGGCCATAAGGCTAGCTTTTATGCTGGACTCATCTACCCGCGCTGGCTGAACAGCAATCTCAAGCCCGGCTGCGCGCAGCATTTCGGCCCGGGTCGAAGAACTAGACGCAAGAATAAGTTGTGTTGGCATGTATGAGTTGTAGCACAGGATTTTGCCAAGACCAGCCATACCAGACATTTCGCTGTGGAGCGTTTGGGGGATAAACCTACGCAAAACTCTGTGGGTAAATCGGGAATAAGTTTTGAGCCCGTATTCATCACCGATCTGAACACTGCTTAGCCAGTTTTACACCCAGTGCAGCGTTGGCGCACATGCCTGTGTGCAATAACTGCCTAGCGTGGCTTTTTTGTTGTGAATCAAGCCTTGGTCTGGTGATATTTCTGTGGAAAGCTCTGTGCAAATGTCAAGAATTACGGTAATCCCCATTATTCGAGGGGTACTACAATTACCCCAATCTTATTTCTTTATATATGAAAGAAGATGGGATGACCCAAGTGACACAAAAAACCTTACTTCGTGTTTTAGGCGGAGAAAGCCTTAAGACCCCCCCGATTTGGCTTATGCGCCAAGCTGGGCGTTATTTACCTGAATATCGCGCCACGCGCGCTACGGCAGGTGGGTTTCTTGACCTGTGCTATTCACCGGATCATGCGGTTGAGGTCACTTTGCAACCCATTCGCCGGTTTGGGTTTGATGCCGCCATTCTGTTTGCCGATATTTTGTTGGTGCCTCAAGCCTTGGGTGCAAAGCTGTGGTTTGAAACCGGCGAAGGACCGCGATTATCGATGATTGAGAGCCGAGATGATTTTGAACGGCTTAACCCGGTTGAGGCCATTCATGAAACGCTCAACCCGGTTTACGAAACCGTGCGCCGTTTAGCCTCAGAATTGCCCGCTGAGACGACATTGATCGGTTTTGCAGGTGCACCCTGGACAGTGGCGACTTACATGATTGCCGGCCGCGGTACGCCCGATCAGGGGCCAGCGCGGCGCATGATGTATCAAGACCGGGCATTATTTTCTGACATCATTGATTTGATCACCGATGCAACAATCGAATATCTGGCCCGCCAAGTTGAGGCCGGAGCGGAAGTCTTGAAGCTGTTTGACAGTTGGGCAGGTGCGCTGGCGGGTAGTGCCTTTGAGGAGTTTGCCTTAAAACCCGCGCAGCGCATTGCGCGTGAGTTGAAATCACGGTTTCCTCATTTGCCGATAATCGGCTTTCCGCGGGGTGTAGGGGGTGGCTATTTGCAATTTGCGCAAAGTGGCGATTTCGATGCGCTGGCGATTGATACATCTGTACCGGCCAATTGGGCGCGCGACATGCTGCAACCGCATGTGGCTGTGCAAGGCAATCTCGACCCGATGTTGATGGTAACGGGTGGGCCGCGTTTGCGGGTTGAAGTTGAACGGCTGCGGGAGATCCTTGGCAATGGGCGGTGGATATTTAACCTTGGCCACGGCATTACGCCCGAGGCTGACCCGCGAAATGTTGAAGAATTAGTTAATATTATCAGAGGTTAAGGCATGATTGGTGATATTTTAACTGATTGGTATCTCTGGGTTTTGGCGCTTCACATCATCTCGGTGATCGCTTGGATGGCGGGTATGTTCTACCTGCCGCGCTTGTTTGTGTACCATGCCGAACGCGCTCCGGTCGGAAGCGAAATGTCAGAGACATTCAAGATGATGGAGATGAAGCTTCTGCGGGTTATCATCAACCCGGCAATGATAGCGACTTGGGTTTTCGGGCTTTGCCTAGTGTTCACGCCCGGTGTTGTGGATTGGGGGCAGGTTTGGCCTTGGGTTAAGGCTGCAATGGTGCTGAGCATGAGTGGGTTTCATGGTTGGCTATCGGCACGTCGCAAGGAATTTGCACGTGATGCCAATACCCGCACTGGCCGCAGCTATCGTTTTGCCAATGAATTACCGACCGTGTTGATGTTTGTAATTGTTATCATGGCCGTCATAAAACCGTTCTGATTGACAATTGTCCAAAAACAGTCATATTGCGCCAACCTGACCGTTCTGGTCGCCTGGTATTCCCCTTTGAATTGGAGCGTGTGGCTGTTCGCAGTCACCAATAATTAGCATGTTTGAGCCCGCCACACTTGAGCGCCTGTCGCTTGCCGAACTTAAAGCCAAAACCCCCGCCGACCTGTTGTCGATGGCTGAGGAGTTGGACATTGAAAACGCCGCGTCGATGCGCAAGGGCGAGATGATGTTTGAGATCCTTAAGGAGATGGCCGAAGAGGGTGTTGAAATTTCAGGCGACGGCGTGCTTGAAGTGCTGCTCGATGGGTTTGGCTTTATGCGTTCACCCGTTGCGAATTACCTTGCTGGCCCGGATGATATTTATGTCAGCCCGACGCAAATTCGTAAATATTCATTGCGCACCGGCGACACAATTGAAGGCGTTATTCGCGCGCCTGATGAGGGTGAGCAATATTTTGCATTGGTCAAGCTAACGCAAATCAACTTTGGTGATCCAGAGGATGCCAAACACAAAATTCACTTTGATAACCTAACACCGCTTTACCCCGATGAGCGGATGACCATGGAAATTGACGACCCGACGATAAAAGACCGCTCGGCGCGGGTGATTGACCTTGTTGTGCCAATTGGCAAAGGCCAGCGTTGCCTGATTGTGGCACCACCGCGCACAGGTAAAACCGTTTTACTTCAGAACATTGCCAACTCAATCGAACGAAACCACCCTGAGTGTTTTTTGATTGTATTGCTGGTGGATGAGCGCCCCGAAGAGGTGACGGATATGCAGCGCAGTGTGAAAGGTGAGGTCGTTTCTTCAACCTTTGACGAACCTGCAACACGCCACGTTGCCGTTGCCGAAATGGTGATTGAGAAAGCCAAACGCTTGGTTGAATGCAAACGCGATGTTGTCATTTTGCTCGACTCAATCACGCGTCTTGGTCGCGCGTTCAACACGGTTGTTCCAAGCTCGGGTAAGGTGCTGACCGGCGGTGTGGATGCCAATGCGCTCCAGCGCCCCAAGCGGTTTTTTGGTGCGGCGCGTAACATTGAAGAGGGTGGCAGCCTGACGATTATTGCCACCGCGCTGATTGATACTGGTAGCCGCATGGACGAAGTAATTTTCGAAGAATTCAAAGGCACGGGCAATAGCGAAATTGTGCTGGATCGTAAGGTCGCCGATAAGCGCGTCTTCCCGGCGATTGATATTCTGAAATCTGGCACCCGTAAGGAAGAGCTGCTGGTGAACAAAGTTGACCTCACCAAAATGTTCGTGTTGCGCCGGATTCTGAACCCGATGGGCACAACGGATGCGATTGAATTCCTGCTGGGTAAGTTGAAACAAACCAAAACCAACAGCGATTTCTTTGATTCGATGAATACCTGATCTGGCGAACTGAAGCGGGGCCGCAGTGCCATGCATGATACAATTTTTGCTTTGGCGAGCGCGCGTGGCCGCGCCGGAATAGCGGTTATCCGCATCTCAGGGGCACAAGCATTTAACGTTGTTGAGCGGCTGACGGGGGGAGGTATTCCACCCCGTCAGGCGATTTTGCGACATTTACGCGAAAATGATACAGTGCTTGATCAGGCGGTTGTGTTGGGGTTTCGTGGTCCAAAATCATTTACGGGTGAAGATGTTGTTGAACTGCAATTGCATGGCAGCCGTGCAGTTGTAGCTGCGGTACTTACTTATTTAGGCCGCGAAGATGGCTTGCGCATGGCTGAGGCGGGCGAATTTACCCGCCGTGCACTTGAAAATGGCCGCATGGACCTAGCCCAAGTTGAAGGGCTTGCTGACCTGATTGATGCGGAAACCGAAGCACAGAGACGCCAGGCCTTGCGGTTGATGGAGGGTGATCTGAGCCGGAAAACAGCTGCTTGGCGTAGCCAATTGACGCGCGCGTTGGCGCTGCTTGAAGCCTCAATCGATTTCGCTGATGAGGATGTGCCAGAGGATGTATTCCCCGAAGTTGGAACTTTGGTATCAGACCTAATTGTTGATTTTAAAAGGGAAATTGATGGCGTGGCGGCAGCAGAACGCATTCGCGATGGGTTTGAGGTTGCCATTGTGGGCCTGCCCAATAGTGGAAAATCAACACTGCTGAACCGCATCGCTGGGCGCGATGTTGCAATTACTTCGGAAATCGCGGGCACAACCCGGGATGTGATTGAGGTGCAGCTAGATTTGCGCGGCTTGGCTGTCACCTTGCTTGATACGGCTGGGCTTCGAGACAGCGAGGATATTGTTGAATCAATCGGGGTTGATCGGGCGCGGCAGCGTGCCGGCGCGGCTGATCTGCGGGTGTTTCTGATATCCTCCGCGCAAGAGCTAACGCTTTTGGGTGTAGACCGACTTGATGGCGATGAGGTGGTTTTTGCAAAGGGTGATCGTGGCATCACCAGTCAGCCGAGTGTTTCAGGCCGAACTGGTGAAGGTTTAGACGCGTTGCTTGATAAAATTTCGCAGACTTTGGAACAGCGCACGGCAAGTGTCGGGACGGCTGTGCACCAAAGACACCAAGCTGCGTTAAGCCGCGCTGTTCTTGCGTTGGAACAGGGCGCCGCGCAACTTGCCTTCGGGGCAATACGGGCCGAGTTGACCGCCGAGGAGTTACGCGTAGCTGTGCGGGCCCTTGACTCATTGATAGGGAAAGTAGATGTCGAACAACTGTTGGATGTGATATTTTCCAGCTTCTGTATCGGCAAATAGGGTGTGTTTCACGTGAAACATTATGATGTCATTATTGTTGGCGGCGGGCATGCTGGCGCTGAAGCTGCACATGCGGCATGGCGGCGTGGCGCGCGCGTAGCTTTGGTAACCCATCGGTTTGACCGGTTGGGTGAAATGTCCTGTAATCCGGCCATTGGTGGTTTGGGTAAGGGCCATCTGGTGCGTGAAATTGATGCGCTTGATGGGTTAATGGGCCGTGCTGCCGACAGGGCTGGAATTCAGTTTCGACTGCTCAACAGAAAAAAAGGTCCGGCTGTGCAGGGTCCGCGGACGCAGGCCGATAGAAAGCTCTACCGTGCTGCAATCCAATCAGAATTTCAAAACCTGGATGGCTTGGATGTCGTCGAAGCCGAGGTTTCAGACTTGCGCGTTACAGCGGGCAAAGTTCAGGGTGTTGTTCTGTCAGACGGCACCGAAATCGCTGCCACAGCTCTGGTGCTGACGACCGGAACCTTCCTTGGTGGGGTGATTCATATTGGCGATAAGCGCCAAGTTGGCGGTCGCATGGGCGACGCTGCGTCGATCCCACTTGCTGACCGACTACGCGGTTTGGGCTTGCCCATGGGGAGGCTAAAAACCGGAACGCCGCCACGTTTGGATGGCCGAACGATCAATTGGGATATCCTCGAATCACAGCCTGGTGACGATGTTCCGACGCTCTTTTCTTTTCTTTCCAAAGCGCCAAGCGCGCCGCAAATTAGTTGCGGCATAACCTATACCAACGAAGCGACCCATGAAATAATTCGCCAGAATCTATCTCGCTCTGCCATGTATGGCGGCCATATTGATGGCATTGGCCCACGGTATTGCCCGTCGATTGAAGATAAAGTTGTGCGGTTTTCCGACAAAACCTCCCATCAAATATTCTTGGAGCCAGAGGGCTTAGACGACCCGACGATTTATCCTAACGGCATTTCTACATCCTTGCCCGAAGATGTTCAGCATGCCTATGTAAAATCTATTAAAGGCTTAGAAAACGTTACGATTTTGCAACCGGGTTATGCGATTGAATATGACTATCTTGACCCGCGCGCGCTTCGCCCTTCATTGGAATTACGCGCTTTGCCAGGGCTGTTTCTTGCAGGGCAAATAAACGGCACAACCGGATATGAAGAGGCCGCGGCGCAGGGATTGCTTGCTGGTCTCAATGCAGCTGCTTTGGCGCTTTCACTGGTCCCAGCGATTATTGACCGGGCGCAAGGCTATATAGGCGTGATGATTGATGACCTCGTTTCGCGGGGTGTGGCGGAGCCATATCGCATGTTTACCTCCCGCGCTGAATACCGTCTCTCATTACGGGCCGATAACGCCGATCAACGGTTAACCGCTTTGGGTGTTGAACTGGGTTGCGTGGGCGAGGCGCGTGCGCGCATTTTTGAACGCAAGATGGAGACGCTATCTGCCGCCCGAGCAACCTGTGAAGCGCTTAGCATAACACCAAATGCTGGGCGTGAATTTGGCTTGGCTCTAAATCAAGACGGCATCCGCCGAACTGCGTTAGAACTGTTGCCGCGTCCCGATATTGGTCGTGCAACGCTGGCGGCAATTTGGCCAGAACTTGCTGAGATTGACGCAGACATTTTAACGCAGCTTAGCAACGATTCGCTTTACGCTGCTTATATTGACCGCCAATCCGGTGATATTGCGGCGATGCGGCGGGATTCGAACCGTCAGATTCCCGATGATTTTGATTATGCTTGTGTTGTTGGTTTGTCGGCAGAATTACTTGCAAAACTCAATGTTGCGCGGCCACAGTCGCTTGAACATGTGCAACGCATTGACGGAATGACCCCGGCGGCGATTACACTCATACTTGCCCGGTTAAGAATGGCGAAAATTCGGGCAAGCGCTTGATGAGTAATAGTAACCGAGGGCGAGAGGGTTTTGACAAGCTGTTTAATGTTTCACGTGAAACACTGGCTCGACTTGATATTTATGCAGAAGAACTGGCCCGTTGGAACGAAAAAATTAACCTCGTTAGTCGCAACTCACTTGCCGAGGTTTGGCACCGGCATTTTGCAGATTCGGCGCAACTTCTGGCGCTTGCATCTGAAACAGCGGGGCTTTGGGCAGACTTTGGGTCTGGTGCTGGGTTTCCCGGACTTGTAGTGGCGGCAATGCAACCCGATCGTGAGGTTGTTTTGGTTGAAAGCGACCAGCGTAAAGCCGCGTTTTTGATGAATGCGGCGCATAAAATGGGTGTCGCACCGCGTGTTGAAAGCCAGCGAATCGAATCATTGGCGCCGCTTAATGCACAGGTCATCTCGGCACGTGCACTTGCGCCACTGACAAAACTGCTCGAATTTGCGGCAGTTCATCGGGTATCAAACACAATTTGTCTATTTCCCAAGGGCGTTCAGGCCGAATCTGAACTATCTGTCGCACAGTCGCATTGGCATATTGAACTTGATCAGGTATCAAGCCTGACAGACCCCGCCGCAACAATCCTTAAAATCCGAGATTTCAGCCGTGTCGAAGCGTAACCCAAACCGCCAGCGCCAAATTATTGCCGTTGCCAACCAAAAGGGCGGTGTCGGGAAGACCACCACGGCCATTAACCTAGGAACGGCATTGGCCGCAGTTGGCCGCAAGGTTTTATTGCTCGATCTTGATTCGCAAGGGAATGCCTCAACCGGGCTTGGCGTGCAAAAATCACAGCGCGAGTTAACAACCTATGACTTGCTTTTGGGCGAGGCGAGTCTGGCGGATGTCTCCACCGCCACAATGGTGCCCGGCCTTTTCGTTGCCCCTTCAACGGTCGATTTGTCCTCAGCTGATGTTGACCTTGTTGAAGACCGTAATCGTGTTTTGCGGATGCGTAGGGCGCTTAACACGCCAGAAGCGATGGGCTGTGAATACGACTATATTCTCATTGATTGCCCGCCTTCACTGAACTTGCTGACTGTGAACGCCATGGTTGCCGCCCAATCTGTGCTTGTGCCCCTACAATGTGAATTTTTCGCGCTTGAGGGCTTATCGCAGCTTATGCTGACAATTCGTGAGGTGCGCCAAACACTTAACCCCGGCCTTGCCATACAGGGCGTTGTGTTAACGATGTTTGATAAGCGCAATAACCTATCATTGCAGGTTGAAGCGGATGTGCGCCAAAACCTCGGCGATTTGGTTTATGAAACAACGATTCCGCGCAATATTAAGCTAAGCGAAGCGCCATCACATTCGTTGCCTGCTTTGATTTATGACCATCGAAGTGCCGGTGCGATTGCCTATCAGAAATTGGCTGGCGAGTTACTGCGACGGGTCAATGACCCTATTATGCAAGAGGAGTTGACAGATGAGTAACCCGAAATCCCGTAAAAACTTGGGTCGGGGCCTGTCGACCTTGCTCGCCGATGTGGATATGAATACCGATTTGCCGTCAAACGCACGCAATGAAGCGCGTCGCGGAGCAGATACGACCTTACCAATAGAAAAGATTCGCCCAAATCCAGACCAGCCGCGTCGCAGTTTTAAGCCTGAACATTTGGATGAATTGGTCGCATCAATCCGCGAAAAGGGCGTTTTGCAGCCGCTCATTGTGCGGGCCGATCCGAATGATGTTGGGATGTATCAGATCGTTGCAGGCGAACGCCGTTGGCGTGCTGCACAGCGGGCCCAGTTGCATAGTTTGCCGGTTGTAATCCGTGAATTTAGCGATTCTGAGGTTCTCGAAGTCGCGATTATCGAAAATATTCAACGCGCTGACCTGAATGCCGCGGAAGAGGCTGCTGGCTATCGGCAGTTGATGGACAGCTTTGGCCATACCCAAGAACAATTGGCCACGGCGCTTGGTAAATCTCGTAGCCATATCGCCAACTTGCTTCGGCTATTGACCTTGCCAGAAACTGTGTTGGACCATTTGCGTGCCGGGCGTTTAACCGCTGGCCATGCACGTGCTCTTGTAACCACCGATAATGCCGAAGCCTTGGCGCGACAGATTATTCAAAATGGATTATCGGTTCGCCAGACAGAAGCTTTGGTAAAATCCTCACAAACTCCTGCCCCAAAACGGGCACTTAAACCCGGAAAAGATAGCGATACCCGGGCCATTGAGGCGGATCTAACGGCGCATTTGCATCTAAAGGTGAGCATTGACCACCGCGTAGGTGGGCAGGCAGGCGAGCTGCGGGTGACTTACAAAACCTTGGAAGAGCTTGACGGTTTGTGCCAGCTATTGTCCCGCTAGGGCGCGTTTTGCATCGGGTCTTGTCCAAATAAATATGTAGGCGATAGAAATCGTAACGCATTGTATAAGAACGATCTTCATGCCAAGACCGAGCGCTGCGCTGAGCAAAACTCCGAACAGCATTGATAATGACGTAATCCATTTAACGCGCCGCGAAATTGACCCGTTTTTTTGCCAATCCAGAATCTGTGGCCCGAAAATACGATGGTTGATAAGCCAGTCATGGAATCGCTTTGACGATTTGCTAAACGCATAAGCCGCGACGAGCAAAAAAGGCACGGCTGGCAGAATGGGTAAGAATGCGCCGATCAGCCCGCCAAGTGTAAAAACGAGCCCTGTAACCAGCCAAAACCCGTGATTGATCTCTCTCAAGGCAATATTTCCCGCAATATGGCATTCAGAACCGCGCGGCCCTTTTGGGTGCATGCCAGTTTGTCGTCGCGCCAATGCAACAGGCGTTGGTCCAACATATGTTTAACGGCTGTTTCATTCAATGGCTTGCCATTTAATCGGCTGAATCGCGCCGGGTCGGTGCCTTCAACCAAGCGCATCGACATCAACAAATATTCACTTGCCTGGTCGGTGGCGCTCAAAAGTTCATTTACGGTGCAACCATGCCCCAAATCATCAACCGCACGACGCCATTTTTCGGGGTTATACTCTGTTTCACGCGCAAAGCGGCCCTCATTTAGGGTTAGCCGGCCATGGGCGCCGGGGCCGATACCTGCATAATCACCATAGCGCCAATAAATGAGGTTGTGGCGGCTTTCGGCCCCCGGCCTTGCGTGGTTGGAAACCTCATAGGCAGGCATCCCAGCAGCGGCGCAAATATCTTGCGTTAGTTCATACATATCGGCGGCGGCATCATCTGTCGGCAAGCCCCGCAAGCGACCCCGCGCCGCCAACTCGCCAAACCGTGTGCCAGCCTCAATGGTCAGTTGATACATCGACAAGTGGTCAACAGCCATGGACAGCGCGCGCTGAAGTTCGGCTTCCCATTGGATGGCGGTTTGGTTTTGACGTGCATAAATCAGATCAAAGCTAACCCTGTCAAATATATTCCTTGCAATATCAAACGCTTGTAGGGCTTCTGCGGTAGAATGCATGCGGCCAAGCGCGCGAAGGTCACTATCATTTAACGCCTGAATGCCCATTGAAATGCGGTTAACGCCCGCTGCTGCAAAACCGCGAAACTTATCAGCCTCAACCGAGGTTGGGTTCGCCTCAAGTGTGATCTCTGCATCAGGTTCCAGCGCCCAAAGCGCGCTGATTTCGCCTATCAAAGCACCAACAACATTCGGGGGCATAAGGCTTGGCGTGCCACCGCCAAAAAACACCGATCGCACGGCGCGTCGCCCGGTTAAGGCGGCATTGGCGCGCAATTCAGAAATGAGGGCTGCTTGCCAAGCCTCAACGTCAACCTTGGCGCGAACATGGCTGTTGAAATCACAATACGGGCATTTCGCAAGGCAAAATGGCCAGTGAACATAAATCCCAAACCCGCCATTTTGCCAATCGGCGTTCATCCTCGGAAGGCCGTAACTTCAATTTCAATGGCCATTTCTGGCTTTATAAGCCCAGCGCAAATCATCGTTGCAGCAGGGCGGACATCGCCCAACCATTGTTCCAGCACCGGGGCGACCACAGGCACAAGGCCCGCGTCAATTAGCGTGTAATGAACGCGCACAATGTCACGCATCGCAAAACCCGCTTCATCCAGAACTGCCGAGATCGTGACAAAGCAGTTTTCGGCCTGCTGGGCGACATTTTTGGGAATTTCCATGGTGGCATAGTCATATCCGGTCACACCGGCCATAAAACACCAATCACCTTGAACGACCGCACGGCTATATCCCATCGTTTTTTCAAAGGTTGAACCGGTCGAAATTAGGCGTCTAGTCATACTATTCCCCTTTAAGGCAAAGGCGTTTGAATGTTTCAAACGCGCGGGCGCGGTGGCTGATTTGGTTCTTTTGCCACCGATCCATCTCACCAAAGGTGATATCAAAACCATCGGGTTGAAAGATCGGGTCATAGCCATGGCCTTGGTCGCCGCGCATAGGCCACACGAGCTGGCCGGGCATCACGCCCTCAAACACCTCGTCATGGCCATCAGGCCAGGCTAGCACCAAGGTGCAGTTGAATTGCGCGGTAAAGGGTGCAGTGCCCCCGGCTTCCTGCACCTTGTTCCAAGTCGCGGTCATCGCCATCACAAAATCACGCCCGTTCGGCGTTTCAGCCCAATCAGCGGTATAAACACCGGGCGCGCCAGCCAGCGCATCTACCGAAATTCCACTGTCATCTGCCAATGCGGGCAGTCCCGTGGCCATAGTAGCAGCATGGGCTTTGATTCGGGCGTTTCCGATGAAATTATCTTCGGTTTCCATGGGTTCCGGCAGGCCAAGCTGGCCTGCTGATACCGTATCAATGCCAAAAGGGGCTAGAAGCGCCGCAATCTCTTCAAGCTTGCCCGCATTATGCGTGGCCACAAGCAGCTTGGGCGTATCTAGCCGTCGCATCAGCTAACGGCTGCCAGTTGCGCCGCGACCAATGCATTTATGCCGCCTTCGGCTAGGTCCATCAATGTGTTCAGTTCGGCACGCGAAAAGGTTGCACCCTCGGCAGAGCCTTGCACTTCAACAAGGCCAAGGCGGCCTGTCATTACAAAATTCGCATCGGTGCCAGCATCGCTGTCTTCCAAATAATCAAGGTCAAGCACGGGCTGGCCCGCATAAATCCCGCATGAAATGGCGGCGATATGGTCAGTGAGCGGGTCAGTCTTAATAGCGCCTGATGCCATCAATGCGTTAACTGCCAAGCGCAGCGCAACCCAACCCCCGGTGATGGATGCGCAACGTGTGCCGCCATCAGCTTGGATCACATCACAATCGACGGTGATCTGACGTTCGCCCAGGGCAACCCTGTCAACGCCTGCACGCAGGCTGCGGCCAATCAGCCGCTGAATTTCCATCGTGCGCCCGCCAATTTTGCCAGCTGATGCTTCGCGGCGCATGCGTGACCCGGTGGACCTTGGCAACATACCATATTCAGCGGTCACCCAGCCAAGGCCAGAGTTGCGTAGAAAAGGCGGCACACGCTCTTCTAGCGAAGCGGTGCACAGCACATGGGTGTCACCCATTTTTATCAAGCATGAGCCTTCGGCATGCTTGTTAATATTGGTTTCAATCGAAATTGCGCGCAGCGCATCGTTAGACCGACCAGACGGACGCATAGTAGACTCCTATTTTGCTGCCTTGGCTCATACATTGCACAGCTGGCTACGTCCAGCGCTGGCAATTGACCCGCAGGTCGTCAAAGCCTAGATTCAGTATATGATTGAAAAGCGCCAACCACTCGCAGATTTAACAAGCCGCTCACGCGAAGTGTTTCGGCTGGTTGTCGAATCCTACTTGGAATCGGGGGAGCCTGTTGGCTCTCGCACGCTTTCGCGTGCGCTTAGTGAGGGTGTGTCCGCGGCAACCATTCGCAACACAATGCAAGATTTGGAGCATTTGGGCCTGCTTGATGCGCCGCATACATCGTCTGGTCGCATCCCGACGCAACTGGGTTTGCGATTGTTTGTTGACGGGATCATGGAATTTGATGCAGTGCCGCTGCCAGATAGGGCTGAACTTGAACGTTCGCTTGATGGTAATGAATCCGATATGACCAGCGCGATTGAGCGCGCCGGGGCTATGCTTTCAGGGCTAACGCGGGGTGCCAGCCTTGTGACAGCGCCAAAACTGGAAGCGCCGATCAAGCATATTGAGTTTGTATCCCTTTCAGTTGACCGCGCACTGGTAGTGCTGGTAACCGCCGATGGGCAGGTTGAAAACCGATTGATGACCACGCCAACGGGCATGACGCCATCAGCCATGCGCCAAGCGGCCAATTTTTTGAACGCCGTGCTTGAAGGCCATACAATTTCTGAAGTGCGTGGAATTGTTTCACGTGAAATAGACAAAAACCGGGCGGAGCTTGACCTGCTAAGCCAAAACCTTATCGAATCGGGCCTTGCGGTATGGGCTGATGATATGGGCAAAGGCACCCGGCTCGTGGTGCGCGGCCGCGCGAATCTGCTGAACGAAACCACGTCTGCCGCCGATTTAGACCGGATTCGCCAGCTGTTTGATGACCTCGAACAGAAGCGCGACCTTGAACAATTGCTCTCACTTACCGAAGGTAGCGCGGGTGTGCGCATTTTTATTGGCTCTGAGAACAAACTTTTCTCACTTTCGGGTTCCGCTTTGGTGGTTTCTCCCTATATGAACGCCGAGCGAAAGATCGTGGGCGCCGTGGGCGTTATCGGACCAACCCGGCTAAACTATGCCCGGATTGTGCCGATTGTAGATTACACCGCGCAATTGATGGGCCGGCTCGTAAATAGCCGCACCCAATAGGAATGAAGAGGCAAGACATGATGGCCGACGATAAGGATCAACCGTTTCTGGACGATATAGACGCACTTGAGGCTGAATATGAGGCCGAAGAAGAAGCGGATGAGGCAGGGCTTTTGACGCCTGAAGAAATGCAGGTTGAGATTGAGGCGCTAAAAGATCGGCTCATCCGTACTTTGGCCGAAGGTGAAAACATTCGCAAACGCGCCGAACGTGACCGGCGCGATGCCGAAACTTATGGCGGCACCAAGCTGGCACGTGATTTGCTAAGCGTGCATGACAATTTAAGCCGCGCGCTAGAAACCATTGACGATGGTTTGCGTGAACAGGCTGGCGGGTTGGTTGAAGGGTTAGAGCTAACGCAGCGCGAACTTTTGGCCGTTTTTGGCCGCCACCGTGTTGTGGCCGTTGCACCCGCTATTGGTGATAAGTTTGATGCCAAGCTACATCAGGCAATGTTTGAAGCCCCGGTTCCAAACACCCAAAAGGGTTCAATCATTCAAGTAATGTCGCCCGGGTTCACAATTGGTGATCGGCTGTTGCGCGCCGCACAGGTTGGGGTTTCATCCAATCCCAGCACTGCTGAAGTTAAAAAAGACACTTCTGAAAGCTGAGTTTTGCGGTAGTGTAATCCAATTACTGGCCACTTTATCGAAGTGAGGATATAAGCGATGTGGGATTTTAGCCTATCAAAGAGTTTTGGACTTATGTTCAAAACCGCCCCTTTTGTGTTGCTGCGTTTGGTTGTGTATTTCGGTATTGCCTTGGCGTTTGTGCTGATCACTGGCGTTGGCGCCGGGGTTGGCTGGGGTATTGGCGCCATGGGGGAAGCCGATTTTCAGGCTACATCCACCGCCTATGGCGGGATTTTCGGCCTCATCGCGGCCAGCGCAATTTTGTATTTCATCCGTGAATACATTCTTTACATGGTCAAGGCCGGGCATATTGCGGTTTTGGTTGAACTGATCGACGGTCGGACATTGCCAGCGGGGCGCGCTCAAATCGACCATGCCACAGCCATTGTAAAACAGCGGTTTGTTGCGGCCAATGTGTTGTTCGGAGTGGACCAGCTTATCAAAGGCGTCATCCGCGCTATTACCGGCATTATGGAAGGCATTGCCATCCTGATCCCGATTCCGGCACTGAGGAATCTCGTCGGGATATTCAAGGTGTTCTTGCAGGTTTCTGTTGGCTTTCTTGATGAGATCATCCTTGCCCATGCCATTCGCACCAAATCACAAAACCCGTGGGAATCGGCGCAAGAGGCCTTGGTTCTTTATGCGCAAAACGGCAAGCACATGTTGAAAAATGCGGCCTGGCTTGCGGTGATGATGTATGGGCTGACCTTTATCATATTCCTGCTGATGCTGGCCCCAGCGGCGGGTATTGCTTACCTTATTCCCGGCGCATGGTCGGCAGGTGGGTTTGTTGTTGCGATCATTTTTGCCATTGCAGCACATAAGGCGCTGATCGAACCCTTGGCTGTTGCTTGCATGATGCAGGTCTATTTCAAAGCGATTGAGGGCCAAACGCCTGACCCAACCTGGGATGCGCGCCTGACCAAGTTGTCCAAGAAATTCAAAAAGCTGAAGGATAAGGCGATCGGTTGGGTTTCACCCAAACCTGATACGCCCACGCCCACGCCGGATGCGGCTGAGGCTAGCTAGGAAACGTGGGGGCTTCGGCCCCCGTTATTCTTTGCCATCGTCGATTAGATTGCGCAGTTCATAAATTAAGTCCAGCGCGGCGCGGGGGCTAAGCGTGTCGGGCAGAACAGCTTTTAACCTGTCTGCAATTTCTGAGTTTGGTTTGGTGCGTGGTGCTGCGGCATTGGGTGCTGAAAACAGTGGTAAGTCATCAACAAGACGCGCGGTTTTTCCACCCGAACGCTCGGCCTCTTCTAACAGTTCCAGCACATCGCGCGCCCTATCGACTACCGCATCCGGTAGCCCAGCCAACCGCGCTACCTGCACACCGTATGAGCGATCCGCTGCGCCCTCAACAACCTCATGTAGAAATATGACTTCATTTTTCCATTCACGCACCTTAACAGTAGCGTTCTTCAACCCCTTAAGGCGCTGTGATAATGCCGTTAGCTCATGGTAATGGGTGGCAAATAAGCCCCTACAACGGTTGCCATCGTGCAAATGTTCCAAACAGGCCCAGGCAATTGACAGCCCGTCATAGGTCGCTGTACCGCGGCCGATTTCATCCAAAATAACCAAGGCCCGCTCACCCGCTTGGTTCAAAATTGCCGCAGTTTCGACCATTTCAACCATAAAGGTTGACCGCCCACGTGCCAAATCATCCGCAGCCCCAACGCGGCTGAAAAGCTGATCAACCATCCCGATATGGGCAGAGTCTGCAGGCACATAAGCGCCCATTTGTGCGAGCAACGCGATCAGTGCATTCTGGCGCAGAAAGGTGCTTTTACCCGCCATATTTGGCCCAGTTAGCAGCCAGATCGGGCGGGCGTCATCGCCATCGGCGCCCAAATCACAATCATTGTTAACGAACGGCGTTTTCCCAGTTGCACGCAACGCCGCCTGAACCACGGGGTGGCGTCCGGCGCGGATGTCAAATGCGCGGCTATTGTCAACCAGCGGGCAGCACCAATCACCATCAACAGCCAAATCTGCCAACCCAGCAGCAAGGTCAATTTCAGCTATGGCGCGGGCGGTTTGTTGCAATGGCGGGGCGCAGTTTTGTACGGCACTGCGCAAGGTTGAAAATTGCCTCTTTTCGATTTCCAACGCATGTTCGCGCGCATTCATAATCCGCGTTTCCAAGGTCGATAGGTCCACAGTTGTAAACCGCACCGCATTGGCCGTGGTTTGGCGGTGGATAAACTGCGCTGAAAGCGGTGGGTTCAGCATTTTCTCGGCATGTGTTGCGGTGGTTTCAATGAAGTAACCCAGCACGTTATTGTGCTTTATTTTCAACGTGGAAATCTCGGTATCTTGAATATACTGCGCCTGCAGTTCGCCAATCACGCCGCGCCCTTCATCGCGCAACTTGCGGGCCTCGTCCAGTTCAGCATCAAAGCCTTTGGCAATAAACCCACCATCGCGCGCCAAAAGGGGTAGTTCAGCTTGTAAGGCGCGCGCCATCAAATCGCGCAAAGCATCATGCCCTAGCAGCGCATCCAGTGCGGTGATGAGGGGTTCCGGTTGCGACGTGCTCTCAAAAAGCCCCCGCAATGCTTCGGCTTGTTGTAGTGCATCGCGTAAGACGCCAAGGTCACGTGGGCCGCCACGGTCAAGCATCAGGCGCGACAATGCGCGCTCAATATCTGGCATGCGGCGCAATGTGTTGCGCACGTCCTCGGCAACAGTCCGGCAATCAACAAAATATCCCAGCATAGATTGGCGCGCATGAATGGTGCCAAGATCGGTTGATGGCCCCTTAAGCCGCGTTTCCAGCAACCGCGCGCCTGCACCGGTTAGCGTGCGGTCAATCGCGGCCAGCAATGACCCTTCACGCCCACCTGATAATGCGCGCGTCAATTCCAAATTGCGCCGGGTTGCAGCGTCAATCTGCATGGCTTTGCCCACAGCCTCTGGCATTGGGGGGCGCAATAGGGGCAGTTTGCCGCGCTGGGTCAGGTCTAAATACGCAACCAAGCCACCCATGGCGGCCAGATCCGCGCGGCTAAAATTGCCAAAGGCATCCAGCGCTGAAACGCCAAACAGTTCTTTCAGGCGTGTTTCGGCATTCGTGCTATCAAAACTCGCTGCGGCCATTGCCGTAATGACAGCCCCAGCCTCGTCTGCCTGTGGTCGCAATACCTCTTCATTGTTCGCGGCGACCAGCAATTCTCGTGGCGAAAGCCGCGCCAACATTGGGGCCAGCATAACGGCCGGGCATTCGGAGACATGAAAATCACCGGTTGAAACATCAACCCATGCAAGTGCACCTGCACCACGCACTTGGGCATAGGCTGCCAAATAATTGTGTTGGCGGGCGTCGAGCAAACTGTCTTCGGTCAGCGTACCGGGCGTTACCAAGCGAACAACATCGCGTTTAACGACCGATTTATAACCGCGCTTTTTCGCCTCAGCCGGGTTTTCCATCTGCTCACATACAGCAACCCGAAACCCTTTGCGGATCAGCGTTAGCAAATAGCCTTCGGCGGCATGGTGCGGCACACCGCACATTTTAATGTCAGCGCCTTGGTGTTTGCCGCGGGTTGTCAGCGCGATATCCAACGCCGCCGAGGCCGCCACCGCATCATCAAAAAACAGCTCGTAAAAATCACCCATGCGGTAAAATAGCAAAGCATCAGCATATTGCGCCTTCAGAGCCAAATACTGCGTCATCATCGGTGTTGTCGCTGAATCGTCCTTAGTCATACCTGCCGTCACACTGCCTGTTGCACTTGCACCCTGCGATGCTTACCTTTGATTGAACCCAAAAACAAACAGGCAGATTATGTTCGGTTTCATCTCTGACCGTCGGCATTTTTCGCAGCTGAGCGAAGATGAAGTATTGGCCTTGGCCATTTCAGCCGAAGAAGACGACGCGCGGATATATGCGGGCTATGCGGCCCGTCTGCGCGCGGATTATCCAACAACCGCCGAAATGTTTGATGAAATGGTTGCCGAGGAAAATGAGCATCGGGCACGGCTTATCGCACGGTTTCAGGCGCGTTTTGGCGATGTTATTCCGCTCATCCGCCGAGAACATGTGGCGGGCTATTATTCGCGTCGCCCCGTTTGGCTATCCAAGACTCTAAGTTTGGAGCGCATCCGAGAAGAAGCCCATAAGATGGAGCTAGACGCGCATAACTTTTATCTTGCAGCCGCTCAGCGAAGTTCAGACCCAGAAACCCGCACCTTGCTTGGGGAATTGGCGGCAGCCGAGGCGGCGCATGCAAAAACTGCCAGCAAAATGCGGGCTTCCTTGGATAGCCCCGAAGGCGATGCTGAGGCGGAAGGCGCCAACCGCCAGTTTATTTTAACATGGGTTCAGCCGGGCCTGGCGGGGCTGATGGATGGTTCGGTCTCCACGCTTGCCCCGATTTTCGCCACCGCCTTTGCCACCCAAGATACCTGGACAACCTTTTTGGTTGGACTTGCTGCCAGCGTTGGAGCAGGTATTTCCATGGGCTTTACCGAAGCCGCCCATGATGATGGGGTTATTTCCGGTCGTGGTGCGCCGTGGAAACGCGGGTTAGCTTCGGGCGTGATGACGTTGATTGGCGGGCTTGGCCACGCGCTACCTTACCTGATAGCAGATTTTTGGACAGCGACTGTCGTTGCCTTTGTGGTCGTGTTTTTGGAGCTTTGGGCCATCGCCTATATTCAAAAACGCTATATGGAAACGCCAATGCTGCGGGCGATATTTCAGGTTGTTCTGGGTGGGGCGCTGGTGCTGGCGGCAGGTGTGCTGATCGGCACAGGCTAGCCGTTTTAGCCTTACAGTGAAACCGGCACCCGCCACCAGACGGGCGCCTTAAAATCTAACGCCGCTATAGTGGCCTGCAAGCAGGGCTACGCGTCAAGGTTTTCCACGTTCAACGCGTTTTCTTGAATGAATTCACGACGCGGTTCTACGACATCACCCATCAGTTTGGTGAAAATCTCGTCGGCATCATCCACATGGCCGACTTTGACCTGTAATAGCGTGCGGGCTTCGGGGTCCAATGTCGTTTCCCACAGCTGCTCAGGGTTCATTTCACCCAACCCTTTGTAACGCTGTAGGTTCAGGCCTTTTTCACCTTCAGCCAGAATGGCGAGTAACAGAGCGGACGGCGCAAAAACATCGTTACTCCGATCCTTGCGGATTAGTTTTGCAGGCTCGGCGTAAATTTCTTGCAAACTTTCGGTTAGCGCTGCCAGTTTGCGCGCCTCGGCAGACCTTAGCGCCGTTGATTCCAAAGTGCGAACCTCTTCGACACCGCGCAGAATACGGCTAAAGCGCAGGCCACCATCTTGGGTGGGCCGCCCGCTCCAGCCTTTTTCATATTCGGTGGCAATCAGGTCAAGCCGGTTGGCAATCCGGTCGGCGTTGCCCTGCGCATCAGCATCCAGTGTGCCTTGCTTCAAGGCACCTGCAATGGCCGCCTGTTCCAACACAAATCGCGGATGATGAACTGGGAAATTGTTCAAAATCGTACGCACTTGCCGCGCTTCGGCTAAAACACGGGCCAAATCGGCGCCGCTAAGTTGCGCGCCGTTGCCAAGTTCCAGAATGGCCCCATCTAACCCCTGTTCAATTAGGTAATCTTCCAGTGCCAATTGGTCTTTGAGGTAAACCTCGGACCGCCCGCGCGCGACCTTATACAGCGGTGGTTGCGCGATATAGAGATAACCACCCTCGATCAGTTCAGGCATTTGACGGAAGAAAAATGTCAGCAGCAGCGTGCGGATATGCGCACCATCCACATCGGCGTCTGTCATGATGACAACCTTGTGGTAGCGCAGTTTTTGAATATTGAATTCATCGCGCCCAATGCCGGTGCCAAGCGCAGTGATCAGTGTGCCAATTTCTTGGCTAGCTAACATCCGGTCAAACCGGGCGCGTTCAACGTTTAGGATTTTGCCACGCAATGGCAGCACAGCCTGATTGTGGCGCGAGCGGCCCTGTTTGGCCGAGCCACCTGCGGAATCACCCTCGACCAGGAAGACTTCAGATTTTGAGGGGTCTTTTTCCTGACAATCGGCAAGCTTGCCGGGCAGGCTTGCAATATCCATCGCTGATTTGCGTCGCGTCAATTCGCGGGCTTTGCGGGCCGCATCACGGGCCAAGGCCGCCTCAACTATTTTGGACACAACAATTTTGGCTTGGGCGGGGTTTTCCTCAAACCACTCAGACAGTTTTTCATTCATCAAGCCTTCAACGGCCGGACGAACTTCAGAACTGACAAGTTTATCTTTTGTTTGGCTCGAAAACTTGGGGTCCGGCACTTTGACTGACAGCACGCAGGTTAGACCTTCACGCGCGTCATCACCAGAAAACGCCACTTTTTCTTTTTTCAAAATGCCCGATGAAGCCGCATAATTGTTAATAGTGCGGGTTAGCCCGCCACGAAAGCCCGCCATATGCGTGCCACCATCGCGCTGCGGAATGTTGTTTGTAAAGGGCAGCACATTCTCGTGGTAGCTGTCATTCCACCACATCGCAACTTCAATCTCGATGCCGTCTTTCTCGCCGGTTATAAATATCGGCTCGGGGATCAGCGGCGTTTTGGAGCGATCAAGATAGCGCACAAACTCTCGCACACCGCCTTCATATTCCAGCGTGTTTTCCAGCGGTTCAGCCGGGCGTTCGTCGCGCAGCGTTATGCGCACACCTGAATTTAGGAAGGCCAATTCCCGCAACCGATGCTCAAGTGTTTTGAAAACGTAATCAAGATTTGAGAAGGTTTTGGTTGAACCCAAAAACCGAACGCGCGTGCCTTTTTGGCCATTGGCATCACCAACAACCCGCAGCGCCTCGGTGGTAAAACCGCCCTCAAACCGCGCAAAATGTTCCTTGCCATTGCGCCAGATCGTCAGTTCCAGCCATTCTGACAGGGCGTTTACAACCGAAACGCCAACGCCGTGCAAACCGCCTGAAACTTTGTAGGAATTTTGGTCAAATTTCCCGCCGGCATGCAGCTGAGTCATGATGACTTCGGCGGCTGAAACGCCCTCGCCCTTATGCATATCAACCGGAATACCCCGGCCGTTGTCGCTAACTGAAACCGAGCTATCAGCATGGATTGTGACCGAAACTGTATCGGCATGGCCCGCGAGCGCCTCGTCAATGCCGTTATCCACAACCTCATACACCATATGGTGGAGGCCAGAGCCGTCATCCGTGTCACCAATATACATACCGGGGCGCTTGCGCACCGCCTCTAAGCCTTTGAGAACTTTAATAGAATCAGCGCCGTATTCTTCGGAGTTCTGGTCGGTATCCGCCATGTATTAAATCCTGTATTTTGTGGCTGTGATCATATCGTTTTACGGCGGTGTTGTCACGCGATCTGGTACGAATTTCAGCCGCTAAGCGCGATAATCAGTGCGACCAGAATCAGCAAACTCCCAGAGATGAGATTGGTGCGCCGAACCGCGCTGGGCGAGGATAAAAACCGCTTCGCCCGGCCAACCAATGCGGCCAGAACAAGGTTGCCTGATAGTGGCACCGCAAAGGACAATATGCAGATAATGGCCATGTCAGTTGCGGTGAGTTGTGACATGTCAAAAAAGCCGGGCAAAAGCCCCATGTAAAAGAATACGGCCTTGGGGTTGCCCATGATAACCATAACCCCGGCAACGAACCCTGCCCGCCAGCCTGGCCGGGTTAACCGGCGGTCTTTGCCAAGTGTTACAGTGGCATGGCGGATAATTTGCAACCCAATCAGCGCAAGCATAATCGCGCCGCCGTAGCGCAACCAGATCAGCAAATCGGCATAAATTGCGACAAGGGCACTAACCCCGAAAATGGCAGCCAAGGGCCACAACATATCACCCACCGCCACGCCAAGCGCCAGCGGCCAAGCCGCGCCAAAGCCACCACTAACCGCCCGCGCCACCACAGCCACCCAAACGGGGCCGGGCGTGGCAAAAAGCACAAAAAGCGCACCTGCATACAGCGTAATATCAGCAAGGTTGAGGGTCATCGAGCCGCCGGTTCAATATGAGAATGACCGTCACGATCACCCACCTCAAACTGCGCGGCACGGTCGCCCAAATCATCAAATAGCACAGCATCAGTGCCTGTCATCCAGGCTTGGGACTGAAGTGCGCAAATCTCATCATATAAAGCGGCGCGGCGTTGGGCATCCAAATGCGCAGCCACTTCATCCAGCAGCAAAATAGGGGCTGTGCCAGTGTCATCATACAAAGCCCGCGCAGCAGCCAATATCAGCGATATTAACAGGGCCTTTTGCTCACCGGTTGAACATAAATGTGCTGCCATGCCTTTGTCAGCATAATTGGCGGTTAAATCTGCTCGGTGCGGCCCGGTCAATGTGCGCCCCGCCGCCATGTCTCGCATCCGCCCGTGCGCAAGGGCGTGCAACAAATCTTCGGTCGGATATTCGCCCGAATCTATGCTCAGTTGCGCCATGGGAAATGCGGTTATGGCTTCGGCTTGCGCCTGATTTATACGCGCCACAACGGAAGCACGGTTACGCATAATCTCGGCCCCGCTTTCGGCCATTTGCAGTTCCAAAGCACCATACCAACTGGAATCACGCACTTGGTCTTTTAACAAACGGTTCCGCTCACGCATGGCTTTTTCGTAAGTCAGCGTGGCATCGGCATGGCCCGGCTCAAATGATAGCGCCAAGCGGTCTACAAATCGGCGGCGATCGGCGGCACCCTCTATCCACAGCCTGTCCATCGCTGGCACCAGCCATAAAATGCGCAATAACCGCCCCAGGCCCACCTGCGGGGCGGGTTTGCCATCAATTTCCACACTGCGCGACTGGCCTGGCTCAGCGCGGGTTGCCAGATGGTGGTCTTGCGCATTGGTCCGCAAAAAAGCATCGACTCGCCAGCCAAGGTTTTCGGGCTGCCGCATAAGCGCGCCGCTATCTGCCCGGCGGAGCCCACGGCCCGGTGAAAGCAGTGACACGGCCTCAAGCACATTGGTTTTCCCTGCGCCATTGGCCCCATAAAGCGCAACCGGCCGCCCATCCAATTCCAGATGAGCGGCCTTGTGGCTGCGAAAATGTGAAAGCCGCAGCTGGCGTATATAAAGCGCCGGCATGGCGCCTAAACGCGCATTGGCATCACGACATAGACGGCGGATTCGTCATTGCCTTCGCGCATCAGCGTCGGGTCGCCCGATGAATTGAACATGAAAACGGCGTTCTCACGGTCCACTTGACTGGCAATTTCCAGCAGGTATTTGGCGTTAAAACCGATCTCCAGCCGCTCGTCTTGATAGGCGACGGCCAGTTCCTCATCGGCGGCACCGGAATCGGGGGCGTTAACCGAAAGGGTCAGCCGGTCATCTTCCAATACCAGCTTCACAGCGCGTGAACGTTCGCTTGAAACAGTCGAAACACGATCAACCGCTTGCGCAAATTCAGCGGCGTCAACTTCCATCCGCTTGGTATTACCGGTGGGAATCACGCGGGTATAATCCGGGAATGACCCATCAATCACCTTTGATGTCAGGGTGATATCGGGTGTTGCAAAGCGGATTTTGGTTTCCGAGACCGACACCGCAATCTGCGCATCATCATCATCCAACAGCTTGCGCAGCTCACCCACGGTTTTGCGTGGCACAATCACACCGGGCAAATCCTCGGCACCTTCGGGGAGTTCCGCATCAATCCTAGCCAAACGGTGGCCATCGGTGGCGACACAGCGCAGTTTACCCTCGGCGGCGTGCATATAAACACCGTTCAGGTAATACCGGGTTTCCTCGGTTGAAATTGCGAATTTAGCTTTATCAAACAGGCGGCGCAGAACAGGCGATTTGGCTGCAAAATTGCAGGCATATTCGCTCGACGCCATGATCGGGAAATCTTCGCGCGGCAGGGTGGCAAGGCTAAAATGGCTGCGTCCAGCTCGGACTTCCAATCGGCCCGATGCACCATCATCATGCAGTTCAATCATCGCGCCATCGGGTAATTTGCGCACGATTTCGTGCAATGTATGCGCGCCAACGGTTGTCGCACCGGCGCGTTCAACCACGGCAGGTGCGCGGTCAACCACTTCGATATCTAAATCGGTCGCGCGAAAGGCGATATATGCGCCCTCAGCTTCGATCAAAACATTACCTAAAATAGGGATAGTATTGCGCCGTTCGACAACTGATTGGGCGCGGCCCATGGCCTTTAATAATGCTGATCGCTCGATACTTGCTTTCATTGTCTCCACCGTCACCTGGGCGCGATTGTTCGCGCTGTTTGAAGCAGACCCTAGCGAAATTTTCGGACAGATCAAAGGTAAATGCGCGAAAAACCCCACCTGGCATTACAGGTCACTGGCGTGATGAAAACCATTACCCTATGTTGCAGCTATGTTAAGGACACCAGCACGCGCGTTAGCGATAATTTTTGCCCTGAGCGGCACAGCAACCGCACATCCACACGAGTTTTACGAGGGTGGTGCTGATTTTCTGTTTGATGAGAACGGGCATCTCGCCGCGGTGCGAATCGTCTGGGTCTATGATGAATTTACAACACTTTATGTGCTAAGCGAAAATGGGCTGGACCCAACCCAATCCCCTCAGGGCGATGGATTAGACCGGATTTTGGCCACGCAGGTTGGCTGGACAGCGGCTGAATGGGAAGGTGACGCCTATTTACGCGACGATAGCGGCAAAAATGTCGCTCTTGGAGATCCCGTCCATCCCTTGGCAACCGTTCATGAAGGCCAACTTGTTGTAATTTTTGAGCGCCAGTTGGCCGCGCCGATTGATATGGCCGCCGGCCCGGTTGAATTGCTAATTTACGATCCGAGCTTTTACGCCCAATACACCATTAATAAGCGCCCCCGCATTGAAGGCCGGGATGATTGCACAGCTGAGATTGTCAATTTCCGGATGACACCCGAAGCCGCCCTCAAGCTAAGCGACCTTATGGCGTTAACGATTGATGAGATGCCGGATGATCCGAATGTTGGCGCAGAATTTGCAGAACGCTTGGTGCTGAAATGCGATTGATGCCGCTTTTGGCGGGTGTGGCAATTTTGGTTGTGCTGGCGTTTATGTTTGGTGGACGAAATGCGCTGGCTGATCAAATATTGCTTTGGCAGCGTGGCCTACAAAATCTGATGGCTGGCCATGTGCGTGATATCAAAACTGGAGTGCCATGGGCGAGTTGGGCGCTAATCGGGGCGGCATTTGCCTATGGGTTTGTGCACGCCGCAGGGCCTGGCCATGGCAAAGCGCTGATGGGTGGTGCCGCGATGGGCAGCCGGGCTGGTGCGCGAAAATTATCGCTTATTGCCCTTGCTGCAAGCCTTGGGCAGGGCATTTGGGCGATTGTGCTGGTGTATGGTGGCCTGGGGCTGGCCCTAATCACGGCCCGCCAGATGACAGGGGCAGCCGATGCATATTTGATGCCGCTTTCTTATGCGATGATCGGGGCTGTCGGGCTTTATTTGCTGTGGCGCGGTGTGCGGTCTTGGCCGCAGAAATCAGCAGAGCCACATCATCATCACCATGATGATGATTGTGCCTGCGGCCATCGACATGGCCCAAGCCGTGCAGATGTGGATGGCCTAGACAATTGGCGTGGAATTGCAGCGCTGATCGGTGCTATCGCTGTGCGCCCCTGCACAGGCGCGATTATGCTTTTGGTAATCTGCTGGCAGATCGGGCTGATCGTAACAGGGTTTTGGGCGATAATGGCCATGGCCTTTGGCACGGCGCTTGTTACGATAATTGCAGCAAATGCGGGCGTCTTGGTGCGCGAAAATGCGCTCGCCTGGACATCACGTTTCCATTATGCGGGGCGTGTCGTGTTCCCTGCGCTGCAAATCATTGCCGGTGTGGCAATCATACTCGCGGCAGGCGCGGTGCTGGCGCGGCTGCTTGCCTAGGCTTCCAACATCCGGCGCAATAATTCCACATCTTCAGCGATTTGAAAGTCGCTCCGTTTCAGCTCATCCACCTTCTTAACGGCATGAATAACGGTCGTATGATCACGCCCACCAAAGCGGCGGCCAATTTCCGGCAGGCTTTTGGTGGTAAGCAATTTTGATAGATACATGGCAATTTGGCGTGGCCGCGCTACTGCCCGTGCGCGACGGGCTGACAGCATATCTGTCATGCGCAAATTATAATGCACGGCAACCTTACGAATAATTTCCTCAATGGTGACTTTGCGTTCATTGGCGCGCAGCAGGTCGGCCAAAATTTCCTGCACCATATCCAGCGTAATTTCGCGGCCAACCAACCCCGCATCTGCAAAAAGTCGGTTTAGGGCACCTTCAAGTACACGAACATTGGAGGATATGCGCTGCGCCAAAAACTCCAACACACCGTTATGCAAAATTGCATTTGGGTAGCGCGCCATTTGCAAATCGACCTTGGATTGCAGAATACCAAGGCGCAATTCGTAATCGGCTGGGTGCAAATCAACCGCTAGGCCGCATTGAAGGCGTGATTTGATCCGCTCTTCCAAGCCATCAATATCACCCGGCGCCTTATCGGCCGACAAGACAACCTGTTTGCCGTTTTCAACCAAGGCGTTGAATGTATGAAAAAATTCCTCTTGGGTTGAATCCTTGCCAGCGATGAATTGCACATCATCAACCATCAGCAAATCAACGCTGCGAAATAGTTCCTTAAAACTATGCATATCTTTGAACCGCAGCGCTTGTACAAAACGGTTCATGAATTGCTCGGCCGTCAGAAATAAAACCCGCGCATTCGGGCGTTTCGCTTTTACTTCATGGCCAATCGCATGCATCAGATGGGTTTTGCCCAGCCCCACACCGCTATAGAAAAACAGCGGATTAAAGCTGACCTCACCGCCCTCGGCAACACGGCGCGCGGCGGCATTGGCCAGTTCATTTGGCTTGCCTACAACGAAGCTATCAAAAGTTAGGTTGGCTTGGAGCGGCAGCGAAGGTAGTTCACGCTCGCCACTTACTGTCTCAGTTGCCAAGGCTGGTTTGGTAATTTGGGCGGGGCGCAGGCTCGTGCTGTCATGTCCAAAAACCACGCGGTCGATCAGCGAGCCATGATCGCCCCAAAGCCCCTGAATCCGTTCACCATAATGGCGTTGAACCCAATTGGCTGCAAACCGGGTAGGAGCATTAAAATGCGCAATGCCTGATTCAACGCGCTCAAGGTTTAATGGGACAATCCAATTATTAAAGGCCTGTGGGCCCAACTGGTCTTGCAGCGCCTCACGCACTTTGCCCCAAGTTTCAACGCTCATAAACTCATCCGTCTCGCATTGGCCAACCAGCCCACCCAAAAGGTGCGCGGCAGCCTGATTACTAGGATTGCCGCCAAGGCAGCCCCGAGGCTTTCCAGCCATTTGATTGGCCGCGATGTGCGGCAGGATTTAGATCGCCCTCAAAACCTTCGGCGACATTTATGCAAATCGGCGCAGTTTTAGTCGCACCCATTGCTTCAGCGATTGCGCGCGCGGCTTCCATTGAACGCGCACCCGAACGGCAAATAAACAGAATCTGGGTTGCAGGCGCGTCAGAGATAGCTGTCTGAAGGTCAGCCACAAAATTTTCGTTACGGTTCATCTGTGGGAAGCTTTTCCACTCAACCAACACGGTTTGGCGCTCCAGCGAAGCCAAATCTGGCACGCCAACAAAGCTCCATTCCGCACGAGTCCGCACATCAACCAACCGCGCGTTGGCATCCGCTGCAAGCAAATCCCAAGCAGCCTGTGGCGTAATTTCTGAAATGTTTTGGCTCATCGCAACAACCTTAATCACTTTTGCCCAGCAATTTGTGGCAATCAATGTCTGGTGCGGCCTAAGCAAAAACCCACTTTGGCGTGATAAGCGGGTGCAAATCAGGCGGCATGGTTGGTCCAATTTTGGCAGCGCCCAGAGCAGTCGATCACGGGAATCGCAAGGCGTGGTTCAACATAGCCAAGCCCAAAGATTCGGACAATAGAACATCAAGGCAACCTGAAAAGAATCATGACAAAAAAATAACGCGCCCGAAATTCGGACGCGTTTACAATAGCTTAACCGCTAAAATTATGCTGCCATTGCCTTGATACGGCTCGACAGGCGCGAAACTTTGCGGCTGGCTGTATTCAAGTGAATAATGCCTTTTGTCACGCCACGCATGATTTCGGGCTGCGCATTTTTCAATGCTTCCTGTGCCTTAGGCTGATCGCCTGAGGTAATCGCCTCTTCTACGCGGCGGATAAAAGTCTTGATGCGCGAGCGGCGCGATTTGTTGATCGCAGCGCGGCGCTGGGCCGTCCGGGCGCGTTTTTTAGATTGGGGCGAGTTAGCCATATGTCGTTTTTCCGGTTCTGTCGAATGGGTCGAAAGATGAAGCGTCCCTCTACAACCGACTCAGGGGCGATGTCAACACGCCTGAATGGGTTATTTGGGACTAGTTGTCGCGGAACTGTGGCTTACGCTTTTCTGCAAAGGCGTTCATCCCCTCGCTTTGGTCATTGGTCGCGAATAGCGCATGAAAGAGCCGACGTTCAAACAAAAGCCCTTCACGCAGCGAAACCTCATAGCTGCGATTCACCGCTTCTTTAACGGCCATCACCGACAGCATAGATTTTTCACTGATTTTTTGTGCGGTGGAGCGCGCCTCGGCTAACAAATCTTTTAGCGGTACAACCCTGCTCACCAGCCCCGAGCTTTCAGCCTCGGCCGCATCCATAAAACGGCCGGTAAGGTTCATCTCCATGGATTTTGATTTTCCAACAAACCGGGTCAATCTCTGCGTGCCACCCATGCCTGCAATAACACCAAGGTTAATTTCGGGTTGGCCGAATTTGGCGTTATCAGCGGCGATCATAATGTCACAAATCATCGCCAATTCTAGCCCGCCACCCAGCGCATACCCCGCAACCGCGGCAATGACCGGCTTGCGGACGCGCATCAAAGCTTCGGTTTCGGGGGTAAAGAAATCACCGCCGAACATATCCACGAATGACTTGTCAGCCATTTCTTTGATATCGGCACCTGCCGCAAACGCCTTTTCTGACCCTGTTATAATAATGCAGCGCACATCCGAATTCGCATCTGCTGCGGCCAAGGCTTCACCCAATTCGGTTAGCAACGTCGAATTTAACGCATTTAGCGCCTCGGGCCGGTTCAGGCGGATTAGTGCTACATGATCTTCAATTTCAATCAGAATCGTTTCATAGGCCATGGCGGCGGCTCCTTCATTCGGCACAACGAGTGTGAGTCTTCAGCTATTTCGTGACACGGATCAACCCCGTGGCTGACAAGTCGGGCAGAAATAGCTGGACCGACCCGCCTGCACTAACCGCACAATTTGGCCAGTACAACCATGCCGAGGGCAAGGGCTGGTGGCACGGTCATAAACCGCGAAAGCGTGCTGAAAATAGCCAAGTTCGCCATCGGTTTGGCGATAATCGCGCAGGCTTGACCCACCCGCCGCAATCGCCTCAGCAAGCACCGCACGAATATCGCGCACCAAGGTTTCAATTTGATCAGGGCGTAGCACGCCAATCGCGGTTTCGGGGTGAATTTTGGCGCGCCACAGCGCCTCGGACACATAAATATTGCCAAGCCCGGCTATGATTCGCTGGTCAAGCAGTGCGGTTTTGATAGGGCTGCGGCGGTTTGCGAATCGCTCAATCAGCCAATCCGCGTGCAAATCATTCCCCAGCGGTTCGGGGCCTAACGTAGATAACAGCGACTGCTGTGCCGCAGACTCGGTTGCAAACAGGTCCAGCATTCCAAAGCGGCGCGCGTCGTTGAACGTAATTCGCGCGCCGTTATCCATATCAAAAATGGCATGGTCATGTTTTTGTGGCGTTGTGCGTGTGTGTTGCCTGTCATCAGGCGCTGCGCCGTCAATCAATATGCGCCCCGACATACCCATGTGGAACAGTAGCGTTGTGCCCCGGTCCAGATCAGCCAGTATGTATTTGGCGCGGCGACGCAGAAGCAGAACCTTCGCACCGCTAACCTGTTCTGCCATGCCTTCCGGAAATGGCCAACGCAGCCCTGCACGGCGCAGCGTTAAGGTGCTGATCACTTGGCCTTCCATCACAGGTAATAGGCCGCGCCTAATCGTTTCAACTTCGGGCAATTCGGGCATTTGGGCTCCAATCTTTCGCATATCTAGCATTGCTTACGGGCTTGGCAAATGGGTGTGGCTAGGCCAGTTTGGTGATATGACAACCGCGCTCATTGCACATCCCGCTGGGCTTGCCCATGTTAACCCGCCCGGTCACCCTGAACGGGTCGCAAGGCTGGAACGGCTTTTGGCTGAATTCGCCGCGCCCGAATTTAGCGCATTGGTGCGTATTGAGGCACCGCAAGCCGATGAGGCCGCGATTTTACGCGCCCACCCTGCTGCGTATTTGGCGCGGCTGCGCGCCCAAATCCCAAAGGTTGAATATAGCGCAATTGATGCTGACACATATCTATCCCCGACAAGCTGGGATGCGGTGTTGCGCGCGGCAGGTGCTGCCGTTCACGGGGTTGATCTGGTTATGAGCGGCGCGGCGCAAAATGCGTTTGCGCTGATGCGCCCGCCCGGCCACCATGCTGAACGCGCCACGGCGATGGGGTTTTGCTTTTTGGGCAATGTGGTTATTGCCGCAAAACATGCGTTGGAACATCACGGCCTATCACGTGTTGCGATATTAGATTTTGACGTGCATCACGGCAATGGCACACAAGATTTGGTGTGGGATGATGGGCGTATCGCCTATTGCTCCAGCCATCAAAGCCCGCTTTACCCCGGCACAGGCCGGGCGGATGAGCGCGGCGCGCATGGCAACATTCTCAACATTCCGCTGCCCGCAGGGACCGACGGTGCTGGTTTTCAAGCCGAAATGCGACGTCAAGCTCTGCCATTTTTGGCAGATCACAATCCTGAACTGATCCTTATTTCAGCCGGGTTTGATGCGCATCGGCTGGACCCGCTGGCCAATTTAAACCTTGAAGGCGAAGATTTCGGTTGGATCACGCGCGAGCTGTGCAACTTGGCGGCAGAAACGGCACAAGGCCGGGTGGTGTCTGTTTTGGAAGGCGGCTATGATCTGGATGGGCTGGCCGATGGGGCGCTGGCACATATGCGAGCATTGATGGAGGCCGGGCATGGGTAACAAAGCAGTAGAAGCAATGAGCTTTGAAGAGGCGATGGCAGCATTGGAGCAAGTCGTAGCCCAGCTTGAAAGCGGCTCGGTGCCGTTGGATGAGTCGATTAAGCTTTATGAACGTGGTGGTGCTTTGAAAGCACATTGTTCAGCCCGGCTGAAGGCCGCCGAAGAGGCTGTGGCGCGGATCACGCTTGGTGCAGATGGTGCCCCGACCGGCACAGAGCCCGTAGAAATTTCCTGATATGACTGATTTGCAAGCGTTCTCACAAGCGCTGGCCCGCGCCGCAATGCGCGCCGAGGCCTGCCTTGACGCGCGCCTTCCGCCTGCACTGGAAGGGCGCATTGCCGAGGCAATGCGCTATGCGGCGCTGGCCAAAGGCAAACGGTTGCGCGCGTTTTTGGCGTTAGAAAGCGCGGCATTGCACGGGATCGCCCCCGGCCCTGCCGACCATTTGGCCGCTGCTGTGGAATGTATTCACGCCTATTCGCTGATCCATGATGACCTGCCCACCATGGATGATGACGATCTGCGCCGCGGGTTGCCAACCCTGCATATTAAGTGGGACGAGGCGACAGCGATTTTGGCGGGTGATGCGCTTCAGGCCGAAGCCTTTGAAATTTTGGCAAATTGCGGCCATGACGATTCGAAAACCGTTTTGCTGGCAGTTGCCAGTTTGGCACGCGCGGCGGGTGGACGTGGTATGGTGCAAGGTCAAGCGCTTGATATCGCAGCGGAAACAGCCACAATTCCCCTATCTCTTAGTGAAATAACGCAGTTACAATCGTTGAAAACCGGTGCGCTCATATCTTGGGCAGCAACGGCTGGCCCCTTATTGGCGGGCGATGATATGACGGCACTCAAAAGCTATGCCGTGGCCATTGGCCTTGCCTTTCAAATTCATGATGATGTGCTGGATGTTGCCGGTGACGCAGACTTGGCCGGTAAGCGCCTTGGCAAAGATGCGGCGGCGGGCAAGGCGACCTTTGTTTCGCTTTTGGGGCTTGATGGTGCGCGGCTGCGCGCCGCAGAACTGGTGGCTACGGCTTGTGATGCCCTTGCGCCTTATGGCCCAGCGGGCGATAACTTGCGGGACGCGGCACAATATATCATAACGCGGCAATCTTAGTTGAAAGGTCAGACGTGGCTGACAGTGAAATCAACCGCCCGGCGACACCGCTCCTGGACACTATTTCCAGCCCGGCTGACCTGAAATCGCTGAGCGTGGCGCAATTGCGCCAACTCGCTGATGAAGTGCGCGCCGAGACGATATCGGCAGTATCGGTTACTGGTGGGCATTTAGGTGCCGGGCTTGGCGTGGTTGAACTGACTGTCGCGCTGCACGCCGTATTTGATGCACCTCACGATAAAATTATCTGGGATGTTGGGCATCAGTGTTATCCGCATAAAATTTTAACCGGGCGGCGCGAACGCATTCGCACGCTGCGTATGGGTGGTGGCCTATCAGGTTTTACCAAACGCAGCGAAAGCCCCTATGACCCATTCGGCGCGGCGCATTCTTCGACTTCTATTTCCGCCGCATTGGGCTTTGCCGCCGCGCGTGATTTGGGCGGCGCCCCGCCCGAAGGTGTAGGCGATGCCATTGCCGTTATTGGCGATGGGGCCATGTCTGCTGGGATGGCGTTTGAGGCGCTGAACAATGCCGGGCATTTAAACAAACGGATGTTTGTCATTTTGAATGACAATGAAATGTCGATCGCACCGCCGGTCGGGGCGCTATCCTCCTACCTATCAAGGCTTTATAGCCAAGAACCGTTTCAAGAGCTGAAATCAGCCGCCAAAGGGTTTGCCCAGCTTTTGCCACCTCCGCTGGCCGAAGGCGCACGGCGAGCTAAGGAAATGGTCAAGTCATTGACTGTTGGTGGCACCTTGTTTGAAGAGCTTGGCTTTTCATATGTTGGGCCGGTTGACGGCCATGATGTTGAGGCGCTGACCAATATGTTGCGCACCTTGCATGACCGCGCGACCGGGCCGGTGCTGCTGCATGTGCTCACCAAAAAGGGCAAAGGATATGCCCCCGCCGAGCGGGCCGCCGATAAGGGCCATGCGACCGCGAAGTTTGATGTGCTGACCGGCCAACAAGCCAAGGCCACGCCGAATGCGCCAAGCTATACTTCGGTTTTTGCCCGCGCGCTGATTGCAGAAGCTGAGGCGGATAGCCGTGTGGTTGGCGTAACAGCCGCCATGCCTGATGGCACTGGCATGGACAAATTTGCGGCCAAATTTCCACGTCGGATGTTTGATGTTGGCATAGCCGAACAACATGGCGTGACGTTTTGCGCTGGGCTTGCAGCGGGTGGGATGAAACCGTTTTGCGCGATTTATTCAACCTTTTTACAGCGCGGCTATGATCAGGTTGTGCATGATGTTGCCATCCAACGCCTGCCGGTGCGCTTTGCGATAGACCGCGCTGGCCTAGTTGGGGCCGATGGGGCCACCCATGCCGGTAGTTTTGACATCGCCTTTTTGGCCAATCTGCCCGATTTTGTGGTGATGGCCGCCGCTGACGAGGCTGAATTGATGCATATGGTGGCCACAGCCGCCAGCATTGATGATCGGCCCAGCGCCTTTCGTTTTCCGCGCGGAGATGGCGTGGGGGTTGATCTACCGGAACGCGGCGAGGTGTTGGAAATTGGCAAGGGGCGCATTGTTCAACGCGGCAAACGCGTGGCGATCCTGTCTTTCGGGGCACGTTTGCAGGAATGTTTGCGCGCCGCTGAGGCGTTAGCAGCGCGGGGCATTACCCCAACGATCGCCGATGCGCGCTTTGCCAAGCCGCTGGATACCGCCTTGATTGATGAACTTGTGAATGACCATGAAGCACTGATTACCATTGAGGAAGGCGCGGTTGGCGGCTTTGGTAGCCATGTTGCCCAATATCTGGCCGAAGCGGGTGCTTTTGATACCGGGCTCAAGTTTCGCTCAATGACCTTGCCAGATACATTCCTTGACCATGACAGCCCCGCCGCAATGTATGCGGCTGCCGGTTTAACTGCTGCTGACATTGAAGCCAAAGTGCTGAACGTACTTGGAATTGGCCAGATCGGTGCCGCGCGGGCTTAGCGGGGCTTGCACGAATCCACCTAGCACAGTATCCCCTACGTTGAATTTGCGAAGGGATTGGTCATGAAACTTTTACGATTTGGCCCGATTGGGCAGGAACGTCCTGGCATGGTTGATGCCGATGGCCGTATCCGTGATCTTTCCGACCATATAACTGATTTTAAGGGCGAAACGGTTGCGATTTCGGCGCTTGAACGCCTGCGCCGGATCAACCCAACCAACCTGCCCTTGGCTGAGGGCCAACAGCGCATTGGGCCCTGTTTGGCGGATGTTCCAAATTTTTACGCTATCGGGCGCAATTATGCCGCCCACGCCGCCGAAACAGGGTCCGACCTGCCAACCGAGCCGCTGATTTTCAACAAGGCCACCTCATGCCTCAACGGCCCGTTTGATGATATCGCCTTGCCACCGGGCAGTGATAAAATTGATTGGGAGGTGGAGCTTGGTGTGGTGATTGGCGCCCATGTCAGCCAAGTGCCCGAAGATGAGGCGCTGGCCCAAGTGGCCGGCTATTGTATCGTGAACGATGTCTCGGCGCGCGATTGGCAAAAAGACCGTGGCGGTCAATGGGTGAAGGGCAAATCCGCCCCCGGTTTTGGCCCAATTGGCCCGTGGTTAGTAACGGCTGATGAAATAGCCGACCCACAAGCGCTGTCGTTGTCGCTCGCGCTAAATGGTGAAATGCGGCAATCCGCCAGCACAGCTGCAATGGTGTTTGGCGTGGCGCATCTAATTTCCTATATGTCCGGGTTCTTCGCATTACGGCCGGGTGACATTATTGCCACCGGCACGCCCGAAGGCGTTGGCGCTGGTGCTAAACCACCAAGGTTTTTGCGCCAAGGCGATAAGTTGCGCCTCGAAGTTCAGGGGCTTGGCCGTCAGGAAAGCCGGATCGTTTAATCTAATCTGCGGCGGTGGGTAACAGGCCCGCCCCCTTTGGCAGCGATGCGGGTTTCAGCCTCGGCCAGCGGTTCGGCGCTTACGCACATATTATGGGCACTGGCGTGCAAAAGCGTATCAGCATCAAGCAAAATACCCACATGCCCGGCCCAAAAGATAAGGTCACCGCGCATAGCAGCGCCGGCCGCCTTTGCCCCCAAATATTCCTGCATATCAGAATCGCGCGGCGCATCATGGCCCGCGGCTTGTAGTGCTAGTTGAACAAGGCCGGAACAATCCAAGCCAAGGTCTGACCGACCTCCCCACAAATATGGCGCGCCCATAAGCCCGGCGGCAACGGCTACATAGTCAGTCGCAGGCGAGGTTTTAACATGAGCAGCAAAGACAAACCCACCATCAGCCGCTAAAAAACCGTTCGCACCCCGCGTGCATTTTAGCCGCGCCACACACGGCAACCGCGCCAATGTGGGCGATTTAAGGTTGGCATCCGCATACAGGTAGCTGCCCCGCGCGTTCAGCCAATGCGAGGCGCTTTGCCATTCTCCCAAAGCATCGGCGTTAACCCAGCCAAAATAGCCACAATCAGTGCGGCCATAAATTTCATCGCCCTCAGCAAAAAAAGGCGTGAACCGTTCACCCCATAACAACTGGCTGTCACGCGGGCCGCCGGGTTCTCGCCATAAATCCACGACTGCGCGCAGAATGCGCCTAGGGGCTTGTGGGCGGCCTTTATAGGGGGTGACGCGTGGATCGCTCATACTAAAATCGCCTCAATAGAGGCCAGCATGGCACGCGCGCCTTGCATTTCACCGCCCTTTGGGCGGGCTGGCAGGGCAGCAGGTGTCCACCCATAAAGATCAAAATGCGCGAAAATTTTGGACTGTTCTACAAAGCGCCGCAAAAACAGGGCTGCGGTGATAGACCCGGCCATGCCCCCACCCGGTGCATTATCCAAATCAGCGATGCCCGGTTCGATTAGCGGATCATAGGGGCTGTGGAAGGGCATGCGCCACAATGGGTCCGCTTGATTGATACTGGCCGTGGCAATTTTCGCCGCAAAACCTTCATCATCAGTATAAAACGGCGGCATATCGGGGCCAAGTGCAACGCGGGCGGCTCCTGTTAAGGTGGCCATGCACAGCATTAAATCGGGCTCTTCCTCATCGGCCAGCGCCAGCGCATCGGCCAATACCAAGCGCCCTTCGGCATCAGTGTTGTTGATCTCGACCGTCAATCCTTTGCGGCTCGTCAATATATCTTGCGGGCGAAATGAATTGCTGGACACTGAATTTTCAACTGCCGGCACCAGCAAGCGTAGGCGCACAGGCAGGTTTAGCTCCATAATCATTTGGGCAAGGCCAATGGCGGTGGCCGCCCCGCCCATATCCTTTTTCATCAAACCCATTGAGGCGCCGGGCTTAAGGTTTAACCCGCCGGTATCAAAACAAACGCCCTTACCGACGAGGGTAATTTTTGGCGCGGCTTCATCGCCCCAAATCATATCAACCAAGCGCGGTGCTGTTGCTGCCGCGCGGCCAACAGCATGGATCATTGGCAAGTTTTCTTTGAGCAGTGCATCACCAACAATGCTGCTGAACTTGGCCTTATGACGCAAAGCCAGATTACGAATAGCTTCTTCCAATGCGGCCGGGGTCATGTCGTTGGCGGGTGTGTTGATTAGGTCGCGCGTCAAATAGGTGGCGCGGGCCTCTGTCTCAATACGTGCGGCATCTACACCAATGGGGGCCACCAACCGGGCACCAAGCGCGCCTTGTTTTTTGTAACGTTCAAACCGGTAGGCTGCCAAAAGCCATGCAAGTCCAGCTTCGGTACGGCCAGCGGCATCTAAACCATCTGCCAAACGATAGTCCCCAGCAGGTAATTTCGCGGCAATCACTGCCATATGGAACCGACCGCGCGCCCGGGCATTGGCATCACCCCAACCTGCCAAAACGGCGCGCAATGTGCCATCGGTGGCAGGTATCAGCGCCACTTCACCCAGTTTGCCAGCAAAGCCCGACCCTTCAACCCAAGTCCGGGCGGCGCTGTCTAACGCGTCTAGAGCGTGGGGCAGCATTTCGGGGGTGGTTACATGAATGGGCGTTGCCGTGGTGGCAGTGCTAAAGGCGGGCGTCATACGGGCTCCTTGTTCGGTTGATGTAGCTTAGTGTAGTGCGTGCGTAAACAGAAGTGCCTGCATGGACTTGAAAAAGCATTCAAAAATCGCCACTGATATCGGCACAGAAACATAGGGGGCACCGATGAAACACGCGAAGCCACTGCCGCAATTTCTTTCCAAGCGTTTTGCAGGTTGGAAGGCCACAACTTACACTGAAAATTCAGCCTGGTATGCGCGCCTTGCCGATGAAGGCCAGCGCCCGCGCGCGATGATTGTATCATGCTGCGATAGCCGGGTGCATGTGACCAGCATTTTCGGCGCGGAAACGGGCGAATTCTTTATTCACCGCAATATCGCCAACCTTGTGCCACCCTATCTGCCGGATGAAGATTTTCACGGGACTTCAGCAGCCATTGAATATGCGGTGAAGTTTTTGAAAGTGTCCAACCTTTTGGTTGTTGGCCATTCCAATTGCGGCGGTGTGGCCGCCTATCATGATTTATGTTGCGGCGGGGCTGAAGAATTGCGCAACGGGTCCGAATTTATTGGCCCTTGGATGGAAATTTTGAGACCCGGCTTTGAGCGTTTGGATGAAAAAGAAACCGACCGTGCTAAACGCTTAACCCAGTTGGAAAAAAACTCGGTGCTGGTTAGCCTTGAAAACCTGATGACGTTTCCATTTGTCGCCGAGGCCGTGCAGGCCGGAACCCTAAGCTTGCACGGTTTGTGGAACGAAATCCGCAATGGTGAGCTGGAATTTTACGACACCGAAACTGGTAAGTTTAAAGCGATTTAACGCATATAGCCCCGCCTTTTGGTGGGGCCATATGGCTTTAGTTGTGCTCTAAATAAAGATCCATCCCGCTCGGCCAGCCAATTTCATAGCCAAAGCGGATGGTTTGTTTTGCCCCGGCGGACAGCGTAATATCCCAGGCCACAACGCCACGTTTGCCATCCACCTCAGTTTCGCTAAAGCGCGGCGTGGCTTGGGTGTTGATGACCAAATCTTCCTGCTCGCTGACCGGTATCCGGTCAAGGATCCGCAGGTCGTAATCTTGGCCTGTTAGGTTCTCGGCGGTAATTTCAAACTGGTCGCCACGCCGGTTGGATGAGGTGAACACCCCGGTTTCACCCTCTTCGCGCGTTAAAATGCGGCGGTTGACTTGCAGCCCTTCAATTGCCCCAAAGGCCAGATCGACCGAGGCACCCGCAGCAGTTAGCGCCAATTCGGTTTCCCCAATCATAGCACCATCGCGAAATAGGCGCGCGCGGCCCGGCAGGTAAATTTCGCCGCTATCATTGGTGATTTCGGCCATGTAAAACGCCGTGCTGTCGCTGCGCGGAACGGCCAAGGCGGTCACCTCGGGTGTGGTGTCTTTGCTATCCAGCGCCAGTTGCAGCGGTGTGCCATCACCGGCAAGCGATACGGTGCCGGGCATATTGTAGATAACGGTCTGGCCTTGGAAATTGGCGACGGCGGTAGAGCGCTGCGATCGCGCAGCCTCTTCAGCCATCACCATCGGTGCAGGCGCCATCCCGCCCTCCATATCACTCGCGCGATCATCAAACACAACCGGCGGATTGATGCGGGCAATCAATGGGTAAATCCCGCTCGGTTCACTTTGCGCGCTGGGCATTGCAGTTGATAATGTTAGCGCAACATCGGCCCAGTTCTCGCCGCTCGCCTGAGAAACTTGAACATTCCGCTCAATTGTCAGTGAAGGCTCATCCCCAAGCGTTAGGCTGAAATCATAAATCGGTGTCCAGCCTGCATTGCCGACATAATAGCTGATTTCCAATACGCCCGAGACATTGGCATCGGCCTGAATGGACACGGCAAGCTGTGGGCTATCATCTTTGGGCAGTAGCAGTGCTGCCAATTCCTGCCGGGCCTTGTTGAGGTCCTCGCGCAGATCATTGGCCTCGGCGCGCAGGGCGGTCGCGTCAATCCGCGCTTGATGCGAAAGTTCGAGTGCAGCAAGGGATTCTTGGCCGATCATCGCGGCGATGGCGCGCAAATCATCCACGCTGGTGCTGTCCAACTGATCGTCGGCCTTGGTTTGGCCAATGGCGTTTAAAAACGCCAGCTGCGCGTCGGCGGCGCGTTGGCGCAGGGTTGCACCTTCTACCTCATAATCCTTGGCCATAATCGCGGCCTCAAGCCGTTCAATTTCAGCTTTCAAGGCTAGGCTTTCGGGCGTTTCGACAGGCTCGCTCGGGCGCAGGTTTTCATTTCGCAATTCAAACGTGCCAAGGGTAAAATCGCCCTGCCCGGTGATGCGCATGGAGTCGAACGCGAACTCATCAGGCATATCGGCAATTACCACGCGGTGGCTGCCGGCCTCGGCCTCAAAGTTAACAGTGCGGGTGACCATGGCCGCCACAGGATAAAGCGTGGCGGCGGTAATTTCGCTGGTGGCGGCAATATCTTCACCAAATGCGCCGCTGGCGATCAACACCATCAGGCTGGATGCTAAAGTAATTTTCATCTGTGACTCTCCACAATCTAAGATTGCCACAGCCTTGCGCATGCCCCGCTAAAACGCAAGCGGCGCCCTCGGGCGCCGCCAAGGTTGCGCGATTTTCCGCGCCTAGCCTTTTTTCAGCACGCGGCGGCCCAGCAATTCGGCGATTTGCACCGCGTTCAATGCCGCACCTTTGCGCAAATTGTCAGAAACGCACCAAAGGTTGATGCCGTTATCAATTGTCGGGTCTTGGCGGACGCGGCTGATATAGGTGGCGAATTCGCCGACACATTCGATAGGTGTGATATAGCCACCGTCTTCGCGCTTATCTATGACCATAATACCGGGGGATTCGCGCAGAATATCACGCGCTTCGGCCTCATCCAAATGGTCTTCAAATTCGATATTGATCGCCTCGGAATGGCCAACAAACACCGGAACGCGCACGCAGGTTGCTGTGAGTTTGATCTTTTTATCCAGAATCTTCTTGGTTTCGGCGACCATTTTCCATTCTTCTTTGGTTTGGCCGTCTTCCAAAAACACATCAATATGCGGAATGACGTTGAACGCGATTTGCTTGGTGAATTTCTTGGATGCGTATTCCTGCCCCGGCACATAAATGCCCTTGGTTTGCAGCCATAGCTCGTCCATGCCCTCTTTGCCCGCACCCGATACCGACTGATAGGTGCTGACCACAACGCGTTTGATGCGCGCGCGGTCATGCAGGGGTTTTAGCGCCACAACCAGTTGCGCGGTGGAGCAATTCGGGTTGGCGATGATGTTTTTGTTTTTATAACCTTCAATCGCATCCGGGTTCACCTCGGGCACGATCAACGGCACAAGCGGGTCGTAACGATAGAGCGAGCTGTTATCTATGACTACACAGCCCGCTTTGGCAGCGATGGGCGCATATTTTTTGGTGGCTTCCGAGCCGATGGCAAACAGTGCCATATCCCAGCCGGTAAAATCAAACCCATCAAGGTCCACGCATTTTAGGGTTTTATCGCCAAAGCTGCATTCGGTGCCCAGCGACCGGCGGCTGGCAACAGCGGCGATCTTGTCGACGGGAAATTCCCGTTCGGCCAGAATGTTGAGCATTTCGCGGCCCACATTGCCCGTGGCGCCAACAACAACGATGTTATAGCCCATTACACGATTCTCCTGAAATGAAAGGACGAGTTGGGGGCGCTTCTAGCGGGTGCTGGGGGAAGATTAAACGGTAAAACGGCAAGATTTGGATCATAAAGGCAAAGATTCAGCCTGTTTGGTCATCCATTAGGGTGATTGGCACGCGCAATCGCTTGCAATACGAAATTGAATTGCTTTGCGCGGGTTTCAGCTACAACCTACGCGTTCGGGTTTTTATAAGGCGTCGATTATGGAAAATGCTGATCTCCACATCCATGTGCAGGCGAACAAGGGTGCTGCTTGGTTTATCCTTTGTGTGGTTGGGCTTATGGGTGCTGTATTCACCTTCGTTGGCCTTGCCGATTTGCTTGACAGACCCAGTGCTGACGCCTTTGTCCGCGTCGTGATTGGTGGCATGTGCCTGTTTCTTACAGTGCGACTCGCCCGCCATTTTCTGTTGCTGCGCCTAACGGTCAGTGCAGATAAGTTAGTGGTCAGGCCCTTTTGGGGCGGCACGTTGGTTTGGCGTTACAGCGATGTAACGGCTTGGGCGACAAGCATCCAGTGGATTGAAAAAAAACTGGCGTGGTCGCAGGCTGCCAATGCCCCTAACGATTGAGCGGTTAGAACGGACAGATAAGGCGGGCAAACTGACATCCTTGGTGCTTCCGGGATTTGCAGGCGGGAATGAAAGAATGCTTAGCGCGCTTGCCAAACGTAGCGACATTGCGGTTGTGACGAGCCTAACGCAGACGTTGTGAAATTTGTCTCACAAACTTCGCGGCAAATAACGCAGGGTGAGCAAACCGATCCCCGCCATCGTTGCCGCCAGTGCAATAAATACACCCGTAAAACCCGCAAAAACAAACAAACCGGCATAGATTAGCGGCGGTATTAGTTCGGAGGCATCCATATAGGTGCGGTAAACGGTGGTCATTTGCGGGCGTTCATGGGTATGCACAGCGCGCAAAAAAGGCACCGGTCCTAACCCATCCATGACCGAAACGAAAAATGCGGCAGTTACAAGAAATACACCCGAAATCATGGCATCAAGTGTTACAAAAGCCCCGGTTAGCACCAAAAATCCAGCCGCGATAATTTGCGCCAAAGCCAAAATGCGCCGCACGCCGTAGCGTCGGGCAAAGCGTTCCATAAAGATATTATTAAACAGCATCAGGTTGCCAGCGGCGACAATGATGCCGCCGACCGTGGCCGAATAGCCGCCCTCAATCATCAAAATCGGGGTATAGATGAAAAACGTCACCCAAAAGGATGACCGGGAAAACGCAATGGCCCAGGCCAGCCGAAGCCGCGGTTGCGACACAAAGCGCGGCACGGCAGCAAGCGGGTTTGAGGGGCGCACCGCGCCGGGGCGGCTCGCGGCGCGAAGTGGCGTTTTATCATTCAACCGCAGCAGCCAGAACACAACAAGTAACACCATGGCCCCACCCACGCTAAGACTAGCGGCGGCCATAATTCCGTAACTGCCATACAGCCAAACGCCCAGCAAAGGCGCAACTGTCCAGGCGACAGTTGCAATCGCGTAGCGCTGCGGTTCACTGCGCACCAATTGCTGCTTTTGGATATTATCCATGATGTAAAGATTGAGCGTGATGTTGAGCAATGCCGCACCAAAGGTGCGCAGCAGCATCGCAATAATCATCGTCGAATTCAGCCCCATAATCAGCAGTATTGCGCAACACATCAACAACACAGTACCAAGCGAATATGTCCATCGCCGCGAAAAATGGCGGATGATAATGGGTATTGTGAAGCTTAATCCAAGCGCCACAACCGATACAGAGGTATAGGCAAGTGACACGGTTTGCTTATCGCCAAAGGTTTCATAGGCAACCAAAGGCATGACTGTGGCCAAACTGGCGCGGGCAATGGACTCCAGAAAAAACAACAGTGTAAATGTCCAGGCACCGGGCTGGGCGCTGAAAATCCAGACCGGGTGGCGCACATGCAAAGCCATTGGAAGACCCTAACTAATTTCACCCACTGTGCCGAAACCCGCGCCCGGCACTTGCCCATTCGCGGCGCGAATTGCCGGAACGCGACCTTGCATGCGGTTTGGTTGGGGATTGGTCGGCGTGAGAGGATTCGAACCTCCGACCCCCTGCTCCCGAAGCAGGTGCGCTACCAGGCTGCGCTACACGCCGACGGGTTGGGATTTAATGTGAAATTTGCGCCCGTTCAAGAATTATCTATCGTCGCGGTGACGATGAAATTGTGTGGTAATTGGGGTGGCCGCCAGAAATAAGGTTTGAACGAAAAATTTGCTATGTTACATTTCGCACATAGACATTTTTTAGGAGTCGTCATGGCTGGCATTGATATTTATAAATTTACCTACCCGAAAGAGTTAACCGATAGCGATTGGCAAAAGGCTAAGGGCAAGATTGGTAAGCTCCATAAAACTGGGCTTGGGGCTGAATTGACCAAGGCAGAAACAATGTTCAAATCGGTCGATTTGTCGATATTGGACCCCTCCTCTAACCCGCATAAAACCATGGATACGTTGAATGTGGCTGTTAAGGCCGCCAAGGCGCATTACGTCAGCGTGGTCGGGCCGATTTCCAAGCAGATGGATAAGGTCGCCGTTGCGGCCAAGGCTGCATCGGTAAAATTGAATAAGGCAATTGGTGGGGGCAGTGCCGCAAAAGCCGCTGACGCTGTGTTAAAAGCTGCTGAAACCTTTCGCGTAACCTGCAAAAGCCTTGATCTGGATACGCCGATCGCCAAGGTGAAGGCTGATATTGACAAGAAAAACATGTTAGCCGCCAAGCTGATGAAGCAATCGCTTGTCAAATGGGCCACAGGCGCCAAGGCGTTTTTGTCAGCACCCGGTTGGGATAGCTGGGATGACAACATCAAACAGCAGGGTCGCAGCGTGTCAAATTCGGTCGCGCAGCTTCAGGAATATCGCGCACAATTCTGGAAAGACTTCGAGAAATTCAAAGGGTTTGATTCAACCACTTTGGGTTTTAACAAGGAAGACCCGAAGCTGGATGAGAAGATGAGCAAACTGGTCAAGCTTGCCACAATACAAGTTAAGGCGATTGCCACGTTCAAGCCTTGAATGCCGCGTTAGCACAATAATTTTAAGGGCCACCCGTAATAGGTGGCCCTTATTGTTTGTCTAAACGCTAGCCGCCAACGCCGCCACAATCGCATCGCCCATTTCGGTGGTGCTGATTGGTTTACCATCCTCAGGCCCCAGCAAATCGGCGGTGCGCGCACCGCCCGCCAGAACGGATTGCACCGCAGCCTCAAGCCGGTCAGCCTCGGCGCCTTGGTCAAAGGAATACCGCAGCGCCATAGCGAAGCTTAGAATGCAGGCGATGGGGTTGGCTTTGCCCTGCCCGGTAATATCGGGGGCGGAGCCATGCACCGGTTCATACATGGCTTTGGGCCGACCATTGGCCATGGGCGCGCCAAGGCTGGCGCTGGGCAGCATACCAAGGCTGCCGGTGAGCATGGCGGCGCAATCCGACAGCACATCGCCAAACAGGTTATCGGTAACGATCACGTCAAACTGTTTGGGCCAGCGGACAAGCTGCATGGCACCGTTATCGGCATACATATGGCTGAGTTCAACATCGGGGTATTCGTTGTCATGAACCCACTGCACTTCTTCGCGCCATAAAATGCCACTTTCCATCACATTGGCTTTTTCCATCGAGCAGACTTTGTTGCTCCGCTTGCGGGCCAGCTCAAATGCTGACCGCGCCACACGGCGGATTTCGGTGGTGGTGTAACGCTGGGTGTTAATGCCTACGCGCCCGCCTTCATTATCGGGGAAAATGCCGCGGGGTTCACCGAAGTAAACGCCGGATGTGAGCTCGCGTACGATCATAATATCAAGCCCGGCTACAACTTCGCGTTTAAGGGAAGAAAAATCGGCCAGCGCGTCAAAGCACTGCGCTGGTCGCAGGTTGGAAAATAAATCCATCTCTTTGCGCAAGCGCAGCAAGCCACGTTCAGGTTTCACGCTGAAATCAAGATCGTCATATTTTGGGCCGCCAACAGCACCAAGCAGCACGGCATCCGCGGCTTGGGCCTTGGCCATCGTGTCATCATGTAATGGCGTGCCGTGGGCGTCATAAGCAGCGCCACCAACAAGGTCTTCGCTGACATCAATTTTAAGGTCGCGGTTCGCTGCGAACCATTCGATGACTTTACGCACTTCGGCCATAACTTCGGGGCCGATCCCGTCACCGGGAAGGATTAGGAGTGATGGGTTCGACATGGTGCACCTGATCTGTTGAAAACAATGGCACCGAGCTAGACAATCAGGCCGGGCGCGTCAAGCTGGCAACAGATATTGCACAAGCATATCCCACACGCGCCGCACGCGCGGATTGCGCAGCAGGCCCGATGGGGCAACCAGCCAAACGGGAAGAATTGGCAGAGGAATTGCGTGTAGTATTTGCACCAAATCCGGGTTGCGCGCCCCAATTTCGTGCTGAAGCGCGCCGATACCGCAGCCTGCCTCGGTGAGCGCATTATAGTGAATGTCAGAATCACTGCGCACGATGAAATGATCCCGATCAACCATTAGGCCCTGGGCGCGCATAAACCCGATGATCCTTTCGTCAGTATCATAGCCAACCATGTCATGGTGCAGCAGGTCTGTGGCTTCAACAGGGGTGCCGCGCCGGGCCAAGTAATCCCGGTGTGCAAAAAGGCCAAGCGCAATATCGCCCAGTTTGCGGGTTACCATATCGGGGTGTTCGGGCCGATACATTCGGATGGCAATATCAGCTTCGCCGAATAATAGGTTTTCACTGCTGTTACTGGGTAAAATATCATAGCGGATGCGCGGTTCATCACGCCGCATTTGGGCAATAACGGCGGGCAGCATGTGCAAAGCCACAACTTCAGAGGCTGTAATCCGCACCGAGCCGGACAAAGCTTCACTTAGCCCGGCCGCATCTAAACGCAGATGCGCAGCGGATGCTGCCATGGCCCGCAGTTGTGGCAACAGCACCTCGCAGGCGTGGGTTGGCACGAGCCCGCGCGCTTGGCGATTGAACAATGTGCAGGCCAGCGCGCGTTCAGCCGCGCGCACCTGCCGCCCCAATGTGGGCTGACTAAGGTTCAATTGCCGGGCGGCGCCTGAAAGTGACCCTTGTTCGGCCACCGCCAGCACCACGCGCAACAATGACCAGTCCGGTTCAGTGCGTTTATCCATTCAATAATGAATATCACATAGAGGTTTTTGGGCAATTTAAATTCGCAAATGAATAAGTAGGTTAAAATCATCAATTTGGGAGATGACAATGAAAACGGTTTTGATCATGGGGGCGTCGGGCAATTTCGGCGGCCAAGCAGCTACGGCTTTTGAAAACGCTGGCTGGCAGGTCCGCCGCTATAAACGTGGTAGTGACATTGTATCGGCGGCGCAGGATGTGCAGGTTGTTGTGAATGCACTGAACCCGCCGGGCTACAAAAATTGGGTGCAGCGTATTCCTGAAATTGCAGCGCTAGGACTGGTGGCTGCGCGGGTATCTGGCGCCACGCTTATTGTGCCGGGCAATGTTTATAACTTCGGCACTGCACCCGCGCCTTGGGGGCCAGAAACCCCGCAGCAGCCAAAAACGCGTAAGGGGAAAATTCGTGTGCAGATGGAGCAGACGCTGCGGGCCGCAACCGATGTGCGCGTGATTGTGCTGCGGGTGGGTGATTTTATTAACCCCGGTGCGGCAAGCACTGTGTTTGATATAATTTTGACCAAAAACATTCGAAAAGGGATAGTAACATTGCTCGGCGATGAGGCGGCAGCGCATGCTTGGGCCTATTTGCCTGATATGGCCCGTGCAGCCGTTGGCTTGGCCGAAATCCGCACCGACCTGCCCCGCTTTGCCGATATACCCTTTGCAGGCCATACGCTAAGCGCGCGTGATATTGCGGTCCATTATGGGCGGATATTGGGGCGCCCTATCACAATCAAACGCTTCCCGTGGTGGATGATGCGCTTGCTGTCACCGGTTTGGACCTTGGCTTATGAACTGCTCGAAATGCGCTACCTATCTAGCCATCCGCATTGGATGAGTGATGAACAACTTTCGCATTATTTGCCTGACTTTGCCGTTACACCGGTTGAAGACATGCTGCGTGCTTCGCTGCCGCCTAGTTAAGTGCAATGTCCAACCAAATAATGCGGTGCGCGGTGGTTGTGTTTTCAACCGCCGCGGCAGTGCCACCATCCATAATCTGCAATGTGGCGGCGGGCAAAATATAGTCCACCCGCATGGGCGGCAGGCCATTCCAATATGCAGTAGCTGTCTGCAATTGCGCCGGGTCGCTTAGCCGATCATCAGCCAATAACGCCCGTAATTCAAAGCGCAGCCCATCGCCCAAATTTGGATCTGCGTTCAGATCGCCAATCACAATAAATGGTTCGCCCGAGAAAGGCGCGTCATTGCCAGTATCGTCGCGCAGGGTAGCGCCCGATAAATACTCTAGCCAAAAGCCAATCTCATCATTGTTGCGCAAACCATTTGCGTCTTCCGGGCCATCAAACACCGGCGGGGTTGGGTTTGAGATGAATAAATGCAGAAGGCCAGACTGGGTTTGCAATGGCACATCCCAATGCGCATGAGAGGAAAGGCGCAGTTGCGCTGCGATTTCCGGTGTTGGAAATGGGCCATCTTCCGTGCGGGGCATGGTTGCATTGGGCAGATCAGCCCATCGTAAATCGGCCCAGCGGCGGGTTTGCGTGGCGGGCAGCCTGCTCAGCAAGATCATCGAATCATGGCCCTGAAACTTGCCAAAGCCCCAATTATCGCCCCAACCGTTCAGCCTGCCATCACCATCAAGGTCAAGCCCCGAAGGCACACCCTCATTTCCGGTTAGCGGCAAAACCGTTGCATAGTTTGCGCCAGCGTTTGCCAATGCGACCTGTAACGCCAAGGCCGATTGCCCTGCATAATCATTGTCAAACCCGATGAGCAAAACAACATCCGCATCAAGCGATGCTAGCGCCGTGACAATTGCGACGATCTCATCAGTTTCTTTGGTGAAATCATTCAACAATAACCCCGGCCCATCCCGCGATAGGCCAACATTCCATGCCGCAATGCGCAGGGTTTCGGCGTAGGCTGGTCCGCATAGGCAGACCAGAAAAACCATCGCCCTGATCAAAGCTTTTTGGCCTCACGCAATATCCATCTTATTTTAAGAATTGCCGCGCCGCGTATTATGAGCGATGCCGGAACGAAGGCCCAGAGCGTAGCGAGCCAAACAACAGATTGCGGTTCACGCAATAGGCTGCTGCCCAATGTGTTGCTGGCAAGTGGCAATACATAGGGTGCGGAATACAAAATCAACGGGGCAAAAAGGATGTTTAGCATCCCATCACGATACAAGCGCCGCTCAGTCCGCCCGACTTCAGAGGGTTCAAAATTGGGCATGTTGACCCAAAGGTTAAACCCAGCACGGTCCACCGGCCAACGCGAGACCCACAGCAAAATCGCAAAAAGTGTGGCCAAACCCAGCGCCAAAACCATGGCCAAGGACATGGCCGTGCCAAGCCGCGAAAGCTGGCCCGGCGTCAGCGTGTTGGCAAACATATCAAGTGTCATGCGTACAGGGCTGCCCGGCAGCGTGGCCAAGGCAGACACCTGTTCGCCGAAATCAATTATAGAACCACCCAAGGGCAGATCGCGGTAGTAAAATGCAATGACCAGCAATTCGGACGCAATAATCGCCACGCGCATCCGGTTATACGGCGGCGCGAAGCGAAAATCGACGAAGCCGGGGCTTTTGGCGGCATATTCAAAAATGGTGAAGGCGCCGACAACGCCACCTGCAATCATCGACAATTCACGGGCATTCAGGGTTGAATCAGGCAGTATAAAAGACGGCAAAGCGATAATGATGATCATCACCACTGCTCTTAAAACTGCGCCAATCAGCCTATTCAGCACCATGAACCCCCATTATCGTTACCTTTAATGGGCAACTGTTTAAACCCAGGGCGCACGCACGGCATATTGCGATTCAAAGGCCCCGATTGCGTCCACTTTTTGCAGAGTAAGACCAATGTCATCAAGCCCATTTAGCAAGCAATGCTTTTTAAATGAATCAACTTCAAACCCGATCTGGCCACCATCTGGCCCCGTAATTAACTGTGTCTCCAAATCAACACTTACAACAGCATTAGCGCCGCGCCGCGCGTCGTCCATGAGCTTATCGACATCTTCCTGCGGTAAAACGATAGGTAGAATACCGTTCTTAAAGCAATTGTTAAAAAAGATATCAGCAAAACTTGGGGCAATCACAACACGAATTCCGAAATCAAGCAAGGCCCATGGGGCGTGTTCGCGTGATGACCCACATCCAAAATTTTCGCCGGCGACAAGGATTTGCGCGTTGCGATAGGCCGGCTGGTTCAGCACGAATTCGGGAATTTCGCTACCGTCGAGGTTGAACCGCATTTCATCAAACAGGTTCGCGCCAAGGCCCGAACGTTTGATGGTTTTCAAAAACTGCTTGGGGATGATCATGTCGGTATCGACATTCACAAGTGGCAAAGGCGCGGCGACGCCGCTGATATGGGTGAATTTTTCCATGTTGGCTCCTTAACTTGACTTTAAATACCAAAATTTCCATATTGGAAACTAGTGGGCTGGAGTTTTTCGGTCGGCGATGGGCTGCTGGGGTTACTCGGTGGCCCATAGCTTTTTCAGGGGAATACCTTCGGTCCTGGGAAACAGCACTTGTGCAAAAGCACATCTGCGGCGCGATTCTGTTGGTCCGGTCGTAGCTGCTTAAGTCCGAGTGGGCGGGCTGCTAAGTCAGCAATCTGCAATCCTGTTGAGTTTGATCTCTTATCTATAAACAATGGGTTCCACTCAATTTCGGAAACACCAATCGTTGGCTTACCAATTTTTGGGTTTCCATCTGCAATTCTCCGAAACTCCAGTTCAAGGTGTCGATCCTCGTTTGGACCACGAGCTTCAAATACTACGGTGACTTCCGACCCATTTTGCCCATGCCTTTTCAAAACAGCCCTGCCTTTTCCATGCAGAAAGTCAGGGCCAAATCATAGGGGCTCCAAGGGGTTGCGTATCTCTGCCCCAGTTTTGCCTTATCAATTATTGCGCAAATGATCTCGATGTCCGAAGAATTTACTATTTCTGTTAGGTCATCAATAAAATCTTCACGCAATCTTTTATCCACTTGAAGAAACGCAAATTGGCCAGATTGGCGGCGAATATCGCGCTCGTGAAGGATCAGTTGGTCGTGGCCGACGTATCGGAATTTGAGTTTCTGAACTTGCGGCACAAGGCGTTCAATATAATGCTCTTTCTTGACGACCATGAACACTGATACAAAAACCGGAAAATCTACGCTGTCTGCAGATAGCACAGGTGAACCGCTTTCATCCGCGTAAATTATATAATCACTGAAACCCATACGACTTAGTTCATCATCTCCCGAACATCAGTCAGTTTTCCGGTGATTGCAGCTGCTGCTGCCATAGCAGGCGACATCAGATGCGTGCGCCCACCGCGGCCTTGGCGGCCTTCAAAGTTGCGGTTTGATGTGGCGGCGCAGCGCTCGCCTGGGGCGAGCTGGTCGGGGTTCATGGCCAAACACATGGAACAGCCCGCAAGGCGCCATTCGAAACCGGCATCCAAAAACACCTGCGCAAGGCCCTCTTCTTCAGCCTGCGCGCGCACTAGGCCCGAACCGGGCACCACCATGGCGCGGATTCCGTCCTTAACTTTTTTACCGCGCAGAATCTCGGCAGCGGCGCGCAAATCTTCAATCCGGCCATTGGTGCAAGACCCGATGAAAACCGTGTCAATTTCAATATCGGTTAGTTTGGTTCCGGGTTTTAAGCCCATATAATCTAGGCTGCGCTGGGCGGCCTCAATCTTGCCACCTTTGAAGGTATTTGCGGCTGGCACCGAGGCGGTGATGGGCAGAACGTCTTCGGGGCTGGTGCCCCAAGTTACGACCGGGGCAATGTCTTCGCCCTTAAGGGTGACAATCTTATCCCAATGCGCGCCTTCATCGGTAAACAGGGTCTTCCAATAGGCAAGTGCTGCCTCCCATGCCGCAGCTTTGGGGGCGTGCGGGCGGCCCATGCAATAGGCAAAGGTTTTTTCGTCCGGCGCAATCAGCCCAGCGCGCGCGCCGCCTTCAATAGCCATGTTACACACGGTCATCCGGCCCTCCATCGAAAGGTCACGGATGGCTTCGCCGCAATATTCAATAACATAACCCGTGCCGCCCGCGGTGCCCGTGGCACCAATAACCGACAGGGTGATGTCTTTGGCGGTCACGCCCGGGCTTAGTTTGCCGGTGATTTCCACCTTCATATTTTTGCCCTTACGCTGGATCAGCGTTTGGGTTGCCAAAACATGCTCCACCTCAGATGTGCCGATCCCATGCGCAAGTGAACCAAATGCACCATGCGTGGCGGTATGGCTATCGCCACAAACAACGGTCATGCCGGGTAGCGTCCAGCCCTGTTCGGGGCCAACAATATGCACAATACCTTGGCGCACATCCGATACCGGGTAATAGTGAATACCGAAATCCTTGGCATTCTTGTCCAAAGCTTCAACCTGAATGCGGCTATCGGCCGTCATCGTGGCGGCATTGGCGCGGTCCAGCGTTGTGGGTACATTATGGTCGGGCACGGCGATTGTTTTTTCGGGAGCGCGCACGGGGCGACCAGACATGCGCAGCCCTTCAAAGGCCTGCGGGCTGGTGACTTCATGCACCAGATGGCGGTCAATATACAAAAGGCAGGTGCCATCGGCGTCTTCTTGCACTAGATGGGCATCCCAGATTTTATCATAAAGCGTTTTGGGGGCGGTCATTGTCTGTCCTGTCAGGAAAAGAGCATGGAAAAGGGGCGCAGCATTTCAGCTGGCTCAAGCCTGCGCGCGCAACACCATTGTCTGGGCGTGAAACCGCCAAGGTAAGCGGGCGCGATCCGCGATATCTGTGATTGGTATCATACCACTGTCTTTAGGGCCGAATCAGCATATCCGCAAGCGGAAGGCGCTTCGGATTGGCGTGCATTGCATGAAATGCCACCCTGATTTAAGGCAATCGAGCGCGGTTTTTGCGCGTTGGGGGGCTGTTTTGGTTCTGACAACCAGCAATTCAAAAACGACCGCGCAGAAATTGCGTTCTGCGCGGCCCATGTTTTGCCCAATGTATTTGGGGCTAGTCGATGGCCTGCACGCGAAGCTGTGCTGAACAAAGATCGGTTGAATAGGTGCCGATCCAAACATCAATTTTACCGTCACTCTGGCCACGCAGGCTAAGTAAAGCATTGTTGTTCATGCCGGAATCATCGTCAAAATGCCAAACACCATCGGCTGTGTTTACCAAGAGCGTCGTATCGCAATTTGAGGTCACTTCAAGCGTTAGGCGATACCCGGCCATTGCACTTGCATTGATCGTGTAATCAGGCCGATCGGCATAATTCCCAGCAGCGTTGATACGCGCTTGCTGCATTTCAGCAACCGAACAGGTTGTACTCATGGTGATATTTCCACCGGCAGTAACGTCGGAATTGATGGGCGAATTATAAAGATTGCGCCAGTTTCATGGAAGACTACGGGAGCGGTAAGATTGTAATTTGGGCAAGCTGCAAAGCTTGCGCTTGCAGCAATTGCCAACCCAAAGGTTAATACTGCTGCACTGATAACATGTTTCTGGGTTGAAAATTCCCTATGGTCTGGCCAACATCGCCATAATATTTGTGTTTGGAGGGCGACCCTATGCTGCGCATCCCACAAATTCCATCAAGAAGCTTAGAATCATGATTTAATTTGCTGAAACAGCGGTTGGGCGATAATGGTTTCTGGTCCGGAAATTGCTTTTCAGTTGTTAATATTGCTCTTAATGCATAGGCTTTCGTCAGTCGAGCTAGCCAAGATTGAGAGAGGCGGCAAACGCTGGATCTAACCGGACACCGGCGGCATGCATGCCGCGACGGTTAAGCATGGGCGCGTTCATGCGGGCCTGAATTGCAGGGTGTTCAGCGTCTAAAATGCCCAAATGCACCAAAATTGCAGCCATAGCGGCCTCAGACGCGCGCGTTGCACCGTCCTCAATTTTTAATGCCACGCCAACGCCTAAATCGGGCAAAATTGCCAAAAACACGCCTTCAGCGCCAGTTTTAACCACGGCGCGGCCATTGGCAGCTGCAGTAAGCTCTGAGCAAGCCTTCCCCTCGCCCGCAATCAATAATGGGTGCGCCATCATTGCAGAAACAAGGGCGCGCGCAGCCTCGCCGCGCGTTTTACCCAGTGACTCAGGCCGCGCCATCGCGCTTGCGGCGCGCGCCAGTCCAGCCATTGAGCAGGCAAAATTTGGGGCTGAGCAGCCATCAAACCCGTAGCCGGGGCTAGTTTCGTCAATCATCTCCTCAAAGGCGGCTTTGACGGCTTGCTGAACAGGGTGATCAACCTCAACATATTCTGACCCACCACCAAGATGTTTGTTGAGCGTCAAAAAGCCAGCATGCTTACCCGAGCAGTTATTGTGCAATTGACACGGCTTAGCGCCTGCATCGTGTAGCGCCAGGCTATCGGCAAATTTATAGGGTGGTTGGGGTCCGCAGCGCAGATCGGTCTCGCCAAGGCCGAGCGTGCCAAGCCATTTTTCAACCCGCTCTGTATGCATCGGCGCGCCGCTATGGCTGGCGCAAGAGAGTGCGAGTTGTTCAGATGTGAGCCCCGCTTGTGCCGCAGCACCGCTTTCAACCAATGGCAAAGCCTGTAACATTTTGCATGAGGAGCGCGGGTAAATAACAGCATTCGCATCGCCCCAACTTGCCCGCACACCCTGCGCATCGGTAATCACAACATGGCCCAGGTGGCGGGACTCGGTCATTTCACCACGCCAAGTTTCAACAAGTTTGCAGGCGTTGTTCATATTTATCCCCTATGCGCATGAATCTGCCCAATTTGGGCGATGCGCTAATATTTTTCCGCAAAGGGCTGGAAAATGCCCTGGGAGTGAAGGTAAGTTACGTCCCATCGAACAGAAAACACAAGCGCAGTGATCCTCCGAGCAGAGCAGGACACAGTGCGGGCGAAAGGGCGAATATGCAGGCGCGGATTTTCGGGCTGATATGCGGTTTTGTGGCGGGCGTTTTGCCGTTGGCAAGCCTTGCGCAGTCATTAGAACTTGTTAGCGTGCAGGAAGATTGGCGGATTTATCGCGACAATGCGACGAGCCCAACTTGCTTTGTGTACGCCGAACCAAGCACATGGTCAGCCGCGCGCGATGGTCAGCCTGTAAGTGTTGAACGCGGGGATATTCGGTTTTTTATAACCGTAGCCGCCGATGCGCCCGACGTAACCGAACCGAGTTTCCGCGCAGGCTATACCTTAACCACCGATTCGGCGGCAACTGTCAGCATAAGTGGGGTTGAAACGTCGCTTTACCCGAATGCCGAATATTGCGCGCAAACTGGATCTATTGATCGTTGCGAGCAATATGCATGGACCCAACCCGCTGATGACGCAGCGCTTATTGGGGCTATGCAGGCCGGCAGCGATGCCATTGTAACCGCCCGTTCGCAACGTGGCACGGTAACTACCGACACGTTTTCCTTGACCGGCTTCACCGCAGCGCTGAATGATGCGCGGGAAGCTTGTTCACAATAAACCTAAGGCCGAACCAGTGATGAAGATTAATAGGGTAAGCCCGATACGAACCACAGTTTACGCAATTGTTAGCGCGTTTTGTTTAGGTGGCATCGCCACCGCGCAAGAGGCTGCGCTTGCCGAATCATCAACCGATTGGGCCATCTACAAAGTGGAAAACCCTTTGGAATGTTTCGTCGTTTCCGCGCCAACCACTTGGCGTGCCGAACGCGGTGGGCAAGCAGTTGATGTGCGTCGCAGCGATATCCGCCTGTATATTTCGATTATACCAAGCGAAAATATTGCGAATGAGCCGAGCTTTATGGCGGGCTACCCCCTGCGCACCGATGGCCCGGCCGAGTTGCGGATTGGCAGTGCAAGTTTCGCGTTGTTTCCAAACCCCGAAATCAACGCTGAATATGCCTGGGGCAAGCCCGATGAGGATAACGTGCTGGTTGATGCCATGCGCAATGGCGCCGAAGCGGTTGTGACGGGCGTTTCCCAGCGCGGCACAACAACAATTGATACCTTTTCGCTTATCGGGTTTACCGCCGCGATTGAGCGGGCGCGCGAGTTATGTGCGGGCTAGCCCCCCCCTCTCGACGCGCAGCGTAAAAACCGTTATATTGAGGCCACGCCCCCGCATTAGGGGGCGTTTGCTTTTGCGACTGGACCAAGCCTGATGACCATAAAGACCCCGATCACCCCTGATATGCTAACGGTGCCGCGTAAGGCGGTGCCGGGTGCGCGCACAAGCCTGATCGGCCTGTCGCGGGGGCAACTAGCTGATGCACTTGCCGCCATTGATGTGCCGCAAAAAGCGCTCAACATGCGCGTTGGGCAGATTTGGCAATGGCTTTACAATAAGGGCGCGGTTGATTTTGAGGTGATGACCAATATTGCCAAAGACGTTCGCACGCGCTTGGCTGAGACCTATACGATTGAGCGGCCCGAGATTGTGACCAAGCAAATTTCGTCTGATGGCACGCGCAAATACCTGCTGCGTATCGCGGGTGGGCATGAGGTGGAAACAGTCTATATCCCCGAAACTGGCCGGGGTACGCTGTGTATTTCCAGCCAAGTCGGCTGCACGCTCACCTGTTCGTTCTGCCATACCGGCACGCAAAAACTGGTGCGCAACCTAACTGCGGGCGAGATTGTGGCGCAAATTATGGTCGCGCGTGATGATTTGGGCGATTGGGGCCATAAGGTTGAAGGCAAGCGGCGGGTTAGCAATGTTGTGCTGATGGGCATGGGCGAACCGCTGTATAATTTTGATAATGTGCGCGATGCGATGCACATTGTGATGGACCATGAGGGTATTGCGCTGAGCCGTCGTCGGATTACGCTTTCAACCTCGGGGGTTGTGCCCGAAATCATCAAAACCGGTGATGAAATTGGCTGTCTTCTGGCTGTTAGCTTTCATGCCACGACCGATGCGGTGCGTGATGGTTTGGTGCCAATCAACAAACGATGGAATATTGCAGCGCTACTTGATGCGCTGCGCGCCTATCCGCGCTTGTCAAATTCCGAACGAATTACATTCGAATATGTGATGTTGAAGGATGTGAATGACAGCGATATTGATGCGCGTCGTTTGGTCAAGCTGATCGCGGGCATCCCTGCCAAAATCAACCTGATTCCGTTTAACCCATGGCCCGGTGCGCCATATGAACGCTCAAGCTGGGAGCGCATCGAAGCTTTTGCGGAAATTGTGAACAAGGCGGGCTATGCCAGCCCGGTGCGCACGCCGCGAGGCGAAGATATTATGGCAGCCTGCGGTCAGTTAAAATCAGCAACCGAGCGCGCTCGCAAATCCTCTGCGCAGATCGCCGCCGATGTGGCCGCTGGGTAATTATCAAATCAGCGTGAGCATCTTGGCGCATGGCTGATTTAGGTGTATATTCTCGACAAGGGCAAAAATGCCCACCGACCGAGGCAGACAAAATGACAACCCCGACCCGACGCGCCCTTATTGCGACTGCGCTGGCCTTTGTGGCAACACCCGTGTTGGCAAGGCCCAATTTAAACTTGCGTGGATCGAATCAGCTGGCTGATAATATCCTCGTGTTTAAAGAATCGCGCCGCCTCTACCTTTATAAGGGTGACCGCGCTATGCGTGATTATCGGTTTGATTTAGGTTGGGCGCCGACTGGCCACAAGCAATTTGAAGGCGATGGCCGCACGCCTGAAGGCACCTACATCATTGATCGGCGCAATCAAAACTCCAACTATCACCTAAGCTTGGGCATTTCCTACCCGAATGTGAATGACCATGAATTCGCGCAGGCCAATGGCCGTAACCCGGGTGGCGATATCTTTATTCATGGCTGGCGGAATTACGGCGCAAACCGTGGACGGCAAGATTGGACAGCGGGCTGCATCGCCGTGACCAATCGCGCAATCGAAGCTATTTGGCGCCGTGTGGCTGACAATACGCTTATTGTAATTCAGCCGTAGTAAATACAGGCGCTGACCTTGCAGCGCCGGTCATCTGAACCCACCAAATCCGTCCATCAGCATCTTGCTTCCAACCAATTCCAAAATCGGTTGCATCAGGGTGCATGATGGCTTGGCGTGCGCGGGTGTCACCCAGCCATACCTGCAAAATTTCCTCATTCAGCACGAATGTTTCCGCAACGTTTTCGCCTGTCACCAGCCCCGAAAACCCATAGCGCTGTGCGCGACTTTGCGGTGATGACCGGTCAGACCCAAAATCCCAGGCGCGGCGTTGATCGGAAATGTCGCTGGCATGGATGTCAGCCGCGGTATTCAAAGCTGCTGACATGACAAGTGGGCCTAAACCTCGCCCAGCGCGCGCGGCATTTACCAATTCCAACTGGTCGGCGCGAATCCGCTCAGTTTGCGAAGCGCGGATGATGTGCACACCGTCATCGTCATCAAACCCCGCCATATCGCAGCCAGCCACTGAAATTACGAGTGCAAATAGTATTCCGATACGCGCAAACATGATGTCCCCATACAAATATTTGTCCGTGTTTACATGCTTATGATGCAGGTTTCAAATGCTGACTTCTGTGTTTAACGGTTGCGTGAATTGCCTGTGCGTCACGTATGAAGTAGAAAGAGAGGGAATTATTCGATTCTAGGAAGTATCATGTCCCGTCCCCCACATTATTCTCGCCGTAACCTGCTTGCCATGGCAGCCGGAACAAGTGCCGCGCTAGCGGCTGGTAGCTCATCACTTCTTGCTCAGGGTGCCACAATTGCTGGGGGTCCCGATGGCACCCATCCGTTGAATCTGATCAGCTCGTTTGTCACGCGTGATTGGCGAGGGCATTTTGATAACCTTAACAACGGCGCGGTTCTCGTCGATATCGACGGCCGCACCTTACATTACTGGTCTGAAGACCAATCAACCTATCTGATTTATCCAACATCGGTGCCCGTATCAGAAGATCTGACGCGTCGGGGCCGCACAAGCATAGTGCAAAAAGTGGTTGGGCCGGAATGGCGGCCTACGCCGAATATGTTGGTGCGGAACCCCGATTGGCCGCGCTATATTGGCCCCGGCCCCGAAAACCCACTTGGCACGCATGCGCTGTATTTAGGGTGGCAATATTACCGGATTCACGGGACGAACGACACACGCAAAATTGGTCGGCAATCTTCAAACGGCTGCATTGGGCTGTATAATGAAGATGTTGTGGTGCTGTTTGATCTTGCCAAAGTGGGCACACAAGTGTTGCTCATTTAGGGCAGTAACCCAGTAAAGCGAGCAATCTGTGGCAAAACTGATGCAGATTTGCCGCGCATTGCCAAAAAAGTGCGGATTTACGGGCAAAACAGCAGCTAATTTAGCAAAATGGTTGCGAAGCGCAGTCGTTAACGGTTATTGAAAACATATCTCGGCGAAGAGCTGCCGCAGAAAATTAACATATATGGAGCGTACCATGAAAAAGATCACTACATTTGCTGCCGCACTTTTTGGCGCTGGCGCCGCATCTGCCGGCTCTGCCGTTTTTGTTGCACCTGAAGTTGTAATGGTTGAAGAGCCAATGCGCAACGGCTCGGGCGCATGGTTGATCCCGCTGGCGATCATCGCGATCTTGGCGCTGACATTGACCAATAACAACGAATAATTTTGAGCGGTTCGCCGACTCATTCGTTTTTTAAAAGGCCGGCGTTTCGCTGGCCTTTTATTTTGCCGCTTTGGCGTGGCGGGCTGGGGCTAGCGACGTTTCTCGGTAGAAAGCCAGACCGCTGCAATAGTTTTGGCCTGAAATTTGCATTGATTTCACCAAAACAGCGGGTGCATGGCCTATGTGGATTTACAAAGCAAAGGCCATTTGACTAGGCAAACTTCTTTAACGAATTTTTAACGAATATATTGAGCATCTATTATGAAATCGGTCGTATTCGCAATCGCATTGGCGGTTGCCACAGCTTCAATAGCACTGGCTGGCAGTGTCACCTATATAGCACCGCAACCGTCTGGCGTTGAAGCACCCATGGCGAACACAGCCACTAACTGGATCATTCCTTTGGCGATTGTTGCGATCCTCGTGCTGACGCTAAGCAATGACAATTGCATCAAACGCGCAAATGCTAGCGTTTCGGAAATCGTTGTCGATCCCTGTAAGTGAATGAAGCGCGGCGCCAAATGGTGCCCTAACTTCAATCCAGTGGCTCTAGAATTTCAATTTCAATTTGGTTCATCTCTGGGCCAGTCCATTGCGCACTGCGCCAAATCTGCCCGTCTTCGTCGACCATATGTAAGTTCATGAACACGGCATCGCCTGTGCAACTTTCTTGCACGATCCGGGTTTCATAGGTCACTTCTACTTGCGTAATGGGGTAAGGCGGGCCAACGCGCAGCGCGCAAGTTACGTTCAGCAACGTCCCCTCAGGGCCATTCCCGACAAGCCGATATGAACGGGCTACGCTGCTGGGCCAATCTTCCAACGGTGTTTTAACGGCAATCGGGTCATTCGCAGCATGGGCGACGGATAACAAGTCATAGGCGATACCACGATGCGATGTGATGAGCGCGCCAAACAGCGTAACAGTTTGCTGGCTAGATGATGAATAAGTGGCATAGCCGCCATTCAATGTGCGTGCGGTTAAAATACTGCCCGAAGCGGATTCGCCAACTTTTACGCGGATCATGGCGATATTTAGTTCTTCAATCCGCTAACGGGTAAGTGCGGGCGGTGGCGCCGTCGAGGCTTCAGCCTCGGCGGCTGCACGACCAGCTCCACCACGCACACGCTCCCATACGGCACCAATAACCGGGTTAACACCACCAGCCGAACTGCAGGCGCCGAGTAATAACACGGCACCAAGCGCAAATTTTAACCTGCTCATTGCCAGTAGGCCCCCCAGCTATCTTGCAGGTCCTGGCGGTTATAATCGCGGATGATTGGGTAAAGCCGATTGGACACATTCAACCGCGCGCCCCCATCGCTGCCATAACCGCCCAGCCCGATTGTGGTGCGCGAGCGACTTTCAAATGGTAATGTCCAGTCGAGCGGAATGGTCAGCGCGATACCCTTGTCAAAGTTACCGTTGCCAAAATCATCAAAGCTGACATCGGTTAGGGTAATGTAGCCAGACAATTCCCAGCCATTATTAAACCGGCGCGACAATGAGAATGTGGTGCCCCAGTCGCCGGCCAAATAGCGGCCAACATCAATTTGTGCTTCAAACCCGTGCCAGCCGGTATCCCAATAAAGCGAGGCATGGCCAGTTACAGTTTCATAATCTTGCAAACCAAACATTTGCTCAAAGGCCCGCTGACGCACATAGCTAACTTCAAGCCCTAAGCCCCAGTTTTGCGCAGTAGGTTGCCACAAAACTTCGGTGCTAACCCCGGCAAAATGCGCCTCAAGATAGCCCGCAGAAACGCGGCCATAAATACTAGGTGCAAGTTTGAACATGTAATCGGCCGTTAGGCGCGAAAGCGTAGGCCCGCCATTGTTATACATCGCGGCATCGCTGCGCACATGCGGCAAGGGGCTAACTGAGGGCAGCGCGCCATCACCAATATTACCGATGAGGCGCTGTGACATCGCCAAATTAAACGACAAACCCCGGTTGATTTGGTAGCTTGCTGCGCCGCGCAAGATGATATCAGCCTGCGTAAACGCATCGCCGCCAAACAGGTTCACATCGACCTGTGGGCTTAGCGACCAGCTAAAATTCGGATACCCCGCCATCACAAAATCGGGGTTGTCCAAATGGTTGGGCGCATCAACAAATTGCGTGGTCGCAAAGCTGTCCGGCCCGGCATTTGGGCGCTCAACCTGTGCTTCAATATCGCTGCGCCGTAGCACGACAGTTGTCGTCGCCAAACCGCCGTTCACGAGGGTTATGCGAAAGTTTTCAACCGATGGCGGCAGCGCAACAGTTAGGGCGCGCGCCAAACGGCCAATGGCCTTCGGGGTGTTTACATAGCGTGAGTTTTGAATTTGCAGTTCCACTGTGTCGCCACGCAGCGCGGCTTCATGGATGGTGATACCAACCTCGCGCACAGCGGTGGCCAGCAATGTCATCATCTGCCCACGAATTGGGCCGTTGTTAGCCCAAGCCGCGCTCATATTGCTTGAACCGTCGCGGGCACGAACAGGCAATGGGCCGGTGCCAAAATCGGGAGGTGTAATTGGTGTATTCGGGTTGCCGGTTAGCGACACGCGAAAGCCAAAGGCGTTGCCGTGCAACAGATAAGCACCAACATTCAGGTTGCGGCTGATCTGGTAATCCAGCCCAAAATTGAAGGGCGAGGTGATATCATAGCCTGCGGCAACTTCGCCAATATAGGCGTCTGATGAATATTCAGCCGAAAATGTTAAGCCTCTGATCGGCGTATCCCATTCAAAGCCGCCAAAAAACGCCGCATCACCAGCAAAGAAATGATCAATGCTTGGGGTGTTGCCGGTTTGCGGGTCGCGGGGCCCAAAAGGTGCGCCAAATGGGTTATTGGTGCCAAGGCGGCCCCAGCCAATACCGGCGGTAACGCGGAAATTCTCACCAAATGTTTTTGTGGCCACGATATATTCGCTGGCCAGCGGGCCATTAGCTCCAAAATCAGTAAAGCCTATGGCCATAGCGGGCCGCCAGCCCTGTTCGCCAAACAATTGGAACTTCAGATCAAGGCTGCGCTCGGCCTGGTTGGCATCGGGGCCGTTCCAATCTTGCAGGTTTTGCATGCGGATAACCGCTTCAACGCGCGGCAGCAATTGAAAGCTAAGCACCGTGCCAGACATCGTATTGCTGCCTGTAAATGACCAGCTCGTCTGCCCATCGGGCAGCATCAGCGCGCCGGGCATATCAATCATCCCGGTTGTGCCATTAATGCTCAGGTTTGGACCAAAGGTCACGGCCAAAGCCGGGCTGCTGGCAAGAGCCAAAATACAGGTAGCCAATAAATTTCGCGCCCGACGCATGTCACACCCTCATCACAAGATATAGTAGTCGATCTGTTCTAACCTGCTTTCACGTGGAATAGGAGTCGGAAATCCTTTATTGGGTGCGCTAATTTTCCTCAGCCAGCAAAATGGCGCGCAGGCCAGAATGATGGTCGGGGTAGCGCAAAGTAACGCCTAATTCCGCCTTTATACGGGCGTTTGAAACACGCTTGGACTCGCCATAAAATGATTTAGCCATGGCTCCCATCTGTGCGGAATCAAAGGGTTCTTCGGGCGGAGGGTTGAGACCTAATAGCGCTGCGGCATCGGCCATCACATCTTGCGGCGGGGCGGGTAAATCATCGCAAACATTATAGGCGCGGCCAGGATTTGGCTGCGCAATAGAGGCGGCAAGAATCTGCGCAATATCATCAACATGGATGCGGCTGAACACTTGGTTAGGTTTAATGATTCGCCGCGCTGTGCCCGACCGCAATTTCTTAAACGGCCCGCGACCGGGGCCATAAATACCCGCAAGGCGAAATATATGAACCGGCAGGCCGTGGCGTTCGTGAAGCGCCAGCCAATCATCTTCGGCGGTCACGCGCAATTGCCCACGCGTGCTGGCAGGGTTACGGGGGGTGTCTTCGTCCACCCAACCACCGCCCGCGTCACCGTATACACCAGTGGTAGATAAGTAGCCCAACCAAACCAGATTATCGGCTGACGCAAAGGCATTGCGCATCGCGTTTAGCACCGGGTCGCCATTGGCATCGGGGCCAGCCGAGATAAGCACATGGCTGGCGGATTTAAGGGCGGCGCTGGTATCTTCACCCGGCCAAATCAGCGGGGTAATGCCTGCGGCGCGCATTGAGACAGCCTTGTCTGCACTGCGTGTGGTGGCGGTAATCTCCCACCCATCGGCAAGCAAAACCTCTGCTAAAGCAGCGGCGCTATAGCCATAGCCAAATATTAACAGTGATTTCATAGTCTACCCGAATTTTGCCTTTAGCCGGGTCACAGCCCAGCGCGCCGCATCTTGCACCACAGGGTCGGCATCGTCCAGCAAGCGGCTTGCATAGGGAATAAGCCCGGCTTCGGAAGAATTTCCGATGGCATACAGCACATTGCGCACAAACCTGTTGCGCCCAATGCGTTTAATGGGCGAGCCCGCAAAAACTTCACGAAACTCGGCATCTGACAAACAGACGAAATGGGCCAATTTTGGGCGCGTCAGTTCGATCCGCGGCCAATAGCCCATTTCAGTGGTCGCTGCTGCGTATTTGTTCCAAGGGCAGACGGCCAGACAATCATCACAGCCATAAATGCGGTTGCCAAGCAGCGGGCGCAATTCTTCGTCAACTTCGCCGTGATGTTCGATTGTCAGGTAGGAAATACAGCGCCGCGCATCAATTTTATAAGGCGCGGGGAATGCCTTGGTCGGGCAAATATCCAGACAGCGGGTGCAACTACCGCAATGGTCAATCTCGGGCGCGTCTGGTGGCAGGCTAAGCGTGGTAAAAATTGCACCAAGGAAAAACCAACTGCCCATTTCGCGCGAAACAAGATTGGTATGCTTGCCCTGCCAGCCCAAACCCGCCGCAGCGGCAAGGGGCTTTTCCATCACGGGCGCGGTATCAACAAATACCTTGATCTCGCAGCTTTCCTGCGCAATCAGCCAACGACCCAGCCGTTTTAATCGTTTTTTGACCAGATCATGATAATCCCGATTGCGGGCATAAACCGAAATTGCGGCGCGGTCTGGATGGTCAAGCAGGGTTAACGGATCTTCGGTCGGGGTGTAGGCTTCGGCCAGCATAATAACACTACGCGCCTCGGGCCAAAGTGAAGTTGGGTCACCGCGCCAATGGCTGCGTTCAGCCAACCACCCCATTTGGCCGTTATATCCAGCCTTCAGAAATTCGGCCAAGCGGCCAGCCGCTTCGGGTATCGCATCGGGGGTGGTAAAGGCGCAGGCCGTAAATCCAAAATCAATCGCCTGCTGGCGCAGCTTTTCGGCGAGGTTGCCCGCCATGCCCATTTTAGAAGTCCAAATCCGCGTAGTGATCCGGTGGGAAAAATCCCGGCAATTGATCAGCCAGAATTGAGCGAAAGGCCGGGCGCGACTTTATTTTGGCATACCAATCCTTCACAGCGGTATTCCGTGCCCAATCAATATCATTAATATAATCCAGCGATGAAAAATGCGCAGCGGCTGCAAAATCAGCGATTGTCATCATATCGCCTGCTAACCAACGGCGGCTTTCAAGCAGCCAGCCCATATAATCAATATGATACTTAATATTCTTGGATCCGGCCTTAATTTTAGCGCTATCCGGATAGCCGGCGCCCATGAGCTTTTTGTTTACCCGTTCATATAAAAGATTGGCCGTCACTTCGTTATGGAACTTATCATCAAACCAGCTTTGCAAGCGCCGCGCCTCGGCCCTGTCGGCAAGGTTGCGCGGCAGCAGCGGCGGGCTGGGTTGTGTTTCTTCGATATATTCAAAAATCGCGCTGGATTCAGCCAAAACGAGGCCATTGATTTTTAGCATCGGCACTTTTCCGGCCGGGTTTTGGCGCAGAAAGTCAAGGTTTTGGGCCCAAACCTTCTCCTCGATCAATTCAACCTCAATTTTTTTCTCGGCCAGAACCAGCCGAATTTTGCGGCAATAGGGTGACAGAGGAAGGTGATATAATCGGCGCATGCGAACCCCATAGTATGACGTGCTCCTTCATGCCGCGCTACGGCAGATTTTTCAAGGCCGCATCCTACTCAACGATAAAGCAATCACCCCGGCCATCGGTGCGCAGGGTAGCTGCACCGTCGGCGGCACGGGCAGCTGCGCGCACCCGGCTGCCCGATGGGTGGCGGGGGTCGCGCTCGCGCGGGTTGGGTAGTGTCACGGCCAGCGCCGCCGCGCGCCCTAGGTTAAGGTCCGCCGCCGCGCGTCCAAAATAATGTTGCGATGCCGCCTCAGCCCCGAAAATGCCCGGACCCATTTCCGCGATATTTAGGTAAACCTCTAATATCCGTCGTTTGGGCCACAAGGCTTCAATCAACCCGGTAAACCCTACTTCCAGCCCTTTACGCAGCCAACTGCGTCCGGGCCACAAAAACAGATTTTTGGCAACTTGCTGGCTAATGGATGATGCGCCACGCGTGGCGCCATCGTCAAGCGCGGCGCGAATGGCAGCAAAATCAAACCCGTAATGCAGACAGAAATTCGCATCCTCCGCCGCAACGACACTTAACGCAAATTCTGGCGCAATATCCTCAAGTGCGCGCCATTCCCATGCAATTCCTTCGCGCAACGCTGCCTCGCGTTGCATCAGCAATGTCATGGGCGGGTTAACCCAGCGAAATGCCAGAACGGTGAGCACGGCGATAGCCAAAGTGACGAGGCATACGCCAACCGTCCAGCGCAGCAGGCAGCTGAATGTGCCGCCTTTTTTCCGCCTTTTCCGCCTGAATAATTTGAGCAGGTTTACCATAGAATTTGTAAGCCCGATGCTGTGGACAAGGTCAAGGCGTGGAATGCGCATCTTTCGGGTCGCTCATGCAATGTTGCGCCACTAAATTTGCATTAAAGGAGCGCGTAGCATGACCATTGAAACCTTTTTGCCATTGTTGATTTTTTTTTGGCGCCGCTGGCCTACAGCCCTGGCCCCGGTAATATGTTTTTTGCCGCTATTGGCGCTTCAGGTGGGTTACGCGCGGCTTGACCAGCGCTAAGCGGCTATCATCTGGCGACATTGGGCGCGACGTTTGCGGTTGGTGTCGGGTTGTCTTGGATACACGCCGCTGGGTCGGGCGTTGGGCGGGCCATGCAATGGGGCGGCGCTGCCTATGTGTTTTGGCTCGCCATAAAATTTGCCAGTGCGGGCGCTATGTCTGATCAACAAGCGGCGTGGCCACAGGCGAGCATGATGTCAGGTGCTTTTTTATTGATGCTAAGCCCCAAGGCCTGGGTCATCCTGACATTGCTGTTTACACAATTCCCCGGCGGCTCACTGCTTGGGGTTGTGTTAATCGCATTGGTTTTTACGCTTAACAATCTTGCAGCCTTTGTTATTTGGGCATTGGCCGGGCAGGCAATGGCGGGTTTGTTTCGTTCAGCAGCCAGTGCGCGGCTGCTGAATATGATATTCGCAGCCGCGCTTGCCAGTGTGGCGGTTTGGATGTTGGTTGCCTAACCGCTATTCCGCCTGAATTCGCGCAGCATCATCGCTAAGCGGAAAGGGGAGCCGGTGCAGCATTTCCTTTGGTACGATCTGCACAAAATCCTGTAGCGACGCTGCCCAATCCAACAGCAATTCCTGCGCGCGCGGGCTATGGGTTTCAGCGGCATGGGCTGTAACCAAGGCC
>Ga0105053_10000190_pt1 | contig 84549 bp, 33 predicted proteins | sample BON01_FD_78093 | JGI IMG/M metagenome (GOLD analysis project Ga0105053, IMG submission 78093) | Freshwater microbial communities from Lake Bonney liftoff mats and glacier meltwater in Antarctica - BON-01 | ecosystem: Environmental > Aquatic > Freshwater > Ice > Glacier meltwater | place: Lake...
AGGTGTGGGGTTTGATGTGGATAGATGTGTCATCCAGGGATGCTAGTAGGGGTGGGGTGTGGGGGTGGGTTGGGGGGGGGGGTGGGGGGGGGTGGGGGGGGGGGGGGGGGGGGGGGGGGGGGGGGGGGGGGGGGGGGGGGGGGGAAACAAAAGTGCGGCGCGTGAGTGTCATCACCCTCCGGTCCGGGGGTTGGCTCGATGAAGGCCTCTTTTCGTTCCGCTCACCTCGCGTTCTCAGCGGTCGCGGCCGAGTCCGCTGGTTCGTCGTCCGTCATGTCCTGGTAGCCGGCCCCATCGCCGATGCTGGGGGTGGCGGCGTTTCCCACCTCGCCCGGTGTGTGAGAGATGGCCGGGGGGAGTGTGGGCTGGGGATTGCACGCTTCCGGCGGCGAAACTGGTAGGTATGGGAACGCCTTTTCGTTCTGGTGGAGGCTATTTCGACGGTGCTGGCGGTTCAGCTCAGCGACGGGGGCTCAAAAAAAAGAAGGGGTTTCGGGCCTTGCAAAGCTGGGGCGCAAAGTTTGGCGCGCAAAGCGGGCAGAAGGGGCAGGTGTAGGGAGCGCTCCGTGGCCAAACGTTAAGGGCACGCGTGAGCGCAAAGGAGGAGGGGACGTGCGGGAGAGCCAAGGAGGCGGACAGAGCATTCACACGCGCGCGTGTGCACGACGTTGGGTGGGGGGTCGACTTGGTTTTCCTGCGGGAGGCGATCTTTGCCAGGTCACCGGCGACGCCTCGGGTTAACTCCTTCAAGGTCACTCGAAAAGAACAACAAGCGGGGGTGCCTTATTCCACATCCTGCAGCGCAAAGTTGGGCGCGCAAAGCGGGCTTAAGCGGCGGGTGTAGGTATTGGTCCGTGCCCAACCGGGAGGGGCGCGCATAGGAGGAAGGGAGAGGAGGGCGGGCGTGGGCGATGATGGAGGAGGGGTAGGAAGGAGGGATATGCGTTCTTGGTGCTGCGCGCGCGCGTGCGACGTCACGCTGAAGGCGGAAGGGATACAGGAGGGGATTCAAATTGTGTGCAGTGAAGCTAGTGCGTTTGGTTTCGGTGGCCGGGCGAGCCGGTGGAGCGATCAAGAGGACCCCAGAGGCCGGGGGGTTACGAAGAAGAGTTTGCGCCACAAATTCCTGCGCCGCCGATGGTCTTGGGAGGCGGGGCGGGATCCCACTCGCCGGCCAGCGGAGCACGTGGGTGCTGAAAGATATCCTGTGCTTGCTCCCGCGCTCTCGCCCCGACGCGGGCCGCGCGAAGGGACTGAATCTCGCGTGGAAAAGACGGGGCGTCTTCCGACGCGCGCCGACCCGCCTCCGCCGACGCCAACTCCGCCGCCCCCCTTGCCATTGTGCGCGATGATCCGCAATCCAAAAGCACAGCAACGCATATCAACAACGCGAACGCCATGCTGCGCCCGACCATCCTCCGATTGCCGGGCCCGCAGGTCGTACCTCAACGGGCGCCCGCGGCGTCGGCCGAGTCTCGCGCCTTGACCCCCAGATGCGCGTCTCTGCCTGTCCTGCCAATCCTGCATCCGGCCCGCGGGGACTGCGGAATGGCTAGCCCCAACGCGAGCGCGACAACGCTCGCAGCAGCCGCGCCGATCTTTGCCGGCGCGAACCCCAGGCGGACGAGGAGGAGCAGCAGGTTGGCGCTCGCTGCCCGCAACAGCAGCACCGCCGACATCGACGGCGTCCCCCCGGTGCCGGCGGCGCGATTCTTCCGGCCAGCGTCGGCAGTGGCGTTGCGCACGGACGCGGAGCAGATAGGTGCCGCCATCGCGGCCTGGCTCGACGAAGAATGGGCGCCATTGCCGGAGCATGCCGAGCTCGGGCGCGCCGTGGCGGTCGCGTGGGAGCGGCGGCGCGCGACGGGAGACGCGCTCGAGGACGACGACGTCGCCTCGGTCTTGCTCGGCGTGGCGAACGATCTGCTCGCCGGCTTTGACTTCGGGCCAACGTTCACGAGCGCCTTTGACGTGGCCAACAAGGCCGTCGAGCTGGCCATGAGGCGCGACGGCATGGAGGCGTGCGATTGCAGCGGTGGGGGCGGCGGCGGGGCTGGGGATGTGTAGACGAGGCGGGTCGTGTGTCGTTTTGCCGCTGTAAGGATCTCTCTCGTCGAGAAAGCGAATGAGAGTCGAAAGGGGGCGGGTGCGCGCGCGCGTGCCCGCAGCGGCGACATGCGTGCGCGTGGGCAGCGGCGCGGCGGCGGCGGCGGGAATGGGGGGGGCGCGGCGAGTTCGCGTCCCGGTCTTTCTCTCTTGACTACAACACATTCCGGACACTCAATGGCCACGCGTCCGCAGATAACACATCCAATCCCGCATCGACCAAACGCGACGCGCGCGCGCAAAGCACCGAGGGAAAGCAAGAAGACAAAGAGCGGCGGCGAGAGAGAAAAAAGCCCTCTCCCTTCTTCTTTCTCCCGCCTCCGTCCGTCGGATACCCGCACCAACACCAGGTGCCGTCGCCTCGCCACCGCGCGCTGCCCCTTCCCCCGTTGCCCCTCCGCCCGCCTCTTTCCCCCATTGCCGCGGGAGAGAACCACACAACACCATAAAACAAGGAGAGATGCAGACGTCCCGCCTCGCCGCCGGCCCGTCCGCGGCCGCGCGCCCCCTGGCGATGGCCTCCCGCCGCCCCTCAAGCGCCGTGTGCGCCAAGCCCACGCGCGTCGCCGACTTTGCGTCGCTCAGCAACGAGGACGCGCTCAAGAAGGTCGGCGACCTCAAGGTCGAGTACATGCGCCTGCAGTACTTCCAGCGGTCCCGCGGCGCGACGCTCAACCCAGACCAGAAGGACGCGCAGCCGGACGCCGACAAGGTGCCCAAGGGCAACGAGTACAAGGCCGTCCGGTGCCAGATCGCGCAGCTGCTGACGATGGTGCGCCAGCGGCAGGTGGTCGACGGCATCGACCGCCGCGCGGCGCTCGCCATCCAAAAGGCGGCAAGCGTCGACGCGGGCTTTGGCAAGCTGTGAGAGGGCCGGCCCTTGCGGTGCGGCCCCTTGGCACCAAGCAGCAGGCGGAGACGGGGTGTTGGTTGACGGTCAGGGGCGGGGGAACTGGGACTGCAACGAGGGCCCTTGGGCTCATGCCGGCGCCGCCCGACGACGGCGCCTGACGACGGCGGCGCCCGCATTTCCCCCCGCTCTCTGCCCCTGTCTCTGGTTCTCCGTCTCTTCTCTGCGGGAGGGCCCTTTCTCCCGCCCCCCCCACTTTTTCATTCTCGACTCGATCGTGTCGACCTCCATTTGTTAAATCCAAGCCACACGCGCGAACGCGAGACATTTGTGTGCGCGAGAGCGTTGCCCTCACGTCTTTTTTTCCCGCGATGCGGCGACCGAAGACGCGGCGGCCAAAAACTCCACGCAAAAATCAATATCTGAAAGGAGCCTGGCTTCACCTCGGACTAGCCAAGTCACAGGCCCGAGTCCCGCGCGTCGCCGTCACCGCCGCCAAACTCAGGCCGCAGGCGCCAGACGCCGAGCCGCCGCGGCCGCCCGCCGCCCGCGCCGCCGCCGCTGCCCTCGCCGCCGCCGCCGCCCGTCGTCGTCATGGCGGCCACCTGCCTGAGCAGCCGCTTAAAGAGGGTGTTGTCCGGGCCGACGCGCGCGCGGAAGCGGTCGACCAGCGCCTGCGACGAGGCCTCGCCGCCGCGCGACTGGAAGAACGCGACGATCTGGGCGCCGAGGCGCTGCGCGGCCGCGTCGTCGCGCGCCGCGGCGGCGGCGGCCGGGGGGGGCGGCGCTGGCGGCACGCCGGCGCCGCCGTTCCGGCCGCTGCGCGCGTGGCCGGTGGTGCCTTCTTGGGCCTCTTCGGCGCGGGCGTCGGCCTCGGCGTCTGCGGCAGCGGCCCGGCGCTCGCGGAGCCGGGCCAGCAGAGCCGCAGAGGAAATGGCGGCGGGCGGCCCCGCCAGCGCAATCGGGGCGACGGGGCCCGCGGCCGCGTCAGCGGCCACCGCCGCTGCCCCGCCGACTAGCGCCGCGCCCGCGCGCCCGCCGCCAAACAGCGGCGGCAAAGCGGTCGCGGCGCCAGCCCCTGCCCCGCCAGCAGCGACAGCGCCCGCGGTGGCGGCGGCAGCGGCGGCAGCGGCATATTCCCCGGCGCCGCCAGCACCTCCGACCAGCCGCGCGTTGGAAGCGGCGCCAAAGCGCCGCTGCCCGCCGCCGCCGCCGCCTTGGGCCCCGCCCGCTGCCGCCGCCGCCACCGCCGCCGCCGCCGCGCCGGGCGCGCCCGCGCGGCCGTGGCGCCCCGTCCACGTCGGCACAGACACGCGGGCGCCCGCGCGGCACTGGCGGCGCGAGGCCCGGATGGCCTCGGCGGCGCGGGCGGCCACGCGGGCGGCCTCGCGCGACGCGGCGCGGGCGGCGGGGTCGCCGCCGGCAGCCGACTCGACGAGGCCGTGGTCCAGGACGGACGCGAGCAGGCCGGCGACGCCGCCCGCGCCGCCGGCGCGGCCGGCGCCGCCGGCCGCCGCTGCCGCCGCCACCCTGGGGCCGCCGCCGCCGCCCCCGTCTGCCGGGCCGCCGACGCCCTTGAAGAGCTCGCGCAGCACGCGCGCCTCGTCTTTGGCCGCGGTGCTGGCGCCGGCCGCCACGCGCCCGCTCCTGGGCTTGGACGGAGGGCCGTCGCAGCGGCGGTGGCGGCCGCGGCTGCGGCCGCGGCGGGCCCCCCCCGCGCCCTCGTCGCTTTCGCCGCCCTCGTCGCTCGTCTCCTCCTCGAGCTCGTCGCTGCCCGCCCCCTCCCCGTCGTCGTCCTCGTCGTCGTCCTCGTCGTCGTCCTCGCTGGCGCCGCGCAGCCCCATGTCGGCCTCGGCCCCGGGCAGGTTGCGGAAGATCTTGCCCGTCTCGGTCGCGTGCTGCTGCTGCTGCGGCCCCTGCTGCCGGCCAAAGCCGCCGCTGCCGCTGCCACCGCCTCCGCCGCCGCCGCCCGTCACGCCCGCGCCCGCCGCCGCGCGCACGTCCAGCGTGAACAGGTCGGACAGGTCGCGCGCCGCGAAGAATCGCCGCTGCCGCGGGTCCTGGAGCACCCGCCCCGCCAGGTAGTTCTTGTACACCTGCCGGTGGTACACCTTCTCCTCGATCGTGCCCGCGCACACGAGACGGTACACCGTCACGGGCCGGCCCTGGCCAATGCGCCACGCGCGCTCGCGCGCCTGGATGTCGGTCGAGGGGTTCCTGCGGGGGCGGCGGCGGCGGGTGCGGGGGGCGCGTCGCGTCATCAGCGGATGTTTAGGGGGTGGGTGAAGGGGGTCGGGGGAGGGGGAGGCCATGTGTGTGAGCAAATGGCGGGCCTGCGCTTTATGTGTCGGAGGGGGCGGAGGAGGCGGGCAAGGGGGTTGTGCGAAACAGACGGCCAAAGAGCGCCAAAAAAGAACAAAAGGAGACAAGCGCCCGCCCCGCCCCGCCGTCTCTTTCGCGCAAAAAAAGGAGAAGGCTCGACAAACAAACGCCCCCAGAAATCCAACCGAGGACTCACCAGTCCGGGTCGTAGATGAGCACGCGGTCCGCGCCCGTCAGGTTGATCCCCAGGCCGCCCACGCGCGTCGTCAGCAAGAACAGGAACCGCCGCGGGTCCCGGTTGAAGTCGTCGACCAGCCTGGCGCGCTGCGCCACGCCCGTGCCGCCGTCCATGCGGTGGTATCGCCACCCCTTGGCGGCGGCCAGCTTCTCGAGCACGTCGAGCGTCTGCTGCGTCTGCGCGAACACCAAGGCCTTGTGCCCGCCCGCGAGCCACGACTCGAGCACGCGCTCCGCCACGCGCAGCTTGCCGCTGCGCGAGGGGTCGCCGTACCCGCGCCCGCCCTGCCGCTGCGCGCGCTCGAGCAGGTCGGGGTGGTTGCAGATCTTGCGGAGCACGTCGATGGCGGCGAGCGAGCGGCGGCGCCCCTCGAGCACCTCGGCGACGTCCGGGCCCGAGAGGTAGGCGCGGTAGAGGTCGAGCTGCTCGCGCGCCAGGGTGCAGAACAGCACGTGCTCGGTCTTGGCGGGCAGCTGCTGCGCGACGTCGGCCTTGCGGCGCCGCAGCAGGTAGGGGGCGACCAGCTCGCGCAGCGCCACGGCGCAGCGGTAGGCGGCGGCGGCCTGCGACGGCGAGGCGGTCGCGTAGCCGCCGGCCGTGATGGGCCAGGCGAAGGCGGCCTCGAAGACGGGCAGCGTGCCCAGCTTCCCCGGGAAGACAAAGTCGAAGATGGACCACAGCTCCGAGAGGCGGTTCTGCACGGGCGAGCCCGTCACGACCAGCCGGTGCGGCGTGCGCAGGCGCTTGGCGGCGAGCGTCACGGCGGCGTCGGGGTTGCGGATGCGGTGGCCCTCGTCGAGCGCGGCGCAGGCCCAGCGCAGGGGGAGGGCGGCGTCGGCGCGGAGGCGGAGGGCCTCGTAAGTGGTGACGACGACGCAGGGGTGGCCCAGGGACTGGGCGGCGTCGGCGGCGAGGGCAAAGATGCCGGCGCCCGAGGGGCGCTGCGACGGCGCGCGCGGGCGTCGGCGGGAGGGCGGCGCCGGCGCTGGCGCCGGCTGCCGCCTCCGCTGCCGCTGCGGCTGGCGCTGGCGCTGCTGCTGCTGCTGCTGCTTGTTGGGCCGCCGCGCGCTCGGGTCGTAGGGCTCGTCGTCGTGGTCGTCGTGGTCGTCGTCGTCATCCTCCTCACCGCCGCCAGCGTTGTCGTCGTCGACGCCACGCGCGCCGCCGCCAGACCGCCGCGCGAACGTGGGGGCGGGCGGCTTGTGCCGGCCGCCCTCGCTCCCGCCGCCGCCGTCGCTCCCCTCTTCCTCCTCCTCCTCGTCGTCCAAAAACGCCTCAAAGGCGCCGGGCGGCGGCGACCGACCCGACTCGTGCGCCAGGAACACGCGCAGCGGCGGGTGCCACGCCCGCAGCTCCCGCACCCACTGCCGCAGCACCGTCGCGGGCGCGACCACCAGCGCGGGCCGCCCGCGCAGCAGGCCGGAGGCCTCGAGGCCTGCAAGGTAGGCCGCAACCTGCACCGTCTTGCCGAGGCCCATCTCGTCGCCGACGACGCCGCCGACTTTTTGCGTGTGCAGCTCCCAGAGCCACTTGACGCCCGTGCGCTGGTACTCGAAGAGGCGGGCGTAGATGCGCCCGGGCACGCGGAAGCCGCCGTCGAACTCGACGTCCTCCTCCTCGTCGGCGCCGGCGTCGTCGCCCTCGTCGTCGTCGTCGTCGCCCCCCGAGCCGTCGGCGGCGGCAGCGTCGGCAGCGGCGGCAGCGTCGCCACCAGCCGTCCGGGCGCGGCGTTGCCTCTGGCGCTCGGCGCGCGCCTCACGCCGGGCCTCGGCGCGGGCGAGCTCGGCGGCGCGGAAGCGCACGAGGCGCGCGGCGTAGAACCCCGGGTCGCAGTCGTCGTACTCGGCGGACGGGTCGAGCGGGTCTTCCGCGCTGCCGCCGGCATCCTCCTCGTCGGCGCCGTCGGCGGCGGCTGCGAGCGCGGCGTCCTCGTCCTCCTCCTCCTCCGCTTCGTCTTGTTCTTCTCCGGCCTTGGCCTCCTCCTCTCCCTCGTCGGCGGCGACGGCGGCGGCGCAGCCGCCAGGGGCGCGGCGGCGGGTGATGATGCGAACCTCGTCATCGCCTTCTCCGTCCTCTACCTCGTCGCCCGACGCGTTGCCGATGCTGCCGCCGGCAGCCTCGCCCTCGTCGTCGTCGTCTTCGTCGTCGTCGGCGGCGTCGTTGGCTTCGTCGTCCTTTTCCTCGGACGCGCCGACGCCGGCGCTGCTGCCCGCTGCTCCTTGCTGTCGGTCGCCTGCGCCGCCACCGCCGCCGCCGCCCGCACCGACCGCCGCCGCCACCAGCGCCGCCGCCGTCGCCGCCGCTGGCGCCCGCCTCGGCAGCGTCTGCGCCCGCTTGGGCCGCCGGCCCTCGGGCCCGCCGGGCAGCGAGTGCGCGGCGCGGCTCGACGAGGCGCCCGCGCGCCAGAAGGCATTGTCGACGCGCCGCACGTCACGCAGCTCGGCGGCCGAACCGCGCGGGAGGGAGGCGAGGTCCGGCAGGAGCACGGTCGAGGGGCGGGCGGCTGCAGCCGCGGCGGCGCGGCCGGCGGCGCGCCGCATGAGCTGGCGGACGGCCGGGTCCTGGGGGAAGTCGGCGGCGGCCGGGGGCGGGGGGGGGGCTGCGGGCGAGGAGGCCGCGGCAGGCGAGGCGGCGGCGGCGGCGGCGGCCGTCGGCGCGCCGGCTGCAGCCTGCCGAGCGTCCCCCTCCTCCTCCTCCTCCTGCTGCTGCTGCTGCTGCCCCTCCGGCAGGCCCTCCATAGCCTCCACCTGCTCGTGTCCCTGCGCGTCGCCCACCTGGTCCGCAAGTTCGGGCTCCGGCTCCTCCTGTTGCTGCGGCTGTCGCTGCCGCCGCCGCTGCTGCTGCTCTTGATGCTGCTGCTCTTGCTGCCGCGCCGCCGCCGCCGCCGTGATGCCGCCGATCGTCGGCGCGGCCGCGCGGCCGCGCACCCGTCGCTTGTCGAAACCCTGCAGGTGGTCGAACGGAGTAACGAGGCCCATGCGGACCATGCGGTCGCGCTCGGTCTCGACGAGCGGCTGCTGCTGGTGCTGCGCGGGGGCGGCCGCGGACGGGCCGGCCGCAGCGCCTTCCCCGTCGTTGCCGCCCTCGTCCTGTTGCTGCTGCTGCTGCTGCTGCTGCTGCTGCTGCCCCGCGCGCCTCTTGCCGCCGCCGCCAGCGCCCGCAGCCGCCGCTTCCACGCGCGGGCGCTTGGCGCCGGCGCCAGGCCTCCCTCCGCGCCGCCGCGTGTCCTCCGCGTCCCGCGCGAGCTGCCGCCGCTGGACCTCGGCGGCCGCCGCCGCCCGGCGCCGCGCCTCTGCCCCGGGCAGGGCGCCGATGCGCGCTTGCACAGCGGCGCGCGCGCCGCGCAGCTCGTCGATGCGGCGGCGCGCGACGGCGTCTTCGAGCGCGGTGACCGGGTCTTGCGCGGGCGGAGGCGCTGTTGCTGTTGCTGCTGCTTTCTTTTGGCGAGCGGGGCCGCCGCCGCCGCCGTCGTCGTCGTCGTCGTCTTTCTCGGCTGCAGCAGCTGCTGCTGCTGCTGCTGCTGCTGCTGCTTGTTGCTGCTGGCGCGCCAGCAGCATGCCCTCGAGCGTCGCCAGCTCCTGCTCGACGCCGACCAGCTGCATGGCCAGCTGCTCCGGCGACGCGGACGGCTCTTGGCCGGCGTCGCCGTCGCCGTTGCCGCCGTCGCCACAAGCTGTCGCCGCCGCCGTCGCTCCGGTCGCCTCTGTGCGCATGAGCAGGTCGGCCTGCTTTTCATGTGTGTAGAAAGGGGTGGGCGCTTGTAGGCGGTCGGTGAGCGTCGATCTAAAGAAGGCTCACGAGTCGGGAGAGTGTGTGTGTGCGCGTGCGCGCGGCGCGCGCCGAAAGACCACCCCTCTTACCTCGTCCAGGAGCTCGCGCTCAACATCCTGCGCGCTCTGGACCGCCACGAGGCCCTCCAGTGCCGCCAGTTCCTCCGCCATGGTGGTCGGTTGCTGGATCGTTGAGATGGGGAATTGCTTTTTGGGAGGGCGTGTTTATGTTCCGTCCGCGCGACGAGAGGCAGCGGACGCCGACCGCCGCCGACGCCGCCCGGCGAGCGAAATAAAAAAGCCTGGAGCTCGTTGACCGCCGCCGCCGCCAAAACCAAAACAAAACAAACCAGAGACCATGTCCGACCCTCCCGTCCCCCGCGCCGTGAGCGCGGCCATGGCGGCGCTTCAGGCGGCGCCGGCAAGCAGCGCCGGCAGGCCGACGCTGTGGCTCTCGCTGTCGCGCGCCTGGAGCGCGGCGGCCGCTGAGCGCTCAGCGACGGCAACGGCCGCAGCGCCTCCGCCGGACGAGTGCCACGAGCGAGCGTACGCTGCCTGCGCGGCGGGCCTGCGGGAGCTGCGCCCGCCGAGCGACTTGCCCGCCGTTGCCGCCGTCGCCCCCCTCTGCCCTGCGGGCGACGCCCTCTCGCGCGGGCGCGTCGACGCACTGGCCGCGCTCGCCGCCCTGCCCGCGCGCGCCCCGCTGCCCCTGGGGCACCCCAGCTGCAGCCGCATCTACGTCCTCAGCGACCTGCACGTCGACCAGCCCCTGCCCTGGCGCTGCGACTGCCGCCTCGGGCCGGGCGACCGCACCCCTCCTCTGCGCCTCGGCATGGACTGGGTGCGCGCGCTGGGCAGCGACGCCGAGGGCTGCCTCGTGGTCGCGGGCGACGTGGCCGACTCTTTAGCCGCCACTCTGACTGCCCTGGCCGAGTTGCGCCGACGCTTCGCGCGCGTCTTCTACGTCCCGGGCAACCACGACCTGTTCCTGCGCGGGGCCGACGCGCGCGCGTTCCCCGACTCGTGGTGCAAGCTGTTTGCGCTGCGGCGGGCGTGCGCGCAGCTACGCGTTGAGACGGCACCCGCGGCCGTGGCGACGACGCCGGCGGCAACGGCGGCGAGCTCGGCCTCCGACCCGGCCGCCTCTTCCCCGCTCGCGCCCGTCGTCGTGGCCCCCTTGCTGTCGTGGTACGACGACGGCGACTTTTGCGGCGGCGGCGGAGGCCAGGACGGCGGCTCCCCGTCAACGCGTCTGCGGTACGATGCGCCCTGCGATTGGGGAGCCGTGCGCGACGCCGACGTGCACCGCGTGATGCTCTCCCTCGGCAAGCGGGACCTGGCGACGGCCGCGCGCGCCGCGGGTGAGGGCGGCGCGGCGTTCCTGCTGACGGCGACGCACTTCCTGCCGAGGCGGGAGCTGCCCTACTGGCCCGCCTTGCGCGCGGCCATGGGCAACGCCGCGCTGGGCGCGCTGGTCCTGCCGGCGCTCAGGGCGGCCGCGGTGCGCCCGGGCGGCGGCGCCCACGTGCATTGCTACGGGCACTCGCACCGCAACGGCGAGCGGGGCGACCTGGGCGACGAGGTGCTCTACGTCCAGCACGCGCTCGGCGGGGGGCCGGAGGAGGAGGAGGGGGTGGGGCAGCGGGGGGGGCTGCGGCGGCGGCAGGACGGCGACGTCCGGGGCGCTTGCCGCTGCTTCGCGCCGCGGGTGGTCTGGCGGCAGGTGCAGGACGACGGTGGCGGCGGCGGCGGCTCGGCGCCAAGACGATGATGATGGTCAGCGCATCGCTGGCCAATTTTTTGAGAGATTTCTCTAGAGTTTTTGAGCGGGGAGGGCGCGGCAGCGTCGCTCGAGCGTTAAGCCCTCCCCGCTCTCTGTCGGCACTGTTGTCCTCGTCTCTGTCATTTTCCAACCATCCCCCTCGCCCGCTGCTCTGACCAGCGACACACTCCCGCTTGACGTCGCCCTCGCCCTCGCCCTCGCCCTCGCCCTCGCGTCGCCCTTGCCTCCGCCCCTCCTTACCCACGCTCTCCAGAGGCGCATTCACACACAACGTGAGGGCAGGGCAGGCCGTAATCGCCTGGTAACCGCCCGCCCGCCACCAACATGGTGACCGTCACGGTCCGAACGGTCGCGACCGGGGCGCAGCACCGCCTCGAGCTCGCGGGCGAGATAAGTATCGCTCTTCTCTACGCGTCCGCCGCCGCCGCGCTCGCGTCTCCGTCGGCGTCGGCGCCGGCGCCTTCGGGACCGCCCTACCCTTTTGTCCTCGTGCTCAAGGGCGCGACCGTGCCGCCACCCGTCTCGGCCGCGGGGGCTGCGGCGGCCGCGCGGCTAGGCGGCGGCGCCGCGCCAGCAGCACCGGGAGCGACAGCGGCGCCGCCCGCCGTCCTCTTGCGCGACGGCGACGCGCTCGTCGTCGTGCCGCGCGGCGGCGGCCCGCCCCCGGACCACTCCCGGCGCGCGGCGGCGACGGCCGCCTCGGCCTTTGGCGCGGCGGTCCCAGGCGGCGCCGGGCGCCGGCGAGGCCGCGGCGGCGGCGGCGGCGGCAACCACGACGAGGATCACGACGACGACGGCGACGACGACGACGACGGCGAGGACGAGGAGCTGCGCCGCTACGCGCCGCCCGCTGAGGCCCACGCCTGGGAAAAAAAAGTCGGCGCCTGGCTCCACGCGCAGGGCGCGCCCCCGCTCGCGCTCGCGTGGCTCTTCCTGATCCGGCCCCGGCGACTCGCGCTCGTCCTGCTCGTGGCCTCGGGCGCGAAAGTGGCCAACGCCTACGGGTGGGGCCCGCCGTACGTGGGCCTGGCTCTGATCGCGGCCATGCTTCTCAACCTGGGCCGACGGCGCGAGGGCGAGGCGTCGGCCTACTCTCTGTTCAACCGGGGGCTGCGGCGGCTGCCCGGGCAGCTGGACGCGGCGGACATGGACAGGCAGATCCGCGCGGGCGCGAGGATATGATGGGGGTGGTCTCGGATCACTCGGACAAAGCAGGGAAGGGGGGGGGTTGCAGTAAAAAAACACAGTTACCAAAAACGAGGCGACGGCCGCCTCTGCTCTCTCTCTCTCTTTCCTACTTCTTCTTCTTGCGGTGCTGGTTCATGCCGCCCTGGCCGCCGCTCCGCATGTCGCCCTCGAACGCCTGGAGCTCCGAGTAGAACCGCCTCTCGCTTTCCAGGCGCTCGCGCTGCACCTGCGCCTTGTCGGCGTCGCGCTGCGACGCCAAAAAGGCGCCGTCGCGCCGCATCTCCCGAGCGGCGCCGCGGCGCTCGCGCGCGAGCTCGCGGCGCGCCGACTTGGCCTCGGCGCGCTCGCGGTCGGGGTCGTAGTCGCGCTTCTTGGTGAAGGCGCCGTCCTGCTCGAAGCGCGGGGTGTAGTCGCGGCGCGGGGGGGCGATGGGCCCGGCGGCCAGCGTGGCCGAGGCAGGCAGGCCCGCGGCAGCGGCCGCCAGCAGCTTGCGCCGCTGCACGAGCGGCCGGCGGCCCGCGGCGGCGGCCGACGCCTGCGCGCGCAGGTCTGCGGCCAGCGCGCGCGCGAGCTTGGCGGCGGGCGCCGGCAGGCCCGGCGAGGCGGCCGCGAGGGCGGCGGCCGCGGCGGCCAGGGGCGCGAGGATCTCGGGCGCGCCGCCGGCGAGCGCGGCGGCCTCCTCGCGCGCGGCGGCGGCGGCGGCCATCAGGTCGCCGCCCGCCGCCGCGGCCGGCGCCGGGCCCGTCTCGGCCTCGCGCGCGGCCCGGGACAGGACGCGCGCGACGCTCCGCGCGCCCGCGCAGACGGCGCCCAGGAGCGAGAGGCGGAACCGGTCGCTCGAGGCGCACCGGCGCGCCGTCGCCCCCTCGTCCTCCTCCTCCTGCTCCTCGCGGTCGCGGCCGCTGGCGCTCGCGCCGCCGCCGCCGCCGCCGCCGCCGCCGCCCGCTCCCCCTCCGGCCGCCGCCCGCCGCCGCCCGCCGAGCAGCTCGTACAGGTCGAGCGGCGCGATCGCGGCCTGGCCGCCGTCGGCGCCACGATCGTCCGCGCTGCCAAAAGCCAGGCACCCGGGCGCGAAGCGGCCCAGGACCATCTCGCACGTGCGCAGGCCCTGCCCCGCGCCGCGCTCGGCCTTGTCGACCGACGGCGCGGCGGCGGGCACATACGCGCGCAGCGCCGACGCGAGGAACGCCACCGCCTCGGGCGCCAGGCGCCCCGCGGGCGCCGTGTAGGTGTCCACCAGGAGCGACGCGCACGCGCACCCGAGCGCCGCCTCGTAGGGGCCGGACACGGGGCAGCGCGCGAGCGCCTCGGCCAGCAGCGCTGCCGCCGGCGTGGCGACGGCGTGCCGGCGGTCCGTGGTCGCGAACAGCAGCGACAGCAGGCGCAGCTGCAGCAGCGGGCGCGCGGCGGGCCACCCGCGCGCGGGCCCCGCGGCCAGGGGGTCCGACAGGCCCTCGAGCAGGCGCGCGCGCATGCGCTCGAGGCGCGCGCGCGCGGCCGTGGCGGCGTACAGGGGCACGCGCGCTGCCAGCGCGGCCAGCGGGGGCACCAGCGCGTCCAGGTGGCGCGGCGACAGCGGCCGCGCGCCGGCCAGCCGCGCAAAGTGCGCGAGCAGGACGCCGAAAAACACCTGGTTTTTGGTTGTTTGTTTGTTTTTGTTGTTGGTGTTTGTTGGTGTTCGACGGGGGTGTGTGGGGTCGGATTGGTGTTGGGGCAGGGTTTGGGCGAGAGAGAGGGGGTTTGATTCGTTTCGTGTCTCGGGGAAACGCGCTCCCGAGCAAGAAGAGAAAAACTGCTGCGCGGGCGTCATGCCTTCAGATAAGAGGGACAAATGTTGCGTCCGCACGCCCGCCCTTTTTCAAGGGGGGTCTCGGATGGAGCTTCGTATCGTGTTTGTGATCATGGGTTCTCCTCATCGGCTGCCCGCGCTGGGCATCTCCCGTAGAGACGGGGACTGTCTCCGAGGACAGTCCCGGCGGCGCGCACGCTTGAAAAAAAAATAATAATGCCGGGGGACAAGCAAACCTCTCACCTGCGTCTTGCGCCGTCCGTCGGCGGCGAGCTCGGCCGCATTGAACGCGAGCACGCGCTCGACGGCGAGCGCGAGGTGCTCGGCCGGGCGGCCCTTCACTAGGGCAAGGAAGGCCTCGGGCGACTGGGGCAGGGCGGGCGTGAACGGCAGGTCCTCCGGTGCGGCGTCGGCGTCGGCGCTGGCGTCGGCGTCGGCAGCATTGGCGTCGGCGACGGCGTCGGCGGCCTTTTTGACGGGCGGACGGGCGACCGGCTTTGGCGGGGGCGGCGGCTCATCGTCGTCGTCGTCATCGTCGCTGCCGCCGGCCGCCTCCTCGCTCGCGCTCCCGCTCTCGCCCTCGCCCCCGCTGCCGCTGCCGTCCTCGTCCTCGTCGTCCTCGTCCTCGTCCTCGTTGCCCTCCTCGTCCTCCTCCCCGCCGCCGCCGCCCACGCCGTACTTGGCCGCCAGCCTCGCCGCCTGCTCGCGGAACGCCGCCTGCAGGGGGTCGGACCCGGCGGCGCGCGCCCGGCGGCGCGCCTCGAGCGCGTTGGCGGCAGCGGGCGCGCCGGGGCCGTCCTCGCCGCCATCGCTCGAGCCGCTGCCGCCATCCCCGTCGCCGCCGTCCTCGCGGCCGTCGCCGCCGTCCTCGCCGTCGCTCGAGCCGCTCCCGGGCAGGCAAAAGTCGTCCTCGAGCGCGTCGCCCGACGGGCCCTGCGGCCGGCCCTCGCCCATGCCGCCTGCCGCGGAGGCCCCGCCGTTCCCGGCCGCCGCCGCCTCCTCGTCGCGCTGCCGCTTCCGCCGCGCCGCGTACCCGCCCGCCGGCGCCCCGGCGGCAGCCGCCGCGGCCTCGGCGCCGTCGTCGCCGCCCCCGGACGCGCGCGCCAGCATGCGCGCCACGCGCGCGCGCTCGAGCGCCTCGAGCCGCCCGCGCTCGCGCGACTGCCGCTCGGCCGTCGAAAGCGTGCGCTCGCCCGGCGCCGCGCGCCCGGCCGCGAGCGCCAGCTCGCGCGCAGCGCTGTCGTAGGCGTCGGCGTCGGCCCTCTCGGCGCCCGTGGCGCCGGCCGGCACCGCGGCCCTGGCCTCACCCGGCGCCAGCATCAGGGGCGCAAAGGCGCCGCCTCCGCCGCCAGCGCCGGCCGCCGCACTGCCCGCCGCCCGACCCGAGGGCTCTTCGCCGCCGCCGCGCACCAGGGCCGTGAAGCTCTCGTTGAGCCGGCGCAGCTCGCCCTCGTCGGCCTCACGCTGCCGCGCGCGCTCGGCCTTGAAAGCCTTGGACTTGGCCATCACCTCCCCCATCACCTCCTTGCGCGTCTTTTCGGGGCGCTGGTGGCCGCCGCCGCCGTCCTCGCCGCCGCCGCCGCCGCCGCCCGGCGCCCGCAGCTGCTGGCGCGCGCCCTCGAGCGCCGCCGCATAGTCCTCGTCGTCCAGGCCCGGCCCGCCAAAGGCGCGGTACTCGCGCGCCAGCTCGTCTAGCACGCGCTCGTCCTCCTCGTCCTCGGCGCGGCGGCGCTGCAGGAAGCCGTCGGCGCCCCCGCCGTCGCGGCCGCGGCCGCCGCCGCCGCCGCCGCCGCCGCCGTCCTCGCCGCCGTCCTCGCCGTCGTCGAGCGGCCGGCCGGCGTGCGTTAGCAGCACCTGCTTGCCGCCGAGCGACGCGCTCGCGCCCAGGCCCAAGAAGCCCTCGCCGCCGGCCCCGTGGTCACCGCCGTCGTCGTCGCCGCCGCCCAGGGCAAACTTTGACGCGCCGCGGCGCGAGTCGCGCACGCGCTGCGCGCGGAGCTTGAGCAGCGCGCGCGCTTCGGGGTCGTCGCGCTCGCCGCCGCCGCCGCGCTCGCCGCCGCCGCGCTCGCCGCCGCCGCCGCCGCCGCCGCCGTCCTCGTCGCCGCCCATGCGCGCGCCGAGGCGGCGGTCCATGAAGGCGTTGCCGCGCCGGATCTGGCGGTACTCCACCAGCAGCGTCTTCTTGCGGCGCAGGTCGGCGTTCTCGCGCGCCTTGACGACGTTGACGGCGCCGATGCCGCCGCCGCCGCCGCTCTTGCCGCCGCCGCCGCTCCGCCGCGGCCGGTCCTGGCCGACGACGGCAAAGTGCCGCCGCACTCCTTTCAGCTCGAAGGGGTTGGCCTGGGTCTTGGCCTGGGCGTTGCGCGCGGACTTGGCGGCCTTGGCCGCCGGGCTGGCCTTCTTGCGCGCCTTGGCCATGATGAGGGGGCGACGCGGGTGGGAGAGGCGGCGCAGAACGAGTGTTTCGACGAGAGGAGCGCTTGGGTTCGCCCCCGCTTGGGATTGTGGTCGGTCCGGGCGCTGGCTCAACGGAGGGAGACTCTAGTACCCGCCCGTGGTGTAAGCGGCGGCGCGCACGCGCGCGCGCGAGAGAGGGCAAGGGGTCGATGCCAAGGGGGGTGAGCGAGGGTCGGAGGTGGGAAGCGTGGGTGTGGGAAGATAGTGGTATTAACAACACACAAAGGAAGAGAATCCACCGCCTTGCGGTCGGCTGGTTTGCGGCGGCAGCTGCTGATCAGTCCGTCGCCATGGCCGCTGCCGTCGCCGCGTCTCTCCGCCTCATCGGCGCGCCGCCGAGGTCGCCGCCACCGCCCATCCATCCCGACGCCGCCGCCTCCTTGACCACCGCCCCCTCGTCTTCCCCCTCCCCTCCCTCCTCCGCGCCCCCGCCGCCCCGCCCCTGCCCGTACCGGAACAGCCCCGCGTCGTAGGACGGGTGCAGCGTCCCGCAGAGCCGGTCCCAGTGCGTGAAGTAGAGCGAGAAGTGGAGGCGCGGGTGGCGGTGGTGCAGGTCGTGGTGCTGCACGGTGTTGAGCAGGGGGCTGGGCGGGGGCGGGGCGAGGAGGCCTCGGAGGAGGGCGGACGCGAGGCCGGGGAGAGAGAGAGGCGCGGTTTTTTGGGGGGGGCGCGCGTCGCCGCCGGCCGAGGGCGCGCGCGACGCGGGCGGCGACCAGAGGCCGCCGCCCCAGAAAAAGGGGGCCGGCCCGCCGCCGCCCGCCTGCTCCTCGTGCTCTTTGCCGCACCCGCCGCCGCCGCCGTCGTCGTCGTCGGACGACAGGGCCTCAGCCTCGGCGGCGGCGCCGCCGCCGCACCCGACCGTCGCCACCCCAGCTTTCGCCCCCGAAGAACAAGAGGGCGCAAAAACGCGCGCCGCCTCGCCCCCCGCCGCCATGGCCGCCGCTGCCATTGCCGCCGCCGCGCCCCGCGCCGCGCCCAGCGCGCACCCGGCGGCGTACGCCGCGAGCCCCTCCACCGTCGGGATGAACGGCGCCAGCTCGTACCCCGCGTGCCCCGCCTGGTGCACCGCCCCCGTCAGCAGGTGGTACACCCGGTGCAGGCCCACGTGCAGCGGCAGCAGGTAGCAGACCAGCGCCTCGTTGGCAAAGACCAGCAAGGCCTCCAGCACGTGGAACGAGTATCCAGTAAAGGGCGTGGGCGCGCGGCTGAGGTGGTGGCCGCTGTGGACGCGGCGGTAGAGGGGCCGGCAGTGCAGGAGGCGGTGGGTCCAGTAGAACCAGGCGTCGTGGAGCAGGTCGAGCGCCAGGACGCACAGGGCGGCGTAGAGCGCGCCGGCGAGCCGGTTGCCGCCGCCGGGGCCGCCGGGGCCGCCGGGGCCGCCGGGGCCGCCGCCGCCCGCTGTTGCCGCTTCTCCTGCTGCCGCTGTCGTCGTCCCCGCTGCCGCCGTGGACCCCGTTCCCCCCGCGCCTCCCGCGAGCGCGGGCGGCGGCCACAGCGCGCCCGCGTACAGCATCGGCGCCAGCCCGCGCGCGTGCAGCCGCTCCACGCCCGCCCAGATCGCCGCTTTCACGGCGAGCGGGCCGAGCGACCCCTTCGCGTCGCGCCAGGCGTCGCCCGGGCGCGGGGGCGAGGGCTGGATCCCGCGGACGGGCAGGAGCGCCGGGACCACCCAGGCCAGGAGGGCGGCGACGAGGTAGTAGAAGGCGGCGGCCTGGCAAAAGGCCGGGACGAAGCCGCCGCCGTACAGCGGCAGCAGCGAGGGGCGGGGGAGCGACGCTAGGGCGGCGGCCCAGCCGCGGGCGCCGGCGCCGCCGCCGCCGCCAGCCTCTGCTGCCGCCGCCGCCGTCTTGCCGAGGCCCTCAAGCAGCCAGCGGGAGGACGCCGCGGCCGCGGCCATGGCCTTTTCACTTCCGCCCTTCGAGGGGGCTTTCGCTCTTGTCTGCGTGAGTCAGGAGACCGAAGACGCGTCGCCTCCTCTCGTCGCTCGTCGCGTGTCGCGCGCGCGCGCGTCGACCGACGGGGGCGGTGGGAGCGGCGACGGCGGCGGCGGGGCGGCAATCTCTGTGTGTGCCTTGCTGTCCCGCAGCGTCCCGGGTGCCGGCTGAACGGGCGCGCGATCCCGAGGCGGGTGTCGGCAGCGGCGTGGCGGATCCGAGGCAGGGGAGACCGGGCGCTCGAGGCGAGGGCAACCGTGAAGTGTGAGCGCGAGTGCTGCTGCTGCTGCTGCTTCACGGAATGGGTGCTGGTTGAGAGGAGGACAGTGCTTGGCTAAGAGAGGAGGGGTGTTGTTGACGACGTGACGGTCAGAGATGCTTCATCATGTCGACTTGAAGCGAGGCGCGGAAGGAGGGTGAGCAAAAACGCCAGCAGCTCTCCCCCGCTCTCGCCCATCACACTCAAAAGCCAAGGGTGGGGCAAGCACACCCACTCGACGCCATCGCGCCACTCAGGTCGATCGATCGATCGATTACACGCGCTTGCATCAAGACGTTTGTTTCGCGCTCCAATTTCTCGTTGCAAAATGAGCCTCTTGCAACAAGGGCGCCGCGCCCTCGGGCGCACGCTCTACGCCGCGGCCAATCAATCGCAGGCGCGCGCCATTGGCAGCAGCTCGGGCGCCGGCCAGGCCGCCGCGGCCGCCGCGCAGCCCCAGCCCATCGCCGTGGACGAGCAACTCCCACAGCAGCACCAGCAGGCGTCGACGTCGACGTCGTCCTCGCCATCTCCTTCCTCCTCCTCCTTGCCGCGGTGGCGCCGCGAGCTCGGCGTCGTGCGCAACGACTGGACGTAAGTCGACGGCGGGTGTCCCTCGGTCGGGGGAACGCGTGAGGCGCTCGCGATCGCGAAAGAGAAAGCGCTGCCTCCTTTCGCCCAAAACGAAATCTGAGACCCCTCCGCCCCCGCTAAAACGCCACAACCTCGACACAACAGCCGCGAGGAGGTGACCGAGGTCTACAACACGCCCCTGATGGACCTGGTGTACCAGGCCGCCACCGTCCACCGCATGTACAACGACCCCGCGATGGTGCGTTTCCAGTTTGTTCGGGGGCGGGCGACTATGCCGGCGCGCGCCGATGGCGGCCGCGCGCGCGCGCGCTGTCGCGCTCCCCCTCCTTGGCTCGCCCGCCCCATCCCGCCTTGAGGGCGTCTCGACCGCCTCGATCTCCCCTCAAACAAAGCGCCGTACCGAAGGAACCACCCAAACCTAAACGAAACAAATGCACAAATCCTCCCAAAACAAAAACAACCAAAACAAAAAACAGGTCCAGCGCTGCACGCTGCTGTCGATCAAGACGGGCGGCTGCCCCGAGGACTGCGGCTACTGCAGCCAGTCGTCCAAGTGGTCGTCCGACACGGGCACCAAGGCCGAGCGCCTCATGGACCTCGAGCCCGTCTACGAGGCCGCCCTGCGCGCGCGCGAGGCCGGCTCCACGCGCTTCTGCATGGGCGCCGCCTGGCGCGGCCCCTCGCAGGCAGGCCCGCGGCAGTGGGCGCGCGTGCTCGGCATGGTCAAACAGATCCGCGCCCTCGGCATGGAGGTGTGCACCACCTTGGGCATGCTGACAGCCGAGCAGGCGCGCGAGCTGCGCGAGGCGGGGCTCACCGCGTACAACCACAACCTGGACACGTCGCCCGAGTACTACGGGCAGATCACGACGACGCGGAAATACGCCGACCGGCTCGCCACGCTCGAGACGGTGCGGGAGGCCGGCATCAGCGTGTGCGCGGGCGGGATCATCGGCCTGGGCGAGGGGGCCAAGGACCGGGTGGGCCTGCTGCTGCAGCTGGCGACCTTACCGGCGCACCCGGAGAGCGTGCCGATCAACCGGCTGGTGGCCGTGAAGGGGACGCCGATCGCCGCCAAGCAGGCGGCAGAGGCGGCAGATAAGGCGGCGGCGGCAGAAAAGGCGGCAGAAAAGGCGGCGGCGGCAGCCGCAAACGCCGGCCCCTTGCGCCCCGGCACCCGCGCCGCCGCCGCCGCCGCCCTGGGCCTCCCGGCCGACGACGACACTGATGCCGCCGCCGACGCCGGCGGCGGCGGCGACGGCGGCCCCACGGGCCTCGACCTCGTGCGCTGCGTGGCGACGGCGCGCGTCGTCATGCCTCAGACGGTCGTTCGCTTGTCCGCCGGCCGCATGGGCCTGAGCGTCGGGGACCAGGCGCTGGCCTTCTTCGCCGGGGCCAACTCGATCTTCGACGGGGACAAGCTGCTGACCACGGCCAACAACGACCGCGGCGAGGACGCCGCCATGTTCGAGGCGCTGGGCCTGCGCTCGCGCCCGGCCTTTGTGCCCTACGGGGCGGGCGGGCCGACGAGCTCGGGCGGCGGCATGGGCGGCGGCCACGGCGGCATGAGCGGCGGCGGCGGGGCGGCGTTTGGGGAGGCGGTGTCGGCGGGCGAGGCGTCGCGGCTGCTCGAGCGGGCGGCGGCGGAGGCCGCGGCGGACGAGGCCCAGAGGGGGGGCGGCGGATGCTGCGGCGGCGCTAAGAAGCAGCAGCAGGCGTCGGCGGGCGGCGGCGGCGGCGGCGGGTGTTGCTGAAGGCCGTTTGCCGTTTTCCGCGTCAGCCCAGCTCCAGGGTCTTGCTTCTTTCCAAATTTGTGTCCCTTTCGAAGACGACATGCCTCCTCATTGTCTCTGTGTGTGTTTGCATCATCCGCTCAGTCAACGTCCCCTCGAAAGTCGCGCCCGATCGGAGGAGAGAGGCAAGACACGGCGCGCACGAAAGACCTGATGATCACTCCACCCTCAAACATGGCGCCCCCGTCCGTCGAGCGGTGATCCTCGCGCGTGCGCTCTGCGTGTGTGCGCGTCCACCGCAGCCCAAGGCGCACACAGCGCCTACGGCGTTGAGAGAGAAGCGGGCGGGTGTAGCGGTTGCTGTCGGCAAAGCAACCCGAGGCCAGTGGTCAAGAGCAAAAGGAGACGCCACACGACCGACAGTGACGCGCGCGCGCCCGCGTTCGTCCTCCATCCTCCAGAACCGGCGACGGCACCGCAGGCAAGAAGGAAGGAGACAATGCCGCCGTCGCCGCGGGCGCGCGGCGTCGGCGGCGGCGTCGGCGGCGGCGCCCCAACGTCGGCGCTCCCCCACACCGCCGGCGCCGCCGCCGCCCCCCCCCTTCCCCCCGCGGACGCCCCGCCGCCGCCCGTCGACTGGGACGAGGTCGCGCGCGCCCTCGCCGACGCCCCCGCCGAGCTGCGCGACCCCAAGTTCTACCCGCTCAAGGCGGTCGTCGAGATCCTCGCCAGCGCCGACCCGGCGCCCGCCGTCGCCGAGCTCCGCGCCACAGAGGCGCGCCTGTCTGCGCTCGTGGACGCCACCGTTCGGCGCCACCACGCCGGGTTCGCGCGCTCGCTGCAGAACTACGCGAGCGTGCTGAGCACGTTCGAGGACGCGCGCGCGCAGGTGGACGGCCTGCGCGCGTCGCTGGCCGAGGCCGGGCGGCAGCTGGCGTCGTCCGGGCGACACCTGTCGCTGCAGTGGCGGCGCGCGGCGTCGCTCGACGCGTCGCTGCGCCTGCTGCGCGACGCGCGGCGCGCGACCGCGGCGCCCGCTGCCGTGGACGCGGCCCTGGCGCGCGGGGACTGGCGCGGCGCCGTCCGCGCCCTCGGCGAGGGGTGCGCGCTGCTGACGCGCGGCGACCTGCTGCGCGTCGGCGCGCTGCGGCGGCTCCGGGCGGACATGCTATCCGTCTCGCGCCTGGTGCAGGCGCGCCTGATGGACGAGATGCACGCGCGGGTGTACAGCGGCGGCGGCGGCAACGGCGGAGCGGTGTCGGCGGCTGACGGTGGTGGCGAGAGGGCGCGAGGCGGGGACGAGGACGAGGACGCGGCGGCGGCGCTCCGGGAGCGCGGCAGCGGCGGCAGCGGCGCCGGCAGCGGTGGCGCCCCCACCCAACCCTCTCCTTCTGCTTCCGCGACGACCACGGCCACCGCCGACCTGGTGTCCAGCCTGGCGCAGCTCGGCGCCCTGAACGAGGCCAAGGCATTCCTGCGCCTGTCGGCCCGCGCGCGCCTGCGCGGCCTGATGGTCGGCGCGCTGTCAGAGTTCGAGCGCGCCGAGCGCGCGGCGGCCGGCGCCACGGCGGCCAAGGCGGCGGCGGCCGCGCCCGCGCTGATGGCGCTTTCGACGGCGCTGGGCGGCGACGGGCTAGGCCTGGGCTTGCAGCAGCAGGGGCAGGGGCAGCAGGGGCAGCAGCAAGGGCAGGGCCAGCAGGGGCAGCAGCAGCAGCAAGCGTCTGCGTCGCTGCGCGCGGCGTCGGGCGCGGCCGCCCGGCTTGTCGGAGCAGTGCTAGCGGCGCTCTTGCGTGCTCTGTCCAACCTCTCAGCGCTGCTGCGGGAGGTCGCCGCGGCCGGAGCGACCGCGGCGATCTCGACGACGTCCGCGGCCGTCGCGCTGCGGCGGCTGCGGAGGGTGCAGCGGCGCGCCCTCGAGCTTGAGGCCGAGGCGGCGGCGGCGGCGCGGCAGGGAGGCGGCGGCGGCGGCGGCGGCGGCGGCATCGGCGGCCCGCTTGGGCTCGGGCGCCGCTCCAGGTCCGCCGGCGCCTCGGGCCCTCAGGCGTCCGACCTGTCGCCCGCGGAATGGGAGGCGCGCGAGCTGGCCTTGGCGGCTGACGCCGGAGGGGAAGGGGGCGGCGGCGGCGGCTGCGACGGTGACGGGGGCGCCGCCGCCGCTGGTGCCTCTGCCGCACCTTCTTCTCCTTCCGCCGCCGCCGTCGCCATCGCGATCGACCCCGTCTACTACCTGCGCTGCGAGCTGGTCGCCACGTGGCACGAGGCCCAGGTCGAAGTCGCGCACCTGTTGGCCGAGGTCCTGCGCGCGCCCCTGCGGCTCGGCGGCCCCCCTGCAGGCGTGTCGCTCGGCGTCGCCGGGCTGCCGGCGTCCGTAGGCTTTTCGGCCCCGCCCGGGGAACCGGGCGCGGCGGGCGGCCCGGGCGCCGTGGCCGGCGGCCTGGCGCGCAGCGCGGCGGCGTGGATGTCCGAGGTCTCGTCGGACCTGGGCGACCGCGCGCGCGCGGCCCTGGCCCAGCAGCAGCAGCAGCAGCAGCAGCCCGGCAGCCCGCTCGCCGGCGGCGGCGTTGCCGCGTCTGGCGGCGGCAGCCCGTCGCGGCTGGAGTTTAGCTTTGAGCACGCGATCGGAGGCCTGGACACAAGCCAGCTGTACGCGGCCGCCGAGCAGGGCGGCGGGGCTACGGCCGCGGCCCTGTGCGGCCTCGAAGACGCGTCCTTGGGGGCGGACGGCGGCGAAGACAGCGGCGAAGACCGGGGCGGTGGCGGCGGCGGCGGCGGCGGCGGCCGCAAGGTGCGCAACAGCTGCAAGGGTGGTCGCGACCAAAATGCGGCCGAGCTACAGCAGCGGGGCGCTGCAGCCAGGACCCGGCAAGGCGGCGCCCACCAGAGCAACGCCCTGGGGCCGGCGGTCGTGAGCGCTCTTGGCGTGGCAGCGGGGGCGGCGGCCGGGTGGGGCGGCGGCGGCGGCGGAGGCGGCGGCGACACGACCTTTGCGGGCGGCCCCCTCCTGGCCCCGGCGGTGTGCGGGCCCGTCGTTGGCTTTGTTGAGAGCGCGATGGCCGTCCTCGAGGCCCGCGCGCTGCCGCCCTCGGCCGGCGCGGCGGCGCCACGGGTCCAGGCGCCAGCACCGCCGCCGCCGCCGCCCAAGCGCCCGGGGAGCGCTGCCGCCTCTGCAGCCGCCGCCGCCGCCGCCGCTCTCCCCCCTGTACAAGAGTGGATCACCCGCTCCCTGCGCGATGCCATGGCCGCCGAGTTCCTCCCGCGCGTCTGGGCCGACCTCCGCGGCCGCTGCTCCGCCGTGCTTGAAGACCCAGAGGCGCTGCGGCCGCCGGCTCCGGGCGGCGCCGGCGCTGGCGACGACGCCTGCGACGGCGCCGGCGACGGCGAGGCCCCGGCCTTTGCCTCCCGCCAGGGCGGCGGCCGCGCGGTCATGCCCGCCGCCGCCTTTGCCGCTACGGCCGCGCGCGAGCTGGCCGCCTGGGCCCGCGCCCTCGCCGCCTTCCCCGCGGCGGCCGGCGCGCTGGCCGCCGTCGCCGACTCCGTCCTCGGCCGCCGGCTGCTCGACGGGGCGCTGCTGCCCGCCCTGGCCCGCTGTTTGGCCGGCTCCGCCGCGGGGCGCCTGGCCGCCCGGCAGGACCTTGCGGCGGCGATGGCGGCCGAGCCGGACGCGCCGCTGCTGGGCGACCCCATGGCGTTTTTCGTCGCCAGGGGCGGCGCGGGCGCCCTGTCGGCGGTCGGGGGGGACGGCGTCGTCGACGAGGGCTGCGCGTTCTTGGCGAGGCGCTCGGCGGCGGGCGGAGGCGGCGGCGGCGGCGGGAGCAGTGGCGCAGCCGCTGCCGCCGAGGTGCAGCAGCGCGTCCTGCGCGCCGTGTTCGACGCGCGCCCGCGCTCGGCCTCGGCGATCCTGTCCGCGGGCGGCGGGCCCGCGCGCCTAGCCGAGCTGGCCGCGCTCGCCGAGGGGCTCGACCGCGCCGCCTCGGCGCTCGCGGGCGCGGCGGGCGCGCCATTGGGTGCGGGGGGAGTTCCGGTGGGGGCCGCCGCGCTGCGCCTGCGGTCGCAGCAGCAGCAGCAGCGGCAGCAGCAGCAGCAGCAGCAGCAGCGGCATCAGCGGCGGCGAGACGAGCGCGATGACGACGAGGAGGGCGAGCGGGATCCCCTCGCGCCGCTGGCCGCCGCCCTGGCGGCGCTGGCCGACCGCTACCGCGCGGCCGCGGGCCTCGCCTGGCGCGCCGCCCGCCTGGACCTCTTGCTCGCCGCCGCGCACCACGTGTCCGCGCTGTCGGGCGCGTCGCACGTGCTCGGCTCTCCCGAGGACGCGCGAGAGGTGCCCGCCTGCGTCGGCGCGCTGGCGCGGGTCGCCCGGCGCGCGGCCGAGGGGGCCGGCGTGCACGCCTCCGCCGTGCGGGCCGCCTACATCCTGCGCCCCCTCCCTGCCGCGGCGCCCCTCTTCGCCACGTGGCTGCTGCCGGAGCTGCGCGCCGTCAACGCGGCGGGCGCCGAGCGCATCATGCGAACGCTCGCCCTCGCGCAGGCGCCGCTGCTGGGCCTGGCCGCCGCCGCAGCCGCCGCCGGCGACGCCCAGGCCGCCGGCGCCGACCCGATCGCGGCCGCGGCCGCCGCCGCCGCCGCGGCCGTGTCCGCGGCATCGGCGACGACGGCATTGATCGCGGTGGCGGCGGCATCTGGTGGGGAATATACGAGCGGGACTGATTCGCTGCTGACGCTGCTGTCGGGCGGCGGCGGCGGCGGCGGCGGCGGCGTCGACAGTTTCGGCGGCGGGCTCGACGACGCGCCCGCCGCGCGGCGCTCCCTCTCGCGCGCCCGCGGCTACTTCTCCCTGGTGGGCGCGCCCGCGGAGGACGTCCTGCGCCTCACGCGCGAGCGCCCGCGCCTCTACACGCCGCGCGAGTGGGAGGCGCTTCTTGCCGTGCCCTTTCCCGGCAGGCCCCCGGCCGGCGCCGACGACCTGGCCGCGCTGCGCGAGGCTGTCTCCGTTCCTTTTTTAGAGGCGGCGGGCGGCGGCGACGGGGCCGAGCAAGGCGGGGCGGCGTCGCGGGCGGCGGCAGGATCGCCCAAGCCCGCGGCGGCGGCCGTCGAGCGGCTGCGCGAGGGCGTGGGACGGCTCCGCATGCAGTTTGGGAAGGGCCAAGCGAGTGCGGACGAGTGATTCATTCCTCGGTTGGTGGTGTAAAGCAAAAGACGCGGACCTTGCAAAAGCTGAGCGAGCGAGACGGCGCCGGCGCCGAAGAACACACGCCGCAGACGGAAAGAGGAGCATGGCGGGGCTGCCTGCGTGGCGCACACTCGCGCCAACACGTTGATTCTGCGTGCAAAGAGGGAAACACACGTCGGTCATGTGCGCGACTAGGGTGCTAGAAAGAAAGGAAAAACCGTGCGAGTGTCCCCTCGTCATTCGATAGAGATTCCTAGAGACGAGAAAGCGCGCGCGCGCGCGACGCCGTTTTGCCGTTTGCGGCGTTTCTTTTTGTGCACTCGTTATTTTCTTTTGCTCGTTCTTCTTCCTCTGCTGTCTCTCTCTATTCCCGATCCCTCCCCCCACGCGCTCCAACCCCTCACGCCAGGTACCGGAACAGCTGCGGGTTGTCCCGGTCGCGCTCGATGTACTCGCGCTGGATCAGGTCCTCAATCCGCCGCTTGACCAGCTTCAGGTCGGGCCTGAACATGCGGCCGAGCTGCTGCACGACCTCGAGCACGAGCTGCTGGTGCTGGAGCTGGCGGCGGGACTTCATGACGCGCACGACGGCGGCGTCGACGGCGTGGCGGCGGTCCTGCGAGGGTAATTGGTTTTGTGTGTGTTTTGGTTTTTAATTTGGTTGGCGTCTTGTCGTTTTTGCGTTTGTGAGAAAGCGGGAAAGAGCAAGAAAGGCGACGACGAAAGCAACAAGACGAACAAGAGACAACACAAACAACCATCGTCTTCTCCTCACCTTGTCGACGTCCTCGACCACGCGCTTGCGCTCGTCGACAGGCGGTAGCGGCACGCGGATGCGCTTGAGGCGGTCGGTGAAGCGCGGGTTGGGCGCGAACCGGTCGCCGCGGCCGATCGTCTTGCCCTCGGGCTGCTTGAGCAGGATCTGTTGAATCATTTTGTTGGTTTTTGTTGTTTTTGTTGGGTTTGTGGGTTGTTTTTTGGATGTTTGCGTTGGTGTTTGCGTTGTTTGAGGGGATGTATGAAGCGAAGGGTGAGTCGAGGGTCAAGCGAGAGCGGGTCGGAGAGGCGTCAGGGGGAATTGGTCCTGTGCGCGAGGGCGGCGCCGCGTCGCGTCGAAAGAGAGAAGCGAGCCGTCGCTCGACCCGTCCGGGAAACAAAGCAAAAACCAACGACGGATCTCGCTTGCCCGCCAGCCCGTCGCACACCGACCAACAGCGCCGCCTCTCTGTTCTCTCCCTCTCACCTTGAACCGCGCGCACGACAGCGAGTGCAGCAGGCGCGACGCGTCCTCCTCGGGCAGGTTGGCGCGCTCGCGCACCTCCTCAAACCCGAGCCAGCCGTCCCCGCCGCCGCCGCCGCCGCTGGCAGACGCGCCCGCGCCGCTAGTCCCCGCCGCCGCCGCCGCCCCCGCCGCCGCGCTCCCCGTCCCCCCGCCCGCGTCGTTGAACAGCAGCAGCACCGCCGCCTGCATCGTCGACACCACCATCTCCACGGGGCGCGCGTCAAAGTTGCCGCGGACCACCGCCGTGCCCTGCGCATGCACCCAGGTGAGCCGCCGGTGCTTGGCGTCCGCCTCGTAGTGCCGCTTGAACAGCTCAACGCCGTCGGCCATCTCGCGCGGCAGGCGCAGGTCGACCGCCTTGTACGTGGGCCAGAACCCCGTGGTCAGCACGGTCACGCCGAGGTCGAGCGACAGGCCCCCGCCGCCGCCGCCCGCGCCGCCGCCGCCCGTGCCGCCGCTGGCGCGCTCGACCTGGCGCGCGCGCCACTCGTCAAACTGCCGCTGCTTCTCGCGCGCCATCGACAGGTCGTTCACCATGCCCTCCATCTTGCTCGTGAACTGCGCGCCGCACTGCTGCTTGAGGCGCGCCAGCACCGCGCGCTCGTGCTCGTCCGACGCCGAGCGGTCCTGCAGCAGGCGGCGGGCCAGGCGCTTGCGGTAGAACTCGGCGAACATGTCCTTGTCGCTCACGTAGGCGAGCAAGCGCACCACCTTGTCGAGCGTCTCCTCCATGGCCTCGTCCCCCAACTTGTCGCCGCCGGCGCCGGCGCCGGCCGCGCCCGCGCCGGCCGCGCCGCCTGCGCCCGCGCCGCCGTCCGAGGGGCCCGCCCCCCCGCCCCCCGCCCCCCCGGCACCCGCCCCGCCTCCCGCCGCCGCCGCCGCGCCCCCGCCCCCCTTGCGCAGCAGCGTGTCGCAGAACCCGGCCATCAGCTCGGCGCTGGTCGAACCCGCGACCGGCTTGTTGACAAACGCCTCCAAGGCTTCTTTGAGCGCCCTGTGGAAGAGGGAGGCGTTGCCGAAGCACGTCTGGACGTAGCGGGCGTACTTGTCGTGCAGCTCGACGACGCGGCGGACGTAGGCGACGTCCGGGGCGGGGGGCGGGGGCGCCGACTTGTCGGGGCGGTCGGCGGCGGCGGCGGCGGCCGCGCCGTCGCCGGCGGCCTGCGCCTGCTGCTGCTGCTGCTGGCGGTCGCGCCGCGCCTCGGTCGCCTCGGCCACCTCCTGCACCAGGCGCGCCCCCTCGCGCTCCACGTGCTCCTTAAACGCCTCGGCCACGGGCTCCAGCCCGCGCGGTACGCGCCAGAACAGGCGGTACATGCGGCTCAGGTCGTCCGCCCGGTCGTCGCGCAGCAGCGCCGCCGCGCCGCTGCCCTCTTTGCTCAGGAGCGCGGCCTGGTGCCGCGCCAGGAGCTCCTGCTCCGCCTCGCGCAGGAGCTTCCCCCGGGTCGACGGGTGCAGGTAGGCCTCCACCCGCTCCTCCTCCTGCCGCAGGCACTCCTCCGCCTTGGCCATGTATTCCGGGCACGAGTCGCCGCCGATCCAGTCGGCCGCCTTGCGCCGGTAGTAGCCATTGGTCTCGCGCACCAGCTCTTCTTCAAAGTCGCGCTCGTAGGCCTCGAGCCCTCCCATGCCCACCTCGATGAAGATGTCGAGGACGTTCTTGGCCAGCGCCTTGTCGACGAGCTCGCCCTCGCGCTCGCGCTCAACCAGCCGCAGCAGCGCCGAGGCGGCGCGCTTGCGGCTGTCGGCGTACACGGCATCGCGGAAGGCGAGCAGGCCGACGTCCTTGAGCGGGTGCAGCGAGTGGCGCAGGACGTAGTAGCTGTTGTGTTTGGGGGGTTATTTTCATTCGTTTGGTTTTTTGTTTTGTTGTCGTTGGTTGGTGGGTGTTTTTGGTGGTTGTTTGTGTTTTGGTTGTTGTTTTCGGTGTTGTTTTTGATGATGCGGTGTCGTTGGTTTGATGCCCCGAGCATTGTTTCGAGAGTGTGAGTGTGTGTGTGCGCGACCGCGCCGTCGCCGGGAACGAGAGCGGGCCGGGGACCCCAAACAAAAGGCGGCGGCGGCCGCCAAAGGGAGCGCGCAACGACAGACGGACGGACGGCGGTCGGCGGTCGGCGGTCGGCGGTCGGCGGTCGGCGGTCGGCGGTCGGCGGTCGGCGGTCGGCGGACGAGGAGACCGGGGCGACGGACCGGAACGCACCGGTCGAGGTAGTTGAAGAAGCGCGAGAGCCAGCGGACCATGAGCTTGTGGTTGCACCAGCGGTGGTACAGCTCCTTGAGGAGCACCTCGTCGCGGTGCTCGCGCAGCGCGGGGAGGACCTGTTGTTGGGTGTGTGGGCGTTTTTTGTTTGTGTTGTTTTTTCTCGGTCGTCGTGAGAGGCGCGCCTCGTCGTCGGCGGCGGCACGCGCGCGCCGCGCTCGCGCGATCGGGGACGCCGAAGAACAATTCGAAGAACACGCACCGTGGCCTGGATGTAGCTCTTGAACGCCTCGCGGTAGCGCATGTAGAGCTGCTCGCTAAAGTCGTACGGCGGCTTTTGCGTGCACATGTTGTAGATCGTGCTGTTGCGTTTCGTGGCGTTTGAAAGAAGGGGAGAGGTGGGTGAGCGCACAGACTCTGGGACCCTCTCAATGCCTCTCTCTCGCCGCGACTCCTCCTGCCCGGCGTCGCCACTCACGTGTACAGCTGCATGTACTGCTCCGCGTTGAACTGCGCCTCGTTGCCGTCCTCGAGCAGGCGCACCAGCTTGTCGATGCCGTTCTGTTGTTGTATTGGCGTGTGAAGAAGAGAGAGAGAGGCTGTCGTCAAAACAAAAAGTCCCTGCTCCTCTCTTGCGCCTTCCTTCTTTTCGTTTGCGTCGGCGCGGGGTCGCTGGGCGAAGCAAGACGCGGCGCCCTAGGCTGGCGTGCGGCCGCGGCGCCTATCGCCTCGCGCCCGCTCAGCCTAGCCCAGGCGATCGCGCAAAGCAAGAGGACCCTCTCTTGTTTTCTATGTGTTCGCCCCCCCTCACGCGCCCACACCTGCATGGCGCCCCATCCGTCCGCCAGGTCCACGGGCCGCCGCTCCGCCATGGCGACGGGTCCTGCGCTGCTGCTGAAAGGAGACCGGATTTGTTCGGGTGTCTTGAAATGGAGGGGGGGACTGAGAAGAAAAATGGGGGCCTTGCGGCCAACGCCTGGACGGAGCGCGGCGCGCGGCTTTAGGTCGTCGTCGTCGCTCCGAGGATGGAGCGTCCGCCGCGCCCGTCCTGTTTCTTCGACGGCCGCCCGGCGCGGGAAATCTCGCGACGAGGCGTGCTATCTCTCCCGTTACACAGAGACAAGCTGGGGTGCAGAAGGGCCGAGGCGCAAGAGCGGCGGGGCAACATTTGGAGACGCAGACAAAGGGCGTGGCGGCGCGGGTGGTAAAAAAGGGCCGAGGGCGTTGGCGGTCGCCCGCTTCTCTCTCCTGCCTTTGCTCTCTATCTTTCTCTTTCCCTCTTGTTTCGCGCGGGCGGGCGTGAAAGAAAAAACTACCGTCTCGATGGGACGTACGCGAGGTCCCCAGTTGACATAGCGCGCTCAAGCAGGCGAAACAGACGAGGGCGGGAAGGCGGCCAAAGCGGCCGAGAGCCCAACACGCCGGGGTGCGGCGACAAGGAAGGGAAAAAAGACGGAGCGTTCGGTTTTTGGGGGGGGCGGGAGGCGCGCGCGTGTGCTGTGAAAGTATGGATACGTCACGTGATGACGGCTGGGGTGGGGCGGTGGGTAGGAGGTACGAAAGAAGGGGGGCGGGGGGCGGGGGCGCGGAAGGGCGCGCGCGCCGCATTCGGAAAGCCTCGCTCGCTCCCTCTCCGAAAAAAGAATAACAAGGACGCCGCCGCGTGCGTTTGGTGAGGGTGTGTGCGGGGGTTGGATGAGGAGGTGCGAATGGAGGGGAGGAGATGAGGCGAGCGGTCAGGATTTTGTGAGTGCGGAAGAGCAGAAAGTGGGTGGGGGGGGAGCACAGCGGCAGCGAACGATCGCGGCTAGCCGCTGCCTCTGGCCGCCGGTTCGTTCGTTGGGCGAATGCGCGTTCTCGGTCGATCGTTCGTTTGTCTCTCTCTCTCTCTCTCTCTCTTGGGTCAGGAGGGCAAACCCTCAGCGCATCGCCAGCATGTCGTTCAGGGCGCAGCGCAGCTTGCGGCCCAGGGACAGGCCGCCGCTGCCGCTGCCGCTGCCGCCGCCGCCGCTGCCGTTTGCGCTGCCGCTCCCGCTGCCGCTCCCGCCGGCGCCGGGCGCGGCCAGCGCGCGACGGTTGGTCGCGGCGGGCGCGCCGCCCGGCGGCGCGCACGAGCCGTCGTCCACCTCGGCCGGGCACGGCACGGCGGTGGCCCCCGCGACGCCGTCCTCCTCGCCCCAGGCGTCGCCGTCGCCCGTGAGGACGTCGTCTCCGTCGGTGGCGACGGGCGTGGCGGCCGAGCAGGGCGCGGCGGCGGGCGCGGCCGAGGGCGTGGCTGCGGCGGCGGCTGCGGCGGCGGCGGCAGCGGCGGCCGCGGACGCAGCGGCGGCCGCGGCGGTAGCCGCGCGCGTGGTGCGTCCCGGACGGCGCGTGCGGGGCGAGCCGCCGGCCGCCGGGGCGTCGGAGAACGGGGCCCCCTGGTCCGACCACGACGAGGGCGAGTGCGACGGCGCGCGCCGCGCGAGGCCCGGCTGCTGCTGCTGCTGCTGCTGCTGCGGCGGCGGAGGCGGCGGCGGCGGCCGGAGCTGGTCCCGCCGCTGCTGCGGCCCGCCGACGTCTCCGTACACCCGCTCCTCCTCCTCCTCTCCTCCGGCAGGCGCCTGCCGGTGCTGCTGCGACTGCCGCTGCTGCTGCTGTTGCTGCTGCTGCTGCTGCTGCTGCTGGCGCAGCAGCGCGGCCGCGCCCGCCGCCAGCGCCGCGCTCTGCCAGCGCTGGACGTCGGCCTCCGACTGCGGGTGCGGGTGCTGGAGGCGCTGGTGCTGGTGGTGCTGCTGCTGGAGGTGGCGGTGGTGGCGCGGCAGGGCCAGACGGGGCGGCGCGTCAGGGCGGAGGTCGTCGTCGCCCGCCGCCCCCTGCCCGCCGTCCTCCTCCTCGTCCTCGTCCTCCTCCTCCTCCTCCTCGTCGCCCGACGAGCCGTCGAGCGACATGTCGACGACGGACGAGCCGTGCGTGCTGCGGCGGCGCGCGGCGGCGGCGTTGGCGTTGGCGGCGGCGGCGGCGGCCGACGAGGGCGGCGGCGCCAGCGCGGCGGCGGCCGCCTCGTCCTCGTCGCTCGAGGGCGGGGCGCGGGGCGCGTGAAGGGGCGCGCGGCCGCCGCCGTCGCCTCCGTTGCCGGCGACGCCGGCGCCGCCGGCGCCCAGCTGCGCGGGCGTGGGCGGCGCGTGCGGCGACGCGGGGCCGGCAGGCCCACTGCCGGCGCCGGCGCCGCCGCCGCCGCCGCGGCCCGAGGGCGTGGCGGCGGCCCCCGCCGCGCCGCCGCGGCCGCCGCCGATCGGGGCCCCCTCGTCCTCGTCCCCGGCCGCGCTGCCGTCGCGCGACAGCGGGTGCGACGCCGCCGCGCGCCCGGGCCGAGGCACAGGGCCGGCACCAGCGCCGCCCGCGCTGCCCGCCACGCCCGGCGGCGGCGCCGCCGCCGGCCCGCCCGCCGCGCCGACCGGCCCCACGCCGCCGCTGCCGCCGCCGCCCACGCCCCCGCCGCCGCCGCCCCCCCGCCGCGCCGCCGACACGCTCGCGCAGTGCACCGCCGCGTCGTACGCCCCCGCCCCCTGCAGCGTCAGCAGCGCCCCCGTCGACGGCTCGTCGCACGTGAACGTGATGTTGAGCTCGCTGTCGTCCGGCAGCCGGAACGCGCGCCGGATCGCCTCGGTGAAGCGGCCGTAGCCATCCGGGCCCGTCGCCACCTGGAATGAGTAGGTGCGCCCATCAAAGTTGACGTTCATGACGGCGGGGGCGCTGCAGCCGCACTGCGGGGTGAGGACGTCGCGCCAATCGGGGAGGCGGCCGTCGCAAAAGTCGCAGTAGAGCTCGCGGCTGTTTTGTTTTGTTGTGTTTTGTGTTTTGTTTTTTTGTTTTTGAGTTTTTGGGGTGCCGGGTGGCGGCAGTCGGAAAAGGGGGGCGGCGGCGGTTGAGCGACCGCAGGGGCGGCGGCGGCGGCGCGAGGCAGAGAAGAGGATCGCGGCAGCGGCGTCGTCTCAAGGCGTTTTCAGCGAGCAGGTCTCGGCCGGCCCCCCGCCCCCCCCTGTCTCTATCTCGTTCCCCGTGACGCACCGCGTCCCCGCCGACTGCAACTGCCAGCGCGCCAGGCACCGCGCGTGCACGGGCCGAGGGCAGCGGCAAGGCAGCATCAGCGGCGCCGGCGCCGCGGCCCCGCCTGCCGCCGCGGGCCCGGCCGCCGCCGCCGCCGTCGCGTGGTGGGCGCCGGCGGCGCCGGACACGCCCGCGCCCGCGGCGCCGGCCGCGCCCGCGTCGAGGCAGATCCAGCACACGGGCGAGTCGTCCGACTGGAATTCGCGCGTTGTTTCGGTTGGTTGGGTTTTGGGTCGGTGCGCTTGGTGGGAGAGAGAGGCGTGAGTTTTTGGGGAGGTGAGAGGAAAGGGCGGCGCTCTCGGGCCGCCGCTCGGTCGTGATGCGTGGGGGGAAAAGCCGAATCGCCCGCTCGCTGCCTCCCCTCTCCCCGCGCAGGGCGCGCGCGCCCTCCCCTGCCCGCTCCAGCGCGCGTCGATGGGCGGTGGATCCGCCAGAGTACGCAGCGAGGGCGCGGGGAGGCGAGAGGGGGCCCGTCTGTCGGGGGCGCGCGCTCGAGGAAGTCGAGAGGGAAGACGAGGAGACGAGGAGACGAGGAGGACCTCCCCCCGAAAGGAAAAAGGAGGGTCGGCGCGCGCCTGGCCAGCCCGCGGCCGGCTATTCGGCGAACGTCATCCGACGCGCACGGGGGCACTGTATCGCGTGCATTCTCGGGAGGCGCACGCACCTCGGCGACGAGGGAGATGGCCCCTCCGCGGGAGGGGAGGTCTGCCCCGTGTTTCGTGGCGCACTCTTGCGCGTCCGGCCGCGCCGATGCGGGCGGCGCGAGGTCCATGCCGCCGCGCTTTGCGCTGCGTAAAGGGTCGATCTATCCGATGCGCGCGGGTTGGAGGCGGCGCGATGCGGGGCGCGGGGCAGAAAAACCCACGAAGCCACGGGTGTTTTTTCGTTTCGGTGTGACGTTCTTGAGTGAACTTGGGCTTTCCTCTCGTGCGCGGGGGCGTTCCTCTCTCGCTCAGTCTCCCGGTGAGAAGATACGATTGTGAATGATCGTTGCGGGGCCACTGGGAGGTGCTTGTCTTGCAAGGTGGAGGGAGGGAGGAGGGAGGGGGAGGCTTTCGCTTTGTTCACAAAGCGAAGTGACAGGGGAGTGGAAACCGTGATCGATTTGAACAATCGCCGGCCTACGCCAATCCCCCCCCCAATCAATGCGCCAAAACCGGGCGCGACCGGTACTTCTCCGCCGTCGATTCGCGGCCGATCTGTCAGCGGCGCGACCGGTCGCGCCCGCGGCCGTCCCCCCCGCCGGCGCCGGCGCCGCCGGCGCCGCCGGCGCCGGCGCCGGCGCCGGCGCCGCCGCTGCCCCGCCCTCGCGGCTCCTCGCTGCCCCCGCGGCGCCGCTTGCCGGGTGGCGGCAGCTCCTGCTGCTGCTGCTGCTGGGAGCCTCCTGCGCCGCCGGGAGCGTCCGGGCCGGCAGGGCGGTCTCCGTCGCGCGGGCGGCGCTCGCCGCCTCCGCCACCAAGGCTGCCGCCTCGGCTGCCGCCGCCGCCGCCGCCGCCGCCGCCCCGGTCGCCGCCGCCGCCCCTCTCCCGCTCCCGCTCGCGCTCCCTCTCGCGCTCGCGCTCCCGCTCGCGGTCGCGATCCCGGTCGCGGTTGTCGCGGTTGTCGCGGTTGTCGCGGGAGAGGGAGCCCCTGCGCGAGAGAGGCGCCGGAACAGGGACGCGCGAGGGCGGCGGCGGGGGCGGCTCGTCGCGGCGCCCGCCGCCGCTGCGCCGGTCGACGAGGCCGCGGCTGCCGCCGCCGCCGCCGCCTCCGCCGCCTCCGCCCGCCGCGGGCTCGGCGCCGCGCGGCATCGAGCGAGGCGCGTGCGGGGCGGCCGCGCCCGCGCCCCCCTGCTGCGACGACGACGAGGGAGGAGGAGGCCCAGCGCCGCGGCGCGAGGTCGGGAGCGCGGCAGGGGGCGGGCGGCTCGAGACGCCGCTGCCCCCGTTGCCGCCGCCGCCGCCGCCGCTGCCTCGGTCGTCCTCGCGCCTCCTTTTCTGGCCGGCCGGCGTTGTCTGCTTCTGCTGCTGGTGCTGCTGCTGCTGCTGCTGCTGCTGCTGCTGCTGCATTTGCTGCTGCTGCTGCTGCTGCTGCTGCTGCTGCTGCTGCTGCTGCTGGCCGCGCTGGCCGTTCGTGGGGCTGGGCGTCGAACCCGCGCCGCCGCTGCGAGGCTTGTGGTCGGCCGCCGCGGCGCGCAGCGAGGCGCCGCCGCCGGCATTGCCGCCGCCGCCAGGACCGCCGCCCGCGGCCGCAGTCGCCGCGGCCGGAGGCTTGGCCGCAAGCGGCGGCTTGCCGGGCGACGCCCGCGACGCCGGCGGCGCGGCGGGCGCGGCGGGCGCGGGCGCGGCGGGCCGCTGCTGAGGCGGCGGCGGCGGCGGCGCCTGCTGCTGCTGCTGCGGCGGCCTCTGCTGCCTCTGCCTCTGCGCCGCCGCCGCCGCCGCCTCGCGCTCCTTGCGCGCCGCCGCCTCGGCCGCCGCCGCCGCCTTGCGCGCCGCCGCCCCTGCCGCCGCCGCCGCCTCGCGCTCCTTGCGCGCCGCCGCCTCGGCCGCCGCCGCCTCGGCCGCCGCCTTGCGCGCCGCCGCCGCCTCGGCCGCCCGCCGCACGTTGGGCGGCGCGCCGCCGTGCTCGAGCGTGCCGAGCACGCGCCCGGGCCGCCGCGCCTCGTGCTCCAGCGCCACGAGATACGCCTGCGCCATGAAGCGGATGTCCTCGTACCGCCCGCCCTCGCGCTCGCGCACGCGCTCCACCGCGCGCCGCAGCCCCTCGACCACCGAGGACAGGGCCGGGTAGACGGGGGCCAGCTTGCTCAGCGCCAGCAGCGCGTTGCGCATCTGCACGTGCTCGCCCGACTCCAGGCAGGCGGTCAGCGCGCGGCCGACGCGCACCTGCCACTTGTAGCAGAGGGCGCGGAAGTTGTCGTAGGTGGTGCGCTGGGGGGCAGTCGGGGTCGGGGCAGGGGCAGGGGCAGGGGCGGAGGCACTGGCGGCGGCATTGGCGCCGTTGACGGCGGCGGGGGCGGCGGCAGCGCCGTCTCCACCGACGGCCGCGCCCGCGCCCGCGCCCGCGTTGCCGCCACCGTTGACGTTGTTGTTCCCGCCGCCTCCTCCCCCTCCTCCTGCGCCAAAGTCGGTGCAGAACCCGGCGTGCCCGCCGCACTCGCGCGCGTACGTCGCGGCGTCGGCGCGCCAAGCGTCCGTCGTGCGCATGGTCTCGAGGCAGAAGGCGCCCAGGCACGCCGCCTCGTGGTCCGTGCAGCAGGACAGCAAGTCCATCAGGTGCCGCGAGACCCTGTCGTAGTAGTATATGCTGCTCCAGCGGGGGGTGCGCAGGCTGTGCATGCGCAGGGCGAAGCGCGCGGCGTAGACGGCGTCGGCGACCGAGGCGAGGACGCGCGGGACGACGCACGAGCGGACGAACTCGTCGACGGGCAGGGAGGCGCCGGCGACGCCGGCCTGGCGCGGCGGCGGCACCCAGCGGGGGGCCTCGCGGGCCAGGCGGGCGGACACCTGGGCGTGGCGGCGGCGCTGGGCCTCGCTGTCGGCGCGCAGGCGCTCGGCGCGCTCGAGCAGGAGGTCGCGGCGCTGGCGGCAGCGCTCGACGTCCGCCTCGAGGTCCTCCAGGCGGCGCTCGGGCGGCGGCGGCGCCGAGGGGCCCATCGCCATCCCGCCTCCTCCTTGGTGCTGCTGCTGCTGCGCGCGCGCGCCCTGCCACGCCACCACCTGCCGGCCGTGGTGCTCCCACTGCGACCGCAGCGCGTCCAGCTCCTGCTGCATGCCCACGCGCGCGCGCTCGTCCAGCTGCCGAGCCTCGCGCGACAGCCGGTTCGCGGCGGCCGCGTAGCGCGCGCGCGGGTAGTGCAGGTCGCCGAAACGCAGCTCCCAGAAAGTTAGGTAGAGGGACGGGCGGAGGGCGCCGCCGCAGGCGCTGGGCAGGGCGCGGGACAGGCCGGAGACCACGGCGTGCCAGGTGATGTGCGGGGGCAGGCGGGGGCGCGGGCGGGCGGGGGCCGACAGGGCGAGGGCGGCGTCGCGGGCGGCAGAGGGGGAGGGGGCCCCGGCCCCCGCCGCTGCCGCTGCCGCTACTTGCTGTCCTCCTCCTCCTCCGGCGTCGTCGTCGGCGTCCAGAGCGGCGAGGCCGGCCGCGCCGTCCTCGTCGTCCGGGAGCTCCCCCTCCTCGTCCGAAGCGGCGAGGGCGGGTTTGTCGCTGCCGCTGCCGCTGCCGCGGCCGCCGCCGACGCCGTTTGCTGCCGCCGCCGCCGCCGCCGCCGCCTCGCCCTCTCCCGCGCCTTCTCCCGCCTCGCCGCCGCCCTCCCCCTCCTCCCCCTCCTCCCCCGGCTCCAGCGCCGCCAGCACCGGCCTCCAAAGCGCGAACGCCAGCTCCGGCGGCACCCCGTACGCCGTCAGCAGCTCCGGAAGCGGCGGCAGCAGCCCGGCCAGCTGCGCCAGCGGCAGCGCGCCAGTCAGGAACTCGCAGTATTGGGTCGCGGCGTCGTGCGCCTTGTCGTGCATTTCTGCGACCAGCTTTAGGTGGTGCGCCCGCCTGGCCAGGGCGACCCCGTCGAGCTGCTGCGCGGCGGCCACGAGCAGGGGCACCGCCAGCCTCGACTTGGGCGGGCCGCGCTGGAGGGCGGCGACCAGGCGGCGCGACCCGGCCTGCGCGAGCGGGGAGAGGCGGTCGCCGCCGGCGGCGAGCTCGGCGGCGATCAGGGCGGGCGAGCCGGCGAGGGCGCCGACGGCCTCGGGCGAGACGTCGTGGACGAGCTCGACGGCCGTGAGCTGAGACACGAGCTCTTTCAGGACGAGCAGGTCGAAGGGGTCGCCCGAGCGCACGCTGTCGTCCACGTAGCGGCACACGGCGGTCAGGTCCGGCCCGCCGAACGCCGGCCCGCCGTCGTCCTCGCCCCCGCTGCCGCCGCCGCCGCACGCCGGCCCGCCGTCGCCCGCGCCCCGCCAGTAGCCGTCGTCCTCGGCCGCCGCGCGCGCCGACGCGCCCAGGAACGTCGCTAGGGTCTGCAGCCAGTCGGCCACGTTGACGCCGTCGGGCTTGAGCTTGCGGCGCGCGCGCACGCCCAGGTGCCGCAGGGAGACGTAGGTCAGGCAGTCCCAGGCCAGGGGGGGCAGCCGCCGCAGCGCCTCCACTAAGGGGGCCGTCTGGTCCTGGCCCGGCGGGTAGGCGAGGACGGCGGTGGTGAGGACGGCGTCGGCGGCGGCCAGGGGGCTGCCGGCGAAGACCTTGGCGGCGAGGCGGCCGAGGGCGAGGGAGGCGGCGTCGTGGGCGCCGCCCGCGCCGCCGGCCGCGCCCGCGCCTGCGCCGCCGCCCGCGCCCCCGCCTCCTCCTCCTCCGCCGGCGTCGTCGCTCGTGGGCGCGCCGGGCCCCTTGGGCGCGTGCAGGCGCTTGCAGATGCGCTTGGCCTCGAGCACCGTGAGGCGGTGCGCGGCGGCGAGCAGCGGCTGATCGGGAATCATCAGGGCTGCCGAGGCGGCGGACGACGACGGCGGCGGAAGGGCGGCGGCGGCGGCGGCAGCGCCATCGCCCCCGCCGCCGCCGCCGTTGCCGCCCGAGCCTCCAATGTCGCCCGCCTGCTCGAGCACCATGCGGTACACCTCGTACCGCCTGCCCACGGGCAGCACCCGCAGCGCCAGCCACGCCTCGGCGCTGTGCGCGGGGCTCGCCGGCAGCAGCGCGAGGGCCGGCAGCACCGCGCGCGCGAGCGCCGAGCAGGGCGCGTCGCCGCCCGGGCCGGCCAACGCCGCGCCGCCGTCGGGCGTGTCCAGTAGGCAGTAGCAAGCCAGGTGGTGCCTGAGCGCGCGGCAGGCGCGGCAGAAGAGGGCCGGATCGTGGGCGAGCCCGGCCGGGCCGAGCACCTCGAGCATCTCGAAGACGGCCGCGTCGAGCGGGGGGCCGGGCGGGCCCGCGACGAGCGCCGGGAGGGACGGCGGCGGCTCTCGGCCGCCGGCGCCGGCGCCGCCCCCCCCCTCCCCGTTCTCCTGCTGCTGCTCCTCCTCCATGGGCGCGGGCCCTTGGCCGCCGTCGTCGCGCTCGGCCAACGCCGCCGCCCGCCCCGCGCGCGCCAAGATGGCGGCCTCGGCGCGCCGCTGCAGGTAGCGGCGGTGCGCCTCGCGGTCGCGCTCGTAGGCGTCGAGCGCGCAGCCGCCGACGAGCAGGCCGCCGCCGAAGCGGCCGCCGCCGCCGAAACCGCCGCCGCCAAGGCCGCCGCCGGTGCCGCGCTGCCCGGCCGCCGCCGCCGTGGGCGCGCCGCCGCCGCCGCCGGCAGCGACGATCGCGCCGCTGCCGCCCGCCTCTGCCCCTGCCGCCGCCGCCGCCGCGGCCGACGACGACGCCGAGGCCGGGTACATGGCCGCGAGCACGGGCGCGAGCCGCGCGTCCAGGGCCTGCCGCAGGGCCGACGCCACGGGCGCGCACGCGGCCAGCATCGGCGCCCCGAGCTGCGGCCGCAGCCACTCGAGCAGCAGCCGGGCGCGCGGCCAGTCGCCCGCGGCGAGCAGGCCCGCCGCGAGGCGCAGGCGCTGGTTGCCCTGCACGCCGGCGGCGAGGGCCGGGGCGAAGCGTGACAGGACGTCGAGGTCCAGGGCGGCGGCGCCGGCGCCGAGGCGGCGCGCGGGGGCGGGCTCGCCGGCGGCGGCGGCCCCCGAGGAAAGATTGACCGCCCCCAGCGCCGCCGCGCGCGCGGTCACGCCCGCCAGCGCGCGCCGCGCCTGCTCGCGCGCCTCGGCCTCGTCGGGGCCCAAATAGGGGAGCAGGCGCTCGAGGGTCAGGGCGTCCGCGCCGACCAGGCGGGCGGCGGCCAGGTAGAGCGAGGCGGGCGCCTCGTCGCGATAGCGCGATGGCAGGGGCGGCGCAGCGGCGGCGGCGGCGGCGGCGGACGCGGCGCCGCCCTTGTTGCTGTCGCCTGCTGCTCCTTCCCCAACGGCCACAGCAGCAGCGACGGCGGCCCCCGGCGGCGCGGGCACGCGCTTCATGTGGTGCATGAACTTGAACCCAATCAGCTCGGCCACAGCGTCCGCCTTGAACAGGCGCGGCGCCAGCGCCGCCCACGCGCGCGCGGCCGAGGCCGTCGGCGCCCCCTCCAGCGCGTCCAGGACCAGGTCGAGGGCGCGGTTGGGGTCGAGGTCGAACCCGCCGACGAGCGCGCGCACCTCGGCGGCGAGGGCCGGCACGACGGCCTCGGTGAGGGTGGCGGGGTCGCCGGGGGCGGCGGCGGCGGCATTGGCGGCGGCGGCGGCATTGGCGGCGGCGGCGGCGGCGGCGGCGGCGCGAGAGACGCCCGCCGCGGGCGGCGCCTGCGCCTGTGCCTGCGCCGCCTGCGCCGCCGCCGCGCCCGCTGGCCCCACGAGCGCGTTGTTTGCAGAGTGGAGCAGCACGAGCAGCTTGGCGTACCCCTCGCTCTCCTCGCGCAGCAGGTTGTACTTGGCCTGCTTGTACGTGGCCGCCGTGTGCAGGCGCACCTTGCGGCGCTCAAAGGCCTCGGCCGACGCGACCGCGCCGGCTGCCGCCAGCAGCGCGGGCTCCTGCGTCTCGAGCAGCAGGCGGCGCGGCGCGAGGCCGCGCGCGGCGGCGGCCCGCGCGAGGGCGGCCAGGCGCTTAAAGGGCCCGTCCGGCAAAGGAGTGACGGGCGCCGCGGGCGCGGCGGGCGGCGGCTCGGGCGCGTGCCGGACGGACAGCAGCCAGATCGAGTGGCAGAGGGCGAGCGCCAGCGGAGTTGCGTGCTCCTCCGCCTCGTCGCCCGCCGCCGCGGGCGCTGCTGCTGCCAGCGACCGCGCGCTGCCGCCGCCGCCGCCGCCGTTGGTCGCCGCTGCCGCCGCCGCTGCTGTTGTTATTGTTGTCACTGCTGCTGCCGCCGCTCCCGATTCGCCCGCTGCTGCCCCCGCTCCGTCCGCGCCCGCCCGCGGGAGGAGGCCCGCCGCGGCCAGGCCGACGAAAAAGCTCTCTCGCTCGAGCAGCAGGGGGGCGGCGCCCGCGGCGGCGCCGGCGCCGTCGACCGCCGCGCGGCAAAGCTCGTAGACAAACTGCGCGCGGTTGGCGTCCGAGACGTCCGGGACGCCGGTGATCTGTCGAGAGAAGGAGGTGTGGTTGGGGTGCGAGCACTCGTGGGCGTTTCCGTCTTCTGTCTTTTCTTTGGACTCGGCCGGCAAAACAGGGCGCGGGCGAGCGCACGTGCCCGCCACCGCCGCCGCCGCCGTCGGGCCGAGCGATCGGCGCTCGACGCGCGCGTGCAACTAGAGACCGCACCTTGCCCTCATTCAGAGCCCGCACGAAGGCGTCGGACACGAGCGCCATGGCGACCATGGGCCGCGGCCCGCACGGGAGGGGCGGGCTCGTTCGCAGGCGCGATGATGTCGACGACAAAAACTGAAACGTCTACTTGTGCGTCGGTTAGAATGTGATAAAACCGGGCAACCGTGCTCGAAGAGGTTTCCAATATGCGGGGCTCGACTTGCGGCGGAAACAATAAAGAGGGAGGGGCGAGCTGGGGTAGGAGGTAGAGAAGGTAGAGGGCATTTGGCAAAAGGCTACGCCCGATCCCTCAAGCTGATCAAGCTCGCGCGCGACTGCTCGGTAGCAACTCCATCAAGCAGCAACAACAGGCACCAACACGGGCACCCTCCGCTTCTTGTGCTCCGACAGCACGTTTAAAACTGACTGTCGATCCTCTCGCAGACCCGCCCCGCAGACGCGCCCCTTGTGTGCGCCGCGCCTGCCCTTGACGCAAGGTTCGATCCGCGGACGCGATCCCTACGTCTCGCAGCACCCCGTGACCTAGAGCGATGAGAAACCAGCGCCGGGCGATGCGGCTGAGCCCCTAGCGGCGGCAATTCAACTCGCCGAGCGCGCGGCGGGCGGCGGGCGGCGGACGGCGAGCGCGCTCAAAACAGAGCCGAGGCGTCCCGTTTGCGGCGTTTGAGGCAATGGCGGTCTAGGCGAGGGCCCCGGCAGCCCGCCTCCCTTTGAGCGGAGTCCAGTCGACCTTAGCTCCCTGGCCGACCCACCGCAACTCAAAAGAAGAAGCACCCAAAAATGGGCGGCGGCGGCCCGCCCGCGCCCGCGGTCCCCGGCCGCGTGCGCATCAAGGGCCGCTGGCCGTCCACCTGCCGCTTCTTCCTCGTCTCGGTGGCCTACACGCTCCCCTGGATCCTCCTGTGCGCCAACCTGGGCCCGCTCGCCCGAGAATACGGGCCCCAGGTGCTTTTACAACTGAACGTCGCGTTTTACTTCCCCTCGGTGCCCGTGCTGGTGCTGGCCGCCCGGCTCGAGCGCCGCCTCGACGCCGCGTTCGGCCCGGCCGCGTCCCTGGCCGCGCGCCTGCTCGCGGGCCTGCTAGGCAGCGCCGTGGTGTGCGCGCTGCTGCCCTTTTTGCCCCCCGGCCTGCCGCCGCTGCTGGCGACCACGGCGGCGCTCGGCGCGCTGTCGGCCGTCGCGTTTTCCGCCTCTTACCAGCTCGTCTCGTGGTTCCGCGCCGCCGACACCATCGGCCTGGGCATCGGGTGCGTCGGCAGCGGCCCTTTGGCGCTGGCGCTGCAGCTGCTGGTCGGCGTCGGCGGCGGCGCCGCGCCGCGCCGTCGGCAGTGGGTGCTGCTGTTCGAGCTAGGGGCGGCGGGAGTGCTGGTGGGGGCGGCGGCGGCGGTCAGCCTGGTGCGCCAGTACTACGGGGTGCTGAGCGGGCGGGTGCGGTACGACGAGGCGACGGGGCGGACGTGGCGGGCGGCGGCCGGGGACGGGGCGGCGGCGGGGATGGCGGCGGCGGTGGGCGGCGCGGGGGGGCGGGGGGGCGCGGGCGGCGGCGGCGGCCGGAGGGGCGGCGGCGGCGGAGAGAGCTTTGCCGCGGCCGCGCTGCGTCGGCAGAGGCGGCGAGTGGCCCGCCGGCGCGCGCACTTGGCCGCCGGGGGGGCCGGGGCCGACCTGGAGGCGCCGCTGGTGCCGCCGCCCTCGCCGCTCAGCGACGGAAGAGGCCGCAACAACAACGCCGCCGCTGCCGCCTCTGCCGCCGCCCCCCCTGTTCGTCCCTCCGACTGTTGCTTTTCGTCCGGCTCTGTGTCATCCTCCGACGGCGACGGCGACGGCGGCGGCGGCGGCGCCTACGACGACGAAGACGACGACGGCGGGCTCGAGTGGGAGATCGAGCGCATGTTCGAGCCGTGCATGATCATCACGCTGGCCGACCCGTTCCAGGGCGCGCTGCTGCCCGTGGGCGCCGTCGGCGGCAGCGGGAGGGGCGGCACCGCCTTTGCGCCGCTGCCGGGCGCCATGCCGCGGGCGGCGACGGCGGCGGCGGCGGACGCGTCGCGCCGCCGGTCCCTCCCCGCGCGCGCCGCCGCGGACGCCGCAGCCCGCGGCCGATCCTCCGGCCGCGCCGAGCATGGCCGCGCCCCGACCGGGCCCGGCGTCTTTGCCTCAGCGACGGCTGTTGCGGCCGCGGCCGCCGCTGCCGCAAACGCCGCCGGGGGCGCCGGCATCAGCGGCGGCGGGGGCGGCGGCGGCGGCGGCGGCGGCCGGCACGTGGCCATCGCCAACCCGCGCTTCGGCGCCCAGCTGGCGGCCGGGTCCGCCCTCCGCCGCGCCGCCTCGGCCGAGAGCGACCTCTCCTACGGCAGCTGGCGCCCGCCGGGAGGGCCCGCCGCACACCTCAGGGCGGGCGGCGTGCCGCCGCCGGCGCCGCCGGCGGGCGCGTCGCCGCAAGCGTCGCCGCCGGCGTCGACGAGGGCGGCGGCCGCCGAGACCGCGGGAGCCGCCACCATCTTGGCCGCCCGGCCAAAGACGGCCGCGGCGCCCTCTCCCGTGGTCGTCGTGGACGGCCTCGCGGTCGCGCGAAGGGGGCGGCCTTGGACGGACGGAGGAGGGGGCCACGGCGGCGCGGGCGGGAGCGGCGGCGGCGGCGACGAGGACGGCGGCGGCGGCGGCGGCAAGGGCGGCGGCGGCGGCGGCGGGGGCGCAACGGGGGACGGCTCCCTGCCAACAGGCTCGGCCCTGACGCCCGCGACCAGCGCGTTCGCCGCCCCCTCCCACAGCCGGCGCGACGCCCTGGCCGCCGCCCTGCAGGCGGAGGCCGAGGCGGTGGTGGCGGCGAGCCACCGGGCGCTGCCGGGCCCCGGCGGGCGCGCGGACGACCTCGTCCTGGTGGTGCAGCAGCAGCAGCTGCGGCAGCAGGCAGAGGGGCCAGCGCTCGCGCCGGTTTGCGTGAAGCGGCGCGCCGACCACCCGCAGGCCGGCGGCCAGCGCTCGCGGTCCCCGTCGCCCGCGCGTCGCGGCGGCGGAAGCAAGGGCGGCGGCGGCGGCGGGGCGGGCGGCGCAGCACCAGCAGCATCAGCAGCAGCAGCAGACGGCAACGTCGTCCCCGTCGTCCTCCACCGCCTCGCCGCGGCCCCGGCCGCCGTCCACGCCCCCGCCGCCACGCACAGCCGCCGCAGCAGCTACGCCGACCTCGCGGCAGCGGCGGCGGCGGCAGCGGCGGCGGCGGCGGCGGCGGAGGCGGCGGCGGCCGCCGCCGCCGCGGACGAAGCCTCGGGCTCGGCCTCGGCCTCGGCCTCGGGCGCGGGCGCGGCGCCGCCGCCGCCCTCCACCCCGGCCGCCCCCACCTTGCCGGACGACGACGACGTCTCGCAGGTCCCGCAGCCCCCGCAATCGACCGCCGCCGCCGCCCCAACCGCCGCCGCCGGGCATGTTGCCGCCGCCGCCGCCGCCGGTGCCCCGCCGCGCGCCGGCGCCACTGCCCAGGTGCTCGCCGACGCCTGGCCGGCAGTGGCGGCGGCGCTGCTAAAGTCGACCGCGCTGAACGCCGCCTTCCCCTTCTTCACCTACGCGCCCTCGAGCGGCCAGCTCGGCGACGCCCTCCCGCAGGCCCTGTTCTACGGCCGCATCTTTGCCGACATCGCGGGCCGCTTCCTCCCGCGGTTCCTTCCGCGCCGCGCCGCCGATCCCGGGCCCGCCGGCCTGCTGCTCGCCGCCGCCGCGCTCGCGTCCGGCGCCGCCCTCTTCATCGCCTACGTCGCCGCCGCCCCCCCGCGCCTCGTCAGCGACGCCGGCAGCGTCGCGGGCGTCGCCGCCCTGTGGCTGCTCGGCGGGTACTGCAACACGGCCGCGAATGTCATGGCCCCCGGTCTAGTTTCGCGGCCCGAGCTGGCGCCCAAGGCCTCTGCGCTGATGGCGCTGACGTTCCAGGCGGCGCACCTCGCGGGCCTCGCGCTGGCGTTCGTGCTGGTGCTGGCGATCTACGGGGACACGGCGGGGCGGCGGAGGTAGCGCGCGGGGGTTGCTTCTTGGTTGGTTTTCGTTTCGTTTCGTTCGGGGGTCCTCCCGAAGGTACAAAAAACGGGAACGGGTGCGGGAGGAACTTTTTCCGACGAACGGCCCCGACGCGGACCGCCGCCGCCGCTGCCCTGCCTCGCACGATCGAACAAAATGTGTGTGTGTTTTATTCCTTCCTCCTCCAAAGCCTTTTCAATGTTTCGTGTTGGATGTATCTACGTCCGAGGTGGTCGTCGTCGTTCGTGTGTCTCTTTCCAAAGCCCCCCCTTTTTGCGGCTGCTTCCTCCCCGTCCCCCCGCACCGGCAAAATCGGTGCGCGCGGCGGCGACCGGCGACTGATTGACTCAACGCTGTCCCCTCCCTAGGGATCTCGTTTTCTGTTGTCCAAGAACTAAACCTCTCAAGCCCTCGCTACTGCTGCTGCTACTCGATCGACAGCGGCCTGTCCGCCCAACACGGGTCGTACGTCGCGCGCTGGCGCTCGTACAGCCCCTGGAGCGCCTCGACCACCCGCGCGTGCGCCGCGTCCACCGCCGCCGCGAAGCGCGGGTCGTCGCGCGCCACCTGCTCCACGTGAATGGCCTTGCCGCTGGCCATCATGAGGGGCACGCGCCGGGGCACGGGCAGCCCCCACCGGCCGATGAGGACGCCGAGGGCGGCGCCGAGGCGGCGCGCGTGCGGCATCAGGAAGGAGGGGCCAAAGTCAAAGACGGCCGTGTTTCCAAAGTGGTAGACGGGCACGATGGGGGTGCCCGTCTCGACCTGACCGTGTGTTTTATTTGTGTTTGTGTTTGTGTGTTTGTTTTTGGGTTAGCTTTGGGGTCGGCGTTTGAGAGAGGCGGAGCGGGCGGCGCGCGGCGGTCGCTCGTCGTCATGTCTGCCCCCCGTCGAAGCAGGGACCTCCTCCCGGAACAAGCGCGCGCCAAGCAACTCACCGCCACGCGCGTGAACCCCTTGCGCGACCTCAGCATCAGCCGCTCCCGCCGCGCGTCCTGCATGAACATCTCTGCGATGCCGCCGACCAGCACGGCCACGCTCCCGCGCTTGAGCAGGCGCAGGAAATTCGGGCGGGTGGCGGGCCGGGCGCCGAGCCAGGCGATGACGTGGCGCCAGAGCGGGATGTGGAAGACCGAGTCGGCGGCGAGCGAGTAGATGGGGAAGTAGGGCCAGATGGACTGTGTGTGTTGTTGTTCGCGGGGGGATTATGTGGTGCGGAGGATTTCGTGGTTTTGTTTTTTTGTTGTTGCGCGCGGCGTTTTCCGGGGCGGGGGAAAGGAGAGAGAGAAGAGAGCGACAGCGAGAGACAAAAAACGCACCTGGCAAACGGTGCCGCTGATGAGCTCGCTCAGGGGGATGGCCCCGTGCGGAAACTCGACAAAGATGTACGACTTGGGCTTGGACGGGTCCTTCTCGTCGCGCGACGACAGGACCTCCTCCTGTATGTTTTTTTGGGGGGGGAGAGGGGAAGGGGGGGGCGAAAGAGCGCGCGCGTCGTTTTTTTTTGTCGGTGTGAGCGAGCCGAGGCCGGCGCGACGGACAAAAACAAAAATTAGAGACAAGCCTCCCCGAGAACCACCACCACCGCCTCCGACAACACCCACCGCCAGGTACGAGTACGAGAAGTAGGCCCGCCACGTCTTGAACAGCGGCGAGGCGCAAAAGGCCGTCCACAGGACCGGCTTGGCCGGCAGCAGCAGCGTCCCGAAAAGCAGCAGCAGCGCGCAGAGCGCGGCGCGGCTGAAGAACGAGGCGAGCAGCAGCGCGAGGAGGATGTGCAGCCAGCCGCAGTAGACGGTCAGGGTGGCGAGGGCGACGGACAGGGACAGCAGGGACTGGCGCTGGGCCTTGCCGTCGCCGTCGGTGTAGACGCTGTTTTTTGTTGTTTTTGTTGTTTTTGTTGTTTTTGGTGTTGGCGGCGTGTTTCTTTTCTCGTTTCGGTTGGCGCGCGGCGCGGCGACGTCGTCTCTCGCCCTCGGCGCCGGCGGTCCCCGTGGCGGCGGCGGTCCGGTGGGGCGACGGCTTTTCTCGTGGGCGCGGGCGGCAAGAACAGCGCGCGCGACGTCGTCTCTCGTCGCTCGTCCTCGACGGCGGCGGCGGTCCGGTGACGCGGACCGGGCCTGCTTTCCGGACCGCGCGTCTCTCCCCGCTCCTCACTCACCGGACGTTGACGGGCCCGTCGTCGATCATGGCGCCCCCAGCTGCTGCTCGCGGTGCTGCTGCTGCTGCTTCGGCCGATCACGAGACGGAGAGGCGATGACGCGAATGGAGCTGCTTTCGCGGCACCGCTTCACTCGCGATCGATGGGCAGAAGACGGCAGCGAATGCGTCGAGCGGGAGGTTGGAGAGGTGCGGGCTACGTGCGGAGTGAGCGGGGCGCGGGGAAGGCGCAGGGCAGCATCTGATCAAGCGCGGGGCAGTAGAGGGCGCCGCGGCCGCGAGCGCGCGCCAGGGACGGGCGCTCTTTTTTGAAAAACTGTGACTTGTTCAGAGACGCCAGCTTTCGGGATGCTAGATGTGACAGAGAGAACGATTTACACACGGTTGCAGGACACGACAGGTCACCGGGCTGCGGCGGCGACGGCGACGGCCGGGGGCGGCCGCGCGAATCCACAGCCGCGCGAAAGAGCGGCGGCGGCCGGCGGTGGAGGCGCGAGGACGGGCAAAAAGACGGGAAACAAAAAAAGATACAGTTGCCAATCACCCTTCAGAGCCAATCGGGCTCGTACTCGTCGTGGTCGACAAACTCCTGGTGGTGCGGCCGCCGCGTGGACGGGCCCTCGCCGCCGCCGCCGCCCGACGACGGGCCCAGCTTGCAAGCGAACGCCGCGCGTGCGGCCGACAGCGCGACGGCCCAGGGCGCCGGCGCCACGGCGGCCTCGGCGCCATCGCGCGACGCCAGCGGCGGCGGCGGCGGGGGCGGCGGCGGCGGCGGCGGCACGACCAGCACGTTGTTGCGGTGGGTGCCGCGGCTGTCCAGGCGCGAGGGGGCCGACGGGTCGGTCGTCCACGTGCCGTCCACGACGAACTTGTATTCGTACACGCCGGGCGGCAGGCCGACCAGCTCGATCGCAAAAATGGGCTCGTCCGCCAGGCCCCCGCCGCCGCCGCTGCCGGCGCCGGCCCCCGCCCCCGCGCCGGCGCCGGCGCCGGGCGCGCGGCCGGCGGCGGCGGCGGGCCGGGGCGCAAAGCCGCCGGCGGCCGACGACCAGAAGGGCGCCGGCGGCGCGGGCTCGGGCGGAGCGGCCGGGGAGGGCGCGGGCGAGGCGGGCGCGGACGAGAGGGGGGCGCCGCCGCCGCCGCCGCCGTAAAAATAGGACGCGGGCGACGGCGGCCACGGCCACGACGACGCCGCCGACGACGGGGACGCCGGCGCCGACGACGGCGACGACGATGACGGCGACAGCGACGCCGCGTCCGAAAACGCAGCGGCGGCGGACGCCGACGCCTGCTCCGACGCCGAGGGGTGCGCGAGCGCGGCCGGGTGCGCCGCGCGCGCAGCGGCCGCGGCCAGGGAGCGCGCGGCGGCGCCCGCGAGCCGCGGCAGCCGCGCGCGCCGGGCCCACCCGCCCGCCGGGTCGCCGGCCACGGAGGCGGACGCACCGCCGTGCGGCCACGCGAGGACGACGCGGCACGGGCGCGCGCGCGCGAGCAGGAGCAGCGCGCGCGAGCCCTCGGCGATGAGCTCGCTGTCGACCGTGGTCTCGGGAAGGGGGGACGGGGGGGCGGCGGCGGCGGCGGCGGCGGCGGCGGCGGCGGACGAAGGAGCGAGCGCCGACGACGACGAGGGGGAGAAGGGCCGAGCCGACGACGGCGGCGGCGGCGGCGGCGGCGGCGACGAGGCGAGCGCGCACGCGGACACAACGGCCTGAGCGGCCGCGCAAGAGGCCTCGGCGAGGGACAGGCCCCGGTACCAATGCAGCCACGCCGCCAGCAGGGTCGCCAGGGCGCGGCGCGCGGCCGAGGTGGCCGCGGCCGCCGCGGCCTCGGCCCCCCGCTCGCTGTCGGCGGCGGCCGAGGCGGCGGCGGCCACGGCGGCGACGTCGGGGCAGGTGAGCAGCGCGGCAAAGGGCGGCGGCGGTGGGGGCGGCGGCGGCGAGGGAGCGCGCGACGCGGCGGCGGCGGCGGCGGCGGCGCTCCGGTCGCGCCCGGGCTCGGACGCGCGCTCGCAGCGGACGGCCAGGCGCTGGAGGGTGGCGGCGGCGGCGACGAGGGAGCGGACGCCCGGGGGGACGGCGGCGACGGCGGCGCGCGGGCTCGGCTCCTCCGGCGCCTCTGTTTTTTGCAGAGGCGCCGGCGGCCGCGCCCAGCCGGCCCCGTCGTCGTCGCCGTCGTCGTCGCCGCCGCCGCCGCCGTCCTCGCCGGTCGCGGCCGCGGCCACGGCCGCGGCGGCCGCCGCCGCCTGCCACTGCGCGCGCGCGGCCGCGGCCTCCTGCTCGCGCCCGTCCGGCTGCGGTTGCCCGGCGACGCTGCTGCTGACGGCCGCCGCGACCGCCGCCGCGGCGGTCAGGGCCGCGACCAGCGAGGCCGGCGGCATCGCGGCCGCCGCGTCGGCCGCCGCCGCGTCCGCCGCCGAGCCCGCGCCCGCCGTCGGCTCTGCGGGCGTCGGGGGCCCAGAGTCGAGCGTCCCGCAGGGCTGGCTCAGGGGCCCGTTGACGCCGCAGGGCACGTCGCCGTCGGGGCCCCACTCGCCGAAGCCGTCGCCCGCGTCATCGCCCTCGTCGCCCGAAGAGGAGGGCGTGGCACCGGCGTTTGCGTTTGCGTTGGCGTTTGCGGCGTTTGCGGCGGCGTTTGCGGCGGCCGCCGCCGCCGCCGCCGCCGCCGCCTGCGCTTCCGCCACCACCGCAGAGGCGTCAAACACGGCCGCCTCGGCGAGCTGCTGCGGGTGCTGCTCGTCGCCGCCGTCCATGCTGCCGCCGCCCGCGGACCCGGCCTCGGCGATCGCCAGGGGGGACGCAAGCGCGAGGTAGGGGCCGAAGATGGCGTCCTCGGCGGCGCCGCCGGGCACGACCACGGGGGCGCGGCCGCCAGCGCCGGCGCTGGCGCCGCTGCCGAAAAAGGCGGGCGCCACTGCCAAGGGCAGCTCGGTCGCGCCGCGCAGCGCGCGCGCGACGGCCAGGCGCTGCAGCTCGTCGGGCGAGAGCGGCGGCTGTCCGGGGGGGACGAGCAGCAGCCAGGGGAGCAGGGCGCACACGCGCAGGGGGGCCTGCGGCGGCGGCGATTGCTGCTGCTGCTGCTGCTGCTGCCACGGCTGCTGCTGCTGCTGCTGCGAGGGCGGCGCGGGCGTCGGCGGCTGCGCACGCCCACCGCGCTGTCCTCCTTCCTCTCCTTGCTTCTCGCCTGCCGACACCGCTGCCGCAGCGCCGCCGTCCTCCCCTGGCCAGCCCTCTGCTGTCGCGGCAGCGGCGCCGGAGACCGCCCCGGCCCCTGCCCCGGCCGCAGGTGGCGCCGCCGCCGCCGCTGCCGCCCCGGCGCCTTGGCCGCTCGCAGAAGAGAGAGGGGGCGACCAGGAGGACGCCTGAAGCAGCAGGCGCTCGACCGCCGCCGCCTCGTCCCGCTCCTCGGCAATGAGCGCCGCGGCCGCCTCGGCGGGCGAAAAGGGCCCCGAGCCCGCGCCGCCGTCGCCGTCGTTGCGCGCGGCCGCCACCGCGGCGGCGCTCTCCTCCTCGGCCGACCGAAGGGCCGCGATGAGGTCGTCCCCGCCCGCAGAGGCGGCGGCGGCCGCGGCGATCGCGGCGGCCTGCACGCGCTCGACCGCCGCGACGGCAGCGACGGCGGCGGCGGCGGCGGCGGCGGCGGCGGTGGGAGAGGCGGCGCCGCCAAACTGCCCCGCGGCTGAGGGACCGGCAGCGGCAGAGGCGGCGTCGCCGCCGCCGCCGCCGCCGGCACCCCCCGCCGCCGCCGCCCTATAGGGAGACGAGGCGGAGGAGGAGGACGAGGAGGAGGACGAACCACCGAGCATCAGGGCGCCCGCGGCCTCCTCGTAGGCGGCGGCGGCCGCCGCCACGGCCGTGTCGACGACGACCACGGCCGACGGCCGGAGGCTGCCGTCGGCGGCGACAAAGGCGCTCGTCTCGGGGCGCGTGAGCGCGGCGGGCAGCGGCGGCGACGCCGGGCGCACGAGCCCGGCCGCCCCGCCCGCGCCGCCGCTGCCGCCCGCCCACGCAAACGCGGGCGGCGGGAGCGCGGGGCCGGCGGGCGGCGGGCGCAGGTCGAGGGCGCCGCCGTCGCCCGCCGCCGCGGCCGCCGCCGACTCGCGCAGCGCGCGCCGCGTGGCGTCGGCCCTGGCCACGCGGAGCGCGCGGCGCCGCAGGTCGCCCGGCCGCTGGCTCGGGGGCTGCGAGGAGCGCGAGAACGTGGCCGCGAGCGAGCGGCCGCGGCCGGGCGCCGAGTCGACGACCTCGCGCCCGCGGCCGCCGCCGCCGCCGCCACGGGCGGCCTCGCCGCCGTCCTCCGCCGGCGCCGCCGGCCAGTGCACGGGCAGGTGCGCGGGCGTGGAGGAGGCGGCGGCGCCGTATTCGGCGCCGGCGCCGCCGTCCACGGACGCGAGGGGGCTGCCGCCGGGCGAGGCCGAGGGCGACGGCGGCGGGGGCGGGCGCCTCGCGGCCGAGGCGGACGGCGACGGCGCGCCGAGCACCGGCCCGCCGGGAGCGCCGCCGCCGCCCCCCAGGCCGGGCGGGTCGAACGCGCCGCCCTGCTCGCTCGGCCGCGCGCCAAAGCCGGCGGCGCCCGGAGGAGCGGCAGAGGCCCCTGCGCGCCCCCACCCCTCTGCCCCGCCGCCGCCCTCCTCGTATACGCCGCCGCCGCTCCCCTGGCCGCGAGCGCCGTCGCCGCCGCCGCCGCCGCCGTCGCCGCCGCCGCTGCCGCCGCCCGGCGCCGAGGGCGACGACGACCACTGGCGGCCATAGTGCGTCGAGGCGGGCGGCGGGCTCGACACAAACTGCGCGCCACCGTTGCCGCCGCCGTAGGCGGACGCCGGCGAAGAGGACGAGGCAGAGGGCGGCCAGGACGACGAGGCGGCGGCCGCCGCGGCGCGCCGGGCCCGCGCGGCGGCGGCGGCGGCGGCGGCGGCCGCGGCGTAGCGCGCGCCCCCGCCGCCGGGCGCGCCGCCCGTCGCCACGCCCTCGCGGCCGTCGTAGTACCAAGAGGGCAGGCGCGCGCCCACCGGGCCCTCGTCATCCAGGACGGCGTCCAGGAGGGCGCCGTCGGGCGCCCACAGATACGACGGCGAGGACGGCGGCGAGGGCGCGGCGGCCGCCCAGACGACGCCGGGCGAGCGCCGCGGCGCCGCGGCCGCGGCCGCGGCCGCGTCCGCCACCGCGCAAGCGCGCTCGGCGGCCGCCGCGTCGGCCAGCCGCCAGGGCCGCGCGGGCCGCCGCAGCACCAGCGTCGCGGGCCCGCGCCGCGTGTTGAGCGCCCAGCGCACGCGCTGCAGGCCCGTCGCCGGCCACAGCGCGTCGCCGTAGGGCGCCGACACGCGCACGAGCACGTCGCCCGGGCGGATGAGCGCGCGGGCGGCGGCGTTGGCGCTGGGGGCGGCGGCGGCTGCGGCCGCTGCTGCCGCTGCTGCCGCTGCTGCTGCACTTGCTGTTGTTGTTGTTGCTGCTGCACTTGCTGTTGTTGTTGTTGCTGCTGCACTTGCTGTTGTTGCTGTCGGCGGCGGCGGCGGCGGCGGCGGCGGCGGCGCCACGCGCAGCACCACCACGGCGCCCGTGCGCGGCTCCGTCGCCAGCGTCAGGCCGAGCCACGGCCGCTCGAGGCGCACGCAGTAGGTGCCGAGGCCCTCGACGCCGAGCTCGCGGAGGTCCGTGGGCGGCACGTAGAGAGCTGGCTGGGCCGGCGCCGGTGCTGCTGCGGGTGCGGGTGCTGGGGCTGGTGTTGGGGCGGCCGCGGCGGTGGCGCTCGGCGGCCTCGCGCCGTCGCCGTTTGGCCGCCACTGCTCCTGCTGCTCCTCCCACTGGCCGTCCGGGCGCCGGCGGAACATGATCTCCTGCTGCTGCTGCTGCTGCTGCTGCTGCTGACCTTCCTCCTGGCCGACGCGGGCGCCGCCCCCGGACGCCGACTCTCCGGCGGGGCCAAGCGTCGCGCCCGGCGGGCGGCAGAGGCGCAGGCGCGGCGCCGGCGGGGCCCACGACGGCGACGCGAGTCGCCGCCGCTCGTGCTGCCAGCGCCTCAGGAGGGGCATTAGGCCGCCGGTGGCGCCGGCGCGCGCGGCCGGACGCGCCTGATGCGCCCGGAGCGCGACCGCCCGGTCCATCCCGGGCCTCGAGGCGCCGAGGGAGGGGGGGGGGCACGCGGGGAAGGGAAGCCCTTGGGCGCGAGAGAGAGGGTGAAGGGAGAACGAGACGAGCAAGTTCTTGGGCCACCGCGCGGCGCAGCCGATGCAGGCGGGGGCGCTCCCGATGCGCGCGCTCTGGCCGGTTGGCTTGCGCAGGCAGACCCGGACGCGGGTGTCGAAAAGGGCTGGCGCCTCTTGAGAGAAAGAGGGTCTTTCAAACGCCGATTGTGTTGTGCAGAGAGACGCAAAAACGGGGTTCGAGCAACGTCAACACCAACGACAACAACGAGGAAGGGAAGGCGATGAGGAGCACGGTGGCGTGGGTGCGGGAGGAGGCGGGGGGCAGCGCTTTGATGAGCGCCGCTCGCCATGCGGCATCGACGCTGGGCGGCGGCGGCGGCGGCGAGCCAGAGACGGTGCGCGCGTGGCGTCGGCGGCGGCCTGGCTAGGAGGCGCCCTCGCTCCCCCGTGTGCGTCGCCATGCGGACGGTGTGCGGCTTACACTGGGCGTGCGCGCGGGGCGGGCCAAAGAACAGCCATCACACCTCGTCGTTCGGGGGAGCAGGAGCGGGCGCTGTCGCTTCCGGCGCGTCCTCCTCCTCCTCCTCCTCGTCCTCTCTCGCTGCCGCCGCTCCCCGCTGGTTCTCCGCCGCCCGGATCAGCCCGCCCCACATCTGCTCGAGCGCCCGCACCTCCTCGCGGTCCGCGTCCAAGGCCTCGCCCTCCGACCTCTCCTCCTCGCCGCCCGCCTGGCTCCCATCCTGCCGCCGCAGCCGCCGCCGAAGCCGCCGCCGTAGCCGCCCGAGGCGGGCCGCGGCGCCCGCGAGCTGCTGCGCCCCTGCCTCGCCGCGCCGGGCGAGCAGCTCCGCCTCGAGCGCCGCGGCCTCTGCGTCGGCGGCGGCCTGCTCAGCCGACAGCCTCGCCTCGGCGCCCTCGGCCGCCTCGGCCTCCGCGGCCAGCCGCGTGGCGTCGGCGTCGAGGCGGGCGGCGGCCGCAAAGTCGCGGCGCCCGGCGGCCAGGGCGCGCTCGGCCTCGGCGGCTGGCAGGGCGCGGCGCGCGGCGGCGGCGCGCTCGCCGGCGGCGGCGCGCTCCGAGGCGAGGGCGCGGCGGCGGTCGTCCAGCGTGCGTACAGCGGCGGCGGCCTGGGCGGCGGCGGCGGCGGCGGCCGAGGCGGCCGTGGCGGCCTCGCGCTCTCGAAGGAAAAAGGGGCGGCCGCAGCCACCGTCGCCGCCCCTGTCGTCGTCTTCGTTGCCCTCCTCGTCGTCGTCGTCCTCCTCAATGATAACGACGCCGGCGAGGAGCGCGCGCGCCTCGTCGCGGTACCCGCCGGCCGCGGCCTGTAGCTCAGCCACGCGCCGCTCGCCTGCGAGCCGCATCGCATCCGCGGCGGCGCGGGCCTCGGCCGAGCGGGCCTCGGCGGCGCGGCCGAGCTCGCGCGCGGCAGCGGCCGCGCGCTCGAGCGACGCCGCCTCGGCCTCGGCCCGGTCTGCGGCCGCACGCTCGAGCGACAGCCCCGCCTCGGCCTCGGCCTCGGCCGCCTCGGCCTCGCGCTCCGCGAGGTCGGCCTTCGCGTCCGCCAGCGCCTGCTCCGCCTGGGCGAGCTGCCGCCGCAGGGCCTCTACCCCCCGCGCCAGCTCCTCGCACCGCTCCTGGGCCGCGCGCGCCGCCGCGCGCGCCGGCAGAGACGCCGCCCGCCGCTCCAGCTCGGCCGCAGCCTCCGCGGCCGCAGCGCGCGCTGCCCCGGCCTCGGCCTCGGCCGTCGCGGCCGCCTCGCAGGCGGCGCGCTCGGCGGCCGCGGCGGCGGCAGCGGCGGCCTCGGCGTGCGCTATACTCCCGCCAAAAGAGTCGCGGCGGCGGTTGTCGCCGCCATCGCCGCCGCCCCCGCCAGAGCCCGTCGCGCCGCCGTCTGGACCGCCGGGCGGGGGGTGTCGCTGCTCCTGCTGCTGCTGCTGCCCCGCCGTCGCCGACGCCGCCGCCGCCGCCAGATCACCGTCGCCGCCGCCGGCCATGCTTTCGAGGTGCGCGGCGGCCGCCTCGAGCGCGGCGGCGCGCGCGCGACAGAGCACCGCCCACTGGGCGGCGGCGCCCACCTGCTCGCGCTCGGCCTCCCTGGCCGCGGCCTCGGCCGCCTCGCGCCCCTGGCGCACGAGGCCCAGGCGCTCCTCCAGCCGGGCGGCCTTCTGGAAGTCCTTCTCGCGCTCGACGGCCGCGGCCTGCTCGCGCTCGCACGCGGCGGCCTCCTCGGCCGCCGCCAACGCGCGCCGGATGGCGGCGACGCGCGCGCCCGCGTGCTGCCGCTCCTGCGCCTGGACCCGCGCGCGCGAGGCGTCCAGGACGCCGGTAAACACCTCGAGCAGCGCGGACACGCGCTCGGCGCGGTGGTGCGGCGGCCCGGACAGGCGCGCCAGCTCGTTCGCAAAGGCGGCCGAGGCGGCCGCGACCGCAGCGGCGGCCGCCTCCCTGCTGCTGGCGCTGTCGCCGCGCGCGTCGGGCAGATCGGCGGCCGCCGCGGCGACCGCGGCCGCGGACGCCCTGGCCGCCGACGCCGAGCGCTCGAAGGATCCCTGGGGCGCCAGAGGGAGGCGCGGGGCGGCAACGGGCGCGAGGTCGGCGTCGTCCGAGAAGAGGGCCTCGAGGGAAACGATGGGCGCCAACGAGCGCCCGGCCGCGGGCGGGAGGGGCGGCGACGGCGAGGCCAAAGGCGCGAGCACGGCAGGGGGGTGGCTGTTGTGCTGCTGCTGCGGCTGCTGCTGCAGCGCCGCCGCGAGCTCCCCCGCCGCCGCGCGCGCCTCCTCGCCGCCCTCGCCGTCCGCCGCGGCACCGTAGCCTATGCGCGTGGTGCGCACCTTCCTCTTCCTGGCAAAGAGAACGTTGTTGTCGCCGCCGCCGCCGCCGCCCGAATCGGACGCTGGGTGCGAAAAGGCCGCCGCCGCGAGCTCGCCGCTGCCGAGGGAGTCGAGGGCGGCAAGCAAGTGCTCGAGCGGCGGCGGCGGCGGCGGGCCCTGGGGTGGCGGGGGGGGGGGCGACGGGCTGGCGGCCCCGGCGGCGCTCTTGGGCTCGCCGGCTGCCGGTATTGCCGCCACGGGCTCGTCCTGCTCGAGCGCGGCGGCGGCGCCCCCGTTGGAGGAAAAGAAGAGGGCGTCGAGGGCACCGCCGTCGCCGCCCCCGCTGCCGGCCGCCGCCTCTGGCTCTGGCGCTGCTGGCGGCCGCGCCGGCGCTTCCGCCGGCGCGGGTGCTGCCGCCGGTGCCGGTGCGGCCGACCCTTGGTCGTCCTCCTCCTCCTCCGCCGCGAACGACATGCCCGCAAACAGGTCCGGCGCCGCCGCCGCCTCGCCCTGTTGTTGGAGGGCGGCGGCGGCGGCGGCGGGGGCGGGGGCGGCGGCAGGGGGCGGCCTCGGCGGCGGCGGGCCTTCTCGAGCCCCCGCCCCGCTGCTCCCGAGGAAGCGCACCGTCGCCGCCTCGAGCTCGGCGCGCAGGTCGTCGATCCGCAGGCGCCAGAGCGCAAACGACTCGAGGTCGTCGGCCTCCCCGCCGCCGCCGCCGCCCCCCTGGCTGCCGCCCCCTCTCGTGCCCGCGGCGATCTCCAGGCCTTGCACCGCGCGCGAGGCCGCGTTCAGCAGCGCGAAGGCCTCCGGCGACCCGGGGTCCTGGGGGGACGCCAGGGCGCGGAGCAGGCGCTGCGCCTCGGTCAGCAGCGCGCTCATGCCTTCGGCCGCTTGCGCCGGCGCCGGCCCGTCGTCGCGGCGCTCGTTTCCTCCGCTGACGCCGCCGCCGCCAAACAGGGCCGCGAAAAAGCCACCCCCGCCCCCGCCTCGGCCGGGCGAGGGAGGCATCCTTGAAGGAGTGTGCGGTGCTGCGGGCCTTGAGGTGGTCGGACGAGAACGGGGTGTCAGGAAGAGAGCAGTGTCGTCTCGAGGGGATGGGGGTGATCGCGGGACGACAGAGAATGGGAGAGAGAGAGAGCGAGAGAGAGAGAGAGGCAGGAAGCAGCTGTATATGGGCGTCATTCACGGGGGCTACGATGGAGGAAGTGCTCGAAGCACCAGAACAAGAAGAAGGCGAGAGGGGGCGGCGCTCGCCGGTTCGCCCGCCCGCCGTCGTTCGCGCGCGGCGCACGGCGCTTCGTTTTTATTCGGTCGACACACCGACAGCGCGTCGACATCATTAGCTTGTCAACTAGGAACCCATCGACACCCACGATCCCTTGAGCGCTCGTCGCCCCAAAAGGGAGACAGCGAGCGAGTGCGGGAGAGACGCCGATGATGGCCGTCGCCCCCGTCGCCTCCATCCTCGAGGGCGCCCTCTGCGTCCTGCGCGAGCCCGACCCCTACGCCAAGGCCGCCATCGCCGAGGCCCTGGCCGCGTGCTGCGCGGACCTGCCCCTCGCCCCTCCGCCGCCGCCCCAGGCCGGGCGCGCCGGCGGCCTCGCCCCGCCGCCGAGGCCCGCGCGCCCCACTTGGCTCGCGACGGTCGACGTGTCGCGCGCGCCCCGGCGCGGCCGAGGCGGCACCGTCGATTCTCGCGTCGCCATGCTCCACGCGCTGGTGCACATCGAGTCGTGGGCGATCGACCTCGCGGCAGACTGCGTCGCGCGGTTTGCTGCTGCGGCGGCGGCGGCGGAAAGCGGTGCCAAGTCCCCCCCCCCCACCCCCTCACCCTACCCCCGCCAACTGGCGACCGACTTCGTGGCCGTGATGGCCGACGAGGCGCGGCACTTTTCGCTGCTGGACGCGCGGCTGCGCGAGGTGCACCCGCAGGGGCGCGGGTACGGCTGCCTCCCCGCGCACGAGGGCCTGTGGGAGTCGGCGCAGCGCACGGCGCGCTCGCTGCCCGCGCGCCTGGCCGTCGAGTCGTGCCTGCACGAGGCGCGCGGGCTCGACCGACTGCCGCTGACCGTCTCGCGCTTCCGCGCGGGCGGCGACGACCGGACGGCCGACCTGCTCGAGGGCGTGGTGCTCGGCGAGGAGGTGGCGCACTGCGCCGCCGGCGTGCGGTGGCTGACGTTCTTGCACGCGCGCGCGCGCGGGGAGGGCGAGCGGGGCGCGCTGGGGCGGGCGAGCGCGGCGGCAGGCGCGGCCGTGGCGTTCCCGCTAGCGCCGCCCGGGCGGGCGCCGCCGGGAGAGGCGGGCGGGGGGGCGGCGCTGGCCGAGGGGGGGCGATTCGCCGCGCGCATTGGCGGCGGCGGCGGCGACAAGGATGAGGGCGAGGACGAGGCGGCGCCAGGAAGCCCCGCCTTTGGGGCGCCGGCGGGGTTTGACGAAGAGGACTGGCGCGAGGACGCGCGGCGGCACGCGACGCCCGCCCTCTGGTTCAGGTCGCTCGTCGCGAGGCACTTTCACGGCAGGCTGATGCCGCCCTTCAACGAGGAGGCTCGGGCGCGGGCGGGGTTGACGCGGGAGTGGTACGCGGAGGAGGAGGAGGAGGAGGGGGGGCGAGCGGCGGGCGAGGGGCGGACGGAGGAGAAGAAGCGGGCAACATCAGCGGCGGCGGCGGCGGCGGCGGCGGGGGCGCGGCGAGAGGAGGCGGCACGCAGCCGCGAGATCAAGGGGGTGTGATCGTGCCGGCGTAGCGCTCGTGCGTGCGTTGTTCTGCTCTTGCGACCACTTTGGAACGAGTCCTCGTTCGTCGCGGGGGACGGGTGCAGCTGCCGATCAAAGAGACAAAACACAACGCCGGGAACGGGGAATAATTGCAGGCGGCGCTCGCTCGGTCAAAAAACAAAACGGAAAACAGTCTCTCGTTGCGCACTTTTCCAGCTCGTTCTCAACTCGGCGACACACACAAACACGCACACATACAAGCGCGACATCCGCGCGCGCTCCACGCGCAGCTCGCACAGCGAGAGAGATGCTCGGACGCGCGCGCGCGCCCACGCACACAAACAAAAGCAAACGCGTCAGCAAACAGCCGGCGGCGGCGGGCAACGGCCACCCTCGTTTTTCTTCGTCTTCTTCCTCACAAGCAACAGAAACGACGGCAGCGACAGCCACAGCAAGTGCAAGAGCAGCAGCGCCAGCGACCGCGACAGCACCAGCGACACGAAGCGAGCGCCGGGGGCCGACCCGATGAGCTCCTCGCCACCGGATGCGCCGGGCGCCGACGAGCGCGACGCCAAGCGCCACAAGCCGACGGAACGCCGGTCGGGTTGTTGCAAGCGGCGCGCGTCGGCCGCACCTCCATCTCCCTAGCTATCCTCGCGACGGGGGCCGACGTCACTCCTAATCAGCCCGCGCGCCGCTCTCAGCTAGCGCCAGCGCGCCGCCCGTCCCGCCCTCTCGCCCGCGCCCCCGCCCCCACCGCTCTTTTTGGTTTCCCCCCCCGCTCACTCTTCCCTCTCGACCGTCGGCCTCGACCACCGCTGCTCCCCGAGCAGCCACACGCGCCCGCCTCCCTCGGAGATCTTCCCCAGGTCGTCCGCGAACGGGTCCCCGCCCGCCTTGGCCTCGCCCGAGGCGTCCGACGGGCTGGCCAGCAGGTCCTCCGGCCGCGCGTCGGGCCCCAGCAGCGCGCGCCACGTGCGCGCGCACACCACGCCCGTCTCGGGCAGGCCGCCGCACGCCTGGAACGTGCGGAGGGACTCTAGGGTGGTCGAGCCGAACTGCCACCACTGCATCTCGTCCTCGTTGCAGGCGAAGCCGGCCTCGTGGAGCGCGAGCTGCAGGCGGCGGACGGCGCGGCCGCCGTCCATCTCGGCGAGGATGGGCCAGGGCGCCTCCTTCTTGCCGGGGGCGGGGGGGGAGGAGGAGGACGACGGGGCGTCTGCGCCGGCGTCGGCGTCGGCGTCAGCGACCGCCGGAGGAGCCGCCGCCGCCCCCGCAACGCCCGCCGCCGCTTCCCCTGCCCCGTTGTCGCCGCCCTCCTCCCACGCCGCCCGCCGGTCCACCTCCTCGTCGCCCAGCAAAAGCCGCCACGTCGCCTCGTCGGCGCAGCCCGTCTCGGCCAGCCCCTCGCACGCCTGGAAAGTCAGGAGCGCCTGCGCCGTGCCGCCGCCAAACACCCACGCCTCGACCTCCTCGTCGGACGGATAGAAGCCGCGCGCGACGAGGGCGCTGTGCAGGCGGTCGCACCAGAAGATATCGTCGTCGCCCGGGGAGAGGACGGGGGGGCGGCCCTGGGGGTCGCCGCGGGGGGTCTCGACGGGGGCCGGCGGCGCTTGGGCGGCGGGCGCGGGGGGGGCAAGAGCAGGAGGGGCAGGAGGGGCCCTGCCGCCGCCGCCGCCGTTTCGGACGGCCGACGCGAGGAAGGCGTCCGTCTCGAGGGACAGCACGTCCATGTCCTTGGCGGCCGCCATGGCCGCGCCCATGGCCGCGGCCACCGACGAGGAGAGGCGAGCGTCGGCCTCGGCCACGGCGGCCGCCCGTGCGGCGGCGGCGGCGGCGGCGGCGGCGGCGGCGGCGGCGGCGGAAGCAGGGTCGGGGCTCGTGACGGTCGGCTCCTCGCGTTCTGCGGGGGACGGCGCCACCCGATCGAACATCCCGGCCCACGCCGGGGCGCCGGCCGCGCTGCTGGCGGCGGCCGAGGCAGCGGCGGAGGGAGCGAGACCGGCGCCGGCGCCGGGCCCCCGCTCGGCGGCTGACGGCGCGGTGGCCGCCGCCGCCGCCGCCGCCAGCGCGAGCGCGACGAGCGCCTTGCGGGTCTCCGCCAGCTCGGCGAGCAGGGCGGCCTCGCGCGCGCGCCACGTCGCGCGCTCCTGGTCCACCAGCCGGGCCTGTCGGTCGATCAGCGCGGCCTGCCGGTCCCACAGCTGCTGCTCGCGCGTCCCCATCTGGCCGCCGCCGCTTGCGTTGCCGTTGCCGCCGCCGTTGCCGCTTCCGTTGCCGCCGGGCGTCGGCGACGCGCGGCCGGCCCCCTGCCGCGACTTTGGGCGCGGCGGCTGCTGCGGCTGCTGCTGCGGTTGGGGTTTGGCGCTCGAGGTCGTGCTGGTCGCGGTGGTGCTGGAAGTGGCATCCGCGGCGCGCGCGCTGACGGGCCCGCGGCGCGTCATCGGTGGCGCGAGGAGCAGCGATGGCGGACGCGGGCAAAGCGATGACGATGTGGCCCATGCCGAGCGCGACGCACGCGGCGTGGCGCCGCACACGTCAGCCAAGGCGCTCGACATCGCGGAGAGCATGGTGGTGTTGCGATTGGTCGTCGTCGTGTCGCGGGGGAGAGAGAGGGAGATTGGGGTCTTGTTTGGTCTCCTCGGTGCGAGGGGGAGGAGGTTGTCCCGCGCTCCGAGCAAATGCCTTCCTAGGGTCGATGCGTCTGTCCGATGCAGGTCAAGCCCAGTAGTGATTGAGCGCGAGTAGGCGGAGCAAGCACGCATTCTCATCGCTCGGCGAGCGACGCGCGCCGAGCGACGCCCAACGACGCGATTGGACGCCGACGCCGTTGCCGACCGAAGCGCCTGTTTGCCGCCGACCTTTCGGCCCCCCTTAAAAACGTGGCCGTGCCGGCCCCGTGGCATCCCCAATTCAATTCGAGACCCCCGCATTACATCTGTACCGACGATCGCTCGAGCAAGAGCGTCCCGCTCCACGAACCGAACGAGGCGGCGGGAAGGGAGGACGGAGGACGACAGCGAAACGCGAGAGACGCGAGAGCTCGCCAAACGCGCCATGCCCGAGGACATCGAGCCCACGGACGCGCTGGCGTGCGCGCGCCTGCTCACGGCCAAGAAGGGGGCGGATCCGGAGAGGTGAGGAAGAGGGTGAGGCTCTCGAAGCGGCCGTGCTCCCGGTCGCCGCCGCCATCGCTTGCGAGCCGTCGTCTCTCACCCCGCTGAATGATTGTTGCGACATCGCCCCCCCCCCCCCTTTCCTCGACACGAACAACAGGCAACTGCGCGCGGCCGAGGCCCTCCTCCGCCTGCTCGAGTCCCAGACAATGGCGGCGCCGTCCCCCGACCAGCGACAAACGGCCGGCCCGCCGCCGCCGCCGCCGCCGCCGCCGCCGCCCGCCATCGTCGCCGCGCACTACCGCCGCGCGGCGGCAGAATGGGCCGCGTCGCGCTGCCTGCGGGCCGCGCGGCCCCCCGCTCCGGGGGACGGTGCGGGGGCGGGGGCGGGGGACGCGCGGCCGTGGCTCCTGCTGGCGCGCGCGGTCGAGGGAGGGGCGCGCGCCGAGGGGCTGCGGGTGCCGGCGGCGCTCTACCCTGCGGCGGCGGCCGCCGCCGCCGCCGGCTCGGGCTCTGAGGCCGCCGCCGCCGCCGACCCGCCCGTCGGCCCGTCCTCGCTGCCCGGCGCGCTGCTCGCGGCGCTCGACGTGCTCGGCCGGAGGTTCCCCTTGGAGCTGCGCCCGACGCCCGAGCAGCGCGCGGGCCTGCTGCAGGCGGCGCTCGAGAGGGCGCTCGAGGGCGGCGAGGGCGACGGCGGCGGCGGCGGCCCCGCTCGGCCCGACGAGCGGCGGCACTGGTGGCGGCTCGCAGCCTTTTGCTGCGACGGCCTCGGCGCCTTGGCGGCGGCGGGCGGCGCCGCGGGCGCGCGCAAGGCCTACGAGGCCGTGTGCCGCCCGCCCCTGCTGCGCCTGCTGTGCATGGCCGCGTTCGGGGGCGACGGAAGGGCAGAGGCGTCTTGCTCTGCCGCCGCCGCCGCCGCCGCTTCTTCCTCCGCCGCCTCTGCCGCTGCCCTCGCGCTGCTCCGCCGAGCGCTGTTTGGCGACGGGCTGGCCGTGCAGGGCCTCGCGGGCGTGGCCTCGTCCGCGGCAGCAGCAGCGGCAGCGGCAGCGGCAGCGGCAGTAGCAGCATTACCAGCGGCAAGCGGCAGGAAGAGGGCCACGCAGGAAGAGGAGCACCAGCAAAGGCCGCCCAAGAAGCAAAAGGGCAAGGGCGGCGACGCCGTGCCGGCGGCGGCGGCAGTGGCGGCGGCGGCGCCCGCCGCCCCGGCCCCTCCGCCGCCCCTTCTCCCAAAAGCCCTGTCGGACGCCCTCGCCGCGGCCTACCCGGGCCAGCTGCTGGCGTCCCTGTCGTCCGCCGCCGCCGAGGCCCTGCGCTCGGGCAAGGACGCGGCGGCCGCGGCGAGCCTCCTGCGCCTTCCCGCGTTTGCCCTGCTCGAGTTTTCGTCGGCGGCGGCCGCGCGCCGGCGCCTCCTGGCGGCCGACGGGGCGGCGGCGGCGGCGGCGGCCGGGCGCGGCGGCGCGTCGGCCTCGGCGGCGGCTGGGTCCTCTTCGGACGGGCTCTTGGGCGCTGAGATGCGCTTGTGCGTGGCCTTGGCCGAGGCGGTGCTGCTGGTGCCGCACATGGGCGTGGGCCGGCTGGGAGCAGCAGGAGGAGGAGGAGAAGGGGTGTCGTCGTCGTCGGCGTCGCCGGAAACGGCGGCGGCGGCGGTGCCGCCGCTGCTTTTCTCCTCCTCCGCCGCGGCCTCCTGGGCCGCCGCCGCGCGCTCCTTGGCCGAGCTGCTGTCGGCGCTGCGCGACGTGCGCGCCTACCAGCCGACGGAGGATCGCGACGGCGCGTACGCGGCGTTCCTCGCGCGGTGCGGGAGCCTGGCGTTGGCGCCGGTCGTCGCGGCGACAGCAGAGTCGGACCGAGGCGCCCCGTCCGCCGCCGCCGCCGCCGCCGCACCCTCTCCTTTGTTTCTCGAGACCCTGGAGGCGGCCGCGGACGTGGCGTGCGCGGTCTTGGGACTGGAGCACCGCGCGTTTGAGGCGGCCGGCGCGGCGGCGGCCAGGGGCGCCCGGAAGACCGGGCGGCGGGGAGGGGGGGAGGAAACGCAGGGCGGCGGCGGCGGCGACGAAGAGCGAGACGGCGGCCTGAGCCCTCCCCTGCTGGCGCTCGCCCTGACGCCGCCGCCGGCGGGCTCGGCGTCGGGCGCCGGGTCCCGCCTGGCCGTGCGCATGGTGGAGACGTACAATGAGCTGCGGCGCCTGCCGCAGGCGCTCGACGCGCTGGCCGCGGCGGCGTTTGCTGTCGCCGGGCCGGGCGGAGGGCAGCCACCGGCCGGCGGCGCGCAGGCAGCGGCGGCGGCGGCGGCGGCGGCGACGGCCCTCGGCCGCCGCGCCAAGGCCCTGGCACACCCCTCGGTCTTGGCGGCCGTGCGTGCGGCCGTTCGAAGCGTCCCGTCCGGTCAGCGCGCCGAGATCGTGTGCGTCGCGGCGCGCGCCTACGCGGCGGCGGCGGCAGCAGCAGCAGCGGCAGCAGGAGAAGCAGCAGCAGAAGCAGCGGAAGGAGCGGCGCGCGCGGGCGTCGCGGAGGCCGCCGCCGCCTTTGTGGCTGCGTGCCTCGAGGGCCTCGCCGTCGACCTGCCCACCGCGCGTCCTCTGGCGGCCGCCGTCGAGTGCGACGTGCTCGCCGGGGCGCTGAGCCCGAGTTTGCTGGCCGCCGTCGGGGGCGGCGCGTCGTCGCGGAATTGGGCGGGGGTCGCGCGGCCGGGCGCCTCCTCGCCGCCGCCGCCGCCGCCGCTGCTGCCCCTCCGCGCCTACGCTTCCGCGCTGCTGCTGCACGCCCGGTGCTCGGGCATCAACCCGGAGGTCCGCCCGCTGCCGGGCCAAGGGCTCGAGCCGTCGGACGATGGCGGCTACTTTGACGCAGCAGCAGCGGCAGCAGCAGCGTCGGCCTCCGCGGCGGCGTCGGCGGCTGGAGCGGCACCCACAGCGCCGCCACCGTCTTGGTCGTTGCTGCCAGAGCTGCTGCTCGCCCCGCAAGACGCCGGCCTGCGGCACGCGGCGCGGCTGTGCGCGCTGCAGCGGCTGCAGGTGCTGCGCGAGCGCCTGCTGCGCCTGCGCTGGGGCTGCCCCGTCATCACGGTGGGCTCCTCGGGCGGCGCAAACGACGTTGCCTTCTCATCCTCCTCCTCGGCGGCGGCGGCGTCGCTGGCGGCGCGCCAAGAGAGCGCCGAAGCCGAGACGCGGGCGCTCGCGGGGGCGGTGCTCGCGGGGTCGCGCGAGGACGCCGGCCTGCTCTCGAGCGCCCTGCACGTCTGGGCTCCGTTCGTCGGGGCGGAGGCCGCGGCGCGCCTGGCGCAGGACGCGTTGGTCGGGGCGGCGGCGGCGTCGGCGGCGGCGGCGTCAGCAGCGGCGGAAGAAGCAGCAGCAGCGGCAGCAAGCGGCGGCGACGCCCCCGGCCCCGGCGCGCGCCTCCTCCTCCTCCTGCCCTCCTCCCTGCTCGAGGGCCTCCCGCCCGCGGCGTGGTCCCGGGCGCTGGCCGCCGCGCTGCAGGCCGCGCTCCCCGCCGGCAGCGCCGCCGCGAAGATCTGCGGGCTGCTGCACGGCGAGGGGGGCGCGGCGGCGGCGGACTCGGCCGAGGCGGCACGCCTGCTGTCGTCGTCCTGGTCGTCCCCGCCGCCGCCGCCGCCGCCGCCGCAAGGGTCGCCAACACCAAAGGTCGGCCGAGGCGCCAACGGTCCCGCCGCCGCCGCCGCCTCGTCTCCTGTTGCTGCCGGTCAGGCCCTGAATCCTGCCACCGCGACCCGGGTGACGCATCTCCTGCGCGTCTGGCGCGCGGGCGGGCCCGGCGCCGCCGCCTTGCTCTCAGGGTCGCCGGAGGACGCGGCGCGGTGCGCGGCCTGTGCGCTCGCCGTGGCGGCGGCGGCGGCGGCGGCGGCGCCCGAGGCGGCTGCGGCGGCGGCGGCGGCCGACGCTCTGCTCTCCGAGGCGCTCGTGCTGGCGGCCGCGGCCGCGTCCCTCCGGGCTCCCGCCCTCGCGTCCTCGGCGCTCGTGGGCGCGCCGCGGGCGGCCAGGTGGGCGCTCGGCAGGCTCGAGGGCGCGCGGGACCCTGCCGCCGCCGCGAGGGGCTGCCGCGCCGTCGCCGTCTTTGCGCGCTGCGCCCTTTCGGCCTCCCCCGCCTCGTCCTCCTCGTTGGCGGGGGAGCATGGCGCGCGGGGCGGCGGTCCCGCCGCCGCCGCCCCTGCCGCTGCCCAGCGCGCGCTGGAGGACCTGCTCGCGGGCCTCGGCCGCGTCGAGGAGGGCTCGTGGCCGAGGCTTGCGTCGCTCGCGGCGCGCGCCGAGGTCGAGGCGGACCTGGCAGCAGCAGCAGCAGCAGGCGGCGGCCGGGCGGCGCTGGCGCGGCCGGCCCTCGCGGCGCTCGACGCCTGCCTCTCTTGCGCCGCCGCCGCTGCTGCCGTCGCCCCGCACTCGCCGCCGCCCCTTGCGCTCGCAACGGCGGGCAGCGCGGCCGCGGTCGCGGCGTCGGCTCTCGAGGACGAGGACGCCTCGCCTCTCGCGGCCGAGGCGCTCAGGCGGGCGCTGCGGTCGGCGGCGGCGCTCGTGGCCGCGGCCTGCGGCGCGTCGGCGTCGTCGCCGTCGTCGTCTTGCCCCGCCGCCGCCGCCGCTTCCGCCGCCCCCGCCGTCCTCGCCGGCGCCCGCCTGATGCGCGCGGCCAGCCGCCGCCTGCTCTCCGCCCCCCGCGGCGGCGACGAGGAGGAGGGCGACGACGGCGCGCTCGTCGCCGGCGCGCACGCCCAGGCCCTCGCGCACGCCGCGCTCCTGGCGTCCGCCGCCGGCGCCCGCGGCCCGCGGTCGCCGCCGCCGCCGCCGCCCGACACGGCGCCGCCCTCGCTGCCGCCCTCGGGCGTCCGGTTCCGCGACTTTTCCGCCGCCGCCGGCCGCGCCTTTGCGTTCTCCTCCCCGGCGCCCTCCTTCGCGGGGGGCGCCGAGCCGTCGTTCTCGCGCGCCGTGCTGCTGGTCAGCCTGCGCGACGCGGCTAGGGCGGCCAGGCCGGCGGCGCTGGGCGCGGCGCTCGCGTGTGCGGCCTGGACACTCGGGACGGCGCCGGGGGCGGGGATGGCGGCGGCGGCAGCGGCGGCCGAAGGCGGCGCCGGAGAGAAGGCCGACGCCGCGCGCTCGGCCTGGGCCCAGGTCGCGCTGGCCCTCGTCGAGGCGCCCGCCTCGGGCGGCGTCGGCGCCTCGGACGCCGCGGGCAGCACGCGCGCGGTGCAGCTGCGCGCGGACGAGCTGGCCGGGGCGCTGGCGGTCGCGGCGGCGGCCGGGGGGGGTGCATTTGGCGGCGGCGGCGGAGGATTTGGCGGCGGCGGCGGCGGCGCTGCCCCCGACGGCTGGCCGCTGCGGGCACTCGAGTCCCTCGTGGCGCGCGAGGGCGTGTTCGGCCGCCTTCCCGCCCCCGCGGTGGCCGGGGCGCTGCACGCGGCCGCCGGCGTGGCCGAGGCCGCCGCCGCGAGCGCCGAGGCGGCCGCGGCCGAGGCGGCGTCCGGGGCGTCGTCGTTGGGGGCGTCCTCGGCGGCGGCGGGCGCCCGGGCGGCGCTGGCGGCGAGCGCGGCCGCCGCCTCATGCGCGGCCGACCTCGTGGCTGCGGGCGCGCGGCACCGGCCCGCCCAGCTCCGGCGGCTGATGGCCCCGGCGCTGTCCGCCTGCCGCAGCCTGCTGAGGGCCCTGGACGTCATGCAGCGCCTAGCGGCCGCGCGCCTGCAGCGCGCCTGCGACAAGCGCAGCGAGGGCGACGGCGGCGGCGGCGGGGAGGAGGAGCGCCCGCGGTGGTGGCGGGGCGCCGCGCTCGAGGCAGTCGTTGCCGCGTCGGAGCGCGTGGCCGCGGCCCTCGAGGCGCTCACGGGCGCGAGCGACGGGTGCGTCGCGCCCTACGCGCACCATCTGATCGTCGACTACGTGATCCACGTGGCGGCGGCCCCGGATGCGGGCGTCTTCCCCCGTTGGGGAGGTGAAGGAGCAGGAGGACGAGGAGGAGGGGACGAGCGGGCGTCGGCAGAAGCCGAGGCCGACGCGGCCAACGCCGCCCTGCGCGGCGCCCGCGCACGTGTCTCGCGCGCCCTGCGCCGCGCCGTCCTCCCCCTCTACTGCGCCATGCCGCCCCCGTGCGCCGCGCAGCACGCGCACTGGGTCCTCGGCAGCCCCGCGGCGGTGGCGGCGGCGGCGGCGGCCAGTCTCGGCGGCGGCGGCGGCGGCGGCGGCGGCGACGCGGCGCTCCGTCGCGCAGCGCTTGCCGATCTGCGGACGGACGCCGAGGAGGCGCAGCGCAGGGGCGGGCGGGCCGCTTGAGGACGGAGTTTCTTGAAATTTCTTTGTTACACGCGGGGCCAAGAGGCAATGCACACACACACACAATCGTCGTCGTCGTCGTCGTCGTCGCCGTCGTCGCCGCCGTCGTCGTCGTCGTTGTCGTCGTCGTCGTCTCCTTTTCGCGTGTGTCGAAAAGCGGGGGAAAACAGAAAAACGCAACTGAGGAGGGGGAGGGGGGCGCGGAGGGATCGGGCTGTGTGCGGCGCGCGCGCACGGCAAGAGATGAGGCCTCGCTTAAAGGCCCATGAGCGCCAGGTCGAGCTTGGACTGCGCCTGCGCCTTCTTGCCCTGCGCGCCGCCGCGCGCGCCGCCGCCGCCGCCGCCCGCGCCCCCGCCGCCGCCGCCCGCCGCCGCCGCCTTTTTTGGCACCTTGCTCCACCCCTGCTGCGCCTGCTGCTGCTGCTGCAGCGCCAGCGCCGCGGCCGCCTGCGCGGGCGCAGGGGCCAGGCTGGACGACGACCCGCCCGCCCCGCCCATGCCGGACGACGACCCGCCCCCGCCGCCGCCGCCGCCGCCGCCGCCGCCGCCACTCGCGGGAGGGTACACCGGCGGGTTTGCGAGCGCCGCCGCCGCCGCCGCCACGACCACGTCGGGCGCGCCGCCGGCCCCGCCCTTGCCGCGCCGCCGCCCGCCTCCGCCGCCGCCGGCCGCCTTGGCCCTCTGCGCGCGCGCCTGCTCCGCCGCCCGCAGGCGGATGAACTCGGCCACGAACGACGACAGGCCGGGCCGGTCGCTCCCCCAGACGGCCTGGCAGTATTCCGCGACCTCGCTGTTGCTCGGGAGAGCTAAGAGCTGCTCGATCAAAACCAAGTCGTCCTCTCCGTCGTGGAAGGCGCGCATCTGCGCGCGCGCCCACACGCCGAAGGCGGCTGACAGCTCGTAGGCCCCGGCGTCGAGGAAAAGGCCGCAGCCGCCCGTGGGGGAGGGGTCGGCCTGGGCGGCGGCGGCGGCGGCGACGGCGGCGGCGGGGCTGTCGCCGGCGGCGCCGGGCCGGGCGCCGTCGGCGGCCGCGGGCGAGGCGCCGGCCCAGGCGCCCGCGGGGCGGGCGGCTGGGCGGGCGGCGGCGGCGGCAAAGGCGCTGCCGGGGCGGGCCGCGGCGGCGCCGCCGCGGCCCGCGGGCGCGACGGTCGGGAGGTTGCCCGTGCCGCCGCGCGTGGCCACGGCGGTCCAGGCGGAGGCCGAGGCCGGGGGGCGCGACACGCCGGCGGCGGGCGCGGCGGCCAGGGGCGCGGGCGAGGCCGGCGCCCGCTGCTGCTGCTGCTGCTGCTGCTGCCCGCCGCCGCCGCCCGAGGCCACGGGGAAGAGCATGTCGTCGTCGTCGTGCTCGTCTAGGCCGCGCGCGGCCGTCTCGCGCGCGGCCTCCTCGGCGGCCAGCCACGCGCGCAGGTCGGTCGAGGGCGCCGCGGCGCCGCCCCAGGCCACGCCGGCGCCGCCGCTGGGCGCGGCGGAGAGGCTGGCGGCCGAGGCAAGCGAGGGGCCTCCGACGCCGAGGCCTAGGCGCCGCAGCTGCGCCTGCTCCTGCGCCTGCCGCGCCTCCTCGGCCGCGGCGTACTCGGCCTCCTCCTGCTGGATGTCGCGCAGGCCGCGCGCGCCCGTGGCGGCCGCGGCGCTCGCGTTCAGCCAGGGGGCCGGGCGCGACGGCTCGGGCGGCGGGGCCTGCGCGGCGGCGGCGGCGGCCAGCGCGGCGGCGGCCGCCAGCTGCTTCTGCTGCTTCTGCTGCTGCTGATGCGGCTGCTGCTGCTGCTGCGACTGCCGCGGGCCAGCCGGCGCCGGCGCCGGCGGGTCCTCCTCGAGCGCCGCGGCCGCCATGGCCGCCGCCGCCGCCGCCGCCGCCGCCGCCGCCGCCGCCGCCTCCTCGCGCAGCAGCTCGGCAAACCCCTTGTTGCTGTTTGCGGCGCCGCCGGCAGCCCCCGGGCCGCCCGCGGGCCCGGCGGGGGCGCCCCAGGGGTCGCGGGGCGCGAGGGCGGGGGGCAGGGACTGGGGCCGCTGCTCGGGCAAAAGGGTCTGCCGGTGCATCGGCGGCGGCAGCTGGGGCGGCGGCGGCGGCGGCGGCGGCGGGCCCTCGAGCGGCGTGCCAAAGAGCGTCCGCTGCTGCTGCTGCTGCTGCTGCTGCTGCTGCTGCTGCCGCTGCTGCTGATGCATTTGCGCCTGCTGTTGCTGCTGCTGCTGCTGCTGCAAGAGCTGCTGCTGCATCTGGGCCTGCTGCTGGGCCTGCATCTGCTGCTGCATCTGCTGCTGCATCTGCTGCTGCGCCTGAATCTGCGCCTGCTGCTGCTGCTGCATCTGCTGCTGCTGCTGCGACTGCTGCAGCGACGGCGGCGGCGGCGGCGGCGGCGCCTGCGGCCCGCCCATCGCCCACGGCCCCGCCCCCTGCCCCTGCGCCTGCGCCTGCGCCTGCGCCGCCGCCACCAGCCGCCCGTGGTGCGCCCAGATCTGCACCACCTGCGCCAGCGGCAGCCAGGCGGCCTCGGGCGGGTCGGACGCCGCGCGCACGGGCAGGTCGGGCGGGAAGAAGCCCTGCTCGAGCCAATCCAGGATGTCGGCGCGCGCAAAGGGGCCCTGCACGGCGCCCTGGGGGTCGCGGTAGAGCCACTGGTCCGGCAGGGGAGGGGGGGCGGAGGGCTGGCGCTGCAGCTGCTGCGGCTGCTGCGGCTGCTGCTGCGGCTGCTGCGGCGGCGGCGGCAGCGGCGTGTATTGCTGCTGCAGCTGCTGCTGCTGCTGCTGCGGCGGCGGCGGGGGAGGGGGCTGCAGCTGCTGCTGCGGCGGGGGCATGCCGCCGAGCATGCCGCCGAGCAAGGGGACGCCGCCGAGCAGCAGGGCCGACTGCGCGGCCATCGACGGCATCGGGATTGGGCCCCCGCCGCCGCCGCCGCCGCCGCCGCTCTGCTGCTGCCGTAGCTGCTGCTGCTGCTGCTGCTGCTGTTGCTGTAGCATCAGCGCCTGCTGCTGCTGCTGCGGGAGGAGGCCGCCGTAGAGCGACTGCGGCATGCCCAGGCCCCCGCCGCCGCCCAGCATCATCCCCTGCGGCGCGCCCATCATCTGCGGCTGCTGCTGCTGCATTTGCGGCTGCTGCATCTGCTGCGGCGGCGGCATCGGCGGCGGCATCGGCGGCGGCGGCGGCGGAGGCCCGCCAAACGCGGGCAGCGCCGTGCCGGGCGCGAACCCGCCGCCGCCCCCGTCGCTCAGCGGGTGGTGCGCGTGGTGTACGTGCGGCGGCGGCGCGGGCTCGGGCGGCGCGCCGTGGTGCAGCGGGCCCAGGTCCGCGGCGGCGAGCCCGGGCGGCAGCGGCACGCCGTCAAAGGCGCCGAGCGCGGCGGCGCTGCCGCGCGAGCGCCCGGCGACGGCGGCGCGGATGGCGAGCAGCTCCTGCACGCCGTAGCGGCGCGGGCCGCCGGCGCCGCCGCCGCCGCCGCCAAAGGGCGAGACCCCCGAGGGGGCGCGGGCCAGCGGGGAGCCGAGGGGGGGCGCGGCTGCGGCTGCGGCTGCGGCGGCTTCGGCGCCGGGCGTTCCGGGCGCGCCGGGCGCGCCGGGCGGCCGGCGCTGCGTCGGGGGCGAGAGCAGGGCCGACGACACGGCGGCCCCGGAGGGCGCGCCGGGCGCTCCCGGCGGGGCCACCTGGAGCCCGCGCCCGCGGCCAAACGTAAAGCCGCGGCCCTGGCCGGCCGTGAGCCGGTCCTCCGGCGCGGCCGCCTGGGCCGCCAGGATCGCAGCGGCGGCGCCCATCGCGCCGCCGCTGATGCCCGGGGGCGGGGGGGGGCCGCCGCCGAGGGGGAGGCCCGGGAACCCCGCCGCGCGCGTCGGGGGCGCGAAGTGCGCCGGGCCCGCGTGCGGGAGCGCAAACCCGTGATGCGGGCCGCCGCCGCCGCCGCCGCCGCCGCCGCCACCGCCGTCGCCGCCGCCGCCCTGCCGCCAGTTGCCCCTGCGGTCGCGCTCGGCGCCGCCGCCGCCCGGGCCCGGCGGGGGGCCGGCGAGCGACGAGCTCCACCCGGCCGCGCCGCCGCCGCCGCCGCCGCCGCCGCCACCAGGGCCGGCCGCGGCGACGCCGCCGACGAGCGGGGGCGCCGCGCGCCCGCCGCCGCCGCCGACAGCGCCCGCGCCCGCGCCCGCGCCCGCGCCCCCCGCGCCGCCGGGCCCGTCCTTGCCCCAGCGATCGCCGGCGTCTCCCCCTCCGCCGCCCCCGCGCCAGCGGTCGGCCGCGGCGCCCATGCCAGGGGGCAGGCCGCCGCGCGCCGCCGCCGCCGCACTGCTCGCGAACGCGCGGTCAAAGCTGGTGCGACCGTCGCCGCCGCCGCCGCCGCCGCCGCCGTTGCCCGGCGGCGGAGACAAGAGCGCGCCGTCAAAGCCCCCGCTGCCTCCGCCGCCGCCGAGCCTGAGGAGCCCCGCCGGCCCGCCGTTGAGGCCGCCGCCGCCGCCGCCGCCGCCGAGCGCGCCGCTCCCGGCCCCCGGGAGCGTCACGAGGGCGCTGTTGACGGCGCCAAGCGCGCCGCTGTTCCAACGGTCGAGCAGCGGGCTGGGCGCGCCGCCGCCGCCGCCGCCGCCGCCGTCGACGAGCGCCGACGTCTTCCACCTGTTTTTGGTTTTGTTCGTTTGTTTGTTGAGTTGGTTGGTCGGTTTTGAGTGTGTGTGTGATGTTGACTGGCAGACGAGACGTCGGAGCGTGGGCGATGCCGTCGTTGTTTGCTCGCCTCCCCCCAGAGGCGGGCGCGTTCGGATCAAAGGAAAGAGTCCCTCCTTCATCCTCCCGCCCTTCCACGCGCTCGTGCGCGCGCGCGCCCGTTTTCTTGAGGCTCCGGAACTGAACCCGCACCTGCTCGAGTCGCCCTCCTTCCAGCGCGGGGCGGCGTTGTCCTGAAGCGCAGCAGCGGGCACCTGCGCGCCCCCCCACCGGCCTCCTCCTCCCCCTCCTCCTCCTCCTGCGCCCGCCTGCTGCTGCTGCTGCGCCTGCTGCTGCTGCTCAGGGCGCCAGCCCGCACCCTCGGCCGGCTTGTCCTGTGAAAGTGTCGATGATGGCGGAGAAAGGGGTGGGGCGTGAGCAAGCGCTTCTGGGTGGACATCGCCCCTCCCCCCAGAAAACATGCCGAGAGAGTCGCGGCGCCCCCCTTCCTCACCTCTCCGGAAGCCGCGCGCTTCCACTGGGGGGCGAGCGGGACGTCCCGATTGAACATCGCGCCAATTTGGTCCAGGCCTGGGGGGAAAGAGAGAGGGACGTTTGAGTCTCCTCGTTGTTGCAAGAATGGTTTTTCTTTTCTGCGTGTGCGCTCGTAGAAGAGTGATAGAAAGGAAAGGCTCTTTAAAGATGTGTATTTCCGTGAGTCGTACGAAATGCGTGTCAGAGAGGGGCTAGGAGAGGTGTACAGCTGTAGAGGTGTGCGGGACGCGCGCGCCGCGTCGGCGCCGGCGCCGGCCTCGTCGCGCACTCGCTTCGCGCGCTGGCGGCGGCGCCGCACGCGAGAACGTGCGATGTCGCTTGATCGCCGGCACGCGCAGGCCAAACGTTCGCACCACGAGCGCACGAGTCTGCCGTCCTCTGTCATTTACATTTCACTCGATCTCTTAGGAGCTTCTCATTGAAGCAGTCTTTTTGCTTTTGTCCCTCCCTTCTCTCCCCCCCCCTCCTCCTTTGGGTTCTCGCACACGCCGACGCTCCAAAATCAATGCTGCTGTCCGCGGCGCAGGCGCCGGCTTGCCGAGGAGGGATCGCAGGCCGGCGGCGCGCCAGGACGCCGGCCCAGGACCAGCTCTTCCGGAAGAGCCGCCGCCGAGGCGTCGTCGAAGCGGTCGACGCAGGGGGCGGCGGGCGCGGCGGCGAGAGCGGGCGGGGCGACGACCGCAGCAGCAGCAGCAGCAGCAGCAGCCTCGGCTTTGCCCGCGCTGCGGCGAGCGTGGCGGTCGCCGCCTGCCTGGCGCTGGCGGGCCCTTGGCTGCTGCCGCTGGCGCCGCCGCCGGCCCACGCGGCGGCGCCGTCGTCCGTCTCTGCCTCCCCGGCCGCCGCCGCCGCGTGGGCCGCTCCTTCGCTCGACAGCGCCGACAGCGACGAGACCGGCCCCCGGCAGCAGCAGAACCAGCAGCAGCAGAAGCAGCAGCAGGGGCGACACGGCCGCGACGCGCTGCTGGCCCTGTCGTCCGAGCTCGAGGACGAGCTGCTGCGCGCGTCGCGCGAGCTCGACGCGCGCGCGGGCGAGGCCCTGGGCGAGGCGCTCGCGGCCTTGCGCAACGCCGCCGCCGGAGGGGGGAGCGGCGGCGGCGGCGGCAACAGCGGCGGCGGCGGGTTCTTGCCGGCATCACCCGCGGCAGTATCAGCCGCAGCGACCGCCAACCTGACGCCCGCCGAGCTCGAGGCCGACGCCAGCGGCCGCGAGCTCCTGCGCGAGGTCTGGGAGGTCGTCGACGCCGCCTACCTCGACGCCCGCGGCGCCGGGTTCGACCGCGCCGCGTGGCGCGACGCGCGCGACAAGGCGCTCGCCGCGCCGCCTGGGCGCTACGCCGACTTGTCCGGCGCCTCGGCTCGCCGCGCGGCGGCGGGCATGCTCTCCCGCGGCGTGCGCGACCCGTACACGCGCCTGATCCCGCCCGAGGAGTTCGCGGCGATGGCGCGGTACGACGTCACGGGGGTGGGGCTCAACCTGGGCACCGCGGAGGAGTACGTGCGCAAGACGGGCCGGGCGCTGCCGGCGCGCGCCGTCGTCGTCGTCGTCTCGAGTGTCGGCGGGGCGGGAGCGGACGAGGCCGAGGCGGCGACGGCAGCGGCGAGCGGCGGCGGCCGGGCGGCAGCGACCACGGCAACAAGCCCGACGGCGGCGGCGGCGGCGAGCGACGGCGGCCGGGCGGCAGCGACCACGGCAACAAGCCCGATGGCGGCGGCGGCGACCCCGCCGCCCCCCGGGACCGCCGGCGTCTGGGTCGTTGGCCTCAGCAAGGGCTCGGCCGCCGACGTGGCTGGCGCGCGCCAGGGCGACGAGGTCGTCGCGGTCGACGGCGCGCGGCTCGACGACCCGGCGCTCGCGGCGGCGCTGGCCGGCGGCGGGCGGCCCGCCGTCGCCGCCGCCATCGCCGCCGCCGAGGACAGGAGCGGCCCCGCCGCCGCCGCCGTCGCCGCTCCCGCCGCCGCCGCCGCCGCCGCCGCCACCGCCGCCGCCGCCCTCCCGCCCATCTCGCCCTTCCAGGTTTCGGCCCTGATCTCGGGCGACCTGCTGCCCGACGGCCGCAGCGCCGACGACGCCCCGCCCTCCGCCTGGCCCCCCACCGCCCGCCTGTCTCTGCGCGACGAGCGAGGGCTCGAGCGCGCGCTCGAGCTGCCGCGGCGCCCGCGGCAGGCGCTGCCGTCGCCCGTGTCCTACCGGCTCGAGGTGCGCCCGGCGGCGGCGGCGGCGAGTTCGGGCGGCCCGCTGTGGTCCCTGCTCCTGCGGCGCCCGTGGCCGCCGACGCCGCCGCCGTCGTCCGCCGCCTCGGGGGCGCCCGGGACAAAGAGGGTCGGCGTCGTCGCCGTGTCGTCCTTCTCGGCGCGCGCGCAGCGCGACGTCGCCGCCGCCGCCGCATCGCTGCGCGCGCAGGGGGCCGAGGCGTTCGAGCTCGACCTGCGCGGCAACCGCGGGGGACTCGTGTCCGAGGGCCTCGAGGTCGCGCGCCTGTTTGTCGGCGGGGGCGCGCCCCTGGTCGTGACCCAAGGCGCAGCGATGGCGGCCGACCCGCCGCGCGCGGCGCCGGGCGCTGCCCTCTACGGCGACGCGCTGGCCCCCGGCGGCGGCCCCGGCCGCCTGCCCCTGACCGTCCTGGTGGACGGCCACACTGCCTCCGCCTCCGAGATCGTCGCGGGCGCGCTGCGGGACAACTGCCGGGCGGTGCTGGCGGGCCCCCGCCGGACCTACGGCAAGGGACTAATCCAGTCCGTCTACGAGCTGTCCGCTAAGAACGGCGGCGGCATCGCGCTGACGGTGGGAAAATACGTGACGCCGCGGGGGGTGGACATCGACCGGGAGGGGCTTGTGCCGGACTTTGCGAGGTGGCCGGTGCGGGAGGAGGAGGCGGAAAAGGTGTTGCGGGCGTGCAGGCTCGAGGGGGAGAGGGACAAGGGCGGGGCGCTCGGAGGGGCGGCGGCGGCGGCGGCGGCGGCAAAGAGCGGCGGCAGCGCAGGGGGGAAGTAGAGGCCTCTGCTGCCCCTCGTCTAAGTTTTGTTCTCGACCGGTCGGACACACACGACAGATGCTTCGCCCGTTTAAGGGGGGAAAGGGGGCGCAAGGCCCAAGGGACGTCTCGCTCAAGCGCGCAGCGCCGCCGCCGCATCGCCCCGCCGCCGCCGCCTCGACGTTTGATTGTTCAGGACGAAGAATATAAAAAAACATATCAAGCCGATTACGTGCCCTTCGTCGGCCACGCCGCGCCCCGCATCACCGCCTCTACGTCCGCCACCGCGCGCGGCACGTCGGTCAGCGACCGGCACCCGTCCGCCGTGATGAGGACGTTGTCCTCCAGGCGCACGCCGCCGAATCCGCGGAAGCGCTCGAGCGCGCCGGGCACCACAAAGGCGCGCTGCCGCCGGCGGAGCGCCCCCGCCGCCGCCGCCGCCGCCTTCTTTTCGCCCTCTTTGCCCTCGCCGCCGCGCCCCGCGCCCTCCCCCTCCCCCTCCCCCTCCCCGCCCCCGCCCACCGACAGGAGGATGGGGTCCAGCAGCGCCTCGAAGTTGAAGTAGCACCCGGGCTCGACCGTGATGACCATCCCCTGCTCGAGCCGCCGGGCCGTCCGCAGAGAGCGGTACCCGGGCCTGTCGACGCGCGCCGGCCACCGCCGCCCGCCGCCGCCCGCCGCAGGAGCGCCGCCCGTCGCAGGAGCGCCGCCCTCGCCCCCGTCCCCGCTCTCCCCGCCGCCGCCGTACGCGCCGTACCCGCCGACGTCGTGCGTCGACAGCCCCAAAAAGTGCCCCAGGCCGTGCGGCATGAACACCCCGCCCAGCTCCGCCTCGAGCATCGCGTCCACGTCGCCGCGCAGCAACCCTCCCGCCGTCAATCCGCTTAGGATGGCGCGGCACGCGAGCGTGTGCATCTCTGGCCACGAGACGCCCGGCTCCAAGGCCCCTATCACCCGCTGGTGCGCGTCTAATACACTCTCGTACACCAGCCGCTGGTCGCCCGTGAACGTGCCGTCGGCGGGCCACGTGCAAGTGATGTCCGAGGTGTATCGGTAATACTCGCACCCGGCGTCCACAAGCACCACCTGCCCTCGCTTGACGGGGTCGCGGTTGGGCGCGCCGCTGTGGCCGTAGTGCAGCACGGCGCCGTTGGGGCCGGCGGCCACGATGGGGGTGTAGCCTTGGAAGCGGCAGCCGGAGGCGCTGTAGGTCTCGTACTGGAACAGCGCCTCGAGCTGGTACTCGCGCATGATCTCGGCGCCGCCTTCAGGGGCGGGGGCGGGGGCGGCGGCAGCGCTGTCAGCGCTTTTGCCGTCGGCGTTTTTGCCGCCGTCGGCGCCGCGGCCGTCGGCGCCGCTGTCGGCGCTTTTCTGCTGCTGCTGCTGCTGCTGCAGCAGCGCGGCGCGGCGGTAGCTCTCGCGCATCAGCGACACGTGCGCCCTGGACGCCGCGACGTTGGCGTACGCCAGCACCTCGACCTCCCCGGGCGACTTGTGCACGCGCGCCTCGACCAGCGCCTCAAAGGCGGCGCCGCCGCGCACCAGCCGCGCCCCCGCCCCCTGCGCCAGGGCCTCGGCGTCGGGCGGCGCCAGCACGGCCGAGTCGGTGCCGCTGTCGGTGTTGGCGCCGGCCAGCACGTGCAGCTCGGCGGGCCGCTTGGACGCCAGCCAGCCGCCGAGCTCGTCCTTGTAGGCGCAGTGGTCGACCGCGTATACCGCCTTGTAGTGGCTGGGGGGCTGCAGCACGCCAAACCACACGCCGAACGACTCGGGCAGCCGGGGCGCGAAGAGGGCCGTCTCGCCCGTGTCGAGGTCCATGGCCCCGAGAAACCCCTCCTCCTCGACGCCGCCGAACACGTAGTGAAAAAAGGCCTCCTGGCGCAGCAAGACCTCGCCGTCGGTGTCAAACACGGGCGCGACGTCGCCGCCTTTGAGGAGCAGCAGGCGCGGCTTGCCGCCCGCCTCGGGGGCGGGCGGCGACAGGGCCTTGAAGCGGCGGACGACGCCCTCGCGGAGGGGGGCGTGGAAGGCGCGGCGGTCGATGGACAGCATGGCCGGGCCCCGAGAGAAGACGGCCGGCGTCGCCATTTTTTTTCTCTTTTTCTTTCGTGTGGCGCGCGCGCGGGCGGGCGGGCAGGCGGCTGCGTGCGGCGTCGGGCGGCGGCGCCGGCAAAGAAAGTCGGGGGCGACGGGGGCGAGGTGAAGGACGGCGAACGGGAGGTGGAGGGGGAGTGAGAGGACTCGCACGAGGCCACGGACGAGCGCTCTGTGGCCCTTGGGGCGCGTCTCGGAAGGGAAAAGTTCCTCTCTCTCTCTGCTTTTCTGTTTTTGGATCGGGCCAATAATGGGGTGGGTGTTGTCGACCGGAGAGGGTGTGGACGCGACGGAGACACGTGTCTGTGTGAGGCTCAGCTATTGTTCGAGGGCGCGCGCGCCTAATGGAGAGGCGCACCTCCTGTCCAACTCCCTGCCTCCTCTTTGCTGATCGGCCGACCCTGCCCCCCCCACCCTCATAGAACCTCGACAAGATCTCCGCGATCCCACACATACATGCACAGTGTCACACCGCCCGCGGCACCGAAACGCAGCAACATAAAGGAGGGTGGTGGGTTCTTGCGCTGCCCCCGCTTGTTCTCCGCGGAGGCGCGCCTCCCCATTCTCCGCCCCCGTTGCATTGGCCCACCGAGGGGATCGACAGGAGGGTCACCGCCGCCGCGACCCCATCGCCCCGCCCACATCGCGGGGGCGCTAGGCGCATGGCCGTCCCCCTCTGCCGCGGCGGCGGCGGCGGCGGCGCGTCGGCGTCGGCGTCGGCAGCGGCGCGCGCCGCCGCCGTTCCCGCCGTTCCCGTCGCTCCTCCTGTTGCCCCGCCGGCGCTCCTCCTGCACCTGCACGGCCGCGTCGCCGCGCGGAGGCGGCCCGCCGACGACCCGCAGCGCCGCCCCCGCGTGCGAGCGCGCGCGGCCGCCGGGGGGGCGCCCGGGGGCGACGACGACTGGGGCAACATGGGCCGCCCCCCGCCGCCGCCGCCGCCGCCGCCGCCGCCGCCCGCGCAAAACGGCGCCGCCGCCTCCTCCTCCTTTGCCGGCCGCGGCCGCGCCGCCCCCGTCTTCGGCGCCCAGCGCGCTGCCCTCGAGACCAGCGGGTGGGGCTGGGGAGCCGCCGCCCGCCGCGCGCGGAGAGCGACCGAGGCCGCCGTCGCCGCCGCGCAGCAGGCCGGCGACCCGGCGGCGGTGGCCGGGCGGCCCCCGCCGCCCCCTCCCCCGCCGCCCGCCGGCTACCCCTCGAACGGCAGCGCCTACGGCGTCGGCAACGGCAACGGCAACGGCAACGGCGCCTACTCGTACGGCAGGAACGGCAGCAGCAGCAACGGCAGCGCTTCCCCCCGGCAGGACGACGGCGACGACGACGACGACTGGGCGCCGCTCGACGCGCGCGGCGACGCCGCCACCGCCGCCGCCATGGCGCGCGCCTACGCCGAGGAGCTCGGCGACCAGCGGCGGCGCGACGGCGTCGGACCCGAAACCCCTCCCGGCGGCGGGCCCCCGCGCGACAAGTGGATCACCCCTTTACTGGATTTCCGCGCCATCCTTGGCGCCTTTGACCCCGACCAGTCGCGGACCGAGGAGGGGATGGCCGACGAGGCCCTGACCAACAAGGAGGCGTCGCGCGAGGCCATCGGGTTCGTGGCGCGCATGCTCACCGTGCCCCTGGTGGCGGGCGCGCTGGTCGGACGCCTGCTCACAGGGCCTGTGCTCACGTTTACGCTCGCCAACGACCCGGCGGCCTTCCAGCTGACGAGCCGCCAAAAGGTCGAGGGCGCGCAGCGGCTGCACGTCGAGGAGGCGCGCGTCCGCATGGAGGTGGCGCTCGGGCGCGCCCCTCCCCTGGACGACCGGGCCATGCAGCGGCACCTGCGCACCTTTGCGCGCGAGGTGCGCGAGGAGGAGCGCGCGCGCAACGAGGCCAAGCTGATGACATTGGTTTCAGACGCCGCCAGCCTCGCCGTCGCCGTGGTGATGGCGGCGCGCGACGCGGCCGGACGCCGCGCCCTGTCCGGCACCCTCTCTCGCCTGTTCGAGGGGCTCTCCGACATCGCCAAGGCGGTCCTCATCATCCTGGTGGCCGACACCACGCTTGGCTACCACTCGGAGGAGGGGTGGACGGGCTTTCTGGACGTGGTCCTGGGGCACTGGGGGATCGAGGGCGACGAGCGGCTGGTGGTCATTTTCGTCGGCGTGTTTCCCGTCGCCATCGACGCGCTGTTCAAGTACTGGATCTTCATCGGGCTGAACAAGATCTCGCCGGGGGCCGTGGTGACGATCAAGCAGATCGACCGGCACTGAGTTTTGCTGGGAGGGGCGTCTGGGGAAACGCGCTGCTCGCTCTCTCTCTGCTCGCGCGTTTTCTTTTTGGCGGGCGCCCTCGCTGGCTTTCTCGCCTCGCGCTTTTTCTTTCGTCGTCTGTTCAAGCCAGCCCTGGCCCGTCGTCGCGGTGTTGGTTGAGAATGGGCGGTGGTCGGCCGCGATCCCCCCCGTAGCAGAGTAAGCGGACGATCATTTGTGAAAAAATTTTGAAGCGTCAAAGAGCGGCGTGATGACGAGGCGTGACCACGCTGATTCACTCGGCGGCGGGAGGACGACGCTCGCGTCCGCGACAGGCCCGGCCGGCGAATCGTCCGGGTCCGTATAGACCTCCCTGCGCTGTGTCCCAGCGTGCTTGCGACCCCCCCCGGGCGCGAGCTTTTGCGTTTTTGTCGCTGTCTCTCGCTCTTCCTTTTTACGCCAAACGCCGAACCGACCTCTCCACACTCCACGCCAAGCGCGCTTTCCCCTTTTTTGCTCTCTCTCAGGCGCCCCCTACCGGGCCCCCACTTGATTCTCCCCTCTCTCCTTGGCAAAAACCACTGTTGCTCAAAACGCACGGCGTTGCAGGCCTTCACCCTCTTTGTGTCGCCTCTTTCCCCCGCCCCCCCAGGAGCGCCCCCAGCGCCAGACGCCCCCCGCGTTCGAAAGAAGAGGGGCGCGTCCCTCGTGCGCATCCCTCGGACACCCGACAAGGTGAGGGAGCCGCGTCGGCGGACGACGAAGAGGGCGAGAGCGAGACAAGGCCGAGGAAGAGCTTGTGTTCGCGGGTTCCGCCCAGGCGGCGCTCGAACCTCGTTCCTCGCCGACCGCTTTCTACGCGGCTGCCCTGTGCGCAACCGCGCGCATCCGCCGCGCCCTTGAACACCGCGTCTCGCGCCCTACGAGCGCGGCGTTTGGGGGAAACGCTCGAACCCTCTCTGACGAAATAAAAGCGCCTCCATCCACCCACAACAGAGCCACACGCCGACCAGGCGTCCTTCTCCCCGCCGATCGAAACCGGCGCGCGCGCGCGCGCGCGACATCCGCCAGCGTCGTCCCCCTCTCCTTCTGCTTGAGGAACGGCAAGGGCGTTTTGCTTGCCGCCCGGCCCTGCTCGCCCGCTCGTCGTCGCCGGCAGCTCGGCAGCTCGCTCGAGGCGCCCGCAGCCTCACAAACCCGCCAGATTGTCGATTCTGTGTTGCGACACTACACACACGCCGTTTCCCTTTCGATATACAACAAGCCCCCCTACTCTACCCCACGCCACATTCATCGCTACGACGACAACCATAAACAGCAACCGCGCACACTATACACACACGCACGCTAGACAGACGTAGAGAGGAAAGGACAAACCGCAAGTCGCCGCCCCGCTCATTGATGGTTGCCGCCGCCACCGCGCCCCCGCCCGACGCGTTGCGCGGCGCCGTCGTTGCAGCAGCCGTCCCCCGAAAGTCGCGCTCCAAGCAGGCCGCGTGCAAGCGGGCCGCGCCCGCCGCCGCGGCCGACACCGACACCGAGTCGTGCGCGTCGGCGTTTATGCGCCACCACCCGCACGAGCTCGGGGGAGGCGGCGGGTCCGCCGCCGCGGCGCCGGGGCCTGGGCCGGCTGCCCTGGCGGCGGCCGCCGTCCCAGCCGCCGGCGCATTCGTGGCTGCGGAGGCCCCTGCCGCCCGAAAGAGCGCCAAGCGCGCGCGCGCGGGCCCCGCGCCCCGCGACGACGCGCTGGACGCGGCCGAGGCCGAGGCGCTCATGGGCATGGCGTCGCTGCGCGCGGCCGCGGGGCCCGCCGAGGCAGCAGGAAGTCCGGCGGCGGCGGCGGCGGCGCCGGCGCCGACGCGGCAGTCGCCCCGGCCGCCGCCGGCCGTCGCGGCGCCGCCCGTGCCGCAGCCGGGCGCCCCGCGGCGCCGCCCCTCGGCGCCGCCCGCGACGGCCGCCGCCGCCGCCGCCGCTCCCGCTGCTCCCGCTGCCGCTGCCGCCGCCGAGCGCGAGGTGAGCCCCGCCGCCGACGACCGCCACCCCCAGGCGGACGACGAGGGTGACCAGAGCAGCACCGGCGACGACGGCGACGACGGCGCCGAGGAGCGCCGCGCGCTGCGCCGCCACCGGCACCGCGCCGCGTGCGCGGCCGCCGACGCCGACGCCGCACGCCTGGCGCCGCCGCCGCCGGCCGCCGCCGCCGCCGCCTCCACGCCGCCGCAAGCCGGCCGCCCTATCGCCGCCTGGGGGGCCCCCTGGCACGGCCCCGCCGCCGCCCCCTGGGCCGCGTGGCCCTACCAGCACATGGCCGCGTACATGGCGCCCTACGGCGCCGCGGGCGCGTGGCCGCCGCCGCACGCCGCCGCCGCCTTCTGCGCGCCCGCCGCCGCGCCCGCCGCCGCGCCGTCGCCCGCCGCCGCCGCCTATGCGGCCGCCGCCGCCGCCGCCGCCGCCGTCGCCGCGTCGATGTGGGGCCAGCAGCAGGCGTGCGACCACGGGTGCTGCGTCGGCGTGCCGATGCCCCACGTCGTCGTCCCCGGCATCGCGGTCACGGTCGCGGGCGTGGCCGCGCGGCAGGTTCTGCTGATGCAGCGCGGGCAGCGGCAGCACGAGGCGCCGTCATCGTTGCTGTGAGAGGGAGCAACAGCGACGGCCGGGCGTCGCCTCTTTTTTCTTTTCGATTTCTCTTCTCGAAACGACAACACCACCGAGCGACGACAACAACCGCAACACCTCGTTGCACCTGACCACACACCCCCTTGACGCCCACTCTCTGAGATAATCACACACAAAACAACACGCCCCCTACACCCCCCCCACCACCAACCACCACAACCAACCACCACAACCCAACCACAATCCCCCAACCACCAAAACCCACAACATC